>OCHC01000091.1_pt1 | contig 114026 bp, 114 predicted proteins | sample 1538641 | NCBI WGS metagenome assembly OCHC01 (sample SAMN04571714, study PRJEB22368) | human gut metagenome | biome: human gut; material: stool | host: Homo sapiens | place: Luxembourg | collected 2012-08-17
CAACTAACTCGCAATGAATTAGTTGCCTTAAATTTTATTATTTTAGGAATATCCCTATCTCAATGTCTTACGTCTTCGATTGATAACCTTTAAAAAACTCTGCAAGACTTTGTATTACTCTGTGGTGAGCTATATCTTTAAAATAAATAATCTTTCTTTGCTGCCCGTTGATAAGCCGCTACCAATTCGTCCATTACTTCTGCCACAGACTGCCGACGGGATATGATTGCCGAAACTTGTCCGATCTCCAATTCCCCTTCTTCCAGATCACCTTCGAAGATTCCTTTTTTAGCACGCCCCCGTCCTAATAAAGTTCTCAAATCTTCTGCACTAGCACCACTATCTTCAGCCTTCTCCACCGCTTCGCGGAAAGCATTCTTTACCAAACGTGTCGGAGCCAGCTTTTTCAACAACAACTTAGTATCCCCTTCACCGAGACTCAAGCAATAATCTTTAAATACCGGACTCGCTGAACTCTCTTCAGTAAGAGCAAAACGGGTTCCTATCTGTACACCTTCGGCTCCCAACACCATAGCAGCCAGTATTCCTTCTCCTGTACCGACACCTCCTGCGGCTATCAAAGGTAATGTTGTAGCCTCACGTACAGCGGGAATCAAACAGAAAGTCGTTGTTTCTTCGCGTCCATTATGCCCTCCGGCTTCGAACCCTTCTGCCACTACCGCATCTACCCCAGCCTCCTCACATTTTACAGCAAAACGGGAAGAAGAAACAACATGAACAACCGTTATTCCACGCTCTTTCAACCACCCAGTCCACGTTTTCGGATTTCCGGCAGAGGTAAAAACAATCTTCACTCCCTCTTCCACCACAATATTCATAATCTCTTCTATCTGGGGATACATCAAAGGAATGTTTACACCAAAAGGTAATTTCGTGGCCGCATTACATTTACGGATATGCTCGCGTAAAGTGTCCGGATGCATGGAACCGGCACCGATCAATCCCAGTCCACCGGCATTGCTCACAGCAGAAGCAAGACGCCAACCGCTGCACCACACCATACCACCTTGAATAATAGGATACCGAATACCCAGAAGAGAAGTAATTCTATTCATAACCAATAATTTATCTATGTGTTAATATACTAAGATACCAATAATAGTGACAGAGCTATATAACAATGCGCCAACATAACAACACACAAATATACTAATTATTCAATTACAAACATTCTCTAGTCAGCACATTAGCGCATTGCTACATCAACACATCATTATAACGCCTTCAACGGGCAATCTGTTCAATTGGTTTATTTATCAACACAGTGGTAGAATCTCCATAAGTTCTCAACACTTCCAATGTGCGGGCACGGTTATCCCGTCCCGTCTTATTCCAGAAATCTTTTGTAAAGACAGCCATCAGGTCAAGTCTGCCGATAGTTCCACCATTGATATACACTCCACTCCCACCAAACAAGGGAATAGGTGCATCCATCACTACCGTGTTCACCATCATTCCGTTAGCACGTTCACCCAACTGACGGAAACGTACCCCACTCGCCTGTATCTCATCCAACGACTTACGCATTCCCTTTGCCATCGGATTGCGTGCCCAGTTTGAATAAGATCTTTGATGGCGTATCTCGTAGAAAGGATCACCCCGCCAGGTATTTTTATCGATCTTTATCTTCTTCTGATAGATGGGATCCCAGTTATAGCGGGTATTCGCTTTATATGGCATCAGAGTCAACATCACTTTCGGTTTAGGCAACGCTTCAGGAAGCGATTCGTCAGGCATCATCCAGCTTTTCTCCTCCGACATCCGGGGAGTACCCACTGCGCTTCCGAAATCAATCGACTTCACAGCATCCATATTTAAATGCAACTCCTGGTCACTCTCCAGCAATTTCTTCAAATGCAAAGAATCTTGCGCCGTCCATACTTGCGAATATGCAAATACAGCGGTCAGGCACAGTGCCATCGTTGTTATAACCCGTTTTAATCCATCCATTCTTTTTACTCTTTCATTACCTATATTTCGGAGCACTTCATATACATTTGTACGTATAAGAGGCTATCTTTTGAGCGTAATAATCCCCCTGTCAGCAGCAAAAGACTACTGATACAAACAAATATTCCCACATGAATGTTTCCTATTTTTTACTTTCCGAAGGCTCCTCCCCCTTTATTACCACCAACGATAACCCGATCCGCAAAGCGGCTCATCGTAGCACGGATCAATTGTCCATCTCGTTTTCGGATATTGGCGTTCTTCCCACCAACTACGATAACAAGCGGCTGCATCGAGTACTTCCTCATCGGTCAGGAAATAGATTGCTTCATAATTTTCAGCATTCGCCAATACCATTTTGCAACCTAATGACGGAGGTGTGCCCTGACGGATAGATTCAATCACCCAAAGCATACACTCACCCAACCGAATCTTACCGTTGTTCATATTATAAACCGACGGAAAAGAAGGGATAATAGTCAGATCTTCTGCATATTTTAAAAGTTCGGGGATATCCTCTTCCGTGAAATGAGGAACCTCCACCACCCCTTTTTCATTCTTCATCTTGTACGTACCCGACTTCAATTGCTTCACAAAAAGAGCAACATCCGGATTGTTATAATCCATTTCTTCGCTGGTGCATCCTGTAAAGGATACGATCAGGCAAACAGCCATCCACAGCATTAGTAGTGTTTTTTTCATTTTCATAAGGATTAATACGTCATGCGGAGTCCGCAAAGTAAATTAAAATTAGTCGGCCGTTTTGTTCGTACCGTAGCCAATTTCGAATCTGTCTTAAAATGATGCGAAACTCCGGGTTCGGCAAAAACAGCAAGTCGGTCATTAATCTTATAGTTGATTCCAATACCGGCAGTCACTGCCAGCTGGATAGGTTCTTCTTTAAAACTGTTGTCCGGTGCACCGGCAATACATTTATCGGCTATTCCTCCTACAGTAGCGTAAAGGTCGATTTTTTTCGTATCTACCAACGTCACGTTCACTTTAACGGGGATTCCCAGATAGTGCAAGTGCTGCCCTGCAGAACGGAGGTTCGAATAGAGCAATCCGGTTTCTATGCCAAGAAAATCGTTCAACTTACGCTCTACCGTCACCCCTGCGGAAACCGGCATTTTATAAGTACCGTTATCTGCCGGAAGTGCTGTACCCACTTGAACTTTCATCGCCCAGCGATGCTTTTTCACTGCTTTGGGTTGAGACATATCGACATTCGACTGTTCTTCCGAAGCGACAGATGATCCTGTATTACCGTTTGTTGCCTGCCAATAACCATTATGCCCCTGATTACCATATCGGTTGCCATTTCCCGTAGAAGTAGTGGAAGAAAAAGAAAACGACATAGAGAAAGTGATTGAAAGAGAATCTTCTTCCTCCGTATATTGCGACAGCATACCGTAAGATTTCGGAGCCGGTTTCGGCAACACCGGTTCTACCGGCAACGGCAACTGATTGACGCGTATTCCATCTCCATCCATCTGTCCTCCATTCGTCACGGCTATCTTTGTAAATGCTTCTTCCATTTCCTCCTTTGGAGAGAAATACAAGAAAGTAGCCGACGAGGCTGCCAAAACAAGCAATACAGATGCCGCAGCCGCTACACGGAAGAGCAGAATCCGACGACGATGCTGGCAAGCCACAGGAATTTCCTGCGAGAGCTCTTCCCAAAAGCCATCCCGTACACTCATCCCGGCATCAGCGAGACGCGTGCGAAACAGATCGGTTATTTCATCATTTTCTTTCTTCATGATTTCTATACTCTTTAATTCTTTTTGCTAACAAATATTTGGCCCGGTGCAGCTGCGAAGTAGATGAATGCTCTTTAATATGAAGCATCTTGGCTATCTCCTTGTGCGATTTCTCTTCAAACACATAAAGGTTGAAAACGGTTCGGCAACCATCCGGCAATTCGGCAATAAAAGCCATCAACTGCTCTTCGGAGATTCCAGCCCCTCCTCCCGAATCCGATATATCCGGTATATCGGGAAGCTGCTCTTCATGCACTACCAACTGGCTGACTCGCTTCTCCCGTCGCAGGAAATCGAGTGATTGAGTAACCATCACCCGGGTAATCCATGTACAAAGTGAAGACTCACCCCGGAACGAAAAGTTGGTAAAAATCTTGATGAAACCGTCATGCAGTACATCGTGCGCCGCATCCATATCGCCCGTATAGCGGAAACATACCGCCAGCATCTGCTTGGAATAGAGAGTGTAAAGTTCCTTTCGGGCTGAATCCTTTCCTGCCCGACAGCCCTTTATCAGTTCTATCTCGTTTTCCAAAGTCAATTACTTTTTTTTAAAATCGAACGTATGTCTGCGTCGTTTGCTCATTAGACGCGAGAGTTTGAGGAATGCTGCAAGGAATATTGCTAAAAGAAGTTAAAGGATAGATAATAATAAACGGGAAAGAAAAAACGATGAACGATAAACGGTAAATGATGAACAAAGCTGCGCATAATCATGCTACAAAATATCCACCGTTTACTGTTTATCGTTCACCGCTTACAGTTCACCGCTTATTATACTATCAGCATGCTTTGAAACTCATGTCCAGTCCTTTCACTGAATGAGTCAAAGCTCCTACAGAGATGAAGTCTACGCCACATTCGGCATACTCACGAAGAGTATCAAAGGTGATACCACCCGAAGATTCGGTTTCGTATTTGCCTGCTACCATCTCTACTGCTTTCTTTGTCATTTCGGGAGTGAAGTTATCAAACATGATACGGTCTACTCCGCCGAGATCAAGAACTTGTTGCAGTTCGTCGAAGCTGCGGACTTCTATTTCTATTTTCAGGTCTTTACCTTTTTCCTTGCAATATTCTTTGGCACGAGTGATTGCTTTGTCGATACCTCCGGCAAAGTCCACATGATTGTCTTTCAGAAGAATCATGTCGAACAGACCAATACGATGGTTTACTCCGCCACCGATTTTCACTGCCATTTTTTCGAGGATACGCATACCGGGAGTTGTTTTGCGGGTATCAAGCACACGGGTATTTGTACCTTCCAATACCTTTGCATATTTACGGGTCATTGTTGCAATGCCGCTCATACGCTGCATCACGTTCAACATCAGGCGTTCGGTTTGAAGTAAAGATTGCACTTTTCCTTCCACTACCATTGCTACATCACCCGGTTTCACTTCTGTTCCGTCATTGATAAACACTTCCACTTTCATGGTAGGATCAAAACGGTTGAAGATTTCTTTAGCTACTTCGATGCCAGCCAACACACCGGCTTCTTTGATAAGCAATTTTGATTTTCCCATTGCCGTAGCGGGAATACATGAAAGGGTGGTATGATCGCCATCACCTATATCTTCTGCAAAAGCAAGATCGATCAACTTGTCGATCAGTTCTTTTTCCTTATTCATTGATCTTGTCAATTCTTATTTGATGTATTAAATATTGATTCTGCACTTTCTTCAGGAAGCAGTTCACACGAAAGTTCCCATTAGTAGTAGCCAACGTACCGATAACGAAACTCGATTCGTCCCGTTTTCCCTGATGGTTCACATTAAATCCGCTGACTTTATTCTTCGTAAAGAATTCCTGCATCGCAGCTGTTGCTTTCTGTTTGTCAACGTTTGTCGAGCGACCTTGGAGCACCAGGTTTACCTTGTCCCCCATATACTTACTTAGCTCTTGCGAGCTTCCTCTTTTAAATGCCGTAATCACTCCTGCCGGTATCTCTTGCGCCATTAGCAACGAGAGGGAAAGAAGCAATGCGGTCATTCCTACGAGCACTCGTTTTTTCATAATTACAAGCTTTTAAGTTGAAGTTTAAAGGCTTAAACTTTCAACTAATGATAGGCAAAGGTAAGCATTAATTGCAGAATAACATAAAAAATGCCTATTTTTGTGCAATAATCAGAATTGTAGACGTATGAAAACAACCTTGCTCGTCGTAGGACGAACCGTAGAACAACACTATATAACTGCTATCAACGACTATATCCAGCGCACTAAACGGTCTATCACTTTTGACATGGAAGTGATTCCTGAATTGAAAAACACGAAGAGTCTTTCAATGGAAGTGCAGAAAGAAAAGGAAGGGGAACTGATATTGAAAGCTCTCCAACCGGGCGACGTGGTGGTATTGCTCGATGAGCACGGAAAAGAAATGCGTTCTCTGGAGTTTGCCGAATATATGAAGCGAAAAATGAACACGGTCAACAAACGACTGGTATTCATTATCGGAGGGCCTTATGGCTTTTCTAAAAAAGTTTATCAAGTGGCACACGAAAAGATTTCAATGTCCAAGATGACTTTCTCACATCAGATGATCCGGCTGATATTCGTTGAGCAGATTTATCGGGCGATGACTATATTGAATGGAGGGCCGTATCATCATGAATAGTAACTTATCTCATATACTATTATAAACGAGACAAAATAGACTTTTTAATTTCGTCCCAAGATACATCCACAAACATATAAGGCATTGGCTCCTCCTCCGCATCTTCAAAATAAGCTAAACTTTTCATAGCCATAAAAGAAGATGAGTCAGGATATTTTTGAGAATAGAAATCCAATAGATTTTTCAATGAATACTTTTTCAACAAAAAGTAAATATCTACAAAATCTTTTTTAGTACCTCTCCCTTCAATAGCAGTAATTTTCATTGCCGCAATATCTCTAGGACTTGCCAAACGTATCCCATCTTTATATACGACATCATCAAGCCAAGGATAAGTATAGTTCACGATATCTATTTTAACCTCATTCAATACGTAAATGTGTATATTCTTAGAATCATTTAAGATAGTCAGTGTCCCAAGTGTTCGCAAAGCTTCCTTCAAATCTTGAGAATCTACATTAATCTGACCAAAAAAATCCAAATCGACCGACTTTCGATGTCCTAATTGCAAAGCTAATGCAGTACCACCGACTAGACGAGTATTACAAAGTACAGGTAACTGTTGCAACTTTTTTAAAAGTTCCAGTGTTGTGGATTCGACCGTTGATAAGTGTAACATCTAAATTGTTCTTTAGGAGTTTGTGAAATGGCAGAAAGATAAGCTAAAGCCCGAGGCTCCAATTCACGAAACCCCTTAGCTATTTCGACGATTCTCCCAAGTCCATAATATTGTTTTACAATATTCCAATCTTGCAACATACCATATTCAAGCACTCTCTTTATTATATATTGTGAATGCTTCTCCATATCCAAATCATCTTTATTGACATCCCAAAAAAGATATGTTGAAAATCGAGTAATATATTCTTCCATTATCTATCGTATTGCAATCCTTAAATATGACAAAGATAAAAATAAAAAATGAATCGAACGCAAGCTAACAGCTATATTTCACAAAACTGTATTATTCTCTTCTTCATAGATTTTATTAAAAACTCTACAAAGTTTTTTTTCATCCGCAATTAGTTGACGAAGTTCTGCCAACCGTCCGGCATTATCCGATTGGGGTATCCATAACGTCAGATACCCTCCTTCTGCATATTTTTCAGTTAGATGTTTCCGAAAACGGGCATATTGCTCTTCTTTATCCATCTCCGGATAATGAGACAGCCCATATTGTACGGTACGGCGTAAAGTGACTTCGGGATCAATAATTCGGTCAGCCTCGGCAACAATCATTCCATAGATTGTTCTGGGAGCCTGTTTATTGGAAGCCCGATGATCTTCTATCGCCTCTTTCATCTGCAACAGCTGCTCATCCGTAAACCAACGCCGCAAAGTTTCGTCGGCTAACAACACTTTGCCGGAGGTTATATGATGAAATTCACGTCCTTCATACAACCCCAGGTCATGATAAGCAGCGATGACATAAACCATCGAATAATCGACTTCATAATGCGTCGCTAATTTCAGACTTTCCTCAATAACCTTTTCTACATGGTCAATTTGATGCGCTTTATCAAAGTTAGCGTATTGAGGAATAATACTTTGCCGAACATAGTTTTGCAATTCAGCAGGCACATGATGAGTCATATTCGATCTTTTTAGCTAGTGAATTCTTTTATTTATATTATTCCCGATTCATCAAACGATGTTCTGCCATCTGTTCGAACTTTGTTCCCGGACGACCATAATTGGCATACGGATAAATGGAAATACCACCACGAGGAGTAAATATTCCCGTTACTTCTATGTATTTGGGACTCATCAATCGGATAAGATCTTTCATTATGATATTCACACAATCTTCATGAAAGGCTCCATGACTGCGGAAACTGAAAAGATAGAGTTTCAAACTCTTACTTTCTACCATTTTTATATCAGGAATGTAGCTGATACGTATTTCGGCAAAGTCCGGCTGTCCGGTAATAGGACACAGACTTGTGAACTCCGGGCAGTTGAAACGTACCCAGTAATCATTTTCAGGATGCTTATTATCAAAGGCTTCCAGTACTTCAGGAGCATAATCTTGTTTATACTCGGTTTTTCTTCCTAATAAGGAAAGTTGGTCTTTTAATTCTGTCATTGCACTCATTAACTACAACCTCTACTCTAAACAAAAAAACGCATTTCTTCTTTCACCTATCACCGTCCTGCCTCAAACGCCTTATTCATCGAGGTTTTAGTGGTGAAGGATTCATTTCACAACCTATCACCGCATCTATCACCTATCACCATCAACTCTTATCCTACGTTTGCTTTCTCCTCATCTTACTTGTTACGGTGTGTTTCATTGCCTGAAACAATGTGTTTCCCGCCTTGAAACAAAGTGTTTCATTACTTGGAACAAACTGTTTCAAGTCTTGGAACTTATAGTTTCAAGCGTTAGAAACTTTAGTTTCCTACCGTTGAAACTAATCTAAGCCAATACATTCTGTACTGTACTACTATCATTTATTAATTAGAACTTACCGGTGACAATAGATGTGACGGCAAAATGTCAAATTTAGCTGCTGTCACTACTTGCTGTCACAAACTAAAAATCTTATAATCAAACATTTATCTACAACAATGTGACAGATGACAGCAAAAAAACGCATTTTAATCTCTATGTAGAGATATTATTGATTCTTACTTTTTAAATACTTTTCCAATCCTTCCCGACGCAATGTACAAGCCGGGCAATGTCCGCAACCATCTCCCTGAACGCCATTATAACAGGTCAAAGTCTCGGTGCGAATCAGTTCCAATACCCCCAGTTCGTCGGCCAATGCCCATGTTTCTGCCTTATCAATCCACATCAAAGGGGTATGAATCACAAATTGTTCATCCATAGCCAGATTGAGAGTTACATTAAGAGATTTGATAAAGGCATCACGGCAATCGGGATAACCGCTGAAATCTGTTTGAGAAACTCCCGTTACCAAATGATTAATACCACGTTCACGGGCATATACTGCTGCGATACTTAGAAAAAACAGATTACGTCCCGGAACAAAGGTATTAGGAACGCTATCTGCAGGTTTTTCCTGATCCATCACCATCGTAGTATCGGTCAATGAATTATGACCTAACTGTCCGATAAAGGAAACATCCATCACATCAAATTCCACTTCCGCTTTCCGGGCTATCTCCCGTGCAAGCTCCACTTCTTTCTGATGCTTCTGACCATAAAGAAAACTCAAGGCATATACTTTCTTAAAGTTGCGTTTTGCCCAAAACAAACAAGTGGTAGAATCCTGCCCACCACTAAACACAACCAATGCTGCTTCTCTATTCATATTCTATATTAAATATCTTTGACTTTCAATACATTATAAGAGATATTGGTGTCGTAAACATCGCTACCGTCTATTTTCTTGATTGCTTTCACCACACGAATTGTCACCGGAAGGATAATAACTTCATACATGGATTTCAGCACAATCTGAATCCCCATCATGATAAGCAGTTCTTTCCAGGCAATAACTCCACCAAAAGCTACCGGGAAGAAAATCAATGAATCGGCAGTCTCACCTACAACAGTCGACCAGATGGCACGGGCCGAAAAGTTACGCCCCTGACTGGCTACTTTCATCTTACTCATCACATACGCATTGAGAAATGAGCCTACCAGAAAAGCCATCAGACTGGCAGCCACAATACGGGGAGCCATACCGAACACAAAATTGAAATGTTCCTCGCCCTCCCAGAAAGGAGCAGCCGGAATGGCAACAGCTATCAACCCAAGAGCAACCACGAAGAAGTTCATGGCAAAACCGCTCCAAATGATGAGCCGCGCTTTCTTGAATCCCCAAACCTCGGCGATACAATCATTAATAATATAAGAAATAGGAAAAACCAATAATCCGGCTGTCACGGTCAGACTACCTACCTGAATTACTTTTGTTTCAAGAAGATTGGCTGCAATGAGACAGACATTAAACAGAATGCCCAGCAGCATAAAGGGTACAGATACTTTTTCTTTCATAATTCCTGTTTTTTACGTGGTGTTCTAGAATACACGACCGCTATTCACGGCATCATACATTTTTTATTCTTTCGGAGTGCAAAGGTAAAAAATAAAACTGGAATTATCACATTCATCTTACCAGAATCTGTCTTCCCGATAATTGAAGAAAAAATAAGCCTCCCTGTCAGTCGTCGTATTCTGACAGGAAGGCTCATCACTTTGACCTTAAAAACACATCACTCAATCAGGCATCCGCATCAAGAGGAGAAGTCTTTCAATTCCTCTTTCAACCGCTTACGGATGAAAAACAAACGGCTCTTTACCGTTCCCATCGGCAATCCTAATTTTTCGGCAATTTCTCTATACTTAAATCCGGCTACAAACATCTGAAAAGGCACTTTCATCTCTTCCGGTATGGAATGTATCACCCGGTACAACTGTTTCATATCATACGTAAACTCGAATCTATCAGCATCTTCATCTTCTATCAGATGTTGTTGATTGATGGAGTAACTATCATCAATCAGGTTCATTTCACGAACTGTGCGACGATAGTTGTTCACGAAAATATTACGCATAAGCGTATACATCCATCCCTTCAGATTTTTGCTATACGTAAACTTCTCCTGATTATCTAATGCCTGCAACAAACAATCCTGAACCAAATCATTAGCAGATTCGCGGTCTGCCGTCAATTTATATGCGAAGCGATGCAAATCCGGTTGTATCGCTAATATTCCTTGAGTAAAATCAACTTTTTCCATCGTCGTATTTCCTTTATCTAATTAGTACGATACAAAGGTCCGTTTTTTTAGAATCATTATAAATAGCAATTCTTCCGATTAGTTTGGCAATTTTTCCTTTGCCCCTCTCAACCATTTCTTTTTTTAGTTGTTCATTGGGCATTCACCTAAAACTTAACTGATAATGAAAACAAGCTTTAAAATGGTAGCTATGCTACTGGGGATAGGAATTTTCCCCCTCTGTGCCTATGCACAACAGAAGGTAGTCATCGAAGATGAAGAACCGAATTCTATCATGTTTGTTTCGAAAAACAAAGCAGGAGATGAAATCATCCGAATCATGAACGACCGTTCGCAGATGCGTTTCCACGACCCGAATGCTCCCCGTTTCCTGCTAACCGACCAGAAAGGGAAATTTGCCCTGGGTATCGGAGGATATGTTCGTGCAACAGCAGAGTATGACTTTAACGGTATCGTAAATGATGTCGATTTCTATCCGGCATTGATTCCACAACGCGGAAGCGGCAATTTTGCCAAGAATCAATTCCAGATGGACATCACCACTTCTACCCTATTCCTCAAACTGGTAGGACGTACGAAACATCTGGGAGACTTCGTTGTCTACACAGCCGGAAACTTCCGGGGTGACGGAAAAACCTTTGAATTGCAGAATGCTTATGCGCAATTCCTCGGTTTCACGATCGGATACAGCTACGGTTCGTTCATGGACCTCTCCGCACTGCCTCCTACCATCGACTTTGCAGGTCCTAACGGATCAGCCTTTTACCGCACTACGCAATTGAGCTATATGTGCGATAAGTTGAAAAACTGGAAATTCGGTGTTTCAATGGAAATGCCTTCAGTAGACGGTACAACCAACAATGACTTGTCTATCAACACCCAACGAATGCCGGACTTTGCCACTTCCGTACAGTATAACTGGAATAGTAGCAGTCACGTTAAATTAGGTGCTATTGTCCGTAGTATGACTTACTCAAGTAACGTTCATGAGAAAGCCTATTCCGCCACCGGCTTCGGTCTGCAAGCATCTACAACTTTCAATATTACGAAGAAATTACAGGCATTCGGACAGTTTAATTATGGAAAAGGTATCGGATCTTACCTGAACGATTTAAGTAATCTGAACGTAGATATCGTTCCCGATCCTGATAATGAGGGAAAAATGCAGGTTCTCCCAATGCTGGGATGGTATGCAGGGCTGCAATACAACCTTTGTCCGAGCATCTTTATATCCGGTACATATAGTTTATCCAGACTTTATTCTGAAAACGGATATCCAAGTGAAAATCCGGAATCCTATCGTAAAGGACAGTATTTAGTGGCTAATGCTTTCTGGAATGTAAGCAGTAATTTGCAAGTGGGCGTAGAATATTTAAGAGGATGGCGTACTGATTTCAGTTCCGCAACCCGTCATGCCAACCGGTTGAATATGCTGGTGCAGTATTCTTTCTAAACTAACATAGAACAGTAAAACAAAAAAGCCGTCTCAACATCATGTCCGAGACGGCTTTTATATACATATAAAGGATTAGAAATTTAGAACTTGTAATTCACGCTCACGCCAAATACTTTATTGGTACGGCTATAAACGTCTTTATCAATAGATGCACCTAATCCACGTACATTTTCTTTAGTATAATCACTATACGTAGTCCAGAAATAAGCAACATCAAGGCTCAATGCCTCCGTGAAATTAATACGGCCTCCGAAACCAACTGAATAAGAATCACAAGAGAAACTTGTATCCGATTGGAAAGCATCGCTCAATCCGTAGTCTGTTTTCTGATAACCTCCACTGACTGTGAACAGTTTATTGATATCCCATTCAACACCCGCCAAATACTCGTGTGTACCATGTTTCAGTGTTTTCTGCTTGCCATCCGCCATACCGGCATTCTTATCATCAAAGAAATGATATTCTACCGATGCTCTCAATGATGGCAAGATCTCATAACTTGCAGCTAAAGAAAGCATAGCAGGAAGATCACTCGGAGTGTTCACACCATTCTGATAAGGTGCCATAAAATCTGCGGCAGCATCCGGAGCAGTTATGTCATGTGTATCATTCTCAATATTCATATTGGCTTTGAACTCATACTTTGCAGCCAGATTCAATTTTCCGAACTTAGCATCAATACCAATAATCGGTGTCAATCCCCAACCTGTCTGATCGCAGTCTAATTTAAGTTTCGCATCATTCAGCTGCTGCGACTTTTGTAATGCTGCCTGTTGTGCCTGCTCTAAAGTCATACCGGCGGCCATTAGTTTTTTTACAATCTCAGCACCCAACTGTTCTGCTACACCCTCTTTCAAATTGATATCAAGGAAACCTTTATAGCCACCCGTAAAATAATTCATACGTGCACCAGCAAAAACTGCAAAGTGCTCATTAATTTTATAGCTTGCTCCTAATTGAAAACCATAAATATACTGACGACCTTCCATAGCCGAATTAATAGTATATTGATTAGGAGACAGCATCCCTTGACCGATTGTATTTACCAGACTAATAGCAGCCGCATCAAACATAGGTAAACCTTTGTCAAATGAAGCTTTTCCGCCACCACCTACAATGGCAAAGCTACCGGAAAACGCCCAATCGCCTTTTTTATAGACAGCATGTATAGAAGGAATAACGGGAGCAGAAGCTTTTCCTTCATACTTACGTACAGTATTCTGTCCGTCCATGGTCCATAAAGGACTTGTTGCAGCAATATCACGGGTCTGATATGCACTTTGAATAGTAAGTGCTACTTGAAGACCATCTTTGGGAAGAAATGCCAGTCCGGCAGGATTACTATAAACTCCATCAACATCGATGGAAGCGCCGCGGGCTATCATGCGTAAGAAAGCAGCATTCTGATTCGTATTGGTTAGATAATCTCCAGCAAAAGTTGGAATTGAAACGATCAACATTGCAAGACCAATCAACGAAATTTTTCTCATCTAAATCTTTTTTAAAATTATTTCGGCGCAAAGATATAACAATATTGCACAGGGAGCACATATTTGTGCACTTATTTTCATTTATCCGCCATTTTAATTGAAAAATCAAACTGTTTCTAATGAAACAATCTATTTTTCGAATGATGGATTGATTAAACAAATTCACCTGTTCCAACGTTTAATATTATATAATTTATAGAATAATATTATGGCCTATACAATTGCATTTTTCGGCACAAAGCCTTATGATGAGTCCTCTTTCAATGACAAAAACAAAGAGTTCGGGTTTGAGATACGCTACTACAAAGGGCATCTGAATAAGAACAACGTACTACTGACACAAGGAGTGGATGCTGTCTGCATCTTTGTGAACGACGTTGCCGACGCAGAAGTAATCCGTGTGATGGCAGCCAACGGAGTAAAACTATTGGCACTACGCTGTGCCGGATTTAATAATGTAGATTTAGATGCTGCCGCCGCTGCCGGAATTACCGTAGTACGGGTTCCTGCCTACTCTCCTTATGCCGTTGCAGAGTACACCGTAGCTCTTATGCTATCGCTAAACCGGAAAATTCCCCGTGCTTCCTGGCGTACCAAAGATGGTAATTTCTCCCTGCACGGTCTGATGGGATTCGATATGCACGGAAAAACAGCAGGCATCATCGGTACAGGAAAAATCGCGAAAATACTGATTCACATCTTAAAAGGGTTTGGAATGAACATATTGGCTTATGACCTCTATCCGGACCATAACTTCGCCCGTGAAGAACAAATAGTTTATACTTCACTGGACGAACTATATCACAATTCGGATATCATCTCTTTGCATTGCCCGCTCACCGAAGCGACCAAGTATCTGATTAACGACTACTCTATCAGCAAAATGAAAGACGGAGTTATGATTATCAATACCGGCCGTGGACAGCTGATTCACACCAATGCACTGATTGAAGGGTTGAAGAACAAGAAAATAGGTTCCGCAGGACTGGACGTATATGAGGAAGAAAGCGAATACTTTTATGAAGATCAATCCGACCGCATCATCGACGATGATGTACTCGCCCGCTTACTTTCATTCAACAATGTGATAGTCACTTCTCATCAAGCTTTTTTCACACATGAAGCGATGGAGAATATTGCGGCGACCACCCTGCAAAACATAAAAGATTTTATCAATCATAAGCCTTTGCTAAATGAAGTGAAGAAATAAAACTTTTAAGCTCCTTTCTTTGTTTACAAAACATATAAACAAATAAGAGAAAGGACAGATTTTATGAAAAAAGTAATACACAAAGCAGATACAAGAGGACATTCCCAGTACGATTGGTTGGATAGTTACCATACTTTTAGTTTTGACGAATACTTCGACTCCAATCGTATCAACTTCGGTGCCCTTCGCGTATTGAATGATGACAAAGTTGCACCCGGAGAAGGTTTTCAGACTCACCCGCATAAGAATATGGAAATTATCTCCATCCCTCTGAAAGGACATCTGCAACATGGAGACAGCAAGAAGAACAGCCGCATCATTACTGTTGGAGAAATTCAGACAATGAGTGCCGGAACGGGAATCTTCCACAGTGAAGTGAATGCAAGCCCTGTAGAACCGGTAGAATTCCTGCAAATCTGGATTATGCCAAGAGAACGGAACACCCGTCCCGTTTATCAGGATTTCAGTATCACAGAGTTGGAACGTCCGAATGAACTGGCAGTCATCGTATCTCCTGACGGCAGTACACCTGCTTCCCTTTTGCAAGACACCTGGTTCTCAATCGGTAAAGTAGAAGCCGGAAAGGAACTGGGTTATCACATGCATCAAAGTCATGCAGGCGTCTATATTTTCCTCATTGAAGGAGAAATTGTAGTAGATGGCGAAGTGTTGAAACGCCGGGACGGTATGGGTGTTTACGATACCAACAGTTTCGAACTGGAGACACTGAAAGATTCACATATTCTATTAATAGAAGTACCTATGTGATTCCATCATTAGAAATTAAGAACTAAAACTGCCAGATAATCTTATGGCGAAATTAAACATAGCAGATATCCGACAGGAATATACGAAAGGCGGGTTGCGGGAAAATGAACTTCCGGGCGACCCGCTTTCGCTTTTCAACCGTTGGCTACAAGAAGCAATTGACGCAGAGGTGGATGAACCAACTGCTGTCATTGTAGGAACCGTATCCCCTGAAGGGAGACCGTCCACGCGTACCGTATTATTAAAAGGGCTCCATGATGGAAAATTTGTCTTCTATACCAATTATGAAAGCCGTAAAGGCAGGCAATTGGCACAAAATCCGTATATCTCCCTCTCTTTTGTGTGGCACGCCCTCGAAAGACAAATACATATAGAGGGAATAGCGACGAAAGTTCCTCCGGAAGAATCGGATGAATATTTCCGGAAACGTCCTTATAAAAGTCGGGTCGGTGCACGAATTTCTCCCCAAAGTCAACCTATAACAAGCCGAATGCAATTAATACGGTCTTTTGTCAGGGAGGCAGCCCGGTGGATCGGAAAAGAAGTGGAGAGGCCCGATAATTGGGGCGGATATGCCGTTACCCCTACAAGGATTGAATTCTGGCAAGGACGCCCCAACCGTCTGCATGACCGTTTTCTATATACCCTGCAACCGGACGGGGAATGGAAAATCAGTCGTCTTGCTCCTTGATTTCGTCGATTTTTCTTGGCAACTCCAACTAGAATACGTAATATTGCAATTATAAAATAGTCAGCTTATGACACTGGATTATATTTATCACAGCGGTTTCGCCATCGAAATGGAAGGTGTAACCGTTATCATCGATTACTACAAAGATTCTTCCGAAACGGAACATAACCGGGGAATCGTACATGATTATCTCCTGCAAAGGCCGGGTAAACTATATGTATTGGCCACCCATTTCCATCCCGACCACTTTAACCGTGAGATATTGACCTGGAAAAAACAACGCCCCGACATTCAATATATTTTCTCCAAAGATATCTTGAAATCCCATCGTGCCAAAGCCGAAGATGCTTTCTATATTAAAAAAGGAGAAACATACGAAGACGAGACAATTCGTATCGATGCTTTCGGCTCAACGGATGTCGGCAGTTCGTTCTTGCTTCACCTGCAAGATTGGAGTATTTTCCATGCCGGCGACTTGAACAACTGGCATTGGAGTGAGGAATCTACTGAAGAAGAGATCCGAAAAGCCAATGGTGATTTCCTTGCAGAAGTTAAATATTTAAAAGAAAAAGCGCCAAACATCGATTTAATACTATTCCCGGTGGATCGGAGAATGGGAAAAGATTACATGAAAGGGGCAAAACAGTTCATCGAACAAATAAAAACTACTATATTTGTGCCCATGCACTTCAGTGAAGATTATGAGGGGGGAAATGCGCTTCGTAGTTTTGCTGAAAATGCCGGATGCCGTTTTATCAGCATCACCCATCGGGGCGAAAGTTTTGAGATTACCAAATAAACACATGATAATTATGAATAAATTTACGATTCTGTTTCTTACCCTGTTCCTTGCATTGCCGATGGCGATGAAGGCAGATTCTGCAAAAGAGAAGAAAGATGACACCAGGTACCTTGTAGGAGCTGTTCCTGAAGTAGATGGTAAAGTAGTATTTTCCAAAGAGTTCCAGATTCCCGGAATGAGTCAGGCACAAATCTACGACACAATGACAAAGTGGATGGACGAACGTCTGAAAGAAAATAAAAATATTGATAGCCGCATTGTTTTCTCTGACGAAGCAAAGGGAACAATTGCCGGTGTTGGAGAAGAATGGATTGTTTTCAGTTCCAGTGCTCTGTCATTAGACCGTACACTGGTCAACTATCAGATTACCGTTACCTGTAAACCCGGCAACTGCCTAGTAGAGCTTGAGAAAATCCGTTTCACTTATCGCGAAACAGAGAAATACAAAGCGGAAGAATGGATTACTGATAAATATGCGCTCAATAAAGCAAAGACCAAATTAGTGCGCGGCCTGGCTAAATGGCGTAGAAAAACTGTAGACTTCGCAGATGATATGTTTATGGATGTAGCAGTAGCTTTCGGAGCACCTGATACTCGTCCGAAGACAGAGAAAAAGAAGAAAGAAGAAGAGCAACAAACTCCATCAATCGTTGCAGCCGCAGGCCCGATTATCATTGGTGGCACAGATAAAAAGACTGATATTAAAGTGACGACCGCCGAACCCGTTCAAACTACAGTTCCTGCTGCGACTCTCACTCCTGCTACTCCAGTAGGCAAAGCTTCCACAGATATGCCGGGTTATACAGAAATTGATTTGAAACAAATTCCGGGCGAAGTATATGCCTTAATGGGAAGTGGTAAATTAGTAATCAGTATTGGAAAAGATGAGTTCAACATGACCAATATGACTGCAAATGCAGGTGGTGCATTAGGTTATCAATCAGGAAAAGCTGTTGCATATTGCACACTTTCACCCGACCAACCTTATGAGGCAATAGAAAAGGCAGACAGCTATACACTGAAATTGTATGCCCCGAACCAGACAACTCCTTCAGCTGTTATCGAATGTAAGAAAATGCCTTCACAGACAACTCCGCAAGCCGGACAACCCCGTACCTATGTTGTAGAAATTGTGAAACTCTTAATGAAAAAATAAGGAAAATTGCAACAATGGAAATAAAAAGTAAATTTGACCATTTTAATATCAACGTTACAAACCTGGAGCGGAGTATCGCTTTTTATGAGAAAGCACTCGGCTTAAAAGAACATCATCGGAAAGAAGCATCCGACGGTTCATTCACACTGGTTTACCTGACAGATAATGAAACTGGTTTCCTATTGGAATTGACATGGCTCAAAGATCATACTGCTCCATACGAACTGGGGGAAAACGAAAGTCACCTATGTTTTCGTGTAGCCGGTGATTACGATGCAATCAGGGCCTATCACAAAGAAATGAATTGTGTATGTTTTGAGAACACTGCCATGGGGCTTTATTTCATTAATGACCCGGATGATTACTGGATTGAAATACTCCCACAGAAGTGATTTTATATAAAAAGTGGAAGGTGTGTCAGAAGCAGTGCCAAACAAATCATTCGAGTATATGTGATTGAATTTCAGTAATATAAAAGAAATAACAAAAATACCAATAACAAAGCGGTAACATACCGATTGAAAATATCGTCTTAGCAAGAGCAAGAAGATGCGCTTATCAGACCAGCAAAAGTAGTGGATTCAACTTGATTTTTTGCCTTCCAAAAGAAAAAGTTGCAGCTATTTTTGCTGGTGCTTGTTTCTGGTCTTGCTCAGATATTCTCTCCTTGCTTGATTATACGGGCTGGAGTTTAAGAAATAAGTTTAGAGTATTCTTGTATATATAGTACAAGGAACGGAGTAAACCTCTAATTGGATTTCTTCTGAGTTGAATGGCAGTCCTAAAATAAGTTTAATGGAATCTTGTATATATGATACAAGGAACGGAGTAAACCTCTTGAAGAATTGCTATTGCAATGAATGGTAGTTTATAAAAATAGGTTTAATGACATCTTGTATATATGGTACAAGGACTGAGTTAAACTTGTTGGCGTGACATTGCTTCTTGGGAAAGGTTTAAGAAGATAGGTTTTGTTGGAGTCTTGTATATATGGTACAAGGAATGGACTAAACCTCTTTGTCTGTTGCGCCTTTCTTTTTTGGAAGGCAAAAAAATACTGTTCAGACTTTGACTCTGATGATTTCGCTGAGGTTTGTGGAGTATTGGGCAGACTTGTGTTCGCATTTCAGGTGCCAGCGTTTATCCGCGCCCTGGACTGCAACTTTCACGGTGTTAAAACCATTCTTGTGGTTGATGGCATCGATGGCTGCTGCGAGACGGGCTTGCTTGGCGCGGTCAATCGGGTCGAAGAGGACGGTCTGTACTGTCGTGTCGGGGGTGATGCCCCAAATGATGACACCGGCTTTCTTGTAGTGGTAACTTCCATTCTCACGCCATTCGGAGCGGAGAGCTTGGACTGCTGCGGCTACCAACTCCAATTGGTCGTTAGTGGGCATGGGCAATGTAACTGTGCGGTTGATAATATGGTTTGGCACATCGTTGCGGAAACGGCTGGTATAAGCGAATACGGTCAGTTGGCAGCAACGACTCTTTTGCTCACGTAACTTGCGGACACATGAAGCGGCAAAGTTGGCTACTGCTTCTTCCACCACTTCCAACTCAGACAAACCTTTGTCGGGAAAACTGCGGCTGGTACAGATGCTCTGCTTTTCGGGCAGTTCGCTGATGTTTATGCAACTTTCGCCACGGAGTTCCTTCCATGTCCTCACACCTGTGACGGTAAGCAACCGTCTTACCCGGCTTTCACTCCACTGCGTAAAATCCCATGCGTTTTTGACTCCATGGTATTCCAACTTCTTGGCAGAGCGTCTGCCAATGCCCCACACATCGGCGATGTCGAAACCTTGCAATGCCTTGATGCGCTTTTCTTCGGTGTCAATCAGGCAGACACCCCCGTAACCTTTGTATTTCTTTCCATACCTGCTTGCCACTTTTGCCAAGGTCTTGGTCGGAGCTATGCCAAGCGTTACCGGGATTCCTGTACCCTTGCCAATGGTACGCACGATGCGTTTGCCGTACTCACGCAATGCTTCTCCACCGCCCATGCCTGTAAGGTCGATGAAAGCTTCATCGATGGAATATTGCATCAATTCGGGCGTGAATTCCGAAAGCAGCATCATCACCCTGCGGCTCATGTCACCATAAAGTGTGTAATTGGAACTGAACACGGCAACCTTTTCACGCTCCAGCAATTCTTTTGCTTGGTAAAAAGGCGTACCCATTTCTATGCCCAACGCCTTTGCCTCGTTGCTGCGGGCAATGATGCAACCGTCATTGTTAGACAGCACCACCACTGGCTGTGTGCGCAATCCCGGATTGAAGACCCGTTCACACGAACAATAGAAGTTGTTGCAATCCACTAGACCGAACATGATTCACTTCCTCCGATATTGGCGTTTAATGTTGTAAGTCAATACTCCCCACACGATGAAATTATTTTCTTCCGTCACCTTGATAGGCGGATAGTCCTTGTTGGCGGGCATCAGCCAAAGGCAATCACCCTTGACATCAAACTTTACCCGCTTCAATGTAAATTCCCCATCAATGTAGGCCACCACGATGTCACCCTCCTGCGGATCGATGGCCTTGTCTATCACCAACAAGTCGCCGTCGTCAATGCCGCAATCCTTCATCGAATCGCCTACGGCACGGGCATAGAACGTGGTGGCGGGATGGCGCACCAATTCGCGGTTCAAGTCTATGCTTTCGGTCATGTAGTCCTGTGCCGGTGAGGGAAAGCCTGCACGGATGCCACCATCGGCAAAGTCCAACGGCAGTTCGCTGCTCAGGTCGGCCGAATAAAGGATGAGCCTTACCCCGTCCTCCTTTTCTATTCCGGATTCATTGATGACTGTTTTATGTGAATCTTCCATTTCCTGTTCTTTTGTTGCATTACCATTCGGTTTGCAAAAATACCATTTTTATGCGCTTGTCCGTCCTTGTTTTATGAGTTTCCACACTTTTACGCCTTTTATTGGCTTGCCTTTCGCCAAAGGCGACCGGGCCTCTTTCCCAATGGCAGTCATGAGCCTAGCTTCCATCGTATCTTGGTTTGGGTTGATGGGCATGGCATTCTTCCTTTATTTTTTCCCTGCAGCCTCGGACTGGCACACTGACGGCTGTTCTGTCCACATTCCCTATCCGTCAGTCTTATCTTCAGGCATCTCCTCTCCAATGGTAGAGCGGCCTTTTCTGACAATATCGGTATCGCGTCTGCCCTTGCGGCTTCCACAATGAAAGAGGTAGTTGGAATCGCCGTTTCATCCTTGGCCCGTTGCATAGCCATCGGAACGGGCTTTTTTCTTTTGGCAGGCGGATTATTGGCATCCTTCATCACAACCTGTGACTGAATTTCCATGTTGCTTCTTGCATGGCCGTGCGTTTACCGAAGCCACAATATTTTTCCATGATGCAAAGATATAATGCAGCACGCCTCCGGCGTTACGGGACACTGCCGTTCTGACCAATGGCGTGCCGCGAAAATCTTCCGACATTTTCCGCTTCACATAAAATGTTGCGTATTTGCGTGCCTCCCTTGGTGCTGCCCTACGCCTGCAATATCTTCTTGCATCCGTAAAAATTAATTGTTCAACTTCTAAAAACTTACAGTCATGAAGCAAGTAGAAAATTCTTTCATCATCACAGGTTTCGTAGCAAAGGACGCTGAAATCCGCACGTTCACCAACAACGATGTAGCCCGTTTCCCGATGGCCATCGGCCGCAAGGAGACCAAGGACAACGCCACCAACCGCGTATCCGCTTTCATCAACGTGGAAGCCTGGCGCAAGAGCGGCAGCGCATCATTCGAGTTATTGAAAAAGGGTACGCTGCTTACCATCGAGGGCTATCTGAAGCCCGAAGAGTGGACTGACAGGAACGGTGTCAAGCAGAACGGCATCAAGTTCGTGGCCAAGAAGTTCTACGAGGCAGTAGAGAAACCGGAGAAGGCCGAGAAACCCCAACCCAAGGCTCGCACCAAAAAACAGAAGGAGGCGGCATAGACCGTTTCCACCTCAGGAAAGAGCGGCTTCGGCCGCTTTTTTCATGCTCAACGCACTTGGGGCCTTGTTCCTTTTGAAAAATAGGCTGCCGCCTGTTATACCGATTTCCACTTGTTATACCGGCCATTCTTTATCCCGCCTCCTGCCGTCACCGTTTGGTTTTACTGATGCAAAGGTCGGCCATCGCGCCTGATGCCTGGCGGTCTGAAATGGATTTCTTGCAAATTCTTCCTCCCTGCGGAGCGTAATTGGCAAGAAAAACCGCCGCATGAGGCTTTTCCGATAGCCGTGGCCCTGCATTGATAAAACTCCAAAATCGGTCACGGCAAGAAGGACCGATGAAAGGGGAAAGTATAACATCTTAAACAGACATCAATATGTACGATTACGACTACAGAGAAGATTTCGAGGATTACGGCAAGCATTGCTGGCTGCTGACCCCGTGGAAAGGTTACCGCTCGGCGACCATAGTCGGACTGACCGACAAAGGCTATATCGTCCAAGTGAGCAGCGGAGCGGAGATAGTGGTTTATCCTGACGAGATAGAGATTGATTAACCCCAAAGCATACACATATGGAAAAGACAACCGAAAAAATACCGACATGGAGCCTGTGCTACCTTGTCAATGGTGATGCAAGCGGACTGACAGAGGAAGAACTACAAAACATTGACTTCTGGTACAAGGACATGGGCGTACAAGTAGTTTCGCCCGTCATGGACGATGGATGCAACTTGCAACCCTATTTTTCACCTTGCCCTGCTTTCGGCTTGCCGACAGAGGTAGTGGACTGCGACATCTATTATATCCAACCCACCAAACAATGACAACTATGAGAGGAACAGAACATTTCAAACAGGCCATCAAGAGCTATTTGGACGAAAGAGCCAAGACGGACGAATTCTTTGCAGTGGCTTATGTCAAGGAAAACAAGAACTTGGACGATTGCATCACGTTCATACTCAACCAAGTCAAAGCAATGGCCAATGAGGGCTGTGTCGGCATGGCTGACGATGACGTGTATTCGCTCGCCTGCCATTTTTATGACGAGGACATCATAGACATAGGCAAGCCCGTCAACTGCGAGGTGATAGTCAACAACCGTATTGAACTGACCGAGGAAGAGAAAGCCGAGGCGCGGCAGAGGGCTATCAGCCAATACCAAGCCGAGGAATTGCGCAAGATGCAGCAACGTAAGAGCAAGTCGGCGGCAAAACCACAGGAGACCAAACAAACAGAACCTAACTTATTCGGCTTTTGAACGATGAAACCACGCAACAAATTCGAGAAAGCTGTACTTGCCCAAAGCGGCAAGCTCCGCCCCTTGAGCAAGGCACAGCTTGCTTGGGCATTCCGTGAGTGTGTCAGCCATTTTGCACACCGACTGCCCAAGGGTCGGACAACCTGCATGGACTGCGGCCATGAATGGGTAAGAGAAAAAGCGACAGGGCATTGCACCTGCCCGAAGTGCCACGCAAAGCTGGAGGTCAAGAATACCCTTGTCCGCAAAATACGGCAAAAGGCATATTTTACCCTGCTTGACAAGTGTGGGAAGTACCAAACCCTGCGAATGTTCCTGCTTGTGGTGGAAATGGAGAAAGGCTGCAAGGCGCACCCTTACGCCTTGGAAATCGGGCAGTATTGGTGGAACGACAAAGGCAAACAGACGCTTGTAGCCATTCAGCGCATATTGGGCAGGTACATGGACACCTTTTCTTTCGTTTCGCCAATGGCCATTCGGGGAGACAACGAAGTGTACCGCCATATTGCCACTTTTGACACCTATCCGAGATACAGCGTTATCGACACTTTGCAAAGAAACGGTTTCCGCAGCGACTTGCAAGACATTGAATCGGCAAAACTCATACCGGCATTGCTGACCGACCCGAAAGTTGAAACTCTACTGAAAGCCGGACAATATGACCTGTTGCGCTATTGCCTGCACTCATCAACTCGTCTGGACGATTACTGGCCGTCTGTGAAAATCTGCCTGCGGAATGGCTATACCATTACTGACGGCTCAATGTGGTGCGATACCATCGACCTGCTTAGGCGAATGGGCAAGGACACACGCAGCCCGAAATATGTCTGCCCTGCCGACTTGAAAGCGGAACACGACAAATTGGTGGAACAGCGCAACCGCAAGGAGGAACGTGAACGTCTGGCGTTGCGCCGAAAGGAAGCCGCCCAATATGAGAAAGAGTACCTGTTGCAGAAAGGCAAGTTCTTCGGCATCCTCATCACGGACGGAACGCTGAAAGTCAGAGTGTTGGAAAGCGTGGCCGAGATAGCGGAAGAGGGTACGCTGATGCACCATTGTGTATATGCCAACGCATACTACCGCAAGGAGAACTCGCTGATATTATCGGCTACCATTGATGGGAAACGTATTGAAACTGTGGAGGTTGACTTGGAAAGATTATGCGTGGTACAAAGCCGTGGCTTATGCAACAAAAACACAGAATACCACGAGCGCATCGTCAACCTTGTAAACAGCAATATGAACTTGATTAGGAAGCAGATTAGTGCTTAATCACCATTGGGTAAGGTAAGGCATATCGGGAATATTCCCGGTGTGCCCTGCCTCCCTGCCTTCTCCTGTTACATCCCTTTTATAAAAGCCCATCCCACTTATATCCATCTTTGATACCCACGGCTTGCCCTATATCACAGGTATGACGGGCTGTGCCGCAGGCCATGCCGCTGTAAACGGCGGCGAGGCTTCTGCGGCATGGGCAAACGTGAACACACCCTTTCCTGCCGGCGTACAAGTCCGCTGACAAGGAAATGGCGAGTTCCCCTTTAGTTTGCCCGGCAACCCGTCAGTTCTTTTTTTTTGCAAGCCGAGCCTGTTATATCCCTTTTATATTCCACTTAACATATACTGTTTTAGGGTAGTATATCTCCTTTTCTACCCTTTCATCTTTTTGTCATCCTGCCATTCGATGCCTCGCAGGTTATTTTGCTGCAAAATAAATGTGGCGTGGCTTGCCGTTGCAAACCGGCCTTGGCAGAAATCTTCCTTGGGGCTTCACTCCAAGCGTATTTCTGCCGTCCGATTTGCCGAAAAGCCATTCCGCCCCATTCCGGAGGCAGAAAAATAACCTACAAGAGCCATCGAAATATGGCCGATAGCAGGGGAAAGAACAAAATCTGTCAAATATGAAGAATATGAACTACAACAAATTGCAAGCATTGGCGGCGAACACAGCAGCTATCGAAACAGCCTATCGGGTGCGGAACGAGAAAAGGACGGCGACAGCAGCCGAACGTGAAACCCTCTCCCTGTATTCGGGATTTGGGGGCATCAAGGAAGTATTGGATTTAGGAACAAATGCCCCCATGTCCGACAAGATGAAACAGACTTTAGACCATCTTGTGTGCGTATTGCAAGCCATAGCACAAGACGACGAAACACTATACAGGGAGCTTGTGGATAGCATAAAGGCATCCGTCCTTACCGCTTTCTATACCCCGAAATTTCTCATAGAGGCGGTGACCGACCAAATACGAGCCACGTTCCAAGCCAACGGTTTGTTAATGAAATCCTTTCTTGAACCGTCCGCAGGAATTGGCGGCTTTCTGCCAGTTTCCATGCCCGACACTTACAAGGCAGCGTTTGAAAAGGACTTGGCGACAGGGCTTGTGCTTTCAGCCTTGCAACCTGATACAAAAGCGGTCATTGGCGGCTTTGAAACCATAAAGGCGCAGGAGTTGGAATACGACACGTTCGATGTGATAGCGTCCAACATACCTTTCGGCACGATAAACGTGTTCGATGCGGACTTTGAACGCAGGGGAACGCCTTACAAACAATCCCTTAAAGCCATTCACAACTATTTCTTCATCAAGGCGATGGAACTGTTAAATGAGGGTGGCTTGCTGGCTTTCATCACGTCAAGGGGCGTGGCTGACAGCCCATCCAATCGCTTTGTGCGTGACTATCTGGTGCATCACGCCCATATCATCACCGCCCTGCGCTTGCCCGACACGCTTTTCATGCAGACCGGCGGCATCGAGGTAGGCAGCGACCTTATCATCTTGCAAAAGGACAGCCACAAGCAAAACCTCACCACAAGGGAACGCCTGTTCTTGGAAACGTGCAGGGAGCGCACATCGCAGGGGCTGGAAACAGAACACGCAAACAAGGCATTCTCCTTACCACAAAGCACGTTGTCCACAGGCACGACCATCGGCACAAACCAATTCGGCAAGTTGGTGCGCAAGTACGAGTGGAACGGCACAGAAGAAGCCATACACCAACGGCTTGCCGAGATATTGAGAGCCAATTTCACCCATTATTTCAAGCCCTCCCTGTTTGGTGGGCAAAAGCAAGCGCAGCCGCAGCAGGGAGCGATGCTATCCCTCTTTGACCTTTTCGGGGAAGCCACGGCAGCGGCACAGTACAAGCCAAACACAGGCAAACGACCCTACACGGACGAAATGCCCGGTTGGATGAAAGACGGTGCGTTGGTGCTGTTCGAGGGGCAACTTGGTACTATACAAAGCAGAAGAACCGACCGTTTTTCCGAAATGACCGCATGGTTTAATCCTATAAAAGTCAATGGTGCGGACATGGAACGGGCAAAGGACTATCTTCCTGTGCGAAAGGCTTACTTCGAGTTGTCGGAGAGTGAAGCGGAAACAAGAGAAGAGCAACCGATGCTCCGTGAGCGGCTGAATGAGGCTTACGATGCGTTTGTTTCCAAGTGGGGCAACTTCCATACGGACGGCAACAAGGAACTGATAATGCTTGACAGCTTAGGGTTGGAGGTGTATTCCATCGAAATGCAAGTGCGTGGCGAGGTGGTGAAATCCGACATCATGCGCGAGCCTGTGGCTTTCAAGAAAATAGACACATCGGTACGCCTTGCCCCGATGGAAGCGTTGGCAAGCAGCTTGAACTATTACGGGAGGGTGGATATGGTTTACCTTGCGCAATCGACAGGATGCAGCGAGAGCGAGGTGATAGAGGCGTTGGAGGGCGAAATGTTCTACAACCCCGAAACCAGCGCATGGGAAGAAAAGGGGCGCATACTTGCAGGTAACGTGGTGGAGAAATGCAAAGCGTTCGCCGGACATATCCATAGCCTTGCAGGACAGGCAAGGGCTTGGACTGAAAAGACGGTAAGGGCGTTGGAAGAGGTCACGCCAGAACTGATACCTTATGAGGAGCTTGACTTCAACATGGGCGAGCGGTGGATTCCGACAGAAGTCTATGCCGACTTTGCCGAATACCTGTTTGATGTCAAGGTCGATGTGGTGTACTTTGACGTGAACGACACCTATGTTATTTCCTTACATGGATATTCCCCTGCCGCATACAACATCTATGCCTCGCACGGTTACACAGGCGAGAAACTGTTTGCCCATGCCCTGCATGACACCATACCCGAAATAAAAAAAGAGGTGATGCGTGGCGGTGAATGGGTGAAAGTACCCGATGAAGAAGCCATGCAGGAGGTGGCAACCAAGATACAGGAGATAAGGGGCAAGTTCAACGCTTGGCTTGACAGCCAGCCTATCGCCGTCCGTGACGAGTTGGTAAGGCTCTACAACGAGCGTTTCAACTGTTATGTGCGCCCGTCCTATGACGGTTCGGCGCAAACATTCCCCCGCCTTTCCTTTGCACAGTTCCCTTACGATGACTTATACCCCTCGCAGAAAGACGCCATCTGGATGATTAAGCAGAATGGCGGCGGTGTGTGCTGGCATGAGGTAGGCGCAGGTAAAACAATGGTGATGTGCGTGGCGGCATACGAAATGAAACGCTTGGGGTTGGTACAGAAGCCTTTGATAATAGGGCTGAAAGCTAACGTGCATGAAATAGCCGACTGTTTCCGCAAGGCTTACCCATCGGCAAAGTTGCTCTATCCCGGCAAGGAGGACTTCACCCCTGCCAACCGTGAGGAACTTTTCAGCAAAATCAAGAACAATAATTGGGACTGCATCATTCTGACGCATGACCAGTTCGCAAAGATACCGCAGTCGGAAGAAACAATGTTCGGCATCATGCAACAGGAACTTGACGATGTGGAACGCTCCTTGCAGGTGCTGGAAGAAAGCGGCATGGGGTGGCGCAACCGCCGTATGCAGAAAGCGTTGGAGAAGCGGCAAGAGAACCTGTCGGCAAACCTCCTGTCGTTGAAAACACGCATTGAGGAGAAGAAAGACGGAGGCATAGACTTTCATACGATGGGCATAGACCACATATTTGTAGATGAATGCCACTACTTCAAGAACTTGATGTTCCAGACACGCCACACGAGGGTTGCGGGCATCGGCAACAACCAAGGTTCACAGCGTGCTATGAACCTGCTGATTGCCATCCGTGACATACAAGAACGCACAGGAAAGGACTTGGGGGCTACGTTCCTGTCGGGTACGGTGGTCGTAAATGCTTTGACCGAATTGTACGTGCTTTTCAAGTACTTGCGCCCGAAAGAGCTTGCCAAGCAGCGTGTGAGTTGCTTTGACGCATGGGCTGCTATATTTACTAAGAAAACGACTGACTACGAGTTGAACGTGACAGGTTCTATCAAACGCAAAGAGCGTTTCCGCACCTACATCAAAGTGCCGGAATTGGCGGCTTTCCTGCGTGAAATCACGGATTACCGCACGGCAGAAATGATAAATCTTGATATCCCCGACAAGAACGTGCGTTTCCTTTCGGACAAACCGACCATGGAACAGGAGGCGATGATAGAACGGTTGGTACGTTTTGCCAACAGCGGTGAATGGTCGGATTTGGGCTTGGAAGCCCCTGCGCCCGAACACATGGACAAGGCAAAGATGCTGATTGCTACTAACGTGGCAAGGAAGATGGCGTTGGATATGCGTCTGTTGAGTGACCAGTTCAGCGATGACCCTACAAACAAAGCCTCACGCTGCGCACAGACCATATATGAGTATTATGTGAAATCAAACGCTCACCGTGGTACACAGTTCGTTTTCAGCGACCTTTCCACTTACAAGCCTAATGAGTGGAATGTTTGCCAAGACATCAAGGACAAGTTGGTTGCAATGGGTGTTCCGGCCAATGAGATACAATTCATCCAAACCGCCAAGACCGAAAAGGCAAGGAAGAAGATTTTTGAGGGCATGAACAACGGCACTATCCGTGTGCTGTTCGGTTCTACCTCCATGCTCGGCACAGGTGTGAATGCCCAACAGAGGGCAGTGGCGGTGCATCATTTGGAGGTACCCTGGAGGCCGGCCGATTTGGAGCAACGCAACGGTCGGGCGGTGCGCAAAGGCAATACCGTGAAGCAGTGGGGCGGCAACGTGGTTGACATCATCATCTACGGCACGGAAAAGACCTTGGATGCCTACAAGTTCAACCTCTTGCGCAACAAGCAGCTTTTCATCAACCAAATCAACAACGGCACGATAGCCGTGCGCCGCATAGACGAGGACGGTATGGATGAGGACACAGGCATGAATTTTGCCGAGTTCGTGGCCATCCTTTCGGGCAACACCGACCTTTTGGACAAGGCGAAGCTCGACAACAAGATTATGCAGTTGGAAAAGGAACAGGCAGTTTGCAACAAGGAACGTTACCGTGCGGAACGTAAGGCGGAGAGCAACCGTCAAGAGATTGACAACTGCAAGCGCAACATCGGACGCATGACAGAAGATTGGGAGTATTTCAACACCCGTAAGGAGGATTGCAGCATTGAGGTAAACGGCAATGCCCAACTGACAGCCGAAGAAACAGGACGAGCCTTGCATTCAATTTCAAGGAAACACCGTGGCGACTTTACGTCCGTCGGCAGTTACAATGGCTTACGGCTGTTGGTGCGCAGCGAGTACCGTCTTGACGGCAGCTTTGACCGCAACACGTTTTTCGTGGAGGGTAAGAGCGGTTTGAAATACAAATGCGGTATGTCCGGCTCATTGCCACCGGGCTTTGCGGCGGCTGCGGTATTTCCACAGGCCACTTTGGAAAACATACCCAAGCTCATGGAACGACAAGCCGAGCGGCAGAAACACTTGGAGAATGAAATTACCGCATTGCAACAAGTGATGGCAAGGCGTTGGGGCAAGGAAGAGGAACTGAAACGGCTCAAACAGGAGTGCAAGGAATTGCAGGAGCGCATCAACCGTACCCTTGAAGAAGCGGAACGCCCCACCGAGCCGGTGACTGTACCTGCTGCATAAGTATATTCATATTTGACACCTTTTCCCCTGCTTTGTTGAGAAACACGGCAGGGGATTTTTTCTGTTTGCCAAAGCAAGACCTTAGTTTGCAGCCCAAGCCGCCGGGCAGACAAGCTGCCTTTCCTATTATATAGATAGATGTGCAGTCACCCCTTTATCCTGTGGCTCCCGCCATTTGTATCTTTCCCTGCCTTTTATATGGGCTTGCGCCATCTCCTTTTATACCAGGCATATCCGGCTTCCCGACCCGGAACAATCAGCGGATGCCTGCCCTTGCGCCCGTCTGTCCCTTGGGCAGACCAGCACAAGGGAGGCAGACGGACGCACATTGTCTTTGGCTGGCACTCGGGAACTTCAGCCTTGCTGAAACAACCTCGTGTGCCAGTCCACGGCCAACAAGCGTCCTCTTTTGTCTGCCTTGCAGGCGATTGTTTGACCCACCCAAGCCGGAAAACTGTTATAGTCCAATTTTAGCAACGAATCCCTTTGTACAACAATCCACCTTTTATACCGGTCTGATCGCATTGCGGTTCCTGCACCTGCTTCGGGTTATTTCCCTGCAAAACTAACAGGCTGCGTCCAATCCTTGCAAACCCGGCAAGCCCCCACGGGTGATTGGCGGAAATCTTCCTTTCTGTTGCACGGAAAGTGTATTTCCACCACCGGATTTGCCGATTGTCCTTTGCCCGTTGACGAGGCAGAAAAATAACCCCGATGCAGGCTTGAAATAGAGCCGAAGAAAAGGGAAAAGTTGAACCCTTAAACAACAATGGCAATGGACAAGAATTTATCAAAACAGGCTGGGAAAATAATGGTGTGGCTGATGAAATACTACCCAGTACGTATCAAGAACGTAGGCGAGCAGCAAAAGGCTGACCGACAGACCATTTGGGATTTCAAGGACGGACGGGCATACGAGCAAGTAGCCCAAATGACCGCCAAACACTTGCAAGAGTTGTTCGGCAGTCGGATTACAAGCATCGTGTTTTCGTGTGTGCCAGCATCTACGGCAGAGAAGAACGAGCTGCGCTACAAGCATTTTTCGGAGAGGGTGTGCGAACATACCCACGCCATCAACGGCTATCCACACATGCAAGTATCGGCAGGGCGGTTGGCAGTCCACGAACACCGAAAGAACGAAACGGAAGCACGGACGGCACAAATGGCAGACTATGATACTGATTTCTTCAAAGGCAAAGATGTGTTGCTCTTTGACGACATCATTACTAAAGGCATATCCTACACCACCACAGCCGAGAACTTGGAAGCGTGTGGGGCAAACGTGTTGGGCGGTTTATTCTTGGCAAAGACATTTTATAAAGTAAGATAATGATACATACTGACACCACAAAGACAGCGGCGTTCACAGGACACCGCTTTATCCGCTACAATGACAGGCAGCGGCTGAGAACCGAACTTGAAAGGGCTATCACAGTTTGTTATGATTCGGGTATCCGTCATTTCCTCTGCGGAATGGCGTTAGGCTTTGACATGCTTGCGGCTGAAACGCTGTTGGCGATGAAAGCCGACCATCCCGACATCCGGCTGACAGCCGTCATCCCTTTCCGTGGGCAATCCTACAGGTTCAATCCCACGGACAAAGAACGGTATCGCTCCATTCTCGGCAAGGCTGATAACGTGGTTTGCCTAAGTGAAACTTACTTTGACGGCTGTTATCTTAGGCGTAACGACTATATGCTGAATCACGCCAGCCATATTATAGCTTATTACAATGGCGAACCAAAAGGCGGCACATTCTACACTTGCCGCAGGGCGGAGCACATGGATTTGGAGATAACCAACTTATACTAACCATCTAACAATACAGACGTATGATTATAACAGAAATCAAATTTGGCGGTGTGACACATCCATGCCGCATGGTGAAAGACAATCAAGGCGAGTATCTGATTATAGGCAGCACGGCTCTGCTTGACGCTTTGCAGCCTGGCAGTTTTGAGGATGAGGGCGAGGGCTTTGCCAGTGAAGAAGCCTCGGACATCTACGACGAGGTTTTCTTCTTCACCGATGAGCACACCCTTGACTTGCCCGACAAAGAACTGATAGAGGAACTAAGGAAGAATAACCCTGAATGGTTCTGACATTGGAAATCCATGTGTGGGAAGTCGGCTCACGGCTTCCTTGCATGGACTACTTGGCTCGATTCCACTTATAGCGTTTGACCACTTGTCGCACTTGCTTTCCCCAGTTATATTCCTGTTATACGTACCTAATTTAATAATCCTTTCATAGCCAACCCTTACTCCTTTTATACCTGTCTGCATCACATTCCGCCCTTGCCCCTCACCGTTTGGTTTTCCGGCTGCGAATGTCGGGCATCGCGCTTGACCTGTCACGCTTTGAAGTGGATTTCTTGCGGAATCTTCCTCCTACGGAGCGTATTCGGCAAGAAAAAGCGTCAGGTGAAGCATGGCCGATGCCCGGACCAAGCATCCGTAAATCCCAAACAGGCTTCGGGGAAAGGAGCCGATGATAGGGAAAGAAGTTTCACTTAAACATCTACGGATATGAATAAGAAATTTGAAGACCTCAGAGAAATGAAAGAGTACCGCCTTGCCATGCAGGTGAAAGATGCGTTGAACGACTATGGGTTTGACTATGCTGCCTTTGCCGCCTCCATCCCACTGATGCACCCGACATTGCAACAGAACCTCTACAAGTTGTTGAAGGAGTGCCTTGCGGTGATGGCCGATGACACAAGGAGATATGATGACCGCAACCGTGCATCGCATGAGGAAGCGAAAGACATCATGGCATACTTGGAAGAGAACGGACGTTATATGCCTTACATATAATACAATATGGATTATGGAAAGAAAAACTATGTATTTGGTCTATACCTTAATTGAGAAAAGTGAAAGCGTGTCTGATTGCCACACCTTGTATGCCACCCTTGAACGTGCGAAAGCCGCTATGGACAGGGAGATAGAGGAAGCAATGGAAAACTTTGGCAAGGGCGAAGTATTGCACGACCTTGAACGGTTGTACGAGTTCCGCACGGAGGACGGCTATGGATTTACGGTAGGAATTGATGAAATGATGCCGCTATGAACAGAAAACGATACAAGTACATTCACAGGCTGGTGGACAAGATTACCACCAGCCCCTCCAATAACATGGAGTTCTGTTATTACGGCCATTTGGTGAGCCTGCAAAGCGGCACGACCGACTATGTGGATGTCACGGTTTACAATAGTACAGACCGCTATTCGGGCGAAACGGCTGATTTCAGCTTTGATTATTGGACGAAGGAGCTGGACATTGGACACACGGAAAGCGACAGGCTGTTTGACACCATAGTGCAAGCATTCCAACGCATCTATGGCAAAAGGAACGTCAGTGTAATCAACGAGGAAGAAGAAAACTTTGACTAATCATAATAGAGATAAAAATGGATAAGGATTTTGTATTACAGATGGCGAACACCATCAAAGACCAACTGGTTGGCATGACCCCGTTGAGTGTCATTTGCTCGTGGGGCATTGAGAAATTCGTGGCAACGGAATACAAAGGTATGGCCGCCCTCAAATTCCATGTGAACGGACGACTGTTCCGTGGCAATGTCATCATCGCCTACAATGACTTGGACTATTACGAGGTGTACCTGCAAAACTATGCCGGCACAGAGTGCATCGGCGAAGAGGTGTACTTTGGCGAGCTTGGCGGTGTCATCGATGAAGCCATCGAGCGGGGCAAGGACGAAGCCGAGTACCAGCGGTTTCTTTTGAAAGAATGTTTTACCGGGTCAGACTGCTTATGATTACAAGAACATCCATGCCTCAATCCATCGGGGCTATCCTTGACGGCATGAAACGCAACGCTCTGCAAGCCGTCAGACAAACGATGCAAGAGAACCGACTTCAATCCGTGCCTATGGATGTTGATGTCCGCATGGGCTGGACGGACGAAAATGGCCGCACTCGCTGTGGAACGGTAACAGGGCTTAGCCTTGAAGGGGAACAATTGAAAGTACAACTGGCAGGCCGCTCTATGCCTTTCGTATTGGACGAACAGCAACTCTCGTGCGGTTGCCACATTTGGCTGAAACAATTGAACGATGCCGTCCAAAACACCTTGGAACGGCAAAGGCGTACAGCTTGACTTACGAGTGGATGGGATGCCGACCGGTGTCCCATCATCACACTTGTAGGCCATCCTTTTATAAGCCCTTTTTAACCCCTGTATTTATCCTCTTTCACTTTGTTTCGGGAGCGTTTCAGTTCCACTCCTGCATCCTTCAATACACGGAAGATGGAACTGCGGCTTCGGAAGCCGCTGGCTTTCCATATATCCTCGATGGTATAGCCGCTTTTGTACATGTTTGCCACCAGTTTCTTCCTTTCCAACCGACCGTATGCAGCCTGTGAAAGCACCTTTATCCCTTTTGTCAGCTTTCCCTGATGGGAAACCATCTTGCGCACAGCGTTCGCTTCTTCGGGCAGCCTGGCCACCATGTTCAACACATCCGACACTTTGGTTTCCGGGAACAGTTCATTATCCGAGTCAATGCCGTCATGCAAGGATATGAGGCGCACGGATTTTATCCGGCAGAACTCCAAAAAGAATGACAACTGTCTGGCTCCCTTAACCACATGGGCGAGTTTGGAAATGACTAACGTATCACCTTTACCAATGGCCGCCAACAGCCTGTCCCACCCCAAGCGGTATCCTCCTTCAACCGACTGTTCCTCCACGATGTCCTCACAGCCGAACTCCGCCATCCATTGTCTGTCATCCGTCCCGCCCGCATACTGGGGAAGGTACGGCAAATAACCAATCTTAGCCATATAGTTTAAGTCAAAATCTAATTCCGGTTGCAAAAGTATGATTTTTGCAGGATAAAATTTGCGTCATCGAACAGAATTATCGATTCATTTCATCCTTTTACACATTGCCTGTTTGGCACGATGTCCAGTTTCGATGCTGCCTATGTGTTATGGCAGATAGGCAGGCGAATTTTTTACGTTCCGACAGATGTGAGCCAATAAATCCGAATCAACAACCGACTTCCTTTTTTATAGCATATTTTATCCACTAACAGACTGACAGACAGTTGTGAAAATCATACTTAGAGTATGATTCCCTAAGAATGGATAATGTTGCAGGAAGCTATAAGGCAATATGGTTTGCAAGGTATAATTTTGCACCGTTAAATTCAAATTTTCCAAGATGAAACAGATACTATCGGACGAATCAACCACCAAATGGCCAACAAAATTGCTGCACTTTATGAGCGGAAAATGTCATATCTTTCCAATTCTAAAAAATCATACTTTAGTCTTCATTTTGTCTTTTATGGCAACTTGGCTGGCAGGTTGCCAGTCCGCTTCCAATGATTCCCACAATTCAGTGGACGATGCCCTGGCCTCTTATAACGAATTATTCATGGTTATCAAGTCAAAAAAGGCAGTGGGCGTGGAAGAACTCATATCATTGGTACAGGAATGGCGCAAATTGGAGGCTACTGTTTCAGCAACTATGGAACGTGATACGACTGCCCACGCCGATACCAGACACATTTCCCTTGGGGATTCCATCAAAATTCAGATGTCACGCCTGATTGACAACCAGACGTGGGACTATTCGGACTATCTTGCCGTTGTGCGGGAGTTGAATGAAGTGGAAATGGACTCCGTATCGCAAAAGTTGGTGGCTTCCGTTCACTTGTTCTACCACAATGCCGGTACGACCGCTTCTTTCAAAGGAAGTGCGAAAGAGGTTATCGGCCAATACAACCAATTATTGGATAGTTCACTTGCCAAAGGAATCCGCACCAAGCAGGATGCCATTGACTTCCTACGAAAGGAAGATGTGGCTTTCCGTTCGTTCCTGATCCATCTATCAACATTGAGCACTGGCAACATATCCCTTGACGGCATTACAAAGAAAACCGGAGAGGTGGTACGCGGAATCATCAGCCTGTCAGCCGATGAGGATCCCGTGTTTGGCAAATCTGAAGTTGTCATATTGCTGGCGATGCGCAACAACAGGCGGCTGTTGCAAAATGCGGATGCCTGCATGGAAAGTTTGTACCGTTTACGCCGGGTTGACAACGGGCAGGCTACGGCTTACCTGTGGATGATTCTTCAACCGTGGATTTCATTGGACGGCTTTGCCTACGCGCTGATGAACGAGGAACAGATGCGGACAATGGAAAAGCTGGCGGAAAGGACACCCAAGGCTTTGACCAAACTGGAAGGAGCGGATTTCCCGCTGGATGCTGACGGGCTGCCCACACTCCTGATCAAAACATTCATCTTGGGATATGAGTAAAGTTCATGCCCAGCGATTCAGATACTAATCAAACATGCTATAACGATATGCAGAAAGAACAAATTGACCGCTTTGTGACGTTGGCTTCCTTGCAGATGCCGGCGTTGGTTTCACAACCCCTGTTCCAAGGGGCAGAGATTTTTGAGGACTATGCCTTGCTTACATTCCGTTTGCCCAAGACCTTTTGGATGGAGGAACTTCTCGATGAGTTGGAAGACCAGATGGAACTTGTGCTTTTGTACCACCACGTACCAAGTGCCGACACTCCGTTCGGCCACCGGTGTTGCGCCTATTCCAACCCGCGCTTCGGCCACATGTACAAGTTGAACGTGCAGGCAGATGACCGTGTGGAGTGCGACACGCTCTATGTGACCCTTTACGATTCATTGGAAGTCATGGGCAGCGAACTCCGGGAAGAACTTTCAAGGGTACAGAAAGGCGGCAAACTCTTCTATGCCGTCAAGGAAGAGGAACTGCTCAAAGACTTCATCTGCCTATGAAGGAGGTTTTGTACAGGCAACTTGCCGCCACCATCCATGAGTGCCGCACCTGGGTGGATGTGCTGGACACCGACCGTGAAAGCAATTTCATGCTACACTCCGGCGGTGGACTTCACCCCGTCCGTTGCAGGGTGCTTTCCTTGGTCGCCAAAGTGTCACACGGTGCCTATCCCAAAGGGCATGTGTGGGACATTCCCGAATACCGTCTTGACTGTGCGGTGAACTCGCTCAAACGGCGACCGGGCTTCAAGGAACGGTGCCGCTTGGGAACGCTATCCATGCAGGATGCGGAGGACATCATCTATCTCGCATCACACAAACTCATACGATTGGAACTTGAATTATAACCCTAAAACAAGAATAAACGATGCTTGTCAACATCCTTTATATGCTCTATACGCTGGCGTATTCCGTGCTCCCCTTTTTATACAAGAGCAAACGTCCTGCCATGCTCCAGTTTTATTTGCGCATGACGTGGAGCCGCAGTTTCCGCAAGTGTTATTCGCTGGGAATGCTCGCCACGCTCATGGTGTTCCACTTCTACCATCTGAATGTATTCGGGAATGTTTATGAATTGGCCTTGTCATCCCTTGTTTGCCTGTCCCTGTATTCCCACAAGAACGCAGAACGGGTCTTTGATTTCCTGCAACAAAAACATCGTATTTTTTTGGTGGCAATGGCGGCAATGGCCCTGTTTTTCGTGCCACATACGCTGCCCTTAGGTATTACGGTGGCCACAGTCGTATTCGGTGCTGTGTTCTATCCATCACAGACTGTACGGACGGCTTCATCCGATAAACTGGAAAAATACTTGGACTCTCCCCGCAGCATTGTGGTGGACTACTACAAATGGCAATAGGAAGTTTTGGCTGATGGAAAGGTTGCTTACATGAAAGCCTTTTCCCTGCCATTCCCTTATAATTTTGATTGAACAGGATAACGATTAAAACGAATCACGCATGAAAGAAAATAAAACGACTCAATACCGCATTCAAATCGGCAATGATTTACTTGCATACCTACATCCCGAATCGGGCGAGAAATACTCTAAGATGGCAGCGTTCCGCCACTTGATAGAGTTGGCCACTGGGGACAAGAAAGAGTTCCCTGCCATCGCCAAGCCTTTGCCTGAAGGACAGGTGGCGTTGACGGTCAGCGGGCTTGCCAAGCATTGGAACTGGCACCGCACTACGGTGAGGAAGTTTCTCATCGCATTGGAGGAATCGGATGCGGTCAAAGTCATTGGCCGTAGCGGCTATTTCATTCTCACAGTCACTTGCCTTGTGCCAGATGGGGAGAATCTCCAAGCAACCTTGTTGTCGGAAGACGAACTGCTTTTGAACCGCTGGTTGTGTGGCTATCTCACCATCGAGGAATCAGTGGAAATGCTTGCACACTTCATCACCGAAACGGACAAGTTATTCGTTTCGGAACAGACAGGCAAGCCCACAGACTGGCAGGCATCCATTGGCGAACGCCTGCACAAACTGATAGCTCATACAATACTTCAGCGTACAAGCATTATCCCGACTGACGAGCGGGTGAATGAAGCCCTTGAACGGCTGTTCTTGGACGAATGCGGAAAAGACCTTGCGAGTTTCCTTCAGCGGCTGACGCTTGCCGGACTGCGGCTCATCGAAGCAGAAAACCCACAAGAAGCACGAGCCTCTTATAGCGGCGATGAAACCGCCGACATCATCCTACGGCATTATCTCCCTTTTATGACGCAAGAGAAGCCCCTCAAGGGACTTAAACCGCACGGGGAAACCCAGCCTATGGGCGGAATAGGGAATCAAATTTAAACGCCTTGCTTCCCCTGCGCTGGGTCTTGCTAATTCCAGTGTAGGTATCCAGATGGGCCGAATGGGATAAAAGCGGAGGTCTTGACCTCCGACCCTGACGGCAGGGCTTGCCCACGAAGACAGGCTCTGCCTGCGTAGCCTAATACGCACTTTGCCCCAACCGGGCAAAATGCAGGAACCGCCCAGGGCGGCAGCAAGCTGAAAAAACAGACTGAATTATGGCAAATGACATCAAACAGGTATTGGACATCAGACCCGGAAAGGGTATGAGTGTGGGCCAAAGCGACGAGCACCAGCGCAATTGGACGGAAAAGGGTTGGGACTGGGCAACGAAGCATGGCAATTATGACCGAAGCCGTGATCACCTCAATTTCGAGGTTGTGAAAGGCGGCATTATCCAGCCGGTCGATAAGTCGAGGACTATCACCAGGCGCATGGCGGACAATCTGCGGGAACGTGGCATAACCGACCCGAACGCAAAATTGTGCGAACCGCAGTACCGCACCGTAGCAAACATCATCTTTGGCGGCTCAAGGGAAAGAATGCACGAGATAGCCTTTGGCAACCAAAGAGTGGACTTCACGCACGGGGCTGACAACTCGCATATCCGGCGCAACAAGGACATAGAGCGTTGGGCAATGGATGTGTACAGGTTTGCGTGTGAACACTGGGGCGAGGAAAACGTCATCGGCTTCTATGTACACCTCGATGAACTGAACCCTCATGTGCATTGCACCGTAATACCGGTGGATGAGCGGAATAAAATCTCATTCAACAAGGTTTTCGGAGGGAAGATTTATGATTCCAAGAAGCGTTTCTTCGCACTCCATGATGAGTTTGCCAAGGTAAACGAGAAGTGGGGTATGAAACGCGGCAACAGCATTGCCGTGACTGGTGCGAAACACCGTACAACGGAAGAATACCGCCGTGCGTTGAGCGAGGAATGCACGACCCTGGAGGAACAGATTGAGAACAACAGAAAGTTGCTCGGAGAGTTGCTTGCCGACATTCGCTTTGCCGAGAAACGAGTGAAAGGACTTGGTACGATGATCGCTAACTTAGAGGAGAAAAAGAAGCAGATGATTGCCGAGATGGAAGCCCTTGCGGAAGAGTTGAAAGCAGGCCGTGGCGATTCGGAGGAATTGCGCAAGAAGATAAGCAAACTCGACCTTGACTTGCAGAAAGTGCTTGACAACCTCACCGACAAGCGCAACAAATTGGGAATAGCGGACAAGCAACTCTCAGAACTTCGCCAGATAGAGGAAGAAACACGGGAACGTGCGTTGGAATACCGCCGGGACCTCAAAGCGGCGACTTACGACTTGGAACATCAGGTGCGCTATCGCCTTGCCGATGCACTGTTGGGCGACATATTGCATGAATTCAAGTCATTGCTTCCTACATTGGACGGTGAAGGCCAAAGCCTGTTCGATGATACGCTGCTGAAAGAAGTGGCCGAGCGTGGCGAGGATATTTTCAAATGCGCCATCTACCTCTTTGCAAACTATGTGGACTTGGCCACAACATTTGCAGAAAGCCACGGCGGCGGAGGTGGCGGCAGCGACCTGCCTTGGGTGCGCAATGAGGACGAGGATGACCGGGCGTGGGCAAGACGCTGTCTGATGCAAGCAAGCCGGATGATGAAGCCCAAAGGTGGCAAAAGCGTCCGCCGGAAATGACAAGGCAAGTGATTTTCAACAGCCTATTTCCTATGCCTTACAGTATGATTGACAGTATGATAAATTGCCGCTACCGAAATTCTTGTTAAGCACGAGTTGAAAGAGGCTTTCGGCCTTTTTGCAGACGCGGCGAATCATTTCTTTTGCAAACAGAAAACAAATACACAGATAAATATGATAAGGAGATTTTTATTGCTATCTGTATTGTCCCTGCCACTCATGGCAAGGGCGTACAATGTTCCCATGACGGACACCATCCGATGGGAGATCCTTCCGCAGTGGGAGGAATTGTTGCAACCGTTGGAGCCGGCCTATTTGGAGAATGCCGTGGAAGTTTCCCCTTGGCGTGGCAACTGGTTCGTGAACGTGTCCGGCGGCGTGTCGGCATTCGTCGGTTCACCGCTTGGTTGTGGTGACATCTTTGACCGAACAAAGCCAGCATTGTCCGTTTCCGTGGGCAAGTGGTTCACACCGGCCATCGGCACACGAATCGCCTTCCAAGGCTTGCAGTTCAAGGACGCACAACTTGAATCAAAGGACTTCCTGCATCTCCATGCCGACTTGATGTGGAACGTGTTGTCGGGCTTCTCACGTACCAAAGAGGATTTCCGCTGGGACTTGGCTCCCTACGTTGGCTTGGGCATCCTGCACAATGACGAATTAGGCCGCCATCCCTTTGCCGTTTCTTACGGAGTACAAGGACGATACCGCTTGACCGACCGCCTGCACCTCACGGCTGAACTTGGCTGTGCCACCACCTTCAAGGACTTTGACGGCATAGGCGCAGGTAACAAGTGGGGCGACCGTCTGCTATCCCTAACCGCCGGATTCTCCTATACTATCGGCAAGAAAGGTTGGAAACGTGTGGTTGATGCCGCCCCTTACATCGAGCGTAACGAGCGGTTGACCGGCTATGCCCGCAGCTTGCGCAATGAGAATGACCGGCTCTGGCAGAAGAACAGTAATATCACCCGCATCATTGCCGAATTGGAGAAGATTTTGAAATTGGAAGGGCTGCTTGACAAGTATGCGGGCAGGTTTTCTTCGATGAAAGATGAAGTTGAAGGCAAAGGATTGTCAATCGGCTATCCTAAGAATAATTACAGCGGGTTGAACTCGCTTCGTGCAAGGCTGCGCGATGCCCAAGCGAACAAGGACAAGCATAAAGGGGAGACCACTTTTATCCACAGCAAGGACACCGTTTATATGGCATACGGTATGGATTCCACTTATAGTAGTAGCGGTTCATTCCAAGGCAATGATTCCATTGCTTCATCCTTTCTTGTGGACGGCAGATATATCGGCCCGCCCATCTATTTTTTCTTCGTGCTGGACACCGACAGGCTTACCGACCCTTCGCAGTTGGTCAACCTGGACGGTATCGCCCGGATTGCCAAGAAGCACGGGCTGCGCGTCCAAATCACCGGTGCGGCAGACAGTGCAACCGGCAACGACACCATCAACAATGGCTTGTCGCAAGGGCGTGCCGCATACATGGCCGGAGAGTTGCGAAGACGTGGCGTGGATGCCGATAAGATAGAAACAGTTTCAGTCGGTGGCATTAACGATTACAATCCCGTAGAAGCCAACCGCAATGTTTGTGTAAGGTTGCTGTTACCATCATCGGACACGACAGATTAGGTGCTTGTTGTTCATAATATAAGAATGGCTTGAAATAACTTATTTCATTGGTTTGAACCAAGGATTCTTAGGGGTTGGCTGGCTTGTGAAAGCCGGCCTTTCTTATATCCGCAAGTCAAATTCCGACAAGTCGTCGCTGCATGGCTCGTCGCTCTCCGGATCCAACGGCAAGATTTCCTTTTTTACCACTACATATTTCCCTTTCCTTTTGCCATACCACAAGTTTATCATGCTGTTCCCATGAATAATCGTCCTGTCGGGCGTCCAATCAATGTCTTCCGGTTCTTCATCATAGACACCCCATTTACGACGTTGGCATGGATAATCCACAACGGTATCTTCGGGCTTGGATTCATATTTCCCCGCATCATCTTCCGACCAGCCTAACGCTTCCAAATAACACCAGAAAGCATTGGGCATTTTGAATGTCTCGGCGGCAAAAATGGCACCTACCACCTTGCCACCGTCCGCTTCCACTTCCTTTCTGAAATCTTGCAGGCTATTCCCTGTTGTAAGGATGTCATCCACCACTAATACCTCCTTGCCCGCCAAGTCCTCTTTGAAGAAATAATTTTTCTCCAATGTAGCATTTCCTCTGTCCTTTTGCAGGTGCAAACTCTCCCTGTCGCCCGTGTAACGGACATACGATATGCCGCACACAAGCTCCGGATATTCGTCATGTACATAGTCCGCCATCGTTTTGAACCGCCTCCAATATTTGCGCTGTGTACTGCACGGCATGAACATGACAATGGTACCTGGTTGGGGTTTCAATCTCTTTATTCCGGCCACAAGGAAACGGATGCCATCATGCTTGCCGTCCTTGAAATCCAAAATGGATTGGCAGAACTGTTTTTGTGCTTCACTCAAGTATGGATTGTACCGTGACGGGAAGTAATAGTCCGTAAATACGCAGGGGATTTTTTCCTTCTTGAACACTTTTAACGGCTGATGGTCGGCAGCAAACCTTGCAACGGTGATGGGGAAAATCTTTCTCGCTTCCTGGTTGCCTGCCAACACCGCCTTGCGGCTGAATTCCCTGCGCAGTTCCAAAGTAGGCGCATATTGGGCGACGGCACAATAGGCATCGCCCAGTTTTTTTCTCCAATACCGTGTAAGTGCCAGTATCAGGATTAGCAATACTATGATGATAAATTGTTCCATCTGTTTTCATTTGCTTACATAAAAGACGGCAAAATTAGCAAAATCGACGGCAGCATGGAGTGTTTTCCAAGGGAATATCAAAGATACAATTTTACTTTGTCATTCCTTTTACATGCTGACAGTCATCCGGTTGTACAGACTTCTTACCGTTCGTGTCCATGCCCTTGCCGCCGGGCGTATTTTCTTGTGCGAATTTCAGTCGTCCGCTGTTGATGCCGAAAACTTTTGGAACTAAGGCAGGAATGTAGTGGTTATCCCGGTGGCAGGAATCTTCCTTTCTCCTTTGTCCAAAGCGTATTCCTGCCAAAAAGTTTGCGTCATAGGCGGGCGGCTCATCCTGCACCGAAAAATAACTTCCTGAGGCAAGGGCAAGCAGCCCGATAGCAGGGAAATAAAAACATCATCATTATGAAATTTACAGTATCATCAACCGCAATGGCGAACAAACTGGCTGCAATGGCCAAAGTAATGAACAACAAACCGGCACTGCCCATCCTTTCCACGTTCATGCTGGAGGTGAAAGAAGACACACCGCTGGAAGTGACCGCCTCCGATTTGGAATGTGTATGGCACGGCTCGCTGGATATTACAGGACAGGAGGGAACAGGCAAAGTGTGCATCACGGCGTCCACCTTGTTGGAGGCAGTGAGAAATCTGCCCGAACAGCCGATTACCTTCACCATCAATGATAATGACAAAAGCGTGACCATCCACTATTTGAACGGACATTACGACATGGCAGGGTTTGGCAGCGATGAATATCCCATGATGCAAGATGAGAGTGACATTCGCTTCGACATGGACGCTGCCACATTATGCAATTCCATTGACCAATCGCTTTATGCCGTTTCATACGATGCCCAGCGACCTGTAATGACAGGGATAAGCTACACTTTTGCAGGTGAAAAGGTGGAGTGTGCCGCCTCCGATGGGCACAAGTTGGTGCGCAACACCTATCCCTTGGCAGGAAATGCGGAAGATTGCCGTTTCATCTTGTCGGCAAAGGCAGCAAAGATTGTCAAGTTGTTGTTACAGAAGAAGGAGGGCAACGTGGAAGTGGCATACAACGAGCGGAACATTGTGTTCAAAACCGACACGGACAGCTTTAGCACACGGTTGATAGAGGGGGTATATCCCAACTATAATGCCATTGTTCCCACCAACAGCGACAAGGAAGCGACCATCGACCGCCAAGCTTTGTTATCTGCCATCCGTCGTGTGGGCATATTCGCGGAAAGGACGAGCCGCCAGCTTGTATTGTCTTTTTCGGGCATGGCATTGCTCCTCACGGGGCATGACTTTGACAATGCCACTTCGGCCGAGGAAACCGTATTTTGCACTTGCCAAGGGAATGAAATCCGTATCGCTTTTCACGCCGAGAACCTCAAAATGGTTTTGGAGAATATGGACGCAGCCGAAGTACGCTTCCGCATGAGCGAAGCCTGCCGTGCCGCCATCATCGAACCAGTATCGAGCGATGGCCAGTCGGAACACTTGGCTTTGCTGATGCCGATGATGTTGCCCGAGTGACACAACAAAAAGTACAGGGTTTCCCCAATGCCCTGTACCCCATCCAAACATATTATCTAACCAACAAACATTTACAATCATGCCTAATTGGTGTAACACATCCCTTGTATTCGAGGGTGACAAACAAGAAATCAAGACCCTTTACCAAACGATGAAAAGGTTGGAAAGGCGCAAAACTCCATTGGTAGAAAACGGCTTTGGTACAAACTGGCTGGGATGCCTTGTCGAAGCCTTGGGTGGCCATTGGAAAGAAACCTATTGCCGAGGCACATGGTTTTCTTTGGAATGTCAAGGGAATATTCTGCGTATGGAAACCGAAACCGCATGGGGGCCTTGCATCGAAACATATGACTTCATCTGTCAAAAATTTCCATCACTGAACTATTACTACCGCTCCGAAGAACCGATGATGGCGGAATACCTGACTAATGATAGCGATGGACGTTATTTCAAAGAGCGTTACATCGCGGACGTGAATGTTCCTGATGGAGAATTTATGGTGGAGTATTTTAACCGTATGGAAGAAGCCCTGCAATGGATAGCTGAAATAAGCAAGTGCGATATACAGTCGGAAGCAGACGTGGAAGCCCTCAATGAGCAATGGCATACTGGCGACAACGAGGGATATTGTTACCTGCATCATTACCGAGTGGTCTAAACAGGCTAAAATCAAGCGGACTATGCGGTTCATGGGATGCCTTGCAAGTGTCCCATACCGCACAAGCCGTCAATACATCTGTTGCCACATATTAGCGTGCGTAATAATTACGCGATAAAAAAGGAATATGGTTTATATTTGTTTATTTTGCATAGAAAATCACCGATATGGACAAACGAAACATTATATTGGAAGATGGCGGCAATGCCGTGGCAAGTTGCCCGGTCATTGTTTCCGCAAGCCGCAGCACCGACATTCCGGCGTTTTATGCCGACTGGTTTTTCCATCGCCTCCAAGTAGGTTACTCGGTATGGACAAACCCTTTCAGCAAAGTCCGGAGTTACGTATCTTACAAGGATACAAGGTTTATCATATTTTGGTCGAAGAACCCGTACCCCTTGTTGCCTTATTTGGATATTCTGCGAGGAAAGGGCATAGGGTGTTATATACAATACACATTAAACGATTACGAACTCGAACGCTTGGAAACAGGTGTTCCTCCATTGGTGGAGCGCATAGACACGTTCAAGAAACTGGCCACACGTTTAGGCAAGAAAGCCGTGATATGGCGTTTCGACCCCATGCTGCTCATGGAAAGCCTCTCCTTGGACGGCTTGCTTGATAAGGTGGAACGCATAGGTGACCAACTCAAGGGATATACCGAAAAAATGGTGTTCAGCTATGCCGACATCGCTAACTATAGAAAGGTAAAATCCAATTTAGACAAGAGCGGGATATGTTACAGGGAATGGACGGAAGGGCAGATGGTTGAATTTGCAGAACGCCTTTCCGAGTTGAACAAGACGAATGGTTGGAATTATGCCTTGGCGACTTGCGGTGAAAAGGTGGAGCTTGCCCGGTATGGCATAGCTCATAACCGTTGCATCGATGCCGACCTCATCGCCCGCTTGGCTTGGCAGGACAAGACGTTGATGAAGCACATGGGTGTCGAAGTCAAAGAAATGACCTCGCATGGCCTGTTTGATGACGGCTTGTTGCCGTCCGGTGCCATACCATTGCCGGGAAATCGGTATTTCATAAGCAGGCATAAGAAAGACCCAGGCCAACGCCTGTTGTGTGGCTGCATGGCTTCCAAGGACATCGGGGAGTATGACACCTGCCCCCATCTTTGTGAATACTGCTATGCCAATTCCTCTAAACCATCGGCATTGGCTAACTGGGAGCGGCATCAAAATAACAAATTTTCAGAAACAATTACAGGTAAATAATGGCTATGGACAAATATGATTTTATCAAGAAGGGTGCCACAGTCTATTGGCATGACCCGGATGGCGGTTTATCGGATAGGGAGTATGAGATAATATCTGCTCCTGAAGAAATTGAAGAGGACAGCATCATTTTAATAGCTTCCGATTGTTCGGAGGCAGAAGTTTTCCCCACGGAATTGTCCTGTTGCTGAAATGAAATTACAAAAATTGGAAATGGGTCAGCCGTTTGGAAATACCCCACGGCTGACATTTTGATACATGATACAGCATCCGTTTGCAAGAACGATTCCTATTTTACCTACCTCGGCGATATGGCACATAGTCTTCCGCTATAGCCCCCACCAGTTCCCTGTCCTCATGCGCCACCTCCTGCGTATTGCCGTCACCGTCCACATCCATGATGTCCGGCTTGGCTTCGATGCGTTCTTGCACGGCATCAATCTGCTGCGAAATCATCGAGGTGGCCCTTTTTACATCGAACAAGGTCGTTTTCAAGAACTCCGGTGATTCCTGCAAGCTGCCCAGCCACGATTTCAAGTAAGCCGCTGATTCCTCTTTTATCTGTTTGGCCATGCCATACCGCGAGGCCAACAACGCACTGCCCAGTTCGGCCACCAATTCTTCCCTTGCATACTCCTCCGACCCAAATGCGGCAGGTTTCAAACGGTTCAACCGGCTTTCATGCCCGGAGCTGTGAGTCATTTCATGCAGCATGGTACCGTAATAGGACTCCCCATCTACAAACTGCGACTTTTCAGGGATAACAATTTCGTCTTTGCTGATACTGTAATACGCACGGTCTTGGTGCATGGGGCGAATGGGGCACACCCATAGCCCTTTATCCACCATTTCGTCCAATGGGGCGAACGAGAATGACTCACCTTCCAATTTTACGGGTGGTTTCAGTGCATTGGCAGACCGAATCTTCTCGTATAGTTCGGGACGAGCCTCGCGGAGATTGGTCTGGTCTACATTGAATACGTTATATACGTTCATCTTCGGATAGACATTGTACCGCTGCTTTTCCTCGTCCGACAGCCGCTTATACTCGTCATATTTGATTTTCTCTTTCGTTTCCTTGTCCACTACGGTAAAGGTGGTGATGAACACTGGAAACGATTTCTCACCTTTCTGCACGGATACCAACGGCAGCTTTTCCCCGTTCTCATCCACCAAAGGCTGGCGCGAGCCGTCCTTCTTCTTGCTGTAATTGAGTGAAAGCGCGGCATCGAAGGTGCAAAATACAGGAAGCTCGTACCCCCTTTTCTCACATTCCAATGCCAACATGAGGGCATTCATCCCGTTGTACTCCCTGCCCGAAAGATTCTTTGGCCATTTCATCATGCCTTCTGTAAACCAAGGCTTCGACCAGTCCTTTTTCAAGGTGGAAATCTTTTCTATCATCAGTTCCGTGAATCGTTCCAACGCCCGGTCTTCCGCCGACGGGCCATCCCTATGGTAATCATTCCTCTTTGCCATTCCTACGCTTGAGTTTGGTTGTTATGCTCCTTTTTTACCCATTCTGCCAACTCTTCCACCCGGCAAGCAATGTTGAGTTTGTCAAGGTAGGCTGACAGTTCCAGCTTGCCTTTGGCTGTTATACCTGTCTTGGGTACAAGGAATGCCTCCCGCTCAGCTGAGAAACGGATGAAACGCACCCAAGTGAAAGCGAAGGCATCGCCATCTTTCTCGGTACTGAAAGCCGAGAACACCAGATACTTGCCGCCTTTTTTATCAGTCTTTTCCTCCACCTGCTTGCCGATGGTGCCGCGAAATTCAATGTCGCCCTCTATGTTGTCCTTGTCGGATGCAGGGGTAAAATCCACTGCATCGGCATGGAAATTCAAGTAGAGGTTGTCGCTGCGCTTGCGAAAAGTGAGCGTGCCTCGCATTTCTACCTTTGTACCCACAGCATATGGGTTGGTGTCCGATTCACCTCCATCCATTGACACGGAGATTTCCACTTGCTTGCCCGCTCCCGACTTGGCGGGAATGGTGGTCTTGACACCAAAGCAGATGAATGTTTGTCCCTCGCTATTGGTCCGCACCGTCGCCGCCCGGCTGACCGTGCCGTTGATTGTCACATTGCATTTAATCATATGGTTATCCTTTATTGGTGATGTATTCGATATTTTGTCTATTATCTCATTTGCAGGTTCTCGCCTTGTCCGTTATGTTGTTCCATTCCCTGCTCATAGTTCCGAGCCACTTGCCCGGAAAGGGCGATGCCGCCCACAATTGCCGCCACTTGGCTGCGTTTCTGTTCTGCCGTGGTACCCGTATCGGAAAGGACAAGGGAAAGGCGGTTCATCTCCGATGCGGTCAGTTCGTGCGAGAAAATGCCGTCGCCACTGTCGATATGCAGGATGGGGCGGCCGTTGTCCTGCACCTCCAACACGCACTCCTTGCAGGCGGGCAGCAATGCCGAGAGGTCGATGCGTTTGCTCAAGGCCGCTTCGGTAGCCATCCTCATCTGTTCCTCCTTGTTGTCAATCTGCATGGCGAGAGCCATAAGCGAGGTGAACATAGTAATGGCCATTTCCACTATGGGGTCAGCACCGTACCCGAGGTGCGCGTTGCTATCCTCCGATGAAAGCATTTTCTTCATCCATTCATCCGGCGACAGGCCTGTGTCGATAGCCGTGCCGTCTGTGGCTTTGTATTTTGCCAACAAATCCTTGCCATCGTGCATCAGTTGCAGGTTAATCTTCCCCTTTTGGGCAATCTCTGCCAAGTATGCCGCAGGGTCGATGTCACGCTTGGCGCCGTCGGTGGAGAGTTGCGCCACACCGAATTGGAGGTTGTCACTTGACACGCCCACTTGCTGCCCGGCGTTTACCGTATCGCCCACTTTGGCATGGGTGTTCGTCAGGCCTTGGTAGCTGACCTGATAAGTGGTTCCATCTGCCCGTGCATACTCCACGGTCAATGATTTGCCGGCATCCACTGCCACGACCTTGCCATTGTCTTCCGTGGCCAATACGGCTTCATTGTCCGTTGGAAGGGTGATGCTGCGCTGTTCGCCAAACGGCACAGTCACCAACAGAAACTCTGCCCGTTCCAACGGAAAGGCATAATCCTTGCTCTCTCCGGCAAGGAGGCTGTCCCTGTCCTCGCCGGGTGTCCGGCCTTGCGCCTGCATCTCTTCCATCGCCATGCGGTCGTACCTGTCAAGCCCGTTCCGCTCGATGATACCGATGAGCGAGGCAGCGTAGTTGCCTCCCGTGGCATATCCCGCCTGTTCCAGTCCTTTCGCCCAGCCTTGGTAGTCATCAGCTTGCAGGTCGAAACAACCGGCGTACCGCTGGTTCTCCGAAAGGAAGCGTGAATGGTGTTCGTAGGAATCGGCCACGCTGTCATAGCTGCAAAACTTCTCATTGGGTTTGTCATCTGTGTACAAGCCATACTTGCCGCCACCGTCCAACCAGCCTTGCGTGGCCTTGATGCCGAAATGGTTGTTCTCTTTCTTTGCCAAGGTGCTTTCGCCGTTGCTGCTTTCCAAAATGCCCTGTGCCAGTGTCACGGAGGCCGGAATCCCATACCGACGCATCTGTTCCATCGCATATGCTGCGTATCGTTCCGCGTATGTTTCGTTCTTGCTCTTACCCATATCAGAATCTTATGATTGTCAATACTTTGTTATCGTCCACGCCCAACACGTGTCTCATTCTCTTGGCTTACCGCCTGCTTGTGATTCTCCAACTGGTCACAGATGGCTACCCGTTGCCCAGCTCGGATAAGTTTGGGAAGATGGGTGTCCAAATCCCCGAAGGGGAAGGAAACGATGTCTGCTTTATCTCCATGTACTACATCAAGTCCTAATATCCGTGAGGCGGTCTGTGCGTCTTCCTTATAGGCCACATAGTTGTCGCCGGTCCGGAACAGCAGCACGGCATCGGGGTGCTTGCCTTTAAGTTGGTCGTACTGTTCCTGCATGGCCGGGGTAAATGGTTGTCCCTTGGCATTGGCATCAAATGCTATGCGGGTTTGTTCTCCTTGATGGGATTCTTGTGATTGGGCCTGCGCGTTTGCCTGTTGCAACACATCGGCAAAGAGCTTGGCTGCCAGGCAGGTCTTATATTCGGCCATATCCTCCGCCGCCCACATTCGTTGCCACTGCTGGGGTGTCACCAGCCTCGGCTGCACTTTCTCTATGCCGTCGATGACCGGGGCGCAGAGAATGCGCTCGTCCTTGGTGCGGAAGATATTCACCCGCTTGATTTTGGACAGGTCGGCATTCTCGGCGGGACCAGCAAACAAGTCCACTTTCAGTTCCGGCCTGTTCTGTGCCAGGGCGTAGTATTTGTTAGCCAAGTCGTGGCGGACTTCGGCAGATGCTTCTTGTTGACCTTGTTTGATGGTGGTAAAGAAACGGTTGACATCCTCCTTGTCGGGATAGACGCTGAATGACGTTTCTCCCTGCGGTTTGAGGTACAACGCCCAGCGTCCGTCATCGTCACGCAACATCTGTATGCGGTCGAACTGCACGGAGGTTGCGTTTTCTACCGCTTCCGACACGTCGATGTACGAGAGTGTCCGCAGTTCCTTGCCCTCCAATTTGGCCGTGGTCACCTCCTTGCCCTCAAAATAACTGTCATCGGGACGGAAGCCCAGCAAGCCATCCTTGTTGAAGAAGCGGACGAATGTAGCCCCTTGCGCCCGCAAGGCGCTATCAATGCGTGTTTTGGAGAAGCCGGGCAGGTTGTTCGTCACCGCCTTTGCCCCGCGTTCAGACCGCTCTTGTGCGTTCATCACCTCGTCCGGTGTCAAGCAGTATGGGCGTTTGTCGCCATCGGGAAAGGCCACATGACCGCCCTCCAACGCTCCGGCCGGCAGCACGACATCCACGATGCCCGTCTGCTTGTCGCGCACGATGACCATCTCCTTGGTAGAGCGGTCGGGTATCCCCTTCAAACTGTCCGACACCGTATAGCTGCCCTTGGTATTCCATTCGGCGGGCATATATTCCTTGCAGGACTCCGCCATCTGTGTGCCGTAATGGACGGCTTCGGTAAAGGCGATTTCCATCACTTCAGGGTCTTCATCATGCACCTTTAACAACGCTTCCTCCACTTTCTTGTCATAGAAGCCCAGATTGAACTTTTCCAGGAACGCCTGTTTCTCGGCGGGAGAGGCGAAATTCCGGCTGTCCACACCCATGCCTCCCTTGCGGATGATGTCGATCAGAATGGCGCTCTCCCTTGAATCCACTTGCGGCTTCTGTTTCTCGCGCAATTCGATGGTGCGCTTGTGGTCAAGCAGGTTCGCATATTCTATTTTCTCGCCACGCTCTGCCTTGCGCATCACCTCCACGGCATTGTTCACGTCCGTTTCGATGGCTTCCAACAGGGTGGGGTTCTCTTGCAGTTCCTGTGTCCAGTATTCCACCAAAGGCAGGTTCTCCGCTGACATTTTGGCCGGCAGGCCGAAGTCCATCATCTTCACTCCGGCAGCGAGTTCGGCCACCAGCCGTTCATATTTCACGGCATCTTCCGATGGTGCTTTCCCACCCTGCATCACCATGCCTTCACGGGCAAGGCGTTGCCGATGGCCGGTGGCGCTTGCCACTTGGCGCACCAATTCCTGCACATAGTCGGGGTAAGAGGAAAAATGTTTTTGGTCTGGCATATAGACGGCATCCTTGGCAGTGTCGTAACGGGGTGTGCCGGTACCGTCCTTGCGTATGGGCACGAGGTTTTCCTTGATTTGCGCCACGAAATGGTTGACGGCATTCCGCAACTGCCGTTCTTCCGCTTTGAGATTGCCCCGGTCGTTGATGCCGCCGTGACTCTCCAATAGGGCACGGTAGGTTTCGGGAATGGAATCGGGCAGCGTGGTCTGGTCCACGTTGAACAGGATGCGTATCTCCCGGTTGCGCACCCCTTTGTATTGTTTCCGCTCTTCCTTGCCCAACTGGAGGTAGTCTTCCCTCGACATCGTGTCGCTCGGGTCGTTGCGGTTGACGTACTTCTCCCATTTGTACCAATGGAACGGCACTCCTTTCTCGCCTTGCAGCACCGCCTCGCCGTGTTTCTTAGCTTCGTTGAACGAGAAATAGCGGGCGGTCTTGTAACCGCCACGGTCGGCGTGCATACCGAGTATGAGGGCGTTGAACGGGCTGACTTCCGGACCTTTCGGGTAAAACCTGGGAGCCGTCCTGCCCGAAGCGTTCAACCAATAGCCGCCGCTGATTGCCGCGCCATTCAATGCGCCAGACAGCAGTTCCTTCTCCCGTTCCACGGCTGCTTTTTCTTGTGGGCTTTTGTCCTTGCTCATATATCTTTTGTCTAATTTTACTTGATACCAAATGTCCTTTCCCTGCCTTCTTCCAAGGTCTGTTCCGATGCGCGGTAGTTTTCTTGGGTCATTTGCCTTGTTTCCTCATGCTTGGCCAGCACGGCATTGGCAAGGGTATTTATCGGCAATGCTCCTTTCCGGCAGGCTTCGGCGGCATGATATGGCAACAGGATGCTGCACGGCACACCGTCGATGTCCATAAAGAGGTTGTCTCCTTGCAGTACGGGATGGGCAAGCCTTGCGTTCAACGGTTCATCGGGATAGGGTTTATACAGCTGTTTGGCCGGTGTTTCTTCTTGCCGGTCAAGAGCCTCCTGTCCGGCCTTGTTAAGCAGGTTCAAGCCGCCCATGCCTATCAGCACCATTTTCAACAAGGGATTGCGGACGAACATGCCTAGCAAGATGAAGGCAATGGGCAGCAGGCTGTCCTTTACCCCGAATGATTTCGTATGACCGGTGAACAAGCCTATCAGCACATCGGGAAGCATGGAAACCACATAGCCCATGTTCCTGCCCACACCGCCGATACCGTCTAATCCGAATGTCCTGAGCAGTCCATCCCAACCGTTTTCATTAGAGGACTGTTGATCTGGTTGTCTAGTTTGTCGGGGCGATTGTGGCATTTGTGGCTCGTCCGATGTCGGTCCTTGACTGTCTGATGTCGGTGCTTGCCCGTCCGTAGAAAGGGGGTTCAAGCTGTTTATACCCTTTGGTTCTTCTTGCAAGGCTTGTTGCTCAGCCAAGTATTCTTCCTCATGTCCGGGTGCCACAACCAAGGGCATATTCTTGTAGCGTTCATCGTTGCGTTTGTCTTCAAATATCTCGGGAAACATTGACTGGAGGCTGGGAAAATCCGGTAGGGTATTCTGCTCCATCCAATCCGCCCATACCGGTCTTTCGGTAAGGATGCCCATCGGCTTGGCCAATTGGCTGTTGACCGACAGCACATAGTCGTTCTCGTAGGATAGGATTTTGTTTCCTTGCTTGCGGAAGCCGGTGAACACGTTATACTCCGCACCGAACACGGCACGGCTGATGCAATCTTCTACGGTGGGCGGTTTCTTTCCGGCATTCTCCTTGCCCTCGATGTACCACTCCACACCGTAGGAAGCGGCTTCCAAGCCCACCGTTCCTGCCAGTGCCGCCCAAGATGCGATGCCGCCGGTAGCCACGGCATCGGCAGCCAATGACACGCCGCGTCCGGCCCACTTTTCCCCGGTGGAAGGGTTATAGGCGGCCTCGCCCCTTGCGGCTATCTCCTGTTGTAAGGGGGAGCGCATCAACGAATCGGCAAACCCGAACAAGCTTCCCTCCATGCCCTTGCGCAGCACATATTCCACCGATGACTTGGGCATCTGCTCTTTGACCATACGGTCAACCATCATCTGCTCCACCCGGTAGTCCACGTAGGCGTATGCAAGGTCGCCACCTAACCGGGCAGACAGCTTGTCGTACTGCTCCCTGCCAATCTCGGCGACCACGGCCTCCCGCCATTCATGTGCCAACAGTGCCAGGTCGGATGTGAATTCCTTGTTCCCGGCGATGCGCTCACGGCACATCTCCACATAGTCCTCGGCTGTCTTGCTGTTCCATTCACCCGTCAGGCGCAGATACTGCAGGGTGTTGTCAGGCATACCCGTGGCACCGGCGGCAAAGCTGCCAAGCAACCCCGCCGGGCTGAGGGCGTATTCGCCAATTTCTTCCGCCTGTTTCTTGCCGAGGAAGTCCTTCACGCTACGCATGACAGGGACGAAATGGGTGTCAAAGTAGCTTTGCAGGCAGTATTCCACTTCGGCAAACCGTTCGCTATGTTGTATTTCCTTGCTCATGATGTTACATGATGTTAAGTTGCTTCATCAGTTGTTCCTTGGTCTGTTCTATCGCATGGCGGCAGGCTTCCATCTGTTTGGGATAGTATTTTTCCAGCAGGGTGTCCTTGGCTATCTCGTCGTGGATGAAGCCCACCGCCGTTTGCCGGTTGATCTCCACCGAGGCTTCCCCGTCCTCCTTGTTGTTGAACCAGGCTTTCGTCCACCAACGCAAACCTGCCCGGTCGGGATAGACGGTGACAAGCCTGGGTATGTCGAAACTGCGCACGTCTATCTCCAGTCCTTCCAACGGGTCGGTGACGCCGATGGCGGCTACCGCTTCGTCAAATCTTTTTTTTTACCGCTTTCGTCCAACGTGGAGAGGAACACCCCGTGACGGAACGCCAAGTAGTCCAGGAAGTCGCCTATCAGCAGGTTTTGTACCCTGGCGGCGATGGGTATGGAGCGGCTGCCGATGCCGAGCGGGTTGGCCAACGAGGGTATCACCTCATAGAAATAGTTGCGGATAGCCGAAAGCGAGAAAATATTGCGTAGCGACTGGACGGTGTGGCCGGATACCTTGTATTGTCCGCCCGCGATGTCCGTAAGGTAGTCGGGATAGAAGCGGAGCATCAGTTGCTCGATTTCCTCCCGGTCATCGTCATAGTCAGTGGGTATCTCCATTTCGAGGGTGTCGAAGTCGGGCATACCGGTATGTCCTTGTTGCTGCATCATCTTCAAATTGCCATAAATCATGGTGAGAAAGTCGATGGGGTTGATTTCTTCTCCGTCATACCGCACCTCCATGTGGAGCAGGTCGCCGCTGATGGCCAACACGCTCCCTGCCTTTACCTTTGCCCCGAACGGAGCCATTGCCCTTGCCAGGTGGGCGTAAGTCACTTCATATTTGCCGTACCGGGTCACTTGGAACAGCCCCTGTCTGGGGGTGCTCCCGATTCCCGTCACCACGCCGTCGGCCACTGCGGCCAGTATGTACCGATGCGTACCGAAATCCACGCCGTGGTGGAAAAACGTCTCGCCGCTTTTAGGATGGGCCTGTTCCCCATAGCCCAAGAGCATCTTCACTTCGCCGTCCCGTTCCTCAAACGGCATACAGTATCCGCTTGCGGAAACAAGGTTCATTTCTTGTGTATAGTCCATATTCTCGTTATTATCAATTTTCTTTCCGTTTTATCTTCGCATTCCTCCTTGGCGTTCCTGGCTCTCCTGCGGCGTTTGCCCTATGGGATGCGTCTGCTCAATCCGTGAGTGGTTACCGATAAGCATCATGCCCAGCAACAGGCCGCCTATCTTGCCTAACCAGCCGAAACGGCCAAACACCAACAAGGCGGAAGCTACCAAGCCGAGCATTCCCAAGCCCGACACGTTTCCTTTTCCCAAGTTGGAGAAGAAATTGCCGAACATATCCAAACCGTTCCCACCAGTTATGTTGCCTAAGAACGTTCCGATACCTCCCCATGTCTGGTTCATGGTGGATACACCGTCCTTTACCCCTTGCAGGGCTTCACCTGCCTTGTCAACAGCCTGTTCCACACGGTCGGCGGCTTGTCCGGCTATTTCCATCCCTTTGTCCACGTTTTCTTTACCGACCAGCACGTCGGCCACGGTGCGCACTACCGGCTTGTCGTTCACAATGTTCTCCCACGCAAGGTAACCCATGCCGCCTCCGACCACTGCCGTTTTTGTGGCGTGCCCGAATCCTGCAAGGGTACGCTGGGGATGCACCACCGCCCCGCCCATCGAGCGGGTGACGGGGTTGTTGACCAACTTCTTGCCGAAACCCAATATTCTTGACCATCCTGCCATATCCTATAATATTTTGTAGTTGTTTCCATCCGTTTATAAATCTCCGTTTCTTCTCCATCTGCGCATGGCGGCACGGGCGATTTCTGCCTTGTCCGCTTTTTGCGGCCTTGCCCCTTCATCAATGGTCGCCCACACATCGGCCAGCGAGGTGTATTTCACCGCCAAAGTCAGGTGGCGAAGTTTTTTGTTCATCGCTTTCAGCTTCGGCCGGATGCCGAACACCAATTCTATCCGTTGTTTCTCGGTCATCTTGTTGTCGCTCAGGCATACTTGCCGGATGTCGTTCACGATTTCCACGCTGCCCAATATCAGTTCTTGATAGATGCGGTTGCGGTTCGGGGTGAGTGCCACGGCAATGGCATTCCCTGCATGGCTGCGCAGTTGGTCGTTCAGGCTACCTATGTTTTCTGCCAGTTTGCCTACCTCGTGGTAGAAGCCATATATCTGTGCCGCATAACTGATGATGTCGCGGAAAGAATCGAGGTAGTCGTTGAACTTCCGTTGGATGTCCGTCGTGCCTTCCACTTCCTCCCGTGTCCAGATATGCCCGGTGGTCTGCATCAGCATCGCCCGTTCCTGTGCCTTCAACTGGTCTTCCGCCTTTTCGGTATAGAGGTACACCATCCCGGCCAGGGTCGGGTCGATTTGTGCCTTTAATTGCAACGAGCAGACAAGCAGCAAGCCCATTATCACGATATGTTTCTTTATCCCTCCCATGCTTCATTCATCATTATTTTTTCTTCATTGAATGATTTTTGCCGCCCTCCTCCATCTGTCTAAGGCAGCATGGGCCACTTCTCCGTTGCTACGGTCTATCATCCCGGCCGTGACGCTGTTCCACACATCAGTCATGGTGTAGTAGCGGATGCTCAGATGCAGCAGGTACAGTTTCTTGCTGAAAGCATCCAGCCTGTCGGACAAAGCCCAGAGGGTTTCGCTCCGTTCTGCACCTGTCAGCATGTTCTGCGGCCCTCCGGTAGCTACGGCATTTCTGAGTAGCGTATAAACCGAAACAAGTTCAGTGGCCGTTTCAATGTAGAGGTTGTTCATGCTCATCGTGGCGACAATGCCTTGCGGATTGTGGGTGATGGCCTTGCGCAGTTTGCCAAGAGTGATGAAAATGCGTACCCCGTCCTCATACAGGGTGGTGGCTGCTTTCAGCGAGGAGGCATAACCTTCCACCGTTTGCAGGTAGTCGCTGTATTTGCGTTCCCATTCATGAATGCGGTTGAACTCGGCGGCGATGGTGTTCTGCAAGACCGCCGTTTTAGTCTGGCCTTCAATCTGGTCTTGTATCTGGCTATTGATAGCCTCGTTGCCTTCTGCCAAGGCCAGCCATTCCAAAGGGTTGGTCTGTACGAATTGCGCTTGTACCCGGATACCGGCGCACAAGGCAAATACGATGACCCATATCTTAACGGTTCGTGATTTCATAGATTCCCTTTCTTCGTTTGTTCAATTCTACCCGTCCACGGATGACAGTCACCAAATCGTCATTTATCCCCATGCCGATGATGTCAAGCTGTGGCGTGGTGCGGTCGCCTGAATGGACGCTCACGGTTTTCAGCCCGCAAAGTTGTTGCAGCAGGTTGCTCCGCTCGGCGAAATCCACCACCCGGTATAATTCCACGTAATCGCTGCTCCGGGTAATCACCCCGTGTTCATATATCAGTTGTTCGTCCGTAATGCGGTAAATCATACGTTTGAGGTAGATAAAACGGTAAGCCAATACCAACGACATGGCCACTGACAACCAAAGCAACAATCCCATGAACGGCATTCCGTCCATCCCGGCGCAGGCATAGCCGCACAGGTCGAGCGTCAACAACGGCCAGTTGTCGATAAAGAACTGTGCCGTCCGTGGTCGTAATTGCAGGGTGCCGGGCAGCATGAATGGGGATTGTGATTTAATCTGTGTCATCGCCTGAATCTGGTTTGTTTTTCTTCTGTATTATCTTGTTCCATGCTCTCGTCCATCCGTTTGTCCAAGAGTTGGTCGTTCCAGTCCTTGTAACCTTCGCTGGGAGGACGGTAATCGATATGCTGTTTATCCAAGCCGAGTTCCTTACAGATGGCGTCAAAGTCAAAGGTGGCCACATTCATTTCGTGCCGCCCGTATTTCCCCGTCAAGTCTGTGACAACCAAGGTGTCTTTCTTGGTGGTATGCGAGTTGAACACCCTCCCATTCATCTGCAAGGTGAAATTCACGGCATAGAGTTGCCCCGCGCGGTCGTGGTCGAAACAGAGGTGGTGGTTGGCATTAGGTGTCTGCTCCAGCATCCCGGCAAACTGCCGCACGCTTGGGGTACCGCCCGTGGAAACAAACACGGCGTTGCCCAAGTCGGCGTATGCCACATTTCCCTTCTTTTCAATTTGGTAGAACGCCATCGCATCGAAGGCGCTCTCAAACCAATACACATCCTTTGCTCCAGACAGCGGTGTGGTATAGCCCACATCGCTGCGGTGCTGCTCAAGCCTGCCTATCCACATGCCTTCGGTGGCGTTACTCCCTGCCGCCATGCCCTTGTAAGCGGTCTTCCCCTCGGCATTGGGGCGGCTGCGTTCTTCCAGGCCGACAATATGTTGGCCCGGCCATGCGGGCAGTGACAATGGAAAAGCGAGGTTGGTGAACAACTTGCCGTCCGTCCGATGTCTGGAGGCAAGGAAGAAATGGCCGCAAAAGGCACGTTGGGTGTCGAGGTCTATCCCTCGGTTCTTGAAATAGGGATAGAACTTTTTCTGGCTCTCCCAATCGTCCATGCGGAAGGCTTCCAGGTCGTATTCGTCGATATCAAACGGTTTGCCCTCCTTGCCGGGGTTGAATATCCTTGTTTCACGGATTTCCTGCGGTTCGTTCAACAGGCGGCGGCATACGAGGTTGACCAACCGGTCGGCAGACATCCCCGGAGTGTATTCGGCAAAGAAGTGGGGATGTTCCTTGATGAAGGAGATGACGTTGTAGTTCTTGCGTTCGGGTGGTTGGAAGCAGCAGAAGCCGTTGCCGGTGACGATGAACTTGTCGCCGCGCACCCTGCGCCCGTCGCTGTCAATGCGGACATACGACGGATAACGCAGTCCGTCACGACGGTTCAGCCGATAGCCTGCGTCCACCAGCAACTCCTGTATGCTCAGTCGCCTCTTGTAATCCTCGTAAGTCAGTTCTGCCATGACCAATTCTCAATTCCTCATTCTTAATTCTTCATTCTACGTTGAATCACATTCCATGCCTCATTTCATGCTGCATCCGTTCCGTGTTCACGGCCGCCTCATAGTTGCGTGCCGCCACATCCATCGGTGTGTCCACACCGGGCTTGAAATAGCAGCGTGGGGGTGGAGGGCCGTGCCTTTCTAAGTAGATGTCGGGGCGTGGGCCACGGCCCAGTTCGCCCATAACGGCCACGCCCGCCAACAAAGCCGCCCCGATTTTCGTTCCCAACGGCACGTTGTCCCTCGATTTCATGTCCACTTCCCCGAATATCTTGGAAAACAGTTTCAAGCGGTGGTAGTCATCGATGGCCATGAACTTGTCATATTGCTTCTGGGTGATTTCGTGGCTCACGGCCTCTCCTTCAATGACGGCGGTCATGCGGTACTTACCCTCGGTCTCGGTGGGCTCTACCCGAATCTCGTCCACCGTCACCTCCCGTCCGTGCCGCCCCTCCCTGTACCAGCCCTTGTCGGGATGGATATAAGCAAGGTCATTACCGTCCATCACCACCGTGCCTTTGGGCAGTACCCTTCCATCGGGTGCCACGGATATCCCTTCATTGGCATATTGTCCTTGCCCGCCTTGCAATTCCTGCTGTCCTTGCTCCAGTTGCTCCACTTGGGCAAGCTGGCGATCCAAGTCTTCCTTGACAGCCGGGTGCAGTTCGATGGCAATCACCTTGTCGCTGTTCAGCATATCCATCGTGATAGGAGCGGAAAAGTCCTCTTTGATGATGCCGTTGATGATTTCCAGCCGCTTTTCCACCGGCATTTCCTGTGCGGAATTGTGGGTCAATGCAGCCAGTTCCTCCTCTTTCAAATCATATTGCAAGTCTGCGGGAATGGAGGCGGATTGTATGGTCAGCGTCTTGCGTTCGGGGTCGATAAGTATGCCGTGGCTTGCCAGGCATTCCAGCCATTTCTCATGGGTGAAATAAACAGGAGAAGTAATGAGGGTGTGATAGGGCTTGGCAGGCTCGGTGGGACGTGGCCTCGGTTGCAAGGGTGTGATGACCGTTTCCAGTTCCTCCAACACATCCTGCCCGGCCACCGTAGCGGTGGGATGCCCCTTGTAGTAGAAGCCATAACCGCCGCTCTGCAACTCTCCGGGTTTCATGCGTCCGTCAGGCCGGTTGGGCACTATCGGTGCGCCGGGATAGTAAAGGTTGCCGCCGATGCGTCGCAGGTGGAAGCCGTCCTGTTGCCGGGGTGTCCAGCCGAGGAAGCAGGCTCCCCAAGGGTGGCGGTGCATAGGATGCGTCCAACCTAATCGTCCGTATTCGCCCGCTCCGATGCGGTAGCCGTGCAAGCCCATTGCCACCCGCCCGTTGGCGTTCCGTGCGTGTACGAAATCCCTGGGCAGGTCGAAATCCGCCGCCACGATGCTGGCGAAGGTGTTGTAGCACCGTCGGTTGGCGTAGTTTGTGCCCCAGTCGGTCAGTGCCTGCAACTGCTTTTCGGTAATGGGATAGGAAAGCAACGGGGAGTCATGCCCCTGCACAAGCAGGACGAAGCCTTCGCTACTTCCCGCGATATGCCCCCTCATGCCGTTGCGGGCCAACAGGTCTCGCATCTCCGGAGGCAGTTCCAAGGGGCGGGGGTTGGTATTCTTTCGTATGCTCATCTCAGGTTATTCTCATGCTGTTATACAATAATCAGGCATCGCCGTTGGCGAGTGCAGTTTCTATTTCCTCCTGCTTCATGTCGAGGAAGCGCAAGGCGGTGTCGTCGTCCATAGGCAGGTCGCGCAGGCGGCAGTACTTTTCGTATTCCGTCCTCCATTCCCTCGAATGGTGCCATACATAGTCTTTCCAACCATATTCACCGCTCTGCACCTTTTCCACAAGGGTTTCTTCTGGGTAGTATTCTTCTTTTGACATGATGCCTTACATTTTGGGAGCGTTGGCGTTCTGCATCCTGCGTTGGCTGCTCCGCTTCAACTCGTTCCACATTTCCTCGGTGTAGTCGTCCTCGTGCACATAGTCGAGACCGCCCTCGCCGTCTGCGACCCAGCAGCCGAAACAGCCGAAGTTGTACTTGTCCCACTCGCGTTTCGCTTCCTGCTTCCATTGCACACTGTCACCCGCGCACACCAACAGGCCCGTAGGCTCGTTCAGGTCGATGCCGATGGTCATCAGTTCATCGCCTTCCGCCACGGTCAGCGGTTCACCTACCCGCAGGCAGTTGATCTCCGCATGGGAAAGGTGGAACTCGTCGGCTATGATTTGCAGGTTGCGCCCAATGACGGGTATGGGTACGGAGAGGATTTGCTTCGTGCCGGAATCTATCTGGTGGAACGCCTGCACGGGGTTGTCACTGTCGCCTTGCATCGGTGCAATGACCGCCTTTCCTTCTATAAGGCGTTGTTTCTGCTCTTCGCTGAACCGCTCCAAGCGGCTCTCCACCAGCACGGGATAAAACAGCACATCGGCGGTGCCGTCCTCACGCCGCACCAACGAGAAGCGTGTTCGGGCATGAATGGTGTTGCCTTCCGAATCGTCCACACGAATGGGCAAAATGGGTGAACGGCGGCCCGAATGGATGGCTTGCAGCACATTCACCGGCAGGTCGCCTATCATCTCCCTTGTCAGTCCGAATTGTTCGAGGATGCCGTAGGGCACTTCCTCTTCTGAGAATTTGTATCTGTTCATTCGTCCGAAATTTATTTGTTCTTGGACAAATGTAAGACGGCTGCAAGTGGCAAAAGAAAGTGCAAGAAGAAATCTGCCCGGATTTAGGCTTAATTATGTTGGCAACCGAAAATCATACTGTCAATCATACTTCAAACGAAGAATGGGGCTTCCCTAAGCACGTTCGTGCCGGGAAGCCCCATTCGGGTATAAGTCGTTATGTTTACAGGTACAATTAAGACTTTTCAGCCTTGGTCGCTACATACATTTGATTCCTGCTGGTTGGGTTGTCGGGTTCTGTCATTGACAGCAGGCCTTCCGCAATCAAGGGAGAAATATACACGCGCTTGAAGTTTACCCTGTCTTTCAAATTGAGCATATTCATTATTTCCAAAAAACTTTTGGGTTCTTTGCAGAAATCCAAAATCAACGCTCTCCTCAAGTCCTTCTTGATGGGTTTTCTTGGTGGGTTTTCTTGGTGGGTTTTCTTAATGGTTTTTTCTTGATGGGTGTTCCCGATGGGCAATGTCAACACCACATAATCGGGCTGCACTTCTTCGGTCAACTTAGGCTCATCCCAACCTAATTCTTTCCATCCGGCCAATATCTTGTCCACGCCGCTTCCGGCTTTCTCTGCCTTGCCCAACAACATGAACATCTTTTGCAAGGTCGGGTTGCGGCAGATGCTTCTTCCTCCTTTAAAGTATTGTTGCTTCGACACTAACATCATGCCGGGGTTGGAAAAGGTCAGTTCCGTTTCCGTTCGGCGTACCACAATGTTACCAGTCGCATTCAGGTCTTGGTGCACAATACAGTTGATAAGTGCTTCACGCACAGCATCATGGGCGGCAGTTTCCTCTTGCCTTTCATCGCCTACCAACTTGAACGGTTTTGGCAGGGCTTGTATGAGCTTATTGTACACTCGTATATAGAATTGGAACAGGTTGGCCTCCCATGTGCCATCTGGATAGATGCGGTCGGTCCACCGTACCTTGGCATCATCAGTGTACAACCGCTCTTGGTAGTCCACAAAATAATAGGGCTCTCCGGCAGGGTTGGTTATCATGTCGGATTGGCCGAACATCAAAAGTCCGGCACGAGTGATACCGCTTTCACCTGTCGCTATGTTGTGGGAATAAGCACCTATCTTCTCCATGAACTGCAAGTCATCCGTGAGCTTTGCCCAAGGATGGGTGGGGTGCAGGTTGGTAAACAACTGCCGGTATTGATGCAGTGACGGCAGGTCAATGGCATTTTCAAGGGTGAACCCTTTTCGTATGATGGCATCTTACGGATGGCTTTCATGTTCCGCATCGGCAAACATCCGCCTCACTTCCGCATCCGTACACAGGTAATCGCCCTCATGGTTCCGACGATAGGTATTTCCAATGGGGTTGGTCGTGAGGTACACGGGGCGCATATTATATTCAGCCCGGGGAATGTAGCAAACAAGCAAATATGCTCCCTCCACTTCCTTGACTTCCACGTCCTGTTCATGGGGCAGGCAGACGCTTACCTTTCCACGGTTATGGGCGTTGTCCCAAAAGTTCTTCTTGTATTTGAGTGCCGTTTCTTCGGAAAGACCATCGAACAAGAATTTCCCTTCCTTTTCCTGTACGCCCAATATGATTGTACCCCCGTTGGTATTGGCAAATGCCGAATAGGTTTCCCAAAAGCTGCCGGGAAAACCACCACGGGCGGATTTGAACTCGACTTCGGCCGATTCACCTTTTTGTACCAAAGCATATAATTCTCTTCTGATGTCTGTCATACGATTCTTGCTATGTTGCAACTGTATTATCATTGGTTGCTTGATTGATACGACCTCACTTTGGTGATGCAGTTGCTTCTTACAGTTTGCAAATATAATGTTTTTTACGGTGTAACTTCCAAGTTAAGAGAGATTTCTCCATTTTTTCAGGCATCCGTTGTATAATCGTTGCGAAGTCTGATTGACAGGTCTGATTCCCTATAAAATCTTATAATATAGCCATTCCCACTATCGTCTTTCCGCTTTTACGCAAGCCACATATTACTTTTGTGCCATGAAAAAGTCATGGCTACTATTCACCTTATCTTCTTGTTTCCTCTCCGTACAAGCGCAGTTCCACACCATCGCTTACAACAAACCGCTGTATAACGTGGAAGAAGTTGCGGAGCCAAAGGAAACAAAAAGCCTCCCCGAAGCCGGAGAGGCCGATAATCTTGTTTCTCAACCATCGATGGCAGGGAAACATTTAGACGAAATGCACAGCCGATGGATTGGCTGTTATATGAGTGTTTCTTATCCTTTGAAGAAAATCATAGTTACTTCACCTTACGGACGGCGCAAAGACCCTCTCAGTGGCAAGCGGAGCAACCACAACGGCTTGGACTTGCAGGCAAGGAATGAGGAGGTCTATGCCATGATGCCGGGCGAGGTGGTTAAGGTGTCATCCGACAAGCGTTCAGGCAACTATGTGACCATCCGACACGGTGACTACACAGTCAGTTATTGCCATCTGTCGAAAACATTGGTAAAGAAAGGCGCACAAATCATGCCTGGCGAGGTAGTGGCCATCAGTGGCAACACAGGACGTAGTACCGGGCCACACTTGCACATTACCGCCAAATACGGCAAGAAGCACATCGACCCGGCCATCCTGTTGCAATTCGTCCGTGAAACACGTGCGGAAGCATGGGCGCATTTGGTAGCAGACGACTAAGCTCACTTCCCGTTCCCTTTCAGGAACTGCTCGTAGTCATATTCGTTCATCGTCGGCTTGTAGGTCTTGCCCGACAGGAACATCCTTGCTATCAGTATAGGCCAGAAGATGGGAATTGCCCATAGAATGACCTTGCTCCAATTTGTACCCCCATAGTCATTCCGTTTGTATTGTTTCGGATGCCGTTCTTGGTACTTTGTAACTGGTATCAAGATGTATCGCCATGCCAATAAGATGGCACCCACCCAGAACCAGTCCAATAGAAGCCAGCAAAACAATACGGCCAACCACAAGGCAGTGGTTTCAGCCGAACATACCTTTCGTAGAATCTTCCCACAGAATTTAAGTAGGAAATATCCCAGTATAATCAATATAATATATCCCATAATAAATTGAATTTCAGAATACTAATATACAAAATTTTTATGAGCCACACAAATGATTGACGCTTTTCTATGGGCGTTTTTGAATTTTTATAATGGGTGCAAGTACAAGAAAAGCCCTTGCTCCAAGTTCAAGACAAGGAGAAGGGCTTGCAACTATTATTCACCATTGTTTGTCGTTAAAATAGGCATAGTTTGAAATACATTTCGGTCTAAAGGTGTTTGCATTGGTTCAACTCAGACACCACATTGATTCGGTCTTTCCACACCGAATAGCTGCCTCCCACATTCACTGTGCACGAATCATACTCTACCATCAGGTTCAGGCCGTTCAACAACTTGTTTCCGAACGAACTTTCGGGCAGATTGAAGCGCAGGTTGGCTCCGATGTCCGGTCCATTGTAGTGATTCAATTCCCGGTTATAGAGATACGCCACATGGACTCAGATGTCTGCCACCTGTTTCCACGAGAAATGCTTGGACATAGCCAAGTAGTAGCGATTCCAATAACCGTTCCTGGTGGCAGAGACCGAACCAAATCCATTACTGTGCGAACTCGTACCAGGGTCATTCGTTCCCAACACCACTTGAGGTGTCCACGGCTTCCACCAACTTTCTTTCCACAGCCGTAATCTAACAGCAAAATGCCTGTCTTGATTGCGGAACTTGTTGGGCAACTGCAATTCTGACACTGCCATTTTCAACAGCGTACATACATAGCCTACTTCCAACCAAGGAAAAAAAGTCAAGTTCCAGTAGTAGTTCCAAGTGTTGTAATTCCATTCGCCCGGCATGGCTGCAATATCCAAGTAAGACGTTCCTACCATCACGGTCTTGTCCCGATGCATGTCAGCCGTGGGCATATGTAGCAGTCCGGTTGTTCCATAGGCAAATTGCCCATATGCAATATCAGCAAAAGGAAAGTTGAAAAAGAAAATATAAATTACAAGGTGCTTTTTCATAATTGGTATCATCTGTTTTTGACTATGATTATCTATTAAAATCAAAGCCAGCCATTATGGATATTTCCCATAATGGCTGACATACAAATTAATATCTTTCAGATAGATTTCAAACGTAAGATGTTACATTTTTACAATAGACTTTTCGCTACCTTTCAACCTACATATCACTATTTTTCCTGACTTTGACAATGCGTCACCCTGCCCGATTTTTGTCGTGGTCTAATGCATCCAGTAATGGTTTGATAGCCTCCTGCTGTGGTGTAGTGAATAAAGTTTCAGTATGGACAGATCCGTTTGGTAGCCTTATCCTGAGCGTTGTTATTGTCTTGGAGATTTCAAGAACCTTGTCAACACTCATCTTCATGCCGAGTTCTCTGATAACCCGTTCAAGTTCCTTATACACCTTGTAGGCCACAAAACAGATGCATATATGGGCCTCGATACGTTTTTCTGTAAAGTGGAACATTGGACGCATCTCGAGCGCACTCTTGCCAATGCGGAAAGCCCTCTCAACCACCCAAAGGCCATGATATTGTGATATGACCTCTTTCCCTGGCAGGTCCGTATTTGTTATATAACCTTTCAGGCCGTCCCAAAGGCTGTCTTCTGCAATCTTTTCCTCATTGATACTTACGGTTATGTCCTTGCTAATTTCGAGGAACTTGTTGTAGCCGCGTTTATTGACGTTCTCCTTGGTCAGTGTGCCTTTCGCATAAGCCTTGCGGAGTTTCTCCACCCCCTTGTTGCGGTTCCATGCGTTTTTCTTTGCCCGTGCATCCGAGTAGCTCACAACCAGCCTCTGACGATCATTCTTGCGACATTCAATAATGTTCCCGTCCGTCCTGTCGATTGCAAGAATCCAGTCTTTAATCTTCGGAGATTCGTTTCGGATTCTCGCCCCGATAATATACCGGTAGCCGGCGGATTCCAGCAGCTCCACATTCTTTGTGTTCATAAGGCCCGAGTCGGCCACAACGATGAAGTCTGTCAGCTTGAACCGCTGGACAAAGTCATCGATTACGGGTATCATCGTGCGCCCCTCGTACTGGCTGCCGTTGAAGATGGAGTAGGATATCGGGTAGCCGTCTTCGCTCACCAGCAGCCCTAGGATTATCTGCGATTCTGTCATCTTGCCGTCCTTTGAGAAGCCTGCCTGACGAAGAGCATCGTCCGGCTGTGGTGCGGACTCGAAATAAAGTGTGGTCACATCGTAGAAGACGACCCCAATCCGCCCGCCGAGAATCCTCACCGTGTGCCCCACGCTTATCTGCTGGACTTTCTCGCGCTGAGTATTGTACAGCCTGTCCATATAGCGGTAGATGTTATGCAGCCGCACGTCCTCGTCGAAGTAAGACTTCAGATATGCCGCTGTCGCAACCTTGCTCTGCGGATGACAAACCCTTGCGATGACAAGATGGCGCAGAATGCTGTCCCCGATTACTCCGAAGCCAATTCTGTCGTATATGTGGCCAAGGATAACCTGCGGTGTGTTCTGAAGCGTCCTCTCAATGCGCGCAATGGTATTCCTCGCTTCTTTGAGTGCCTGCGCACTCTCGTCAAAGTCAAGTGCTAGCTGGCCTGAATATTCATCTATCCATTGACGCGCCTTGACCTCAAGGCGGGCAATCTCATCGGGGGCAGACGACACTCCTACCGTCTTCAATTCCTTGAACTTGCCGTTGCTCTTGTCGGCGATTACCACGCTCACCGTGCCGCTACGGTTCTTCTTTTTGCGTACAAACATGCCATAAAGGTACACTTTTTAGGCTTGCGTCACCCGCGTCACCATGAAAAATTTATGGAATAGCTGATTTTAAGGTTGTTACAACCATTGAATTCTTAGGCTGTCAAAGTCAAGACATACAAATTAATATCTTTCAGATAGATTTCAAACGTAAGATGTTACATTTTTACAATAGACTTTTCGCTACCTTTCAACCTACATATCACTATTTTTATGCCATCTTCATGGTCAATCAGACGCACAGCTTCTGTAAATATGACAAAAGTCTTTCCTCTGTCCAACTTCTTTTGGGTTAGCAACTTGTATTGACTTTCTGACATACAGATAGCATTGAAAATAATGCTCTGGGCCGTTTCTTGATTATCATACGTGATTTCAAGGTTAAAATTAAAATTATCAAATGCAGGGAAGGAAGTTTGCAACTCTTTCCTACGAACGAAATTCAGTTCATAACCTTTGGTTGAAAGTTCAATTTTTCCTTTGCCAACCATTGATGCAGACTTTACATATATGTTTTGTATATGATTGTCCAGATGTTCATCTCCGTTCAAAAATCTTCTCATATAGGCATCTTTATTGTCATAGCTGCCAATCTTCAATAGTTCTGTTGACAGTCTGCCTGAAAAATTGTGTATTGCAAATTCCCCATTATTAATAAAAGAAAGAGGAATAGGGACTTGGTATTTGTCTATTGCAGTGTTTGGTACAACATACAGCAAAGTCACTTTTTCTTCATCGGTCACCCAATACTTTCCCACCGATACATCAATTGTAGGGAGCTTTTTCATACATTCTTTAAGTACTGGAATAGCCATTAGTACAGTAACAATAGCTGCAGCATATGACCATGCTTTATAAGAGAACAATTTACGAAATAACTTTTTCATTGCAATAATATAATGATACAGGTTTACAAATACCGTTTACATTACATTTCATTTATTTGAATATAAGTTGCTTGTAAGAGAATGCGTAAAGCATTATGCCCACAAAGCAGCGCCAAGGGAACAAGGAATCCAAATGCCATATCGGTTTCGCCCAACACCCCCATCAATATAGGTATAATTGCTCCACCCATAATGGACATGACAGAGTAGGAGGATGCAGTCTTGGTATTGTTGCCTGTGACATCGGTCAGTGCCATCAAGAAGATGGTAGGGAACATCACATTCTCAATCAGATAGGTAAGGCATAGTGCCGTCATTCCTACTCGCCCGTTGGAGGTAATGGTTAGCAACATACAGATTAATCTTTGAACGGAACATCACATCTCTTAAGTTCTTCTCTCAGACATTTTATAAACACAGCACTTTCCAAAAGAGCTTTATCGAGCACATCTTTCCAGTTGTTTATTTCCGAACAAATTTGTTTTTGGTCGCTTACCTGTTCTATGCAATAATTAAGCGTATGAGCGCATGCGTCTTTTCTAATATACATAACTGTTTCCTTTATAAGATTCATAATAGCTGCTCCACTCCCTGCTTCGAATGTTTTCAGTACATCCTGCTCTTTCATGGTATTTTCAAGCAGCCTGAAAATTCTATTGTCGATTTCTCCTTGCTGTAAATAAAACGTGGCGTGTGGGAGACCATTCCTTTCTGTAATTGAGCAGTATAGAAATTTATCATTAGGCACTACATCCAAATAAGCATTCCAATAATACCTTCTGCCTGAATCGTCTAATGTTTTGGCTGATTTATGTTGATTGCAAGTTTGGCAACAAGGAATGAGATTTTTGGGATGCACCACGTATAGAGGGAATTGCTCTTGGGGAATAAAGTGATCCATTGTTTGAACAAGGTTTACTTCACATATTGGGCAAAATACGTTTTCAAAGCCTCTTTCGTCAGTGAGTAATCTATGCCGTAATTTAGAGATTTCGCTTCCTTTGTAGCTATAAAGTGATTTAAACAGTTCCTTTTCTCTTGCACAAAGTTCAGGGTGGTTCGCAATCAATCTTTCTAAATCATCATTTTCAAATGCACTATCATATTCATTAATACATTCACCGTATCTGTCTACAATGTCTTGGCATGAGGATTTCTTCTCTATCGATTTACATTTTGATATGATACCATCAATGAACTCACGTGAATTATCTGTATAGGGTTGAAGATTCCTCATAATTAATTCTGATGCTGATTGATGATGTTTCTAATAATTAATCGAAGATTTAAGCCTATCTTTCCATGTAACTGAAGAGCTTCTATAGTCCTATCATAGTCCCAAGCACACTTTTCAGCTGTATCTGCAATGAACTTTTCATACCGCTTTTCATCATTTAAATTTTTGAATATCACATCACTTATCACTGATATATCCTCCCCAAAACATTCATAGCCTATCTTGCTTACATTCAAAGTGTTTAAATTTCTATTGAATACATACACATTTTCGGCTACCATTTCTCTTACTACCAATGCAGAATGGGTTGATATTATTGCATATGACTGAAATCTCTCCAAGATATCGAAGACAGCTTTTAATAATTGGGATATAGCATGAGGATGAAGGTGTTGCTCTGGTTCATCAAAGAAAAGAAGAGTATCATTCCTAATGTTTGCCAGTATGTCACTGATGGCGAATATGAACATGGTTTCACCAGAACTCATCCTTTTGCAAACATTTTTAGTGCCCTCATTGTCTACTGCCATGTCATGGTATATAGCTCTGACGGTATCTTTGGGAAATACTTCTAACATTATTTCTTTCCATGCTGTCATCAGATAGTCAGATTGTTCTCTTTCGATAATTTTTTTAATATTATCGATGAGATGATTCACCTGTTCATCTAAAGAAAGAAGTTCATTTTGTCTTTTTAGCAAGCCACAATATTTATATCCCATTATGTAATTTGCATTGTTGGGAGGAAAATGGTCAAACGGCGAATATGAAACAATGATGACTTGACTGAATATGGGTCTAAGTCCCTCAAACCCTTCTTTCTTGTTCTTTACAAGAGCATCAACCATGTCGTTAATGAGGGTTGTTTTCCCAACTCCGTTTTCACCAATCAATCCGATGATCCGTTTATAAGGCTGACATTTATATGCGAAATTAAAATCAATCACATTACCCCTGTCGTCTGGATCTTTGTATTTGGGGCTATATATGAAAGTGAAAGAATAAGCATCCTTTATATCTCGTCCATTAACGAAATATCGCCCTTCACGCAGGGCTTTCTCGGAAGAGTTGAACCTACATAATGAATTGGTAAACACTTTTTCTTTTTCGAATGCCTCATGTATACTTGAAAAACAAGCCACATCTCGAAGCGCAGCAAGGCAATCATAAGCTTTATTTCCCAATACTTTCTTCAAATTCTGATAGTAAGACACATCAAAACCCAAAGAGCAAAACGCTTCTGAGAGCGAAAAGAAACGTTGCTCCAATACGTTACTCGTATCGTCACATCCACGCTTCATTATTTTCACAGTGCCTATGTAGTGTTTTTGTCCATCTTTATCAATATAGTGGAGAGCAAACCACGTAAAATAGCCAAAATCATTCCAGGCATAATTGTGAGTAAGCACAAAACAATCGGTTTCATTGGGCCATTCTATGTTTTCTTCTGTAAAGTTGGTATAGGTCACAATTTGGGAATTACATCGAATGAATGGCGTAAAATTATTTATTTTCAAACGATTTGCGTCTTGGAACTCGATACGCAATATACCATCAACCTCTACAATAGTCAATCGTTCCTTTTCAAGTAGAACCTTAATTCGTTCTATGATTTCTTGCTTATCTCTGTTTTTCTTGTAATTTATGATGCGCTCCAAGAATTTCAGGAACAAATTTTCGTCTTCTGTGACTTTTAAAATAGATTTAAGCAATTTGTCCTCAGACCAATCTTCATTTAATATAAAGTGTTTTTCTATTTCATCTCCAAGTATTTGATATCTTTTATCTTCGCCTGTTGATACTTTTTGGTACACGTTCCATAGTTCGGACAAATCGTTCATTAAATCCGAATTAAATCTGATTGCATGTACGAGCGTTCTAAGCAATGGATAGATTTCGTTTATTAATTGTATAGAAATCATGTTCAGTCTGGAAACTCGTTATGAGAGTAAAACAGTTATCATATGTCTCTTATGCTTACCCTTAGCCGCTTGTAAGAGGAAGCATACATCGCTATGACAATAAAACAAAACAGCGGAATGAGGAATCCGAGTGCCATATTGTTTTCACCTAACAACCCCATCAGTACAGGAGCTATTGCCCCGCCCACGATAGACATAACAAGGTAGGATGATGCTGTCTTGGTATTGCCGCCTGTGACATCGGTCAGTGCCATTGAGAAAATGGTAGGAAACATCACGCTCTCAAACAGGTAAGTAAGACAGAGTGCCGTCATTCCTACTTTTCCACTGGAGGTGATGGTGAGCAGCATGCAGATAGTTGCACCGATGGCACAGGCCGTCATCAGCCGCGCAGGAGCTACGGCCTTTAAGATGAGCGAACCGAGCAGGCGGCCTGCCATAAACAATCCCATGCCGCCAATGGAGAGCATCATCGCTGCCGTGGACGGGCTTAGCGAGGCGTCGGCTTCAAGGGCATAGTTGATGAAGAATGAGTTGATCCCGGTCTGCGCGGACACATAGAGCAACAATGCCACTACTCCATAACGGAAAGTGCGGATGTGCCAGATGGAGGTGACGGATGACGTGTCTGGCATAGGTTCATCAAATTTCGTATTCTCCTCATCTGGCGATGGTAGATGCAAACGGAAAAATACGAATCCCAGTACGACCACTAAGCAGCCAATGACCGCGTAAGGTAAGGATATATTCCCATCTTCTTCCCCAAGAATTAGAAGCCCTCCAACCATCGGCCCTACCACCCAGCCAAGCCCGTTGAGGGCTTGTGCAAGGTTGAGCCTGGCGGCTGCCGACCGTTTTTCACCCAATACGGAGATATAGGGATTGGCCGAGGTTTCGAGACACGTCAGTCCGCATCCTATGAGAAACAGGCAGAACAGGAAAAACGGGAAGGACATCAATTGCCCACCGGGAATGAACAGCAATGCGCCTGTACCATAAAGCAACAGTCCAGTCACAATACCGATGCGGTAGCCCCATCGGCGTATAATCCGTCCTGCCGGGATGGCCATGAGGAAATAGCCGCCATATACCATCGCCTGTACCAATGCGCTGCGAGCTTTGGAGATGACCAGCACATCTTGAAAATGCTTGTTCAGCACATCAAGGATGCTATGGGCTACTCCCCACAAGAAGAACAGCGAGGCGACAAGGGCGAACGCCGTCACATAGTTACGACCATCTGTTCCTCTGAACATGCCTCTTGTTTGACCACTCATAGCTTGAAGATTTGTTCCATCAGTTGCCATTTCTCTGTTGAGGGTGCTGTCGGGTCGCAACCTTGGAACTGGGCAACGTAAGCTTCCCACTCCGCCTGTCTGGGCAGGGTGGCCAGCCTTGCATTGTCCTTTTCCCAGTCGAAGTCATCCACCGTATCCATAATCATGAACGATGTGTGTCCATGAAGGTAGATTTGCATGTCAAGTATGCCTACCGAACGAATGCCTTCCTTTATTTCCGGCCATACACGTCTGTGCACCTCTACGTATGCCTCTATGGCTTGTGCATTGTCGGGGAAGGTGAGTATCTGACAATATCGTTTCATTGCGCGTGAGGGATCTGTTAGAACTTGTCACCAGAATTACGACGGCGGATGGTCAATCGGATGGCTCCTTCGGGAATGCTGTCTTCATCCCTGCATACCAAAGCAAGGTAGCCGCCACCTCCGGCACCTGGCATTTTCCACGCCAACACACCGTCCATGACGGAGTGTTTGTCTATATATTCTTGTACTCCGGGTTGCATCATGGCGGGGAACATGGCTACTTGCGCCTCGAAAGAAGCCTTGTAGGAAGAAGCAAAGTGTTCAAGGTCACGGCTTAGAATAGCATTCCAGCATTCATCGGCGGCTGTGGTGAGTGCCCGCACATGTTGTGCATCTATCTGTGCCCCCTCTATTACCGAGCAGCCATCTCTGCGTGGGAACATCGGCACCAAACACAATCTTTCTTCCAGCCAATTCAAGACCTCCTCATCGTGACATGATTCGAAATGCGTGGGCCAGTAGTGTCCTTCATAATAATGGCGTACCAAACCGGGCATACAAATTCCTATGGCATCTTGTGCGCCAGAGATAATCCCGTCCGACCTTTCGGGGTCATTCTCGAAGCAGAACACCAGACGGGCGAGCATTTCCGGATCCATATCGGGCAATTTATACGGCCAAATGCTGCGGATGCGGTTACGGGTGGAGGTGGATAATCCGCACCTGTCTTGTATCTCAAAGGTGGGTTCGAGGGATATGGTTATCGCCCAACCTGCACCGTATCGAGATACATACGGTTGATCAATCCAGGTTCCGGCCAAATCCAGTCGGGTCGGTATGGAGCAGGTTTGCTTTTTAAGGTCGGTGCTGGAGCGGGCGGTCAATCCTTCCGACGGGGTACGTGGCAACACGATGTATTCCATTCCCATTCGACGGCATAGAGCCTCTTTTTCGTCAGATGCGCCATCCTCATTCACAACAAAGATGTCGGGTCGCAACTGTTCCACGGTCGGCACAAAATCCATTACTCCGTCACCGACGTTAATAAAGGCATCCTTTACGTAGCGAATGGCTTTGACCATGAACAATCGTTCCTTTTCAGGATAGACGGTACGGTGTTTCTTGTAATGCAGGATGGTTTCATCCGAACCAATGCCTACATAGAGGTCTCCATATTGGGCGGCTTGACGGAAAAATTCCACATGCCCGCTGTGCAACAGGTCGTAACAACCTGATACAAATACTTTCTTCGGTGTCATCTTATCTTTCTGCTCGCATAGGATTGTTTAAGAAATCATCGTAAGCCAACCGAATGCCGTCTTCCAGTTCCGTCTTGTATCTCCAGCCCAAGGCAGTAGCTTTCGACACATCGAGCAGCTTTCTCGGCGTACCGTTAGGACAGGTTGTGTCCCAGCGTATTTCGCCTGTAAAACCGACAATCTTGGCTATTAATTCTGTGAGTTGCTTGATGGTGAGTTCCTTGCCCGTACCGGCATTAACAGTTTCGTTACCCGAATAGTTGTTCATCAGGAATACACATAGGTTGGCGAGGTCGTCCACATACAAGAACTCGCGCAATGGTGAACCGTCACCCCAGCAAGTTACATACGCCAATCCTTGCTCTTTTGCCTCGTGGAAGCGGCGTATTAGGGCTGGCAGCACGTGGCTGTGTTCGGGATGATAATTATCATTTGGCCCGTAGAGGTTGGTGGGCATCACGCTGATGTAGTCAGTACCGTACTGGCGGTTAAGGAATTCACAGTACTTCAAGCCTGATATCTTTGCCAATGCGTATGCCTCGTTGTTTTTTTCCAATTCGCCTGTCAACAGACAACTTTCCTGCATTGGTTGTGGTGCCATTCGTGGATAGATGCACGACGATCCGAGAAACTCCAGCTTCTTGCATCCGATCTCCCACGCGGCATGGATGACGTTCATTTCCAAAATCATGTTCTCATACATGAAATCAGCAAGGGCAGACTGGTTGGCGACAATGCCGCCCACTTTGGCGGCTGCGAGAAACACATATTCCGGTTTCTCCTCTGCAAAAAACTCTTCCACGGCTTCCTGCCGGGTCAAGTCCAGTTCCTTATGGGTACGGGTAACGATATTCGTATATCCCTGCCGTTCCAGTTCCCGCACAATGGCTGAACCCACCATGCCCCGGTGCCCAGCCACGTATATCTTTGAATCTCTTTCCATTTTGTCAATTCTTCATTTTTCGTTCTTCATTCTTCATTATTTGACGATTCCTTTCTCCAGATATTCAGCGAGATTCGTGCGTACCCGTTCACCGGCACGCTCCACAGCTACTTTTGCCATGTCAGCATCCACCATCAGCTTCACCAATTGCTCGAATGTGGTCTTTTGCGGGTTCCAGCCCAATTCCCGTTTGGCCTTGGCAGGGTTCCCCCAAAGGTTGACAACATCGGTAGGGCGGTAAAAGTCCGGTGACACTTCCACCAGCACCTTGCCGGTCTTCGTGTCGATGCCTTTCTCATTTTCGCCTTCACCCTCGAAGCGCAATTCTATTCCGGCATAGCGAAAAGCCAATTGGCAGAACTCGCGCACAGAGTGTTGTTCACCCGTGGCGATTACGAAGTCTTCCGGTTTATCGTTTTGGAGTATGAGCCACATGCACTCTACATAGTCCTTGGCATAGCCCCAGTCGCGCAGCGATGACAGATTGCCGAGGTACAGTTTCTCCTGCTTGCCTTGGGCAATACGCGCGGCGGCAAGGGTGATTTTCCTTGTCACGAAGGTTTCGCCCCGGCGTTCACTCTCGTGGTTAAACAGAATACCCGAACAGCAGAACATATTGTACGCCTCGCGGTACTCCTTCACAATCCAATAACCGTAGAGCTTGGCCACGGCATAGGGGCTGTACGGATGGAACGGCGTATTCTCGTCCTGCGGAACTTCCTCCACCTTGCCGTAAAGTTCAGAGGTGGAAGCTTGATAGATGCGGCAAGTTTCCGTTAAATCGCATTGACGCACGGCCTCCAAAATACGGAGTACGCCTGTCGCATCCACATCCGCTGTAAACTCCGGAGAATCAAATGACACTTGTACGTGACTTTGAGCCGCCAAATTGTATATTTCATTAGGCTTCACTTTCTTCACTACCTGTAGGATGCTCATTGAATCTCCCAAATCGGCATAGTGCAAGTGGAAATTCGGATGTCCTTCCAAGTGCGCGATACGTTCACGGTAATCCACAGACGAACGGCGTATTGTGCCATGCACATCGTAACCTTTTTCTAATAAAAATTCAGCCAAGAACGAACCGTCTTGGCCCGTAACACCTGTTATAAGAGCGGTTTTCATTTCAATTGTCGTTATATTTGTTCATGATATAAATCACCTCCTCAATCCGAGTTGCCATCATAACAGGCAAACTATCGGATTCGAGCTTGTTTTCAGTCATTATCCCGACAAGTACCAGTTGACAACTTTTATTGTAATACCACAACCCACAACCGCTAATCCCTTTGGGTGATGAAAGATTCAGTTTGCCGTCCGATTGAGTACAAACCAATTTTGATGGATTATACTCTATGAAGATGTTATATCTTGGGTCATATCTCAGATTTATTCCTTCCTCTACAAAAAATCCCTTGGTGTTCATTTCCAAGGGGCGAGAAATAATCTTATCCGATTTAAGGTCTGACCATTCCGCTGGGAAACCATATACGAAATATCGGCTTTCTGAAGTCATAGAATGGTTGATGCTGATACAGCTATTTTTGACAAAATGTTTCTTCGCCCCTCGCAATTCGCAGGCGGTTTCATCATCAAGAGGGATGACGGCCAAATCTACATTATATTCGATGGGATTGTCGATATTTGTAAAAACTACATGCCGTAAGGGATAATAGAAACCATCGGAATAAAAGCCGATATTTTCAAGTGACAATTTGGATTCTTTGGGGTCTTCATAGTCATTTTCATCACTATATGGATTCCTTTTTTGTCCTGTTGCGTAAGGCTGAACAACGTGTGCAGCCGAAATTATATGGCATTTCCCCTTATATTCCAACAGGACTCCTGAACCAATTGGTTCAGGAGGGCATTTTTCCCAATCGGGCCTGTCGTTGTGGAAAAGTTGGATAGTATATAGTCCTATGTCATTAAATATCTTCTGTAGGAATTTTGAAATCTTGTAATCAGAATTATCCACTATGAATGCTTGTCTAATAGTTCATATTTTGAGTGTTGGCTTTTGAATTCGGGAACAATCGCCTTCATCAGTCCAACAATGTGCATATCGTCATCGTGCCTACTGCTTTGAATTAATTCTTCAATTTTTAAGCGAATAGAATCATAATCATATTCACGCACCTTGGCAATTTTAATCTTAGGATGGAAAGTGGGCAAGGTCGTTTCCTTTTCATTCAAGACCTCTTCATATAGTTTTTCACCATCACGAAGTCCTGTGATTTTTATTTCGATATTTTTTGCATGGCTAAGAAGAATCATCCGTTTGGCCAAATCTATGATTTTGACGGGTTCTCCCATATCAAAAACGAAAATCTCCCCTCCATGTCCCATAGTTCCCGCTTCAAGGACAAGTTTACAAGCTTCGGGTATGAGCATAAAATAACGTATAATATCAGGATGTGTTACTGTAACTGGACCTCCATTCTTTATTTGCTCCTTAAATAACGGTATTACCGAACCATTAGACCCTAATACATTGCCAAATCGGGTGGTGACAAATTGTGTGACTCCTTTGATTTTTCCTTCCTTAATGGCCTTGTCCAAGCTTTGAACATATATTTCACAGATTCTTTTGGAACAACCCATCACATTGGTTGGATTTACAGCTTTATCAGTTGAAATCATTACAAATTTTTTAATGCCATATTTGACGGACAAATCTGCAATGATTTGCGTACCAAAAACATTGTTGATGATGCTTTCACTCGGATTGTCCTCCATCATGGGAACATGTTTGTAAGCAGCTGCATGAAATACATAGTCGGGCTTATGAGCCTGGAATATTTCTTCCATTCTCTCTTGATTAGCAATGTCTCCGACTAGTGTGTACGACTTAATAGATGGGAAATCATGAGCCATCATTAGTCGAATGTCATGAAGTGGGGTTTCAGCTTGATCCACCAGAACCAATTCTGCTGGGCTATAATGAGCCACTTGTCGTACAATCTCGCTACCTATACTTCCTGCCGCACCAGTAATGAGTATTTTCTGATTGTTAAGTAACTCCCCAACAGCTTTCATGTCTATTTCAATCTTCTCACGAGCTAACAAGTCTTCAATATTTATTTCACGTAATTGCAAATGATTTATATCCCCTTTCCCGTCCCATTCTTGGGCATCAGGAATAATAAATATACGAATGCCGTTTTCTATCAGGTTATGAACCATCTGAACGTTCTCTTTTAGTTTCAAGCTTTTTAACGGAGATACCAACAATATTTCCGCTTGTTCTTTCTTCATTGCAGAAACCAACTTCTCATCATTCAAATGTATTCTTACACCCATAAGTAGATGATTGTGCATTTCTTCTCCATCAGAAACAAAACCAGCTAAAATATATTTTGCCGGATCTTCGTTCCTTATGCTTTTAGCCAAGCCAACACCTCCTTGTTTTACTCCATATATGAAAACTCGTTTGGCTTGCAAATTATGATAGGTAGAATCATAAACATTTTTTATGAGAATCCTGACTCCCCACATAATCAATAAGCTCAGAATAGAGGCGGCCAAGATGTCTCGCACAGCTAAATTAACAGGAAGAAAATATAAACTATCCCATTGATTATATAATATGGACAACATACATCCAACAAGAATGGCTGAAGCAATCCTTTGCAAGTCGGAAAAAGAAGAATAGCGTATAATTCCCGCATACGTGTGGAACAATCTGAAACCGGCTATGTAAAACAGCAAATAAAATGAAAGTGTTGCTGTTACCGTCCAAAATGCTTGTATTGTAAGCAATGTTCCATGACCGACTGCATACACAAGCAATCCCGATAAGACGAAAATGATACAGTCAATAATGAAAATACACCAATATGGTAAGGCTCCCTTAGTAAAATACCAGTAAGCTAATTTTGAAAATACTTTCATTTTATTTGATGTTTAATGACCGTAACAATGCGGACAGCATCTTCCTCGGATACATAAGGCCCGCTCGGCAGACATAATCCAACTTTGAACAAAGATTCCGATACTCCGTTAATGTAGTTCGGGTATCTTTTATAAACAGGTTGCAGGTGCATGGGTTTCCATAATGGGCGACTTTCGATGCCTTCGGAGTCAAGAGCCATTCTCAAAGCTTCCACATTGTTATTTGGCTCGCAGTCGGTGTGGGTGGATGATGTGTTGTGCGTTACACCTGCTGCGCCACCTACCGCGCCTTGCACTTTCTCTGCGTATGCTTTTTCTTCACCTTTCACGTGCAACTCAGGAGCAAGAGTGATAGTATTGAGCCAATAGTTGGAATCTATTTCTTCTGATGGATTTTGATGAAAAGTAATCCCCGAAATATTCGCAAACAATTCCTCATATAGAGCAGCAAGTTTCTTGTGATGCAGAATATGTTCATTCAACACTGTCATCTGCCCTCGCCCGATTCCAGCGCAGATGTTACTCATACGGTAATTGTAGCCAATTTGCTCGTGTTGGTAATAAGGATAACTTTCACGAGCTTGTGTGGCATAAAACATGACATTTTGTTTGGCTTCATTGTTGGGGCATATCAATGCTCCGCCACCGGAAGTTGTTATCATCTTGTTGCCATTGAACGACAGTACGCCATATTCGCCAAATGTGCCACATACACGCCCTTTATATCTACTTCCAAATCCTTCTGCCGCGTCTTCAACAAGGGGAATGTCATATTTTTGAGCTATGGCCAGTATTTCGTCAATCTTGGCAGGCATACCATAAAGATAGACTACAACGATGGCTTTAGGTTTGCGACCGGTTTTCTTAATACGGTCTTTTATAGCTTCTTCTAATAACAATGGATCCATGTTCCATGTATCATGTTCAGAATCCACAAAAACAGGGGTTGCTCCCAAATATTTAATAGGATTGCATGAGGCACAGAAAGTAAACGATTGACAGATGACTTCATCACCAGCCTGTACGCCAAGGGCTATCAACGACAAATGGACGGCAGCTGTACCCGCAGAGAGTGCAACAACCTCTTTCCCATGTGTCTGTGCCCAACTCATCTTTTCGCCATTCGGGTTACTTTCCACAAATTGTTTCAAGTCTTCTTCAAATCCGTTGACATTGGGACCCAATGGGACAACCCAATTTGTATCAAAGGCTTCTTTGATATACTTTTGTTCCTGCCCGCTCATGTGAGCTAAGCATAGATAAATGCGCTTGTTCATAATAAACGCTGTATAAATTTATAAATAGTTATTGCTTAAATAAGTCGGCTTTGCTTATGTGAACAGGATTCCCATGTCCTGGATATATTATTTCAATACTTGGAATGTTTTTTATTTTTAATAAAGATTTTTCAGCTTCAATTTTATTACTTTTTGGGAAAAATGTCACTGTTTTGGTTCCAGGTATATAACTATCCCCAGTAAATAGCATTTTGCTAACTATGTATGATAGACAACTCCAATCATGCCCAGGAGTTTTGAATGCTTTCATTGTAATATTTGGCCATAATTCTATTTTGTCGCCGTCACATAATTCAGCAACATTACCTCCTGAGAATTTAAAAGGAGTATGGTGGTATCTTGAAAAATTCCATTTCTCATCATATAGACTTTCCCTACCTTCTGGAGATGTATAAATTATTAAATTAGGGAAAAGCATATTGACTTCATTTAAGCCATAGATGTGGTCATAATGAGTGTGGGTTAAAAGTACGCCTTTTAGACTTAAGTTATGGCTATTGAGCCATTCTTGAATTCGCTCAGTATCACCAACATCTATTAGCCATACCCAATCATATTCCTCACACTGTATGATATAGCTATTTGATTGGTATAATGAATTTACGATACGTTCTATTCTTATCATCGAGCTGTGTAACCTCCATCTACACATAAATCTATTCCAGTAACCCATTTTGCGGCATCAGAAAGTAGATATATACAAGCATAGGCAATATCAGTAGTCTCCCCTAATCCTAATAAGTGCTGTTGCTCTGTGATTTTTCTTCTTTCAGGGTCTGAAATATGAGGAAGATTGCAATTTATGGGTGTTATCACAACTCCTGGAGAAATGGTATTTACACGAATTTTTTTAGGAGCTAATTCACAGGCAAGAGAACGTGCTCCCGCGAGCAATGCCCCTTTCGTCATTGAGTAAAGAGATTTTCCGCTTGCACCAGTTTTTCCCATTACCGATGAAAAAAATACAATGCTACCACCGTCTTTGGAAAAGTTGCCTATTTTGCAAATTTCTCTTGTGAGGTTATATGCTGAGAATACATTGGATTGGAAAAATGCCTCCAACTTGTCGGGCGTAACTAATTTGAGGGGAAGTGTGGTTGAAATTCCTGCACTGTGCAAAATCCCATTCATTCGCCCAACCTTTGCTACGGCATCCTTGACGACTTGTGAAACTTTTTCATAATCAGTCAAATCTACCGAAAAAGCAATATGATTCTGAGAATTTTCCATCAGTGACAATGTTTCTGCCAATCGTTCTTCATTTCGGGCTAGTAAAACAACAGTTGCCCCAAATTGGCTACAACTAATGGCACATTGTCGCCCTATACCCGATGAAGCCCCTGTTATGCAAATTACTTTCCCATTAAGGTCAAAAGGATTCATACTTCTACAATGTTGCTTATCTTACAATCATGGAAACTGACAATGGCCGTTGCCCAAGTCATTCCGACACCAAATGCACTTAACAATAATCTTTTATCTCCAATAAGTTGGTCTTGTAATTCGCTCACAATAGTAAGTGGAACTGATACAGAAGATGTATTGCCAAACTTAGCTATTGTCGAAGGTATTTTGGATGTGTCTAACTTCAGTTTTTTAGCCAAATATGAATTGATAAAATTGTTTGCCTGATGAAACACAATATAGTCGCAAATATTGTTATCTAATCCTGCATATTCAAAGAGTGCTTTTATGTCTTTGGGAATTTCTCGGATTACAAAGTTGAAAACATCTGCTCCATGCATATAACCTTGTTCTTCACTGCGGATATTGCCATATTCATCTACCACACGTTCTTTAACAGTTTCCGCAGAACTCATTTTGCGGTAGCCACCGGCATCAATTTTTATCAATCCTTCTCTTGAACCATCCGAGTTAAGAGAAAAATAACTTGTTCCGAATCTTTCATCTCGCTCCACTAAAGCAGCTACGCCACCATCTCCAAATAAGAATGCAGTTCTGCGGTCCTTCGGAGAATATACCTTTGAACGAGTTTCTCCGTCTAATATCAAGGCTTTTCTTAATCCGCTATGTTGCATCATCGAATAAACAACGCTCATACCATACATGAAAGCTGAACACCCTAGATTAATATCGAAAGCAATTGTGGAATGAGGCAAGCCTAAGCGATCTTGAAGTATGATAGAAGTTGCAGGCATTCGGTAATCGGGCGTTTGGGAAATGAATATCAATAAATCAATTTCAGAACGGTCTATATTATTGTCATCCAGTAGCTTTTCGGCAGCAGCATAGCATAAATCGGACGAACAAGTAGATTCATCTGCGAAACGACGTTCATAAATCCCAATTTTGTCCACGACTTCTTTTACCTGTTCTGCAGGAAAATATTGCGTGTACTCATAGTTGTTTATTATTCTACGAGGTACAGCAGCTGACATGGCAGTTATTCCAACGCCATTATACTGAAGAAATGCCATCTTTACTTGGAATTAACAGCGTTATACAAGTCTTCAACAGTTTGTAATTTACGAAAATCAGATTCTTCTATCTGAAAATCATATTCCTCATCGAGCATGGCGATAACTGACAAATATGTCAGTGAACTCCATTCTTCGTAATCACGGAAATTGTCCGTCATGTTAATCTCATGGGCTTCAATGTCCATTGCCTCCTTTAAAGAGTCTAAAAATTTTTCTTCCATATTTGATTAATATTTAATAATTTTAGCGGGATTGCCAAAGTAGGTCATCCCATTCTTAGTTTTTCTCATTATAACGCTCCCAGTCCCTATGCGCACATCGTTGCCAATACGTAAACCTTGGAGCACAATACTTCTTACACCAAAGAAATTACCATCACCAATGATGGTTTCACCAGATATGCGCGTTTCTGGTTGGAGCATATTATAACTTCCGATATTTACATCATGGCCTAATGAAACACAGCCATTCATCAAATTGAAGTTTCCTATTTTAACTCCGCAACTTATACGACCGCCAAATGTGATGACATTTCCTTTGCCTATTGTTACAGATTCTGGGTCAAAGAAAAATACATTGGGAGCTATGATATTGGGGTATTCAATACAAGGGTTATGAATAGCCTTTGTAAGTTTCTGCAAAACGACTGGAGAGGCTATCGCCATTACAATACTTAGTTCTTGTTTGTATTGATTCAATGTATCGATATTCCCTAGTACCTTTCCATATCGATTGGCACAACCAGGTTCATAACCATCATCAAAGTATCCGATAAGATTCCAAGTGGGTTCAATTTTATTGATTGCAGAGATTACACAGGCTATTTCCCTTCCGAACCCACCAAATCCATAAATCGCTATATCTTTCATATTTCCGTTAATTTTTGCCAGTGAATGGTTCCATTGTTTCACAAGAGTTTGAAGATATGCCTTCACGTATTATTACTTTCTTGATTGTCAAAAGAATGACTTGCATATCAGTTATGAATGTACAATGGTCAACATACCACACATCTAATTTGAACTTTTCTGTCCACGAAATAGCATTTCTTCCATGGCATTGGGCCCATCCTGTAATGCCCGGACGAACTTCATGCCGCCTTGTCTGTTCTTGACTATATAATGGCAGATACTGCACCAATAGTGGCCGGGGACCAACCAATGACATATCTCCTTTTAATACATTAAACAACTGTGGCAACTCATCAATACTGGTTGAGCGGATAAACCGTCCAACTTTTGTGAGCCGTTTTGCATCAGGGAGCAATTTCCCATCTTTGTCTCGTTCATCTGTCATGGTCTTAAACTTGATTACTTTGAATATTTTGCCATATCGTCCAGGTCGTTCTTGAAAAAAGAACGCCCCTGCCCCTTTATTTGCGAAATGTAACCAAACAGCAACAAGCAATAATATCGGCCAGATAATTAAGAGAACGCAACTTACTGCCACAAAATCCAATATCCTTTTGAAATAGTTCTTATACATATTCTTTTGCATTTCGATATGTGAAACTTTTAGCTGCTTGAAGAGAATTTATACTTAATTTTCTTCTGATATCGAGGTTCGCTTTTAATTTTGAAATATAATCAGCCATGTTTTCGACTTCATCTTTTTCAAAACATGAGCCATTTTGGAATTTATTTACTAATCGTGCTAATTCTGAGTTTTGAGGAGATATGCACATTAGCGGCGCACCTACAGCCAACAAATTGTAAGTCTTACTTGGCACACTGACTTGTGCAGTATCATCATTCAAGGTGATTACAGCGACATCAGCTGCACTTAATGAATAGGGTAATACATCTTTATTTTGCCATGTCAAGAATAAAAATGATGTGAGATGAGCTTTAGATACCATATCTTGTATCATTCCTTTTTTCTTTCCTTCCCCAATGATTAAGAATAATATATCTGGATCACTCTTTAAATATTTAGCAATATCCACAAGGCACTCCACATTGTGAGTATAACCGATATTGCCAGAATAGAGAACTATGAATTTATTCTCTAGACCATGTTGCTTCACAAAAGGATTTGTTTCTTTTTCTATTGGGCGTAATTTGTCTGAAGCTGACCAATTATAGATAACTTTTATTTTGGAACGGTTTACATATAATTCCAAAACCTTTCCCATACCTTCACTCAGTGTAATCACCTTTTGAGCTTTAGCAAACAAATGCTTATTCCATTTTGCCCAAAGACGAAATATCGGGTGATGTTTAGTAATTCCAATGTTTTTTAGTGCTTCAGGGTAGATGTCATATATGATAATTGAATATGGTCGATGTATGAAATATGCTAACAGGTAACTCATAGGTGGGTTAGTTACATATACCACTTCATATCGCCTATACTTGAATAAAAGCTTGAATAATATCTGTACAGTACCGAAAAGCCAAGTAAAAATACGTCTAAAGACAGAACTTCTGTCGTATGCAATGATTTTATCAACATACACTTTATCGGCCAAAGATCTTTCAGAATATTTTATGCTGCCAGCAATCAATGCCACTTGGTCATACTGCGCTGCGTATGCGTTTACAATGTCAATCATTAAGTATCCTGTACTTTGATTGATAAGTACTACATTCTTTTTCATTTTGTAGATATTAGATCGCCCAATTCCATCGAGGTCATAAATTCGATATCAGGCCATTTTTTCAGCATGGTTCTCAACAATTCCTCAAATTTATGTAATGTTTTTTCTCTGTTTTCAGGATGGAGAAAACCTACATAGTTTACTCGGTGTGTGCTGATAGTGGCTGGCTTATGCCACATGAAAGCTATCTCAATTTCTTTCAAGCAATTACCAATCCAATCCGTACTAGCTGGACTTTCCATGCTTGACGGCTCAAAGAAGCAATTTCTGGTTAAGTAAATTTGTCCAAATTCATTCTTTTTCCCTAAAAAGCGGATATTCTTTTTGAATTGACCATTTCCGAGGGGTTCTTTCTGAATCTTTCCGGAATTAATGTATCTAACACCCTTTTCTTTTAAGACTCTTTCTAATGAATTGTTGAACGGACCGTTTGTTGGAACAAAATAGGAAGAATTATAACCATATAGTTCTTTGAACAAGTCAAGTCCTGTGATAAGTACTTCTTTTAAATATGGAAGATCTTCAGGCGTATCAATATCAAATGCTGCTTGGAACTCAGGAATTTTCTCTCCATCTATTCCATTGTATATACCAGTGACACAATTATCGAACGCTAATAATGTAGAGCGGTGCCCACTTCTTAAAGCACGAAGCCAGCGCTGCACATTCAGATGTTCGCGTCCATGGAAAATGGGAACAAACAACCGTTTTTCTATACCCTCCTTCCATAATGCATATACTCTGTCATGCGCCGGATAACGCTTTAATGTTTCAGTATATGGCTCATACACATAATACGAGTAACCGTTTTCTTTGATTTTGTCAAAGTCAGGATTGGCCACGACATTGACACCAGTCATAACAGGGTGACGACCGTTCTTATCTTTAAATTTACTCAAAGTTTCAAACAGGCATTCTAAATCTTTATTGCTTTCCAAAGAGTCGAATGTATTGTAGTGATTGCGGTCTTCCCTCATTCCTGCTTTCAACAGATTGTTAAAGGCCTTCAATGAGGACATTCGGATGCTGCCCCAGTCATCCGATTCTATTACAACTATTTTGCGGTTCGTGCGCCAACCGGGCAAGTTACTGGCATGCACCGAAAGCAAAGATTTCCATGTGTTTCTATACATGACTATAATAATGAGTTATACAATTCGACATAATCTTGATAGCGGGCTTTTTTATCGAAAAGCTTTTCAGCTCGTTGCCTACATGATTGTTGATATATACCTTTCCCTTTGCTTATAATTCCTTGTATGACTTCATGAAGTCGGGATATATTTCCTTTTTCTACTACGATACCGGTATTTGAAGAAACAGCCTCCGGACTCCCTCCTGTACAATAGGTCACTACAGGAGTGCCACAAGCCAAGGCTTCTATGTTGGTGGTCGGGAAATTATCTACCCAAGTAGGATTTACAAACACATCGGCTATGGAATATAGTGCAGCAAGTTCCTTGATGTTTTCTGTTCGCCTGATGCCCTTTATCCTTTCAGGTAAGGAATGAATTTGTTCAGCATTAAGGCCGACCAAAACAATTTGCATGTTGGAAGGAATCAACTTGTCTAGCTCAATAAAGTCGGCAAGTCCTTTTCTCCTATCCCAAGTGCTGGCAACACCCAATATGATTCTTTTGCCTGATTTTAAATCATATTTCATCCTGATAGAATCATCTTCTATAGGCCGGAACATAGACAAATCCACTCCATTATAGATTGTTCGCACAGGATAAGCATGAAAAAATGATTTTTCTACTATGTCTTTTAGCCAGTGTGAAGGAGTGACGAATGTTATATTTTGTACAGAAGTGAATAACTCCTTTTTTCGTATATAATTCTGTTTGGAGCGGTCTAAGAATAAAGATGCTGGGTAACCTTTCTTATTCGGACAAAAGCAGCAACCAGTTTTCCATTTCTCGCAATTCACGTAATCAAAATAGGAGCAATGTCCTGTTAAAGGCCAGCAGTCATGCAACGTCCATACCACAGGAATACCTTTTTTCTTGATATATTCGAATAACACTTTTGCATTCAAATAATACCCATGTATGTTGTGCAAATGGATAATATCAGGATTAATCGCATCCAATTCATTAATAAACTTTCGGGTTGCATGCACAGAGGCGAAACCATGATTGTCAAACAAGCGTGTAGCCAAAGCATGGAATTTCATGTTCCATTCATTGCCTATGTGTATTGCATTGGATTTCGATGTGCTGGAAGTTTTACCATAAGCAATATAGGATTGCCATCCATTTTGCATAATAGCTATCCCAATGTCTTCAGCTATGCGTCCCGTACTCCCTGAGTTCAGAGTAGTATTTATCTGACAAATAGTTGGCATCACAATATATTTTTAGCTAAAACATCTTTTGACTTGGCTATATATTCGCCAATTCTACTATTGACAGCTTCATAATCAATAAGTGAATCCATCTTAAAAAAATCAGCTTGGTTCATAATCAACCTGTCCTGAAGGCCAGCCATCTCCATCAAGCTTTCCATGCGAGAATTCACAGCATCTTTTCGGTTAAAAACTAAGAATTGTTTCTCAAAAATGATAGAGAACGCCGTTCCATGGAAAGAGTTTGAGATAAGGCATTCGGCATTTTTAATTAGACCTAAAAATTCTCTTGGTCCCGCATTGTTTATGTTGCAGTCGGCATACGAATGCGACACAAAGTCATTAAGCGAAAAGATTTTCAATTGATGTTCCTGGGCATATCTAACAGCAAATTCCTGCATCATTTTATTGCGACCAAAGTCATAGACAAGGATATATTTCTCTTTAATTTGGGGAAAAAGGGATAAATCATCCCATTCTTTTTTGGAAAGCAAAAACACGGGATCTACCACTTGCACAGCCGACAAGCCTAATTGTTTCAAAATATACACTCCACGTTTTTCTCTCACTGTAATCTGCTGGAAGTGCATCAAATTCTGCTTCACCATATCTTGAAATTCCGGCTTTATATAATCTATGCCGAAACTGGCTGCGTATGACATTCTTTTTTTACCCAATGGTACAAAGCTCAAATAATTGGCAGGATCTTTCCCATTTTCATGGTCGGTATTCCATATCTGATCACTTCCTGCGATGAACATCTGTGCATCCCATTGTGCCTGTTCCAATTCAGCCAAAGTTGAAAACCTTTGTGTCAAATGAAGATACTCCGACTTGAATGTGTCAAAAGCTTTCTTCCGCCTGTATGTATAGAATCGTTTGGGTGCTAACAGGAGGCAAGCACAAAAACGCAGAAACGGATTTTTCAGCCATCGATATTGAGGTGAAATGTACCAAAAGTTGTAACGAGCCCTTGAATAATCAGGTTTATAATCAATGATACTTACCTCATTTCCGATACTTTGCAAATAATGCATTAATGCGTATGCTTGCAAGGAGGCTCCATAATTGTAAACATCGTGAGATGTTATGGTATGTATTCTCATTTATTCCAAGCTATTTTTTATGCTTTTTACAATGCCAATACCCTTTTCACCGATTATTCCTCTGGATATTATTTCTTTAGCAATTCTTTTGACCGTGAAAGATGGTTTTACCATAAAACGTATTGTATGGAGTGCTTCATTTTCATGCTCATTGTCGGTAAACACTTCAAACAGCATCGGACAGTCGGAATATCTTCCGGTAAAAAAGTCTTTATATATTGCGAGAAATTCATCTTTGTTAGAGGCTGTGAGATAGTTGAAACCTAAATTTTCGGCATAGCTTTTTACAAGCTTAGGCGATTGTTTACCATAATGTCCCCCGGCAGCAACAAATTTGTCGGCATCATCACCTAAAAGCGATGCCGGATGCTGATAGTTCCTAAATTCCTGCCCTTTGCCATTGTTTACGACAAGCAATCGGATATTGTTGCCAATATGCCGATTACCTAACGCATTCATGTCATAAAAGAAAGCAAGGTCACCGATAATCCCAAAATACAACTTTTCGGGATGTACCAATGATGCTCCGATTAATGTAGATAAACCACCATCTATACCGAATCCTCCAACATTACAACTCCCAGTCACGCCTTGCGGCAAGGGAAAATAATTCCAAGAACGAAATGAATTGTTTATGGCTGCGTGTATTACACAGTTCTCGGGTAATACTTTTGAAGCGTTCTGGGCTATCCACAGATTGGAAAATGGCAACTCAGGAATTGATGCAAGTAGCGTTTCGCATTGTTTGTTCAATTCTTCATAAAGAGTTGTTGCTTTCACATCACCATTATTGTAGTTTTCGAAAAATTCTGTTTCGCGTAATTTTATTACAGCGGTCAATTTGGAAAAACGATCGTGATAAGCACCATCTTCATTTATCATCCACCATTCTTTGGCAAAGCGCATAACTTCTGATGTATAATAGTCACCACACACTGTCCCTATGTAGATTACGAGTCGGATATTGGGTACAATTTTGTCGTATCCTTCTTGCGAGGTGACAATAGAATAGTTCACTCTATATTTCCCGGTATAGTTACTTGATAAGTCGCAAAGCACAGCCGCATTGTTCTTCTCGCAGAAGTCATCCACAATCTCCACCAGCTGATCACTCCATTTGTGATGGGCTGCGACCAAAATCACAATCCTTCCTTCTGGTAAAGACGGAAGCTCTTCTTTCCTGCTATACGTTTTGACTATTCTTACTTCGGGTAATTCTTTTACGGTAAAGCCTAACCCTGCATACGATTCCATTACTATACACACAGGGCCACCTCCATCTGTGTAGAGATTATTAATAGCTTCGTTTAAACGGGTAGTAATACGCCTTTCATCTGCATGGCTTTTACAAAGGGAAATATTTACTTTATACTTTGCCACATCATTAGGTAATACCCTGTTGTCTATTGTCTGAGGTTCGTAGCACCCAGTACGATTCTCGCCTCGACCTGTCATTATCGCCAACACAGGAAGTTTGCGATAGAAAGCTTCGGTCAATCCAGGCAAGTAATTCCTTGACGCCGTAGCTTCGGTACACGTTATTACTACTGGTTCATTCGACTCCGCTGCCATTCCACAAGCCATATAGGCTGCAGACCGCTCATCCACACAAGAATACATCTCAAAATATGGGTCATGCTGCATACTCACCACCAATGCCATATTTCCTGTTCCTGGTGAAGCAATGACACGCTTTATGCCATATTGTTTCAGCAGGGCAATTAGGATCAAAGTGCCCTTATCATCGGTATAAAACTCTTGTTTCATATCATGTTTGTTTTAAAAAGGTCGTTTATAATATTTCGGCATTAGATTTAATATGGTCGCCACCATCGGTAAAGATAATCTGGCCACTGACACACTTTGAGGCATCACTTATCAAGAAACATGCTACTTCGGCAACTTCTTCAGGTAAAAAATTGCGCCCTGCATAGTTCTCTGCTGCCATATTTCCGTTGGATCTTTTTGCATAACGAGTCATGTCAGTAAGCGTAACACCGGGCGCAATGGCATTGACACGAATACCGCAATGATAATATTTAGTTGATAAAGCTCCCACTAAGCTATTTACGCTCGCTTTGGTCAGCCCATATGGAATTTCATTACATACATAACCATCTTTTGAAGTGATAAAGAGTAAACACCCTTCCTCATCTTTTTTGACTTTTCGCTCTAAGAATTCCTTTGCCATGAAGTAATGCGACTTTAGATTCGTGGTTATTGTCTTATCAAAACCATCGGGGGTGACATTCAATATACTACCTTCGTGCAGTGAAATTCCTGCATTTGACACCAAAATATCAATTGTCCCGAATAATCCATAACAATATTCAAAGAATACAGGAATATCTACGATATTTTCTGCATCAAAAGCTTTTATATACAATAAAGGACTGTTAATTTCTACTTTAGCTTTTTCAAGATTTTCTGGTTTCTTTCCTGTTATCAATACCGTAGCACCTTCTGCAATAAACTTTTCAGCCATGGCACGACCCAATCCACGGCTTCCTCCAGTAATTACAATCTTCTTGCCTTTAAGGGTTACGCCCGATTGTATTTGGGCAACCGTTACTTTCACAAAAGTAGGCTTGAATGCATATAATGCTTTCTTAATGGCTTGTTTCAATCTCATAATCGAATTTTCTATTTGATGATATGATGGCTAAAAATATTTTTCCACGACATTTTCCGCCGATATTTTCTCTTCAAAAAAGAAAGGTGCGGTGCATGTGCCGGGAATCATAATTTGTTCTATTGCATTGCTCAAGTCTTGAACATCGCTGTTATACTCACTTCTATCTATGGATGAGAGATTTGAGGTGATGATACCTTTACCTGCAACATACATGCCTTTTAATTGAGGCTGGTAGTCATTGGCACAGCTTAATATCTCCCACACGCCTTCTGATGAATTGGTCGTTATAACAGGGGTATCAAGCAACAGTGATTCAATCAATACGCCTGGTAATCCCTCACTATAAGAGCATGAAATTAACACTTTTGCATGTTTCATGTATTTATAAGGATTTTCTTGTCGCCCCCAATAATGTACACTATCCAATATACCAACCTGTTTGGCATATTGTTCTAACTGCCCCCAAAGTCCATCAAAGTCATTGCCTATTATCACTAATTGCAGATTTGCCATTCTCTTCTTTTGTAATGCAAAAGCTTTTAGTAAGCGGTCGGGGGCTTTGTTCTTATCTAAACGTCCACAATACAGGATAACAGGCTTGGAGAATATACTCTGTTCTTCCATTGATAATGGTTCTTTCGACTTTGTCCTAATATTCTCCTTATCATGTATATTATAAACAACTTCTACTTTCAATGGTGATATGGTTTTGAACGATTCAATGATTGAACGTTTTACCTCATTGCTGACACAGTAAATGCAATCCAGCCTTGGATAAAGATACTTATATAGCAATAGTGTCACTTGATAGTTCAGCCAGCCTGTTCCTTTTACCTGTGTATGTGGTGAATGGAATATTCCAATTTTCTTGTCTTTTCCACCAGAAAGAATACTAATAGTCGTACAGCCAAACAATGTTGATATGGTGATGTTTGGACGATATTCTTTTTTTATTTTGCATAACCATTTTGTCTGCAAATAACAGGCAAAGACTCTTTTCAGACCAGAAGATGCATTCTCTACACAACCCTCGCAATCCTCAAATTCGGCATATCCATTTTTGTACTTATGGACTATCACGCATTTGACAATAATGTCGCTACGCTTTTGTAATGCTTTGTAGATATTTAGTGAACACAGACCTATCGTGCCTCTGTTATAAGGCGCTACTATAAGTATCCGTTTATTCATGACAATCAAGTATTTTTCATTCTTTAATAATTAAACAGCGAAAACGTTTGAACGAAATTGTCGAAATTTATTTAAAAGGATATGTTGTAGTATTTATATTAAATCGAAATCCTAATCTCGTGTTCATTATTATGCTTCCCAATTCATCAGAACTAACAAATTCGACATCGGGCCATCTCTTTACAATTTCATTCAATAATTTGGTGAATAAATGAATGTTTCTATCTCGGTTGGAAGAGTCGATATTTCCGATAAAATTTAATCTATGAGAACAAATTACTGCAGCTTTTTTCCAGCGAAAAGCTGTTCTAATTCTTGACAGACATTCATCTACAGCGTTATGATAATTATTAAATTGCGATGGCTCAAAAAAACAATTTCTCATTAAGTATATTAATTGCGAAGCACTTGATTTCCCTTGAAAATTTGTTCTTTTGTAGAAGTAATTATGCCCGTCATCTACAGGTATATGTTGTGTAACAAGCCCTTGCAGAAAATCAATACCATTTTCTTTTAAACTGTTTTCAATAAGGGGATGCCATGTGTATGTAGTCGCTATGAATGAACGCGACCTATAACCAAATAGCTTTTCGAATAAATCTAAACCTTCTTTGATGATTTTAGCATATTCTTGAATATCCTCTTCGAGAGCCGAATCAAATGCGCCCATATAAGTTCCTTGGATTCCGGGTGAAACCTTTGAAGTTAGCCCAAATGTGCCTAATTCAAATGCCCGGCGAGTTATCGGGTCTTTACCTTCACGAAGTACACGAAGCCATTTTTTTACATTCAGATGCTCTCTTCCATGAAATTGTGGGTGAAATATCCCGGCACCAATACCCGCTTTCCATATATCAAAAACATTAGTGTGGTTCGGGCTTTTATTCATTGTCGTTGTAATAGGCTCGAAGTAATATTCTTGAAAATCCGATTCTTTGATTTTTTCAAAATCAGGATTGGCAACCACGGCATCAGCAGTGAGAACTGCCGGTTTCCCATTTTTATCTTTTACCGATTGCAGTGCTTCAAACAGGATTTCCAAGTCATCTTTTGTTGCCAAGCTATCGTATCTGCAATAGGGGTCGTTATCCACTCGAATACCCTCCTTCAAGAATTGTTCATACACTTCTTTTGAAGGCATACGAATAGCTCCCCAATCATCCGATTCTATTACTACCAAATGGCGATTGGTGCGCCATCCGGGTATGTTGTACAAATTGTGTACGATCTTTCTAATCATAATTAATTAATCAACGACCAAACAGTATTGTCTGATGGTGTTAGGATTATATCAAATAAATTACTGGTGTAAAGTTCAATAGTAGAATAGTTAAGAATACATCTAAAGTCATATGAAATTTTTAATGCAAAAAATACTACACTACTGATTGATAAATAATAGACCCATTTGTTATTCCAATTTAATTTGTGAAGTCTATATACAAATGCCATCAAGAATAAAATAAACAGATTCAAATATCTATCACCGAATGATGGTATATCCATTGTTATATTGGAAACAGACAATAGAATTATGGAGAATAAGAATAGTCTATTAGCTTGCTTATCCAATGTTATTCTTTTTGAAAAGAATGTGACATATCCTATAATAATGTAAGCGTAAAATTGAACCATTCCCGAGATTAAAGATATATACCAGTTAAGGCCGCTGCGTTCTTGTAGTGTCTGTTCAATATAGGATTCACGAGTGTATATTTCTATTCTCTCCTGTAAGGTACCTCCAAAATAACTTCCCAATAAAGGTATTTGGGATGAAAAAATTTCTGGCAGAATGATTGAGATTACCAAAAGAATATACACAGCATTTTTATTCTCTTTTAGCAGAAAATACAAAACAACCATGACTACAGCAGCCATTAAACCAAAGTGAACAGCCAAAACGGAAAGCATTAAAATCCAATACTTTTTACATGCAGGATTTTCAAAGACTTTATATGCTGCTATAAAAAATAGTAAGCAAGCAGTTGGAAATCTTACAAATGCAATACCGCTTAATCCCCAAGCGACTGAAAAACATAATAGTATGAGATATGAAACTAAATCTTTTTTAAACCCTATATTTAAAAAGATTTTTATGCAATAAATATATAATAATCCGTACACTAATGAAAATACCGCCATCAACACGTGCCCATTATTCGTAAATCTTGAAACGATGAACATCATTAATGTCCGATACAAGTCTGCACTGTCTGTTCCCGATATTATTATCTTACCTGTCATAACTCCCCAAATATCACTAAAGGGCAATTTATGAACATCTTTCAAAGCTAAAAGATATCTATATAAATCAAGTCCTTGATTATTGCCAGCCGTTACATTGTAGCCATAAATTACAGTAAATAGTAAAATACATATCCTCGCCCATTTTTTCTCTAAATAGAAAAAAGCAAGTACAAATACAAGGAATGGATAGAATATGAACGTAGCAGATAAAACTAACCATTCCCATTTTTGTATTTTGGGATATTCTAACAAATACAGCATTTTTATTTACGCACAAAAGAGTGGAGAAGAGATTTATATTGGCTTATTTCCTTGCTTAAAATAAGATATAGAACAAATAGAGCCGCATAGAACAAACATTTGATTGTCAGACTTAGAATTAAATTATCAAACTTTACCCAACAATCAATGACATATTTCGATATTATAGCACAAAATATTGCAGCAGTTATAATCTTGATAATATTAACGACTTGACTTTTAGAAATTAATCTTATATTTAATAATTTATTTATATACACATAGGGGATTACAATCAACAGAATACTATTGGCTACTGACACTACTGCCACGGCATGAGGCGAGTCGATTAATAGCACTGTCAAGTATTTTGTCAACCATATCAATATAGCACAAACTATATTGTAAGAAAGATAAAACTTAGTCTTTCCTAAAGCTATAATAATAGGGTTTATCAAAACGATATTGAAGAAGTTCAGGAATAATGCCAATTTAAAATATGGTACCGATGACTCATATTTTTCACCGTATATTAGGACTATCACTTCAGTGGCAAATATAAAGCATACGCACAACAGAGGATATATCAGATAGATACATTTCTCTAATGCATTGCGCCACGAGGTAACTGCATTTTGAAGTTTTATGGGATCATTTCCTGCACCTGAAAATATGGGAATCATTACGGCTGAAACTGCGCCTACAATCATTCCAACAAATGGAATCTCGAAAAAGCCATTACTGTATTCTGCAAATGCCGATTCGCCATAATATCTACTGATAAAAAATTGGTCGGCAGACTTCTGTAACACGGTTATATAGCTCGTCAGCATGATAGGTATGGTGTATTTAAAAATGGCCGATACCTTAAAAGGCAACCGCGAACTTTTGACAGACTTGAAAGGTCTGTTTTTAAAAACGAGAGCCATTACAAAAGAGAACACAGCAGACACTATCCAGCCATATATAATCTTGTCAATGCTTGATTCCCAAAATAGGACAGGTGAAATCAAGCAAAAAAACATGAAGAATTTTGTGGTAATATTATATGCCAAAAGTTGCTCTGTCTTTCTCACCGCAGTAAACAATCCTTCAATCCCTAACGTTGGAATAAGGAAAAAAGGAATAGGAGAAAATAATCTTAAATTGTCGGTCAAGGCAGGATTGTCCAATGCTGATGCTAACAATGGAGCACCCAAATAGAACACCATAGACAATAATGCTCCCAGTATTACAAAGAATAGAAGTAGCAATTTAGAAAGTCGTTTCCCTTGACTAAGGTCTAACTTAGGCAAGAAATATGAATATGCTGATGGCAGTCCAGCAGCGAAAACACCTTGCAGCAACGTGTATATATAAATAATTTGCCGATAAGTGCCATATTCATCTTTGCTCAAATAGCGCGACAAAACCATAGCACTGCCCAATGCTACTAGGAAAGTTCCTAAGTAACCAAGACCGACCCAAAGTGCTTGTATTGTATTTGATTTATTATTCATATTTTATTCTAACGACTGATTCGAACTTTGCGCTGGAAATCAACCAATTAAAAATCTTCCAAACTTGAACCGCAATGTTACGTGGCAAAGCAACAAAGAAACCATTAAAGTGATGCTAGCTGCCAGCCATGGCAACAAATATTCATCTATATGAAGGGGTAAAGAAGTCTTATAATATAGCAATCTCAATATAAATTCTTGATATATGTAAACGCCATAACAATAGCCACTCAGAGTGACTAATATCGGTTTATGCTGTATAAATTCGATTACTTTACTCTTGTTTGCGATTCCATACAATAAGAAAATCGCAGATGTAACAGTGATTGCATTCATGCAGTTTGATACGATAAAACGTGTCATTCGTTCGGCAAATCCCATGTCAACTTGCCAATATTCTCTCAACACTTTCCAAGACATAAAGAATATCAAGAGCAATAGCAATGCAATGCCCAAATTTTTCTTATTATTTGCAGGGAATCTCACGACTCCTTGTTTTAAGCAAAATCCTAAATAAAAATAGAAAAAGTATCTTCCAAGTGCTCCTAATCCGAATGGAAACATAGCTATTGGGTTAAAAATCAACCAAAACAAGGAAACGATTAACATATATTTATACTTAGGGAGGGGTAAATTGTTAACGATAATATATGTAAACAAGAAACACCAGAAAATCATAGGCAAAAACCACAAGTGACCACATCCATTAATCAAATTATATAATATCGATAATGGTGATGCGGATAAATCGCCAAACAGTGCGTAATATGCAATGCCGAAAATTAGGCAAGGTAACAGTATCCTTTTGATTTTCTTTGTTATAAACAAAAATGACTTAATGGAATCGGGTTTTCTTAAACCTTGATACCCCATTAGTAATCCACTAATGAAAGTCATAGCCTCCAACTGGAATATGTGAGTGAACATTCCAAACCAATCATAAGCAGGAATAGGTTTGAATGTGTCATATGGAGGGAACCACCCTCCTGTATGAATTGCGAAGGCATGGAATATAACAAGCAGGATGATAAGTACTAACCGGATAAGAACTACATCCAGTAAGTACTGCTTATTTTGTGTGTTTATTGCCATATTTTGATCAGAAAGGATTTATATTTCTCAACCTCTGTCATATGTGGTTCTCATTGTCTATTCGTATATAGGCGCAATGTTTCAATCTTATGTAGGTCTGTGCCGATGAAGTCGTACATTCCTTGCTTTTGCAGCCTCTGAGCTCTCTTTTGGGCTTCCTTGCCATAAATGCCGTGAAGCGAGAATAGGTTGAGTTGGAACTTTGTGTTCATGGATTTCAACAGCTTATAATCATCATCATCCATGTATATATACCGTTCTGGATGTGCCAACACCGGATAATAACCTTTTGCCTTGATACGAAGCAGAATATTGTTCAAGCCCATAGGAGGGTTGAAATAGCTGGTCTCCACCAACAGGTGCTTGCCGTCTTTGCCTATGGGCAGGAGGTCGTTCTTCTCTAATCGCTTTTCAAATAGATTGTCCAACATATTCTCCGAAGCAAGATTAAGCAACACAGAGCCTTGATAGGCAGCTTTAAGTTCTGCGAATCGGCCTCTCAACTTTTCAGTAGTGTTGGGTATGTCTTCCATGATGTGTGGAGTGAGCCACACTTCCTTCACTCCTAACCGTTCATATTTGGCAAGTATTAGCAGGGATTCTTCCATTGACTGTACGCCATCATCTACTCCGGGGAGGATATGACAGTGCCAGTCGGTGAAGCCACAGAAATATCCGCTGTCTTCCAATGTATGCTTTTTACGAAATGGCCACATAGGAAAGAGACTATGTATATTCTATTCTATAGAAACGGGAAAGTCTAAATGTTAGAGAATTAATGGACCGCTGTTCCCTTATACAACTGACTTTCCCGGCAATTATCACTTACTGTTATAATAGCTCTTGCTGCCATAACCGTATTTGTATCCGTAACGGTATCCGTAACGGCTGCTACCACCTATCGTACCGTTCAGCACAAGTGCCATATTCTTGAATCGCTTTCCATCGTAGTCACTTTGCAATTGAGGTAGCATATCGCGTTCCAACAGACCTGCACGGACAATGAAGACTGTGCGGTCGGCAAGTTTCTCAATGATTTGCGTGTCGGCAACAATATCCACAGGCGGGCAGTCGATAAAGATATAATTGAAGCGGCTACGCATCTTTTCCATCAGTTCTGCTAACCGTGGCTCAGCCAACAATTCGGTAGGGTTGGGGGGAATAGTACCTACAGGAAGGACAAACAAGCCGGGATAGTTTTCTTTTTCCACAATCAAATCTTCCACGTTACTTTCCCGCTTGCCGAGATAGTCGCTCAGACCTTTCTTGGGTGTGCCAATGTATGCCGATGCTGAACCGTGGCGTAAATCGCCATCTACCACCAATACCCGTTTTCCTTTCATGGCAAAAGTGGCGGCAGTATTCATGGTCAAGAATGTCTTGCCACTACCTGGATTGAACGATGTAATCAGGGTAATGCTCGCTTTGTTCTTATCCTCCTTGGCATCAAGGATAAACTCTAGATTGGTGCGCAACACACGGAATGCTTCGTTCACTATATCCCGTTTACCTTGGCGGATGATAATTTCTTTAGATGTATGAACACCCTTTTTCTTCTTTCCACTTTCAGCCAAAGGTATTTCTCCGACAAACGGTACGGAAAGTGATTCTAAATCTTTACGACCACGTACCTTGGTGTTCATGTTCTCCCGGATGAAGATAATTACTACGGGTATAAGAATTCCAAAAGCGAATGCAACCAAGGCTATGTTTTTCTTAACTGGAGATGTAGGTATCATGCTGCCGGTCGGCGGCGTGATGACACGGGTGTTGTAGGCGGTGAACGCCTGTGATAGTTCGTTTTCTTCTCGTTTCTGCAACAGGAAAAGGTAAAGTGCCTCTTTCACTTTCTGTTGGCGTTCCACAGACAGCAGGTATTTACCTTGGGTCGGATTGGCGGCAATACGAGCCGTAGTTTGTTGCTCGCTCTGGCGTAAAGAACGCAATTGAGTGTTAAGGGTGGTAATATGGTTGTCGATGGAAGTGATAATGGCATGACGCATATTCTCCAGCGATTGGTCCATATCTACAACTAACGGGTTCTTTTCGCTACTGTTGGCAACAAGGTCATTACGGCGTAACTGTGCAGTGTTATAATTGGCAATCTGCTGCTCAATGCCTGGGCTTTCGATGCCAGAGTTCGCTGGCAGCAACTGGTTCTTACTGGTGGCGTTGGTGAGGTAGTTACGGATATACCTTGCCATTGACAGCTGAGTGTTTAAGGCAAGGATTTGCGCATTAGTTTCGCTGCTCTGTGCCATGTACATGCTTGCGGCGGCCTGCACGTCGGGCAAGAGGTGTTCGCTCTTATATGAGGATATGTTCTCATCCACGTTACCTAATTCCTGTTCGATTACTCCCAATCGATCGCTGATGAACTGCGAGGTACTGACGGCTATCTGGTTTTTGTCCTTTATCCAGTTTTCGTTATAAATGGCAATGACCGTGTTCAGAACATCCTCCGCCCGTTGGATGCACACGTCCTTGAACGACAGATTGATGACCGTGGACTTCTCGTCGTTTAGAGAAACAGATAGATTGGACGCATAATCTCCCATAGCATCTTGGTAGCCGATGCGTGATACGTAAACAGGGGATTCGTATGTGACAGAATCTACTGCGACCATCACAATAAGTTTTCCCACTGGGGTATCGGTCGTATCGTTCAGTGTAGCAGTCACTTCGCCATCGAGGTATTCGCCATCGCGTGAGAAATCAGTCAACACTACTTGACCTTTCTCACTTGGATTAATAGTAAAATCCACGCTTTCATTGTCGCGCAAGTCGTTGAACGACACCGTATAGGGACAAGACTTACCATACAGCACCCTCTTGTAAAACCCGCCATCGGTGTGGTAGCTGACATCCAAATGTAGGCGTTTTACCACATCAAGCATTACGGCAGGCGACTGCAAGGATTGCATCTCGTTGTTCACGTTGGTGCTGGTTTGGAACAGGTCGATGTCGCCGAGCACCCCGGCGGCATCGCTTATCGAGTTACCTTTGCTGTCCTCCTTAATGAGCAACGAGGCCGAGCGGGTATATACGGGCGGTGTGGTCAACAGGTAAATGACAGCAACGCTGATGGTCACGGCCAAGGAAATTACGAACCAGTACCACTTGCTGACGCAAAGGTAAAACAAATCTTGGATGCGGATGAAGTCATCCGTCTGCTTGGGCTTGGTTGGATTATTGGGAGTTGCCATGCTTCTACTTAATCATTTATCACTAATACTTAAAACTAATTGAATATGAGAATAGCCACCGATGTCAGCAGCGATGCCAATGAAATCCAAAACGATGTGGAGCGCACATTGTTACCATTAACAGTAGATTGGCGGGCTTTTACCGCATTCGGTTCTACATAAACCACGTCATTTTGTTGCAAATAATAGGCGGGCGAAGTATATATGTGTTCACCAGAAGTGAGGTTCAGCCCATATACTCGTTGAACATCCCCTTCTTGTCGTAATACCATCACCTTGGAGCGGTTGCCATAGATAGTCAAATCCCCAGCCATGCTTAGTGCATCAAGTATCGTTAGGCGATCACGGTCAATACTGAAACGTCCGGGAGTATTTACTTCCCCCAAAACAGAGATACATAAGTTGGCAAACTCCACGGTAACAACCGGGTCTTTCACCAAATTCTCCTTTATCAATTCATTTTTTATATATTCAGCAATTTCTTCCCGTTTCATCCCGGCCACGTACATCTTACCGAGTACTGGGAAATCTATCTCACCATTAGCATCTACCGTATAAGCAGAAACACCCTGATTACTTGAGACGGTTACACCATTCGTTCTTAACGACTGCCCCAATTGCCGGGATACGTATGGCAAGTTGAACAAGTCTGTAAGCTGTGGGTCACGACTGTTTACAATGATGGAAATTTTATCCTCCGGACGGACTGTGATAGCTTTCACTTCCGGCAACTTGATTTCGGTTTCTCCGGGTTTTAAGTCCTGGAAATACACTACTTCCTTAGACGAACCGCATGAAGCCAACGTCACTATGCTAGTTACGATTAGCAAAATGTAAAAGATTCTATATGTATTCATACTTTCAATTTTTCCTGTTTAAGGGTTTCGCTAAGCCTCTATTATGAAATGCCGATGTATTTTGGTAATGCCATTCTTGGAACAACCGGCTATCTGACGGTTTGGCTATCTTGTAAATCCTTTCTACAGATGTTTTTTTCGTACACTTCATGCTGCCTACAATAAAGGGTATTTCCCTTTCCTCCACACTGGCTACAACAATGGGGAAAGGCACTTTGAATACTTTCATTGCGTTGATAACCGATTTTGCATAGGAACAGCATAGGTTGAAAGCTGAACGCTCAAAAGCCACCCAATATTCGGCTGCACGGTATAGGTGGATGCAATTACAATTGGCTCTCTCATTGAAAAGAATGTCCAACAAGTGATTCTCCATCAACTTGCCGAGTTCTATGCCAAACCTGTTCATTAAAGCTGTCAGTGATTGAATTTATTTTTGAATAATTTTTCGGTCATAATAACTGTGATTGCCATTACTATCAAGAAAAGGTTTTCGCTGAGGGTCATCGTCAGGCTTTTCACCTTGGCGAGAAAGTTTCACATGCTTAACTATTGCCCATACAAAAAATATGGCAGACACAATTAATACGGTGAATAATGTTATATCATACATAATCAGATATTTATGTTTTTAAATCAGTTGTATAAACTCTGTTTCCACGTCAACTGCCGCTGCCAACAACATGGGCAGTTCTACCAAGAGCCGTTTTGTTTTGGAACCCCGTGTTGTCACTAAAGTTCCGGTATAGCCATCCAGTTGTCCTCCGATGATACGTATCTTGCGGTTCAGCATATCCGGGGTTATTTCCTCCGGCCGGTAGTATTTCGGATTTTCTGTGGCTTCTACAGCCTTGATAAAGCGTTCCATGTCTGTGTTCCTTACTACAATGGGAGTGTGCTGTACACCTAATTTGTAGCGGTATTGCAGCGTGGGGATGGCTTGAACAATAATGTCGAGTTTTTCCTTTGTTTCCTTGACGAAAAGCAAGTCTTGCATGAACGGTACTTCCCGGTCTTCTCTTTTCCCATGAATGGTAAGCAGCTTATGCACCATCGGGGTAAAGAACTCCATCCCTTTGTCCTTGAACATCAGGTAGGCAGGTTGTTTGGCGTTTCTCCGTTTGAGGTCGCGCATCACGAACCACTGCCTTTCATCTGTCGTAAGCTGCGTTTCATCCATAACCCCAACTTTATTATATTGGTTACTTCTCACAAGAAAAGAAATTGTCAGGTGACGATTATCAACCGTCTATTGAGCGAAAGGCAATTCTCTGAGTCCTGCAAGTGTTTGCGATTTACTGAAACACAAGCAGTTATATATGCTTTCTCAAAAAGTTCGGGTGTTTCACCCGTTTCCACATTATTCATACTTTGCCTATTCAGGCTTAGTCAGTCAATCATTTAGTGGAGTTTGCATTACAACTCCAATACGGTACATCTCTTAGCAAGAGATGTATCTTTTGGAATCACAAGCATTAAGGTGTTGTAAATCAGCACAGAAAAGAAATCCACAATTATCCATCACTCAACATCTGTTAGACAAAAACAAGTTCTGTCAAACATCAAAATAGGTGTCAAATGAATCTTTTTTGCTCATTCTTACTGTTTTATTTGATATTTTTTATACCTTTGCACCTGCGTATATCTCTTGCTAAGAGATGGTTAGATTTGCTCAACAATTCAAGGATTTTAATACCCCCTTGGCATATTAAGCCCAATCTTCCGAAAACTTCTACCACAAGTGGTTTCTTGTCCTCTAGTTATCCTGTTCCCGGATAAACATGCTGTGGCATAAAACCCTAAAACCAGTACGTGATGCCGAATTCGGTACATCTCTCTTTAAGAGATGTGTCCGATGGATATCAACTTTGAATATCAGCTATTTACAGATTAAAAAAGCGACTGTTTCTCAACAAATAGCTTACATTTGCCAAGCAGATACATAAAAATTGAGATAGCTTGAACACATTTTATTTGGCACATTATGGATTTCATAGTATTTTTTGTATCTTTGCACCGCATAAATCCATCTCTTAAAGAGAGATAGCTCATTTTACTCAACAAAAATTCCTTCTCCATCTGCAAAAGAACACTCTTCTTTATATCTCATCTTGCATAAATTCTGTGTACGATGTCTTGATTTGCTGAAAATCGTCATTTTCTATTCGTCTTTACCTTTTTCCATTCAAGGTAGGCAATAACAGTTTGGCGCATCCACCAAACATGATTAGCCGGTGGGTGCGCAGAGAAATTGTCAGCAAAATCAGCAGTCCGAAAGATAGATAGGACAAATCTATGCCAATCTAACTTATCTGTTTAATCTGTAGGTTATCGTGCATAGACTGCGCGAATGACAGTCAGGTTCGCATCATCAATCACCTGGTTATCCAAGGAACTCAAGTAGATTCGTGTGGTCTTTTCCGAATCATGCCCCAATGCCTGGCTGATGGATGGGGTGGGTATGTTCAGCCGATAGGCAGCACTGGCCCAGCAATGCCTCGCCGTGTAGGTTGTCAGCGGAATGGGGCAGTTTACGAGTTTGCCAATCTTTTTCAGCTGGACGTTCATCCGGTGCAGGGCATTCAGGTATTGCCTCCGTATGTCGCCCCTTTCTTCGCTTAGGATAGGCAATAGATAGCGGGAGCCCTCCACGTGGTGGCGGTCGACTATCTCCTGCATCTGTTTCTCCCATTTGATTTCGAGTCTCTGCCGGGTCTTTTGGCGGGAATAGGTCAAGTAGCCGTTTTTCAATTGGCCGGTTTCCAGCATGGCCAAGTCCACGAACGAGATGCCCCGCAGGTCGAAGCTCATCAGGTAGAGGTCGCGGGCAAACGCCATTTCGGCATCCCTGCTCAAATCCAAGTCCTTGATTTCTTTGACGGTCCGGATGGGGATAGCCCGCTTGGCGGTCTTGTCCACGCCGGTATAGACTTCCGCAAAGGGGTGTCGGTCTATGGTAAGTTTCTTTTTCACGGCGCGGTTGTAGATGGCCCGCAGGTTACGGTTGTAAAACGAAGAGGTATTCCTGCACAATCCGCAATCTTCAAGCAGGTAATATTCATACTCTTTAATCAGTTCTTCATCTATTTCATCCAGACGGATGTCGCCTTGTTCACCACGGAAACGCAGGAAACTGTTCACGGATGAAGTATAGGTCTCGGCAAGGCGGTGCTTTCCCGTGCGTTTCAGATGTTCCACCAGTTTGTGGGAAAACGCGCGAAGGCAGTGTTCGTCATCATCGGGCAAATGGTAAGCCGCCACCACTTCGTTCGCAGAATACGGCTTGCCCGACTCGTCCAAACGGTGGATAATCGCTTCGATTCGTTTCCTCATATTCTGCAGGTTCTGTGCCATTTCCGCCAAATAGCAACTGCGTTCCGGATTTTGTTCAGTAAGTGCTACTTCTCCATCTTTCCATTCTTCGGGGAAAAGTTTGTAACCTGTGCTGATTTGCCGTGCCATACGGTCGTGAATCACTTGGAAATAGACGGCTCCTGTTTTCCCTTTTACCCGCGAGGGCCTGAATTTAGCTTTTACTGATGTTGTCATAACATTGATATTTTATTGTTGAAGTATCATTTAGCCCCACGGCGGTTCACCACGTCTTTAATCATCTCCTTCACATCCATCCCCACCTGAACGAAGTTCTTGTACAAGATGCGTTCCCTTTCCTCTTTCGAAGGGAAAGTATAGAATTTAGGCAGCGGCACATACCCGTCTTCCTCCCGTTTGATTTCCTCCATGTCAAAATCGGTCTTGCAGAAGAACTTCGAGGTCTTGAACTCCTCGGCTTCCTGTATGTTCATGCTTCCGCCCATGCCGGTCTTGGTCTTCACGAAGTCACGGGCGACTTGCCCGCATATCCATCCTGTAGGCAGGTCGCTGATTTTCGAGGCGGGCACGAGGTTGTCCATATTTTCGTTCAGGTTGATGCTGGTCTTATCCCGGTCAATGGTCACGCCTCTTTTCAGTTGCACGACCTTGCCGAAGATGTCGTTGCTCAGCCATTCCAAGGTTTCCTTGGATCGGGCAGAACCAGATACGACATTTCCTACTGTAGTGATAATCTTTTGCATACCTACCTTCCCGTAGTCTGCCTCCAACTGCGGCAACTCTTGGAATCCCAACGCCACGCTCACCTTGTTGCTTCGCGCCGTACCTATCAGACGGTCTATCTTGTGGAAATACAGCGTGGGCAGCTCGTCCACGATGATGCTCACGGGCACGTTCTTGCCCTGCCCGGTATTCACACGGGTTACCAGTCGATTCAGGATAAGGGCGTTCAATGCTCCGATGATGCTTTCCATTTCTGGGTCGTTGGCTATCAGCAGGTAGCTGGGGTTTTTCGGGTCGCTCACCTTCAGGTCGAAGTCGTCTCCGTCCTTATGGAATATCCAATAAGATTCCTTGGTGGCCAATCGGGAAGTATAGACACGCAACGTGCCTATCATACCCTCCAACTGCTCCATCGCCTTGTTCTGGAAAGCCGTCTGGAACGGGCCGAGCAGCGGGGCAACCTCATTGTCGGTCTGCAACACTTCAAAGATGGTTTGATAACTCTCGTTCAAAAAGGAAAGAATATGCGGCATGTCGGAATACTTGCCCAACCAATAGGCCGGTTCCACGATGTTGCCGCCTTTCCGGTCGCGTACCACACCCGTGGGCTTCCAAAATTTCGTTTCCTTATCCAGAACCTTTTCCGCATACAGTTTGTTCCCGTCCTTGTCGTATGGCTCTCGCTCGTAGTTCACGAAAAAGTAGATACAAGCGGCAAGAAAGTTCACTGCCGAGGTCTGAAAGAATTGGTCGCTGCCTCCTCCTCCCTCTTTCTTGCCTTTCTGCAAAGATTCCAATAGCGTTTCCGCCGTTTCGCTGGCAGCAGCGAGGTTGGGGATGTACTTTGCCTGTATCGGGTTCACCCTCCGGCTGTATTCCACGTTCACAAAGTTGATGATGTTGAACTTGCAGCCCTCTGGTAGTTTCCCCAGCTTCTGGTTCTTCTTGTAATGGTAATACAACTTGGTCGCCAAAGTGGGGAACTTATAATCGTAAACTACTAAGGCAAAGCCTTTTGCGGAGTGCTGTCGAATAAATGGTTCGATGATGGAAAAGGTCTTTCCGCTACCTGGAGTGCCGACCACCCATGTTCCTCTGAAAGGATTGACGATATTCACCCATCCCTTGCGGAATTTGCCTTTGTAATAATAGCGCATGGGTACATTCACCGAATACTTGTTCTCCACCAACTCCGTGCATTGCTCGAAACTTTCATTTTCCAAGTTGAAACGGTCTTTCAGCAAGCCTTCTTTCAAGAACTTGGAGATATTATCGAGTGCCACATGGACAAGGATAGTACCCATTACGGATGCCGCCATATAGAAGATGACATTCAAACGTAGGGAATAAACACGCAGTTCCATCGGATGATTGTAAAGCCAAACAGACAGCACCAATAAACCGATGCCGCTCACCAACGGGTATAGCACCTGCCTCCGGGCATTGAACTCCAAATGTTTCTTGTTACGCGTACCCACGCAGGTAATGCAAATCAGCAGGACGGTTGCCACCTTGCTGTAAACGAGATTTCCGTCGTGGTAGATAAGCCATGTCTTCATGCGGTCATGCACATCGCACACGATACCGTTCCAGTGGTCGAGCACTGCCGGGTCGATGGCGTACATGAAGAACTCCACCAACACCGACACATACACCACCGTCCGAAATATCTTATAAGCCCCTTGCAGTTCCTTACTTTCTTCCATGTTTCCTTTCTATATTTGGGTCCAATTTACAAACGTGCAATAATTCTTCGTTCTTCATTCTTCATTATACAAAGTGACTATCGCCCGCACCTTATGCCCTTGCAGTTTGGGTGTTTCCTGTATGGCACCGCTCCCCATCGAGAACAGCCATGCTTTGGCGGTTTCCTGTCCTTCTACTTCCGTACTCGTCCAGTACCAACATTCATCGGCATCATCGGGCAGCGGTTCACCACCGCAAGACTTGATGTAAGGATTGATAGATGCCTTGGCAGCATAAAGCAGCCGCATTTGCGCCACCGAAGGCACGTAGGCACTCTGTCCGTACCGCCACATATCGAATACCTGCATGGCCATGGGTGAAGAAACATCGTCTGTGTCATACAGGGCAAAGGTATTCTCGTTCCCATCGTAAGCCGTCAAGTCGGCAGACGTTCCTTGCGAAATGCCCAAACTGTCAGCAAAGGCTTCCGGAGGAAGGTCATGCAGATAGACCGCATAGCCAGTGCCACTCATTTCTTCATTGCGGTTCACATGGAACACCACAGCTATGGCTTCCTTGCCGAAAGCCGCATAATCTTCGTAGCTTCGTGTCTTGCCGTCCGTGCAAAGTATATGTCCTACTTTCATGGAGGTGTCCAACGGGTCGTGATGCCCGTCACAGCCCACAAGGACGGCAACCAGCATCAGCACTACTGCCGCCCACACTTTTCTTGTCTTGTTCCTATTACCTTTCATACCTTATTATATATGAAATAACATCCGCTCAATTTGTCTGGTCTGCGTATGTTTTCATTCTTAATTCTTCATTCTTCATTTCATTTAGTGGGTATCTTCACACCGATGACAATCCCGGTCCTAAACAAATCTTCCCCTTTTATCATCAGGTCGCACTTGACTTGCCAAAACAGTTTCCAGCCCTTGCGCAACGCATAGCTGTGTTCATAGCCCACATGAATGCCGCCCAGTACCTTGTTTCTGTCCGAGCCGAGCGACCCGCCCAACCGCAAATTACCATGATGGTTACGGCTTCGGAACACGCAAGGCTTGTAGGCCGCACCCACGCCCCAAGTGTTATAGTGGTTCCAGAACGATTCGGGGCAAATATGCTTGCAATCCTCACATTCGTCCCATTTCAGATAGACATTTCCGAAGAACTCCCACGCATGGTGGTAGTTCGTTTCATACTCGTAACCCACCGTCAAGTCCAGCCCTCTCTCATACAGCAGGCCTGTACCGATTTGGATGCGTCCTTGCCGGTCATCGGCAAAACCCGGCAAAGTGGCTACTAACATGAATGCCAATATGACTAAGCCCTTTGGCACAGCCAAATTCTTCATTCTTAATTCTACATTCTTCATTTCCTCTATTCCTCCTGTAATAAAGCCTCATTAAAACTATCCGCGCAAAGCACGTCCTCATAGTCGATGTTCAAAGCAATGGCACGCCCCGAAATCTGTTTCTCGCTCACCTCGATGGTCAGCACCTTGTCATTGGGAAAAGTCATTTTCTTTATGACCAGCACATTGCGGTAACCATGTTGGAACGAACTACGTTGCTCCAATTTCATCTCCGGCTCCAGTTCGATAACTTGTGAGTTGGTGGCTTTCGACACCTTCTTGTCCGCCAATTTGACGCGGATTTCGTCGATGTCAAAGCGGATATTCGTCCTGTTCTCGATGGAGAAGTCAAGGAAGAAGTAGTCGCCCACGGCATAGATGTTGTTCAGGCGCATGGTCATGCGGTGTTGCCTGCGGTTCACGTTGCGGTAGCGGGCGGGCGACAGCCACACCTGCCGGGCAAAGCGGTACATGTCCTCGGTGGAGAGCGACACCGCCGGGTTACGGTAGGCGGTCATTTCCATGGGCTGCACCTCCTTGTCCGTTACGGCTTCCTGCATCCGGGTGGTGTAGAGCAAGGCGTATTGGGTACGGTAGCGTTCCGTCACGATGGTGACGATGGCCAGCACCTCGCCGTCTTCATGCCCGGCCTCTTTCGGTTTCAGGCGGATGGTATTGTTAATGGGCTGGTCACCCGCTATCTTGTCAGTGGAAATATCCACAAAACGGATGGGCTCGGTGGCGGTGATGACGGTCGTCACCTGCTCGTTCACCGTCAGTTGTTCCATTTCGTTGTAGGTTTGCTGGGCCTGTGCCGAGCTTGCGGTAATCCATGTGGCAACAAGCAGCATCACTTTTGCTATCAGTTTCATTTTTAGTTTGTTTATTTGTTACATCGTATGTCAGTTCCTTTTCTCCCTGCCGTTCACCAAATAGACGAACGTGCCGTATTTAAGTTTCGCCTTGTTCTTGCGGACAGCCTTCGACAAAGCATTGCTCGTGCGCTGGTAGGCGTTCTGTATGGCTTGCATCCCCCATTGAGCGAAAGTGTTCCCGGTAGAGCCGTTGTTGATGCTCATCGTGCTGCCGAGGGCATTGGAGGCCACATCTTGTGTGGTTTCACGGAAGGAACTGCTCGGCACATAAAGTCCTTCCAGCCCGTCCGTGTCGTAGAGCGACAGATTCACTTTTACCAGTTCATCCTCCACCAGCAGGCTCTTGATGCTGCCTTTCACGCGCTGGCTGCCGAAGCCGCTCATCGTGGCATACAGGTACGAGCCTTTCGGCACCACCTTGCCGTCTATCTCCACGTCGTCCAACAGGCGCAAACGCACCCGCGAGCCTTCCACAGCCTTGATGTCCTCGTCAATGATGGCTTTTATCAATCGGGGTTCAGGCTCGTTTTCCGCCAAAGTGTTGAAGTAGTCCGAGGAGGTTTTCACCTTTTTCACCACTTGTTCGCTCTCTGCATTCTCGGCAAGCTCGTTCACGGCCTGTCCGTTGATTTCCACCTTGCCGCCTATGGCGACACTGCCGGTGGGAGCGAGGCTCTCCGCGTCCGTGCTGTCCACGTCCTGCAATCCTTTTTGCCCTTGCTTTCTGGCTTCTGCCAGTGCCTTGTCCAACTCGGCCAAAGCCTCCTTGCGTCGCTGTTCACTTCGCGCAAGGCGTTCTTCCTCGCTCAACGGTTGCACCCCGGTGGAATCCGCCACCATCGCTTCGCCTCTCTCGGCACTTTGCCGCAGGCGTTCCTGCATCTCACGCAGACGTTCCAGTTCCTCCGACCTTGCGGCTGCTTCCGAATCGAGCAGGGCAAGGTCTTCATCGCTATAGCGGGAGTCGTAATCTTCTTTCTCTGTTTCATTGTTGTTTCGTTCAATGTTTTCTACAGCGGAATAGTCTTGTATCCGGCCGTAGGACTTGACCATGCTCTCATACTTGCCGCCTATGCCGTCATCGCGCATCTGAGCTTCCGGCAATTCCGGGTTCAGGTACTCGGTGGTTTGCAAGGCGGAAGGCGTCTCTGCCACTTCTGTATCGAAAATATCCATCACCAAATACCCCGTCACCAACAGCAGCGGATAGAGGATGGCCGGCAGCACATACTTCGGCTGCCTGAAATTAATCCTGTCTGTTATCATCATGCGTAGGTTGTTTTTGTTTCAAAAGAATCTCCTGCCGCTCGGTGGCTGTGGCTTGTTTGCCATTGTCCGGCATGGTGCATACCGATACCACGCGGCACACATTGAGTGCCAGGCATCCCAACACGATGCCGAATACGATGCCGAGAAACCACTTCGGATGCTTACAGGCAAAGCGTTGCGCACACCCGGCGGCCTTGTCTATCCGTAGGAAGCGGGCGGCTTTCCTTCCTGCCTCCACTTCCTTCTTATACCGTTTCTCATACTTCGGGTCATCCTTATCTGGCATCTTCTCCCCGAAAATCAGTTTCTTCCATCCCATAATCTGAATGTATTAATTGTTATTTTTCAATTCTCAATTGAATCAGTAGTTGTTTTTTGTCCGCTGTTCAATGTCCTTGTTGAGCAAAGTACGCCAATTCACAATCAGCAGCCCATGCGGGTTATTGTCTGTCCGGGGTACACGTTTCAGTTGCCCGGCCGTAACCAGTTCGCGCATCAGAATGCTGGTGCGCCGTTCAATACGTTGCCGGCCGTAATAGGTAAACTCCATCTTTTCCTTGTCAAACTTGATACTGTCACAAAAGATGCTGAACACCGCACTTGTACCCATGATATTGTTGTAAAATCCTTTTTCTTTCAAGGTATTGTACTGCGCCAATCCGGTTTCGTCCACCAAATACATCGCCTTCTCCATCGTGTACTGGATATACTTGTCGTCCGGTGCAAGGGTGAAGAAGTAGTGGTGGAAGGCTTCGACATGCGCCTTGGCTTCAACATCAAGCGTTTCTTCCATTGAGGTACGCTGCACCAGTATCGGCACATTGCCGTCCAGCACATAAATTTTCTGTTGCGCATCGGCCACCATGCCCCGTGCCGTCCAGATGCTCGACAGGCTGATGACCACGCATCCCACGATGACCGCCACACAGACAATCCCCACTAATTTGATTTTGTTCTCCAGGTTTTTTATGACCATAATCCTAACCGTTATAATCGTTACTCATTATCATCTTTTATCGCATCATCGAGTGCATAGCTCCGGTAGCTGACATCTTCGCCTGTTGCGCCACGCCCTCACCGAAGTTTCTCGTGCTGAATGCCGTGTCACCTTCCGGTATCATCCATGCCGCAAGGTCTGGTACGAGGTTCAGGCATTTCAATGCCACGATGCTTGCGGCCATCAGGTAGCCTGCCGAGAAGAATGAGTTCTGCAAATATGCAGCCATCGTCTGTTCGCTGGCGGTTATCGCCGTCAGGTTCTCTACCTGGATGCACAATACGATGTCAAACAGAAGCAGCACATAAAAGCCCACGAAGTATAACATCGCGCCATAGAAATGCACCGTCAGATACCTTGTCATCCATTTGGCCCAGGCACCTTCCCATTTGGGCAACAGCGAGAATGCCCACTGTATCGGTCCGAATATCGTCAGCATACCCAGCAGGATTTGCTGACAGTATATGGTAGCCCATTAGCCAATGTATTGAAACGAAGGGAAAATAAAAACAGATAAAA
>OCHC01000096.1_pt1 | contig 113446 bp, 117 predicted proteins | sample 1538641 | NCBI WGS metagenome assembly OCHC01 (sample SAMN04571714, study PRJEB22368) | human gut metagenome | biome: human gut; material: stool | host: Homo sapiens | place: Luxembourg | collected 2012-08-17
TAGAGCAACTGACTCTTAATCAGTGGGTCCAGGGTTCGAATCCCTGAGGGTGTACGAAAGAAAAACAGTTTGTAATTTGCACTCTTAGCTCAGCTGGTAGAGCAATTGACTCTTAATCAATGGGTCCAGGGTTCGAGTCCCTGAGGGTGTACAAAAAATGGTTTGCATTTTGCACTCTTAGCTCAGTTGGTAGAGCAACTGACTCTTAATCAGTGGGTCCAGGGTTCGAATCCCTGAGGGTGTACAAAAGGAGTAACTTCGGTTATTCCTTTTTTTATAAGCCCGTCAAATAAAAGCGGCTACCCCTCCCGGGCCGCCGCTTTAAAATACAAATGAGCGTACAGCCATTAATGACTGCACAAGGAAAATCAGTTATCTTATATTTTTAATAATTCGCTAATTCTGCTCAAAACTCCCATATCCAAATCCTTTAACTCAATAACATTTAGTGTATCTGTAACATAAAGGTCATTGCCTAAAAATAAATATTTTGCATGAAATATCCTATTATTATAAAAGAAATCCAAAGCTATCTCCCTATCATTCTTTTTATTGCATAATTCTTTAATTCTATTTATAACATACGATTTTTCCATAACAAATAATATTACAGTACTTTTTTACAATTAATCTGCTACAAAGATAAAAAACCCCTTATTAAACTTCACATTATTTATAGAAAAGTTATGTGAAAGTTATTAACAATTTTATTATATTCAAGCTATTAAATGAACAATTAAAACAATATCAGTGATCCATCCGAGTTCTATTTATCCCATATACCTACCTTCTGTTTTTTTCCATCATTATAGCACAAGCTTAAACAATAAAATCCACAAGCAAGCATCTCCTACCGGAATGTCAAGTTTCTCCAAAGGGGAAACGTATAAAAGATGTATCTAAAAATAGTTCCTGAACAGGCTGAAAATAGTTAAGAGAGAAAAATCAAGAAGATTGGAAATGAAATAGCTTCCTCAACAACAAAGCAGAGAACAACAAGGATTTAATTTACATAATACAATCCAGACAGGCAGCCTTCCGGCTGCCTGTTATACTTCTATTTATCTTTAACATTTCCCTTTATAGGGGTCAGGGTTATTTTAGCCCCTTCAACTATCGGAGTTAATATATCAAAAATAACCTGTTTGTATTCAGATAAAGCAATACTCAATAATAGCTCCTCTTTTCTTATCTTATCCGCCAAAGCATTATTATCCTTTTTATATGATTGATCCTGCATATACAGCCGGTAAGTCTTATAGTTCTCATAAAATGCGGAAATAGACCGGAACAAGCGGCCATAATTTTCCTTCAGATTCTGACGATCATTCTCACTGAAGTAATTTCCCGGATTAGAAACAAACACTGTATCTTGAACAGAAACCACAGGCTGTGATACCACAGGCAGAGAATCTACCGGCATCTTCTGATCCAAATAGCCCAGCACCGCTTTTATCTCATTCTCATTAACTAAGTCTTTCAAGATTTTCAATGAGGTATCATAATACTTCATCACTTCATTCGCATTCTCCACACTCATGCTACTGCTATCCATAACGTGACTACTCTTGGAGCCACCGGAACAAGAGGATATGGAGAGGGCGCAAAGAAACACACCATACAATAATAAATTCTTCTTCATACTGCCAGTATTAAATTATAATACCTTGATAACAATATGAAATGATAATTGCTCACGCTCCTGTCCCGTTTTTTTCCAAATTGCTCTTAATTTTCTCTAACAAATAAAGGCATCCCTGCATTTTGGGATTTTCGTAGCATACATAGGCCTGTTCAAACAGCATATCTACCGTATCCTTTAAATTAGGAGTAAAAGCAGCCTTATCTATCTGCATTGTTGGGGGAAGTTCCTGAGAATCAAACCATTTTTTCAACTCATTAACCTCTTCTTGAGTATATGTTCTCTTTCTTTCTTTTATCATATTATATATATTTTCTTTAAAATGGATAACCTACTGCAAAGTGAAAAGCAAAATCACGGCTAAAGCGTGGTCGGATAACAGGATATCGCTTTTTACCTGTTTCCACAGGATTTATGGCCTTCATGCCACCGTCAAAACGCAAAATCAAATAATCCAGATCAAGGCGGATTCCCAAACCGTATGCTACAGCTATCTGTTTATAAAACTCGTTAAATTTGAACAAACCACCTTCCTGTCCGGAGTCATCACGAATAGTCCAGATATTACCGGCATCCACAAAAGCCGCTCCATTCAATTTCCAAAACAAATGAGTACGATATTCTATATTCAAGTCCAATTTAATATCACCAGCCTGGTTGATAAAGTCCATTCTCCCATCCTCACTACCTTTATAAACACCAGGTCCTAAAGAACGTACAGACCACCCACGTACACTGTTCGCGCCACCGGAAAAATACCTCTTTTCAAAAGGAAGCATTTTAGAGTTACCATACGGATAAGCCACCCCCACTCCTATATGAAACACAAATGAGTTACGCGGATCTATCATGAAATTCTTTGCAAAATCAAAATCTGCTTTCACATATTGAGCAAAAGGAATATTCGCCAGCACATAATCTTCTCCATCTTTCGGATTAGGGTGAACCAATTTGGAAGCAGCATACAGTAAATTACCAGCCTCTTCAATATTGGCACGAATAGAATAGGAATTTTTAGTAGGTGTACGCATCATGGCGTTTCCTGCACTGTTATAGGTAAAGCTGTACCCTGTACGCACAACAAGCTGATTTTCATAACTGGCTTTCAAAGCTGAATTCCTCAGACTCATGCTGTCCAAATATTCCTGAAAAGCCGATGACTTTCTAGGCATATATACATAATTGACATCTACCAAATCCAAACGGTGTTGCATACGTTTCCTGTCAGTCCATTTATAACTCCATGAAGCAGAAGCCAGTGTACGCGAAAATTCCGGACGAACTTGCGATGTGAACTTTAAGCCGACCTCTGAAGTCGCTCTAATTTTCTTTTTAAAATTCGATGATAGAAAAGGAAACATGAACTGAGGGAAATTCAAGCTGCTTTCTACCCCATACTCCATGTAATTATCATTCACATAATCCTGTGAAGCCACCCCCAATCCCGTAATGGCCTCATAAGCGCCACGCACTTTCATCATAAAGGTTTCGGAACCTTTGAATACATTGCGGTGCTGAAAAGAAACCGAGGCAGCCGCTCCCAAGTCACCAGCCGAATTAGTTCCTTCTACTTCAAACGCCATGGATTTATTTTTGTTCTTCGCCAAAAATACGTATGCGTCCAGTTGCGTACCATTTTCTCCATTCACTTCACGAAAACGAATATTAGAGTATTTCAAGGCACGCAAACGCCCCAGATTGGAATAGGTGTTTTGCACATCCTGTTCACTATACAGTTCTCCCGGACGGATACGATTGAAATCAACCAACACTTGCGGACGGAGAAAAGCCTTTCCCTTGTAATACATACTATATCCTTTGTATCGCAAAGAATCAAATTCTTCCAAAGTACCTTCCTGTACCGACATGATTTCATCATCCGCCAGAAAATTCACTTCTCCCACCTTGTATTGTCTATGCTTCTGCGGCAAATCTTCTTTTCTACGCTGATAAGGAAGTAATCTTAAAGTCAAGTCCACCAAATAGGTATTTCTAGCCGTATCCGCCTGATAGACCAAAAAATCCTTGTTGAACTTATAATAACCCTTATTCTGCAATAATTTGGTAATCCGCTGCCGTTCAGCATCCAGCACATTCACATCAAACAGCATACCGGGCGCCAACAAACTTTGGGCAGAATCCTGCCGCATGTAGTCACTGATAACCAAATCATCTATATCATACACCACATGACGTACCTTATAAGGATGCCCGGCATGAATACGGTAAGCCAATTTCAATTTGTTCTTCCTCGTTTTTTTATCCAGGTGCACAGTAGCCCCCATATACCCCATATTACGTACCGCTTTCTCTATTTCCTCCTGGGATTTCAGGGCAACAGATTCATCATAGATTACCGGAGCATCACCAATCTTCCTAAAAAAACGATTAATCCATTTAGTGGAGTCCACGCCTGAGACGCAATAAGTACGCATAGGTATCTTAACCAAATTGAACCATTTGGCATTAGGATTCTGACGAATATATGAATTGAATAGTGACGGCTTCACCTCCTTCGTTTCAGATACAATCCTGACCTCATCCAATAAATATTTATCCTCAGGAATAAATTTACTGACCGAACACGAGGTGCATAGTGCTATAATAAATGTGCATATATATGGGCGTGCGCTTTTCTTCATACAAATCCGTAACCTTCGCAAATTTATCTACAAAGATAGATATTAATTGAAAATATCTTCTTAGCTTTGCTCCAAATATTTGTTATTAAATAGAAATTATCATGCTGAGCAAAAACAAAATAAAATATATCCGTTCGTTGGAACTGAAAAAAAAACGCAAAGAAGAACAAGTTTTTGTGGCCGAAGGGCATAAATTGGTAGGCGATTTATTGGGACACTTCCCTTGCAAGTTACTGATTGCCACTTCCAATTGGCTGAAAATGAACCACTCTGCCACGGCCAACGAAATTATTGAAGTAACACAAGAAGAGTTGTCACGTGCCAGTCTTCAAAAGACGCCCCAAGAGGTATTGGCCGTTTTTGTACAACCTTCTTATGATTTAAATCCGGAAGTTATTAAAAGTTCTCTATGCCTGGCGCTGGACGATGTACAAGACCCAGGGAATCTGGGAACCATTATCCGCTTGGCAGACTGGTTTGGCATTGAACATATCTTCTGCTCGACAGGAACAGCAGATGTGTATAATCCCAAAACCGTACAGGCAACCATGGGGGCATTGGCAAGAGTAAAAGTTCATTACTGTTCTTTACCACAGCTTATTGAAAGCCTGACCGATATTCCTGTATACGGCACCTTTTTAAACGGGAACATTATTTATACAGAATCCCTGTCGGCCCATGGATTGATTGTCATGGGAAATGAAGGAAAAGGAGTAAGCCCTGAAGTAGAGAAACTGATAAACAAGAAGTTATATATTCCCAATTATCCTCAAGAACGGGAAACCTCCGAATCATTGAATGTGGCAATTGCCACAGCAGTGGTTTGCTCGGAGTTCAGAAGACGTTTATTGCCTTAAAATTCATATTTCCATCGGTATATGTAACAATTTCTGAATGGGAAATACTATAACGCTACCCTAAGCATATATTATAAACGTACCAGTCTGCTTCCCGTTGTAAACTCCTTTCCCGGCAAATCAAAATCAGCTATATGCCATGCATATACAGGCTGTTCACATCCTGTTTCCAGCATGGCACGGTGCAGGAAATCAGCAAACTTCTCTCCGGAACAAATCTCCAGCCCATACATCGGAGAAATAATAATCACTCCGCCTATCCATTGTGTCGCACTAAGCTCCTCCTTCAATGGGAAATATGCACGCACTCTACCGCTGTCTTCCAACTCCACTACATATTTAGAATAACAGCCATCCGCCGAAACATAAAGATAATGACAAGCAAAACGTCTCATACCCACAAAAGATAATTAATTTCTGCGCTTGATTCTCTGAGGACGATCTGAGTGAGAATGATCTGCCGCATTATTCTCCTTCATTTCACGTGGATTCATACGGGCGGGAACATTTTTCCTGATATCCACCGATTGAATCGAATCTGCTTTCTTCTCTGTTACCACCGAATCAGTTCCAACACGCTGTTCCACAGCCAAACTATCTTTTCCGGCAACTGTCATTGTATCTACCGGTTCATGATAACGGGTCAAAGCAATATTATTGATAATCAGTCCCGGCTTATTCGTTGACGAATCACTATCCATATAGTAAATAAATCCGCTCACACTCTTGATGGCAAAAGCAGAATCAGGCTTTATATACAAAGTCTGCACACCGGAACACGTGATATCCTTCACACGCCCCACCACAGAATCATTATCAAACAAAATATTGAACCCCATAGTGGCTCTCCGTTCCCCTTCCGAAAGGAATATATAATCAGCCGACCACAGGAAAGCATCCTTTGCTTTGAAATTACTATCGGCGGGAATCTCAAAAGTCACCTTATTCGCCAACGGAACATCTGTCAGCCAATAAAGTTTACGGTCATACCATACATCCACAGTATCTCCCGGCAACGATGCAGCCGGTTTATCCTCACGCAACGCCAGCAACTCCTGCATGCGTTTTTTCTCACTGCGGAAGCGTTCCCCCACCTTTTTATAAAGACCGGCAAGTTCCTCCGTGTGACGTGTGTACCACACCATGGACGAATCGAAATCAGCTTCAGTAATATGATACTTCTCGAAGACATAATTCTTATACGCCTCCTTTTGATAATTATCAGAATAACTCAGATTATTGCCCATGGAGATACTTAAATGATAATCGTACAAGATATTCTCCATCCTGTCCGGCTGGATAATATCTTCAGGCACTTGCTTGCCACACCCCACCATAAAAGCCGCACCCAGCAGCCACACCCAAGTAATATTCCTGCGACGCATCATTTATCCTTTAATTTCTTCTGCTGACGGGTGAATATTCTTATTCAGATACTTACCGTAAAATAACAACAACGCCACAATACCGCAACTGATGGCAGCATCGGCAAAATTAAATATCGGACTGAAAAATATGAAATGTTCCCCTCCTATTCCCGGTATCCATTCGGGCCAGTTGGTTTCAATAATGGGAAAATAGAACATATCCACCACCTTACCATGCAACCATTCCGAATACCCTTCACCTACCGGAACAAAAGAAGCGATGGTACTATGAGTACTTTCATTAAAAACAACGCCATAGAACACACTGTCTATAATATTACCGATAGCCCCTGCCAAAATTAAAGAGATACATACAATATAACCAGTCTTATAATTCTGTTTCACTATTTTTGCCAGATACCAGATAATCAATCCCACAGCTACAATACGGAAGGTAGTAAGGAATAACTTTCCGAATATTTCCATACCGAAAGCCATGCCGTTATTTTCTGTAAAATAGATATAAAACCAATCTGTTATGCGGATACTCTCATGCCAGTACATATTGGTCTTTACCAATATCTTTATTATCTGGTCGATAATCAGAACTGCAAAGACGATAAGAACAGAGAGCTGCCCTTGGGTGAGTAGTTTCTTCATTTATTAAATTGAAAATTAATTAATGGTTAATGATTAGCCGTTAGCGGTTAATACTGTAACATGACAGTAAAACTCATAAACTATTAATCACTAACCATTAACCACTATTTTATTTCTTTCCTTCGTTCTTTGCCTCAATGCTCAGTGTTGCATGAGGTACTGCACGAAGCCTTTCCTTCGGAATCAACTTGCCGGTTTCACGGCAAATACCATAAGTTTTGTTTTCGATACGTACCAATGCCGCCTGCAACCCCTGAATAAACTTCAGCTGACGTGCCGCCAACCGGGTCGTTTCTTCTTTAGACAATGTATTAGCACCTTCTTCCAAAACTTTATAAGTAGGGGAAGTATCGTCCGTATCATTACCGTCCTTATTCATGATACTACTTTTCAGTCTATCATAGTCACGCTGAGCCAATTCCAGTTTTTCCATGATAATGGCACGGAATTCCTCCAGTTCCGCATCTGAATATCTAGTTTTTTCAGCCATATAACTTAGTTTTAAAAGGTTAATTATTCTTTTACGACACTCACATAAAGTGAGAAATCATCAAAATTTAATTCTGTACCGTTCTTCACTTCATCCACTAATTCCAGGGAGTTAGCAAGAACCTGGTTACAAATATAAGTATTATATTCATTTACCGCATCATCGGTTTGAGGATTTTTAGATAATGCCACTTTTATTTTGTCCGTTATCTCAAAACCACTGCTCTTACGGATATTCTGTATACGGTTTACCAATTCACGGGCAACCCCCTCACGACGCAGTTCTTCGGTTACGGTAACCTCCAAGGCCACAGTCAGTTTACCTTCATTGGCAACCAGCCATCCCGGAATATCCTCACTGAAAATCTCCACATCCGTTGTTTCGATAACCGCTTCCGCACCATCAAGCACAAAGGTATATTTACCATTTTTCTCCAATTCGGCAATAGCTTCCTGCGACATTCCGGCTACGGCTGCGGCGACAGCTTTCATCTGTTTGCCGAATTTCGGGCCGAGTTTTTTAAAGTCACATTTCACCTTTTTCACCAATACGCCTGCGGCTCCGTCTACAAACTTGATTTCTTTCACGTTCACTTCGCTCATAATCAAGTCTTTTACGGCTTCGATGTGCATTTTCTGCTCTTCGTCCACCACCGGAACCATGATACACTGCAAAGGCTGGCGCACTTTGATATTGACTTTGCGGCGCAATGCCAATACCATAGAAGTAACATCCTGAGCCATCTGCATACGCGCTTCCAGTTCTCCGTCTATCAATGCCTCATTACATTCCGGGAACTTGGCCAAGTGTACAGAAACCACGGTGTCACGACCTGTAGCCGCAATCAAATCCGTATACAACCGGTCGGCATAGAACGGAGCGATAGGCGCCATCAGCCTGGCCACTGTTTCAAGACAAGTGTACAATGTCTGATAAGCGGACAGCTTATCCTGTGACATGGCATTACCCCAGAAACGTTTACGGTTCAAGCGCACGTACCAGTTACTCAAATTATCATTTACGAAGTCTGTAATCAAACGTCCCGCCTTGGTCGGTTCGTAATCGTTGTAGCAAGCGTCCACGTTCTTCACCAATGAATTCAGAACAGACAGAATCCAACGGTCTATCTCCGGACGTTCATTTACCGGCACTTCCGCTTCCTGATAAGCGAAACCATCCACATTGGCATAAAGTGCGAAGAACGAATAGGTATTATACAAAGTACCGAAGAATTTACGACGAACCTCATCCACCCCGTCGGTATCAAATTTCAAGTTATCCCATGGAGAAGAATTGGTAATCATGTACCAACGCAAAGGATCGGAGCCATACTGTTCGATAGCGCCGAACGGATCTACCGCATTGCCCAGACGTTTTGACATTTTGTTTCCGTTCTTGTCCAGAACCAAGCCGTTAGAGATTACGTTCTTGTAAGCCACACTGTCGAATACCATCGTAGCGATAGCATGTAGCGTAAAGAACCAGCCACGGGTCTGGTCCACTCCTTCTGCAATGAAGTCCGCAGGATAATAAGTGCGGTTGTCCACAATTTCCTTATTTTCGAACGGATAGTGCAACTGCGCGTAAGGCATCGCACCGGAGTCGAACCACACATCAATCAAGTCCGCCTCACGTTTCATCGGCTTGCCGCTTTCAGATACCAAGATGATATCATCCACATACGGACGGTGAAGGTCTATCTTGTCATAATTCTCCCCGTTATATTCGCCCGGAACAAAACCTTTTTCCTTATAAGGATTGACGGTCATAAATCCGGCAGCTATTGATTTTTCTATTTCATTATACAATTCCTCTACGGAACCGATACAAAGCTCCTCTCCTTCTTCACTGCGCCAGATAGGCAGCGGAGTTCCCCAATAACGAGAACGGCTCAAGTTCCAGTCATTCAAGTTTTCCAGCCACTTGCCGAAACGGCCTGTTCCGGTAGATTCCGGCTTCCAGTTGATAGTCTTGTTCAGTTCCATCATGCGCTCTTTGGCTGCGGTAGACCGGATGAACCAACTGTCCAGCGGATAGTAGAGCACCGGTTTGTCAGTACGCCAGCAGTGCGGATAATTGTGTACATGCTTTTCTATCTTGAACGCCTTGTTGGCGGCTTTCATCATCATACAGATATAGATATCGAGTGATTCGGCGGCAGCGGCAGCTTTTTCATCGTACTTGCCATCTACAGTAAACTGAGGATCATAAGCATTCTTCACCCACCGGCCCTGATATTCCTTATATTTCTCTACGTCCACACATTCCTTTACGAAAGCCTCGTCCAGTTCGTCCAACAGATAGAATTTACCAGTCAGATCCACCATAGGACGGGTTTCCCCCTTCTTGTTTATCATGAACAGAGAAGGAATACCTGCCGCACGTGCCACAAAAGCATCGTCTGCACCGAATGTCGGAGCGATATGTACGATACCCGTACCATCTTCGGTAGTTACATAGTCACCGGGAATAACGCGGAATGCCTCACCGGCCGCTTCTTGCCATTTCCCGTTTTCATCCACAGTCACCGGTTTCACCCAAGGAATAAGCTGTTCGTATTCCATGCCTACCAGATCCGGTCCTTTATATTCACCCACTACTTTGAACGGAATCAGTTTGTCACCCGGCTTATAGTCTTCCAGCGCCAATTCTTCCGCTTTCTTGTTAAAGTGAGTATAAAGCAAAGCTTTCGCCAACACTACGGTCATCTTTTCCCCGGTATATCCGTTGTAAGTCTGCACAGCCACATAGTCTATTTTCGGCCCTACGCACAATGCCGTATTCGAAGGCAATGTCCACGGAGTAGTGGTCCATGCCAGGAAATAAGGCGTTCCCCATTCCGCCATTTCGGGTTTCGGATTCTTCATCTTGAACTGTCCTACCACAGTGGTATCTTTCACATCACGGTAACAGCCCGGCTGGTTCAGCTCGTGCGAGCTCAATCCTGTTCCGGCAGCCGGAGAGTAAGGCTGGATGGTGTAGCCTTTATACAACAGACCTTTGTTATAAAGCTGCTTCAAGAGCCACCACAGCGTTTCAATATAGCGGTTGTCATAAGTGATATAGGGATTCTCCAAATCCACCCAGTAACCCATCTTATGAGTAAGGTCTGTCCACTCTTTGGTAAACTTCATCACGTCCTTACGGCAAGCTGCGTTGTACTCGGCAACAGAAATGGTCTTTCCGATATCCTCTTTGGTGATATGCAATGCCTTTTCCACACCCAGTTCCACAGGCAATCCGTGAGTATCCCATCCGGCCTTACGCTTTACCTGGAACCCTTTCATGGTTTTATAGCGGCAGAAAGTATCTTTAATGGTACGCGCCATCACGTGGTGAATACCCGGCATACCATTGGCCGAGGGAGGTCCTTCATAAAACACGAAAGAAGGACATCCTTCACGTTCTGTCATACTCTTGGCGAAAACATCGTTTTCATCCCACTTCTTCAGCACATCTTTATTGACCTGTGATAGGTTGAGTTGCGAGTGTTCAGCAAATTTCTTACTCATAATTTTATATCGTTTTCTTGTATTCTCTAACTAAAAGGCAATGCCTTCCAAAAATTAAGGTGCAAATTTACAAGAAAATTAGATAGATAGAAAGTTTTGACGCTTGTTTTTTTAATCAGATAACGGATACTGTTTCAGAATAACTGCATAAGGCATGGGAAAAGCCCCTGTTCTTATCAAAATCAACAGCAACAAGAACCGGTTCTTGTTATTGCAGTCTTTTCCGGTATGCCGAGGTATTTTCCCCCGTCATATTCTTAAAGAAGCGGCTGAAAGTACCCACACTTTCAAAGCCCAAAATCACCGATATCTCTTTGATGCTGTGCGAGGTATGCAGCAACAGCCGTTTCGCTTCGGTCACCACTCGTTCTTGTATAATCTTCAAAGGGGAAGGCATACCGTAGGCGGCAAATAAATTGGAAAGCGTCTTGGGAGAACGATGCAACAAAGCAGCATATGCCTGTACCTGTTTTTTCTCCTTGAAGTGATTGTCCACCAACACATAATAACGCTGGATGATGTCAAAACCTTTTTCATTAACCGGAAAGCCGGACAACTGCTTACGGGCCAGCCGGGTACACAGAATGATGAAACGTTTCAACAGCAGGCGGAGCATTTCTCCCTGTAGGTTATCCCGCAGGATGTATTCGGTAACCATTCTGTCCACCACCTCGTGCAACAGTTCGGAATCGGCTATCGGGAGCCGCAGATGCACTATACCGGAAGTTCCGTTAAACAGCACTCCGCTGCACGATACTTCTTTCTCGTGCTTGTAAATGCCGTAAAAATTCTCGTTGAAAAGAAGAGCAAGATACCTGCCCGATACATTCTTGAACTCCGTGCGGTGAAGATTACTCACAGAGATGATTTCATCCTGCTCCATCTCTATTTCCACATGGTCTACTATCAATGTCAGTTTGCCTTCCTGGACCCATATAAACTTATACAGACTACCATTGTCACAGATGACCCTGTCTGTGTGAAACGCTTCAGTCAGTATCATCGTTTCCTGCAAAGATGTATCGTATGCGTAATTCATCATGGCTAAACTGTTTTGTGCATTTCTTTCTGTTGGTTTATACAAAGATAGTGATTTTCACTTATATTAAACCACCCTGTTATTGCACAGTCCAGAAGCAATACACATAATTAACAATCTGATTTACAACGCATAGCACATATCACAATGTAAAGAGGAGGCAAAGTATCAGAAAGAAAAAAGGAATTTTTGCCATCATTTTAGGAAATCTAGCTATGATATAACCCTACAGGGAATTCGTCAACCATTAAAATAAGCGTATCTTTGTGCCAAGAGATTTCCTTCTATAATCTAGACGAAAAAGAACACTTGATTCTTTTAACCTGAACTTTGGACTTTGATTTTCTCCCAATAAGGATTTCTCTCATAATAAATTCAGATTTTATCCCGCCGGGAGGCAAGATAAGGTCATGCAAAAAAATCTCCCAAAAAAAGAAGAGGGTGTCCGCCATTGAAACGGACACCCTCTATTATGTGTATAATCCACATTGCCTGAAACCATTTATTTCCCTGTTTCCCCCATCGTGTTTGCAGGTTTTTCAATACCTTCGCTTGTAGCACGTTCTTCCATACGCTGGATACGTGCGTCAAGATCGGGATGAGTAGAGAACAACTGATTCAGCTTGCTGCTTTTCTTTGCTCCTGCCTCTTCTTGCAATTTTTTCAATTTCTGGAATGACAATGCCATCGCCCAAGGATTCTTACCTGCTTTCTTCAGAAATTCGTAACCGTAATCATCGGCGGCGCGTTCCTGTTTTTGTGAATAAGTAGCATTGACCAATGCCTCTCCCAAGTCACCCAACTGGGAATCTGTCAGAGCAGCCGCTTTTCCTCCTTGTGATGAAATACCATCTTTCAATGCCGATGTCAGCAATGCGGTACGGAAGCCGTTCTTTGAGTCCTTGTGTGCCACATGGCCTACCTCATGGCCTATTACCCCCAACAGTTCTTCGTCTGTCATGATATCCATCAATGAAGAGAATACCCGCACACTACCGTCTGCACAGGCGAACGCATTTACATCAATCACATAATATACTTTGAAATTCAGCGGCATCCCTTCCACTTCGGTCAACCCTTCAGTCAGTTTTTTCAAACGGACAGTATACGGATCATCGTCTGCACAAACCTGATTATGCTTATCCATCCAGTCAATGTACTCCTTTACATACTCTGTCATCTGTTCATCGGTCAAAGTCACCGCCTTTGCAGCCTTCACGGCTCCCCCCACTGCCTTCTTCAAATTAAACTGGGCCATTGCAGGAGTTACCCCCGCCAAGCATAACAGCATGACGGCCACCTTTAATAATGCTTTTTTCATTTTTGTGTGTTTTAGATTAAACGCTTCATTTTATTTCTTAAGAAACGGTACAAAAGAACACATTTTTATTCTATCTACCAATCTTTACAAGAATATTTTTGCCAACGCCCCGCCTCAAGCACCCGCCGGAAAGTGAAAAGCCATCGCGAATCCACTTCGCGATGGCCCTTACCCATTTTATATACACCTTTAAACAAAATGATACCCACGCCCTAATTCACTAACCCCTTGCGGGCATGAGCTGATCTTTTTCTTATTTATTTGCACGGGCTTCCGCAATGTAGCCCAATGCTTCTTTACATTTTGCCGTTACATACGCCCAGTCTTCCGCGGCTACCTTGTCGCCAGGGAACAATTTAGAACCCATACCCACACAGAACACACCTGCCTTAATCCAAGAAGTCAGATTTTCCTGAGTCGGTTCCACACCACCGGTTACCATCAGTTTAGACCAAGGCATCGGAGCCAGCAGACCTTTAACCAATTTTGCTCCCAATACATCACCCGGGAATATTTTGCAAAGATCGCAACCTACTTCCTGAGCGAAACCCACCTCGGACACGCTTCCGCATCCCGGAGTATAAGCCACCAAACGACGGTTGCACACTTTAGCGATTTCAGGATTGAACAACGGACCTACCACAAAGCAAGCACCCAATTGCAAGTAAAGAGCGGCAGTAGCAGGATCAACGATAGAACCTACTCCCATAGCCATTTCAGGACACTCCTTTGCCGCGTATTTCACAACTTCCGCAAATACTTCATGAGCAAAGTCACCACGGTTTGTAAATTCGAATGCACGAACTCCGCCGTCATAACAAGCTTTCACTACTTTCTTTGCCACTTCTGCATCTTTATGGTAGAACACAGGAACCATTCCGGTTGAACCAATCTTGTCCAACACAGCTATTTTATCAAAACGAGCCATAATGTTATATTTTAGTTTAAATGAAAGATAGGAACACAAATGATACAAATAAAACATGTATCAAAAATTTGCGTTATTTGCGTCATTCGTGTTCCTATAAAAAACAAATTTAGCGTTGTACACGTCCGCTGGCATCGCCACCGGCCAATGCTTCCACTTCATCTACAGATACCAGGTTGAAGTCACCGTTGATAGTATGCTTCAAAGCAGAAGCGGCAACAGCAAATTCAAGGGCGGCACCCTGATTCGGTTTGGTCAGCAGACCGTGAATGATACCTCCGGAGAATGAGTCGCCACCACCTACCCGGTCAATAATCGGGTTGATGTCATAGCGTTTTGATTCATAAAATTCTTCTCCGTTGTAAATCATAGCCTTCCAGCCGTTGTGAGTAGCCGAGAATGATTCGCGCAAGGTAGAAACCACATATTTAAAGCCGAATTCTTTTGCCATAGCCTTGAAGATTCCTTTGTAACCTTCCGCATTGGTTTCACCGGCTTCCACATTCGCTTCCGGTTTGAAGCCCAGACAAAGTTCGGCATCTTCTTCGTTACCTATACATACATCTACATACTGCATCAACGGTTTCATGATAGACTGTGCTTTTTCTTTTGTCCACAGTTTCTTGCGGAAATTCAAGTCTACAGATACCGTAACGCCATGACGTTTTGCAGCTTCACAAGCCAGCTTGGTCAGTTCGGCAGCCTTGTCAGAAATAGCCGGAGTGATACCCGACCAATGGAACCAGTCCGCACCTTCCATGATAGCGTCAAAGTCGAAATCGCAAGGATCGGCTTCGGCGATAGCCGAGTGGGCACGGTCATAAATTACTTTGCTAGGACGCATGGAAGCTCCTGTTTCCAGATAATAGATACCTACGCGGTCGCCACCACGACAGATGAAATCGGTCTTCACACCATATTTACGCAATGCATTCACAGCAGACTGTCCAATTTCGTGTTTCGGCAATTTAGTTACGAAATAAGCTTCGTGACCGTAGTTCGCGCAACTCACCGCTACGTTCGCTTCACCACCGCCATAAACAACATCAAATGAATCCGACTGTACAAAACGTGTGTTTCCCGGAGTTGACAATCTCAACATAATTTCACCTAAGGTTACTACTTTTCCCATAATTTCGTGATTTTAAATTGTTATATATTTATTCGTTTAACTTTCAAGCCAATTAAAATACTGGTTTACATATCCATAGACGAATCATATCGTAACCTTGTACTCAACAGGCCACTCAAATAATTCATCCGTGTGCGTGCACAAAGGTACTATTTATTTTTTTAAAACCAAAAATTGTTATATATTTGTATCGAAAAAAAATAAATTATCAGTGTGCACGAGCACAATATATATAATTAAGGTATGAATAAACTGCCCGAAAGAATCAGAATCAAGGATATCGCGCGCCTGGCAGATGTATCAGTCGGCACAGTAGACCGTGTATTGCATGGCCGCACAGGAGTATCCGAAGCCAGCCGGAAACGGGTGGAAGAAATATTGAAGCAACTGGATTACCAGCCCAATATGTATGCCAGCGCATTGGCATCCAACAAAAAGTATCTGTTTGTCTGCCTGCTGCCACAGCACAAGGAAGGCGATTACTGGACCGATGTGGAACTGGGGATGAAAAGAGCCGTAGAAACCTTTTCGGATTTCCACATCACCCTGTCCGTGATGTACTATGACCAATATGAATATTCCTCCTTCATCAATGCCGGTGAGGAAATACTGAAACAAGAGCCAGACGGCGTATTGCTCGCCCCCACTATTCCTGAGATGACGGCCAGATTCACCGACAAATTACAAGAACGGGAAATACCTTATATATTTATAGACTCCAATGTGGCCAGTCTGAACCCGCTGGCATTCTTCGGGCAGAAATCCGACCAAAGCGGATACTTTGCCGCCCGCATGGCCATGATGTTGGGAGAATGTCCCAAAGAAATCGTTATCTTCAGACAAATCAACGAAGGCCGCCTGGGATCAAACCAGCAGGAAAACCGTGAAAAAGGATTCAGAAAATATATGCAGGAGCATTTTCCCGACTGCAAGATAGTGGAACTGAACCTCTACGCCAAGCGTCCGGACGAGGACGAGGCGCTGATGAACCGCTTTTTCCAAGAGAACCCACAGATTACGTGCGGCATCACTTTCAACTCGAAAGTGTACATTATAGGAGAATATCTCATCGGGCACAACATGAAAAATTTCAAACTGATTGGGTACGATTTATTACACCGGAACGTCTCTTGTCTGAAAGAGGGCGCAGTGGATTTCCTGATTGCTCAGCAACCTACCGCACAAGGATACAGCGGCGTAGAGAGCCTGTGCAATCACCTGATCTTCAAGAAAGAGGTGAAGCAATGCAATTACATGCCCATCACCTTGCTTGCGGTGGAGAACGTGGATTTCTATCTGGACGCGCATAAAAAGTAAATCTGATAACTAAAAATAGAAATGGAAACAAAGTATTTGAAAATCAATCCGGCTGATAACGTAGTGGTGGCTATCTCGGATTTAAAAGCAGGCGAGGCCATCACGGTAGACGGTCATGCCATCACGTTGAAGGAAGACGTGCCTGCCGGCCATAAGGTGACACTGAAAGATTTCGCCCAAGGCGAGAATATCATCAAGTATGGTTACCCCATCGGCCATGCCGTGACTGCCGTGGAACAAGGACGCTGGATCAATGAAACCCAGATAAAGACAAACCTTGCCGGACTGTTGGATTACACCTACAATCCGGTCAGCGTAGACCTCAATATCCCGAAGAAAGACCTGACGTTCAAAGGATACCGCCGCAAAAACGGTGATGTAGGTATCCGTAACGAGGTATGGATTATCCCCACCGTGGGTTGTGTAAACGGTATCATCGGACAACTGGCCGAAGCGTTACGCCGCGAAACCAACTGCGAAGGTGTGGACGCTATCGTGGCATTCCCTCACAACTATGGCTGTTCACAGCTGGGCGATGACCACGAGAATACCAAGAAAATTCTCCGCGACATGATTCTGCATCCTAATGCAGGAGCCGTACTGATTGTCAGTCTGGGCTGCGAGAACAACCAGCCGGATGTTTTCCGCGAGTTTCTGGGCGATTACGACACAGACCGCGTAAAGTTCATGGTAACTCAGAAAGTGGGGGATGAATTTGAAGAGGGTATGAAGATTCTGCGTGAACTGTACGCCAAAGCCAAGACCGATGTACGCGAGGATGTTCCTTTGTCCGAGTTGCGTGTAGGCTTGAAATGCGGCGGTTCGGATGGCTTCTCAGGTATCACCGCCAATCCGTTGCTGGGTATGTTCTCCGACTTCCTGATTGCACAGGGCGGTACTTCCGTACTGACGGAGGTTCCCGAAATGTTCGGTGCGGAAACCATCCTGATGAACCGTTGCCGCACCAAGGAACTGTTCGAGCAGACCGTACACCTGATTAATGACTTTAAGGAATATTTCCTGTCACACGGCGAACCAGTGGGCGAAAATCCGTCACCGGGCAACAAGGCAGGTGGTATCTCCACCCTGGAAGACAAAGCGTTGGGATGTACCCAAAAATGCGGCAAAGCATACGTTGACGGAGTTATGGGCTATGGCGACCGCCTGAAAGTGAAAGGTTTGAACTTGCTTTCCGCACCGGGCAACGATTTGGTAGCTGCCACCGCCCTCGCCTCCTGCGGCTGTCACATGGTGCTCTTCACTACCGGCCGCGGTACTCCGTTCGGTACGTTTGTTCCTACCATGAAGATTTCCACCAACTCCACTCTGGCTAAAAACAAACCGGGATGGATTGACTTCAATGCCGGAGTCATCGTAGAAAACGAACCGATGGAAAAGACCTGCGAACGCTTTATAGACTATATCATCCGTGTTGCCAGCGGAGAACCGGTAAACAATGAAAAGAAGAATTATCGTGAAATCGCCATCTTCAAGACAGGCGTGACACTATAATCCAATTTTATCCCCAACTTTCCCAATACCCTTACAGCCCTGCCTTCCCTGTTACGAAGGTGGGGCTGTGACCTTTTTCCCCCATATATTGTTATACAGCAAGTCTTTTTGTAACTTTGCACCTCATTTTATAAAATACAAATTCATGAACGGTGAAAAATTAACTCCAATAACCAATAAGCCCAGTCTATGGGCACTCAGTCCACTGCTGGTATTTCTATGCCTGTATCTGGTGACCTCCATCATTGTAAACGACTTCTATAAAGTCCCCATCACGATTGCTTTCATGGTATCCTCGGTCTATGCGGTATGCATCACCAAAGGCCTGAGCCTGAATGAGCGAATGCTGCAATATTCCATCGGCGCAGCCAACAAGAACATCATGCTGATGATCTGGATTTTCATCCTGGCAGGCGCATTCGCCCAAAGTGCCAAAGATATCGGGGCCATTGACGCGACCGTCAACCTTACGCTTCTCCTGCTGCCGGACAATCTGCTGCTGGCAGGCATCTTCCTGGCTGCCTGTTTCATCTCACTCTCCATCGGAACCTCGGTAGGAACCATCGTGGCACTAGTTCCCGTGGCAGCAGGCATCGCAGAGAAAACCGACATGAACCTGGCCTTCATGACAGGTATCGTGGTGGGAGGAGCCTTCTTCGGCGACAACCTTTCATTCATCTCGGATACCACCATCGCCGCCACCCGTACCCAGGGATGCGCCATGCGTGACAAGTTCCGGGTAAACTTCATGATAGCCCTTCCGGCCGCTCTGATGGTTTTCGGCTACTATATTTTCAGAGGGATGGACGTGATGACGACCCACGACATCCAGTCGGTGGAATGGATCAAAATCCTCCCCTACCTGGTTGTGTTGGGAACCGCCATAGCAGGTATGAATGTGGCACTCGTACTGATACTGGGCATCGCCACAACGGGAGTGATCGGCCTGTTCACGGGGAGCATCGGCCTGTTCGACTGGCTCGGCTCCATGGGCACAGGGATCACCGGGATGGGTGAGCTCATCATCATCACCTTGATGGCAGGCGGTATGCTGGAACTGATCCGTTTTAATGGCGGAGTGGACTATATCATCCAAAAACTGACCAAACACGTCAACAGCAAACGCGGAGCCGAACTTTGCATCGCGGCTTTGGTGAGCATCGCCAATTTCTGCACAGCCAACAATACGATAGCCATCATCACAGTGGGACCGCTTGCCAACGATATCGCTACCCGCTACAGGGTGGACAAACGCAAGAGTGCAAGTATTCTGGATACTTTCTCGTGTGTCATCCAGGGAATCATCCCTTACGGAGCACAAATGCTGATTGCTGCCAAACTGGCTTCCCTGTCTCCTTTGAGCATTATCGAATACTTGTACTATCCGGTAGCCATCGGGATATTTGCCCTGCTGAGCATCTTCTTGAGATACCCCAGACGGTATTCGTGAAAACAAGCGGCAGACGGTTATATTCCACCACGCACAGACCGGCTGAACTCTTTCGCAATGTCCAGACGATGAAGGTGAAAGATTTATAATCTTACAGCTGTAAGATATAGCATCTTACACGTGAAAGATCCATATCTTCCGTGATTAACGGCGCGTACCTGGGGGGCAAATAGCATTCAACAAAGATACGATATGCATTTATCCATGGGCGGTCCAACTCCTCTTTCTTCCAAATCCGGAATCGTGCGTGGTGTATCCGCCCGAACCCGGATAGGGAAAATCTCATTGATATAGCATTTCTGTCGAGGTGCAAATCCTATGTTTTTGAAGAGTTCAACAACAGCAGTTATTTCTTTTTCTTTGTTACTGTTGTTTTTCTTCTCTTCTCTATTCTTTTCTTCTCTTATAAAGTTTTGCTTAAAGCTTGCTTGCAAACCCCCATTAACACATTCATTATCAATACATTGCAGTGTATTTTCGGTTACATTTTCATCATCACTTTTTTCAATCGTGTTTTTCATGCATTTTACACTGTTTTCCGCATTGCTTTCCGTGTTGTTTTCCTTATTGCCTGCATCGTCATTCGCTTCTTTATCCGCTGCCGTGAGGACAGTAGAAGTGATTACTTTTTCAGCTGTCTGCACAGTCTTTTTCTTGCTGCTTCTTCCTCCTTTGCTACCGGCGGCGGCACGTTGCTCCGAAAGCTTATTCTGATAACCCATCACCTCATCCAGATACAGGCATCGGAAATATCCGTCCTCCATTATGACAAACAAGTTAAAGTCTTTAATGAGATGCTGCAGATCTTCCACTGTAGCCCCCCATTGTTCAGCCAACAAATCCAGTTCGTTAAAATCGTGTTTGTATTCCTGTTGCCTTCTCAGGAACAATATCATTTGAATATATAATCCTATTCCCATGCATTTCATTTCGGCATTCAGCTTCATCATTTTGTAATCCGACATCAAGCTGCAATTCAGCCGGATAAACTGTTCGGTGTAATCCATTCCTTTTGTTTATTATATAGATGACAAAGTTACGAAAAAAAGTGAAACACAGAAAGATATAGTGATAGAATTAAGTTACAATAGTGTCGGTTGAACTGCCGATTATTCGTAAAGCCATTACAATCCCCGCCGAAACCAAATCCTGCCACCGCTACGTTACTTGTTCGTAACCATGCCCGAAAATAATAGTTACCCCATGGATTAAAAAAACGTCACTGATGAAAATCTTTATCCTCGACACCAAACGCTACAAAAAGGAATAAAATACAGAATCTTTAAAAACTTGTTATTCGCTATTCTCGATAAAAAGCAGTACTTTTGTCCTCATTAATTAATTCACAAATTGAATGATCGCAAAAAAAACAGTCATACAAGATATTAAGCTCGCCGACTTCCCCGAGGAAATTGACGAGCAAAACAACATAAAAGTGTACGGAGAGACCAGTTGGGAAAATCAATTGGCTGTACTCAGCCATTATCTGCATAACAACGACTGCATCGAAAGCAAAGAAAGTAAGCGGGAAGTGATATACGCCATCCGTGAGTTTTTAGAGCAGAAAAAAGAGAGCAAGAAAGAAGAAATAACGGATGAATATGTGACCAAAGTCGCAGAAGATCCTACCGCATACGGTCTGTTCTCGGATTTCTTCAACGTACCATTTCCTGATCCTAAAAAACCAAAATTCACTTTCATCGACCTATTTGCCGGAATGGGAGGTTTCCGCCTAGCCATGCAGGCGCAAGGTGGCAAGTGTGTATTCTCGTCGGAATGGAACAAATATGCCCAAAAGACTTACTTGGCAAACTTTGGAGAAATGCCTTTTGGCGACATTACAAAAGAAATAACCAAAAGCTATATCCCTCGGAATTTTGATGTGCTATGTGCCGGCTTTCCGTGTCAACCATTTTCTATTGCCGGAGTATCGAAGAAAAAAAGTCTCGGACGGGAAACGGGCTTCAAGGATAAAACACAAGGTACGTTATTTTTTGATGTGGCAGACATTATCAGTCGTCACCGTCCCAAAGCATTCTTTTTGGAGAATGTGAAAAACCTGATGTCTCATGACAAAGGCAACACGTTCAAGGTAATCAAGGGCACATTAGAGGAATTGCGTTATTCACTCCACTACCTTGTCATGGACGGACAAACCTATGTGCCACAACATCGGGAACGTATCATGATAGTAGGTTTTGACCAAGATGTCTTTCATGGAAAAGAGCAATTCGCCTTTCCCGAGCAGAAACAATCAACCCAAAGCATCAAAGAAATACTAGACCCTGATATTGACGAAAAATACACGTTGAGTGATAAGCTTTGGAGCTATCTGCAAAACTATGCAGAAAAGCATCGCGCCAAGGGAAATGGATTTGGTTTCGGAATGGTGGATCTGAATGGCATTTCCCGTACTTTAAGTGCCCGTTACTATAAGGATGGTTCCGAAATCCTTATTCCACAAACAGGAGGAAAGAATCCTCGCAGATTGTCTCCTCGCGAATGTGCCCGACTAATGGGATATCCCGATGAATATCGCCTTAACCAAGTTTCTGATGTACAAGCTTACAGGCAATGCGGGAATTCAGTCGTAGTACCTCTTATTACAGCCGTTTCAGAACAATTAGTAAAAGCCATGTTAAATAATTGATTATTATGAGTGAAATTCTAAATAGTGCCATAGTCAAAGTACAAAATGCCAAATATGCATTTTGCCGTTTCATTACAGCCAATGATACTGGGAAGAACGGTTCACATCAAGCAGGCTTCTATATACCAAAATGCGCAGCGGCACTTTTGTTCGACACTCCGGGAGTGAAAGGTGAAAACAAAGACAAGATGGTAAAGGTCAAATGGCAAGATGATTTTACAACTGACAGCCGTTTTATCTATTATGGGCAAGGAACACGTAATGAATACCGAATAACCCGTTTTGGGAAAGGCTTTCCTTTTTTTGAGGAAGACAATGTAGGCGATTTGCTCATTATTGCCCAACAGAGCGAAGATTATTATTATGGTTTCGTCTTGCAGACAGATCAGGACATTGACGATTTCTTTGCCTATTTCAACCTTTCTCCGGAGAAAACAAATCAATTGATTGATGTTACACAAGCAAGTACACCGGAAAAGCAATTGGAAATCGGCATCCAAGAGCTTGTTACCTTATACACCGATTTTCCGGAAACCCGGCAAATGGCTCAATTCGCCAGAGACATATATAACAAAGCTCATCATATCACGGACTTTCATATTTGCAAGTTTCCCGATGAACAATTATTAAAATGGATTGATACGGAGTACAGTCTATTCCGCTGTTTCGAGGAGAAAGTTTATGCACCTATTTACAGTGTGCCTTTTTCTAACTGTCAAGAATTGGTCAAATTCTCAAACATCATTCTCAACCGTCGCAAATCCCGCGCAGGCAAATCCTTGGAGCATCACCTTGCAACGATATTCACGGCGGCACAATTGGAATACGAAGAACAAGCCGTGACGGAAGACAATAAAAAGCCCGATTTCCTGTTTCCCAACGGAGAAGCTTACCATAACATGCTGTTTCCTGCTAACAAATTGGTATTTCTTGGAGCAAAAACAACCTGCAAAGACCGTTGGCGACAAGTTCTGAACGAAGCAGACCGCATCGAAACCAAATACTTGTTTACCCTGCAACAAGGCATTTCCAAGAATCAGCTTCGGGAAATGAAGCACGAACACCTTAAACTTGTTGTCCCTGCCTCTTACCGGACATCATTTGACAAAGAGTTCCAACCTGAAATTGAGACATTGGCTTCATTCATCGAAATGGTTAAATTAAAACAAAACAGTAACCCCATCTATTCAGTATAAATCACCTCTTCCCATATTCCGCTTCGCCCTCGGTCACCACGCCGGGGGGATCTTTGTCCTCCGGTATTTCATAAAACATGGAAGGTCGCGACCTGAATCGTTCCAAATACGTATGGTTGATGTAATATTCTATCTCCAGCAACGTCTGCTGCCTCACCGCAGATTTCAACTGACACTCCCACACGGTTATTACCGACCAACCCATTTTACGTAACTTCTCCTTGTTACGCTTGTCCCTCAGCTTGTTCCCTTCAATCTTATTTTTCCAAAACTCGCGGTTGGTCTTGGGCATGGTACCGTCCACCTCATGCCCGTGCCAAAAACATCCGTGAATAAAAATCACGATGCCGTATTTGCGCAATACGATATCCGGAGTTCCCGGCAGCCCCTTTACATTTTTGCGGTAACGGTAGCCACGGGAGAAGAGGTAACGGCGCACGATCCATTCCGGTTTCGTGTCCTTGCCCTTGATTTTCGCCATGACGGCGGAACGCTTCTTCTTACTCCAAATATCCATACACTTCGGTTCGATATGGCAAAATTAACCAATTTATGTCAATTCTTCGAATTTCTGAATATGAGAATACATGTAATAGTTCTTCGCAAAAAACGCATCTTCCTCTGCACGCCGTTCCAAGATACATCTGTATCGTTCTCTTGGAATGATCTGTTCCTTTCATATCGCTGTCGTTTTTAGATTGTCAGTTTCAGTATCTCTCTCCAATAGGTCGGATCCGCCTCGCTTAGAAAGAAATCTATGAAGTCCCTTCGTGTGTCCTTGTTCAACCGAGTGGCAACAATCATTCTTCCCGCTTCCGGCAAAAGGGGACAACGAAAAAAAGAAATATCATTTGGTAGCCCGTAAAAGCACCTTTTAGCATAAGTACAAAAGAAAGGGACATTGCGTCATCAGTCTAAACATCGTCTAGGCGCACGAGGCTGTACCTTTTTCTCCAGTTAGGCGGTAGTCGGCACACGCTTGCTCAAAAATCGTTTTGGCAATGGTGTCCAACGGACAAAACCGCTTTTACAAAAAATCTTATGAATAAGGGAATAAAAAACCGAGAGTTTATTTCAAAATCTCCGATTAAATTAAAAAACACGCTATATCCGTCCAAAGGTAACAGAAGAAGATTTATGAATATTTATTTTGAAAATATACATAAAAGGATTATCTTTGCACCGCAAATGAATCAATGATATGAACCAATTACAGACTACATACAGCATACATCACCTTACATCGGGAAATACCCCCCTGTGTAATCACTTCATTGTGCATGTACATTGGTTCAGCGGATTTGTTTAGATTTCCACTCACACGTAATTTATTACCCAACTTTCATCCTACCCACACACGTGCCCGATGAAAGATATATTGCATGATGGTTCTCATTCGGTGAAACCGTCGGGTTGTATATGTTTTACTATAAAAATTGATTGCTATGTTTACTATTATATCTATTATGTTTGTTGGTATCGGTATAGGATATGTATTGCGCAACTTGCAGTTTTTACAGAAAATAGAAAAGAGTACATCACTCACTATCTTCCTGCTGTTGTTTGTTTTGGGAATCTCTATCGGCTCCAACAGCTTAATCATTAACAATTTAGGCAGATTCGGATGGCAGGCGGCTATATTGGCTACATTAAGCATTTTGGGCAGTATGCTAGCTTCTTTCCTGGTATTTCATCTGTTTTTTAAGAAAGGAGGCAAACAATGAAAGGCAGTTTGGTTGTTGTCGCATTTTTTTGTGCAGGATGTATGATTGGAGCTGTCAATAATTTCCAGTATGACATGCACTCTGTTTCCATGTATGTGCTTTATGCACTGATGCTCCAAGTAGGAATCAGCATAGGCAGCAATAAGAAATTGAAAGAACTGATTAAAAGCTTACGGCTGAAAATGCTCCTGGTACCGATGGCTACCATTGCGGGAACCTTGCTTTTCTCGGCACTGGCCAGTCTGCTATTAAGCCAATGGAGTGTATTCGACTGTATGGCGGTGGGCAGCGGCTTTGCCTATTATTCACTGTCCTCCATTCTGATCACACAGTTCAAAGAACCGTCTATCGGATTACAACTGGCCACCGAATTGGGAACCATTGCGTTACTGGCCAATATTTTCCGGGAGATGATGGCATTGCTCGGTGCTCCGCTCATACGGAAATATTTCGGACAGCTGGCTCCTATCTCGGCTGCCGGAGTGAACTCGATGGATGTATTGCTGCCATCCATCACACGTTATTCGGGAAAAGACATGATTCCCCTGGCCATATTCCACGGAATACTGATTGATATGAGTGTTCCTGTTTTCGTATCCTTCTTCTGTAATTTATAAAAAAAGAGAAGCCCGCTGATTGGTTAAGCGGGCTTCTTTTTCATATATAATATAGGCGGGAATTATTTCGCAACCTTTTCCAGTTTCTTCATGATAGAGAAGATGAACAATGCGGAAAGCAAGCAGCACACAATCAATACACTCCATACCATCCACAACTGCATATCACCCCACAAATAACCGATGATAGCTACCAGATAGTTACCAATAGCAGTAGCCACAAACCAAAGTCCCATCATAGCGCCTTTATACTTGGGAGGAGCTACCTTGGAAACAAATGAGATACCCATCGGTGACAGGAACAATTCGGCAAAAGTCAATACCAGATAAGTCGAGATCAGCCAGTTGGGTGAAACCAACGCGCTCTCGGCAATACCATTGGCTTCTACTTCAGCAGGAGTAGGCAGACCGAATGAGCCGAATGCCAGCAACATGAAACCTACTGCGGCAATCACCATACCGATACCGATTTTACGCGGAGCTGATGGTTCTTTTCCTTTCTTTGCCAATGAACCGAATACTGCCAGTGATACCGGAGTCAGAGCGACAACGAAGAAGGGGTTAAACTGTTGGAAAATCTGAGGAAGGATAGGCAATGTAGGGTCCATAGTACCATAATTGACTCCTAAAACCACAAGAGCCAAGGTAACAATAACGCCTGAAATCAATTTGCCCTTGCCTGTCTTGGACTGGAACAGTGAGAAACCTGCATAAACGGTTACAATAAGAAGAGCCAGATTCCATACGCTGAAGCCAAGGCGATCCAGACCGGTTACCTCATGTGCCGTGTAGTCACGGGCGAAGAAGGTCATGGTAAGACCGTTCTGATGGAATGCCATCCAGAAGAAAATAACCACAGCGAATACCAGCAACAAAGCGACGATGCGTTCTTTGGTCTGTGCGGGAGTCAGCTCTTCTTCGTGTACATTGGCCGGTTTAGCCTGCTTGGAGTTGTAATCGGCATGTTTGAATGTAGAACGGAAAATAACATAAATAGCCATAGAGGCAATCAATGAGATACATGCCACACCAAAACCATAGTTATAGGCTTCTGACAATTTATCAATATAGGTAGTACAGAAATCGGCCATACTTCCTGTGAAATTCTGTGCGGTCTGCATGGCAGTCAGTGTGGCCTCGCCTTCGGCCGTTATCGTACCGTCCAGGAACTGGTGTGCCAAAGAAGGTATCTGGGGTACATAGCTGAAACCTGCTTTGCCCAACACATAGTTGGTCATGGCAGTAGCGGCAGTCGGAGCGAACAGGGCACCGATGTTGATTGCCATATAGAACAAACTGAAAGCGGTATCACGTTTCGCGCTATACTCGGGAGCATCATACAGATTACCTACCATTACTTGCAGATTTCCCTTGAAAAGTCCGGTTCCCAAAGCAATCAGGGCAAGAGCGCCGAACATGGAATACAATCCGATATTGGTTGCCATCGGGATAGCCAGCAGCACATAACCGGCAAACATGATAACGATACCGGTAGTAACCATCTTGCCATAACCGAATTTATCGGCCAGGATACCTCCGATAAGCGGCATGAAATACACTCCTGCCAGGAAACTGGCAAAGATTGTTGACGTCGTGGCGGCTGTAAAGCCGAATTTCGCTTGCAGGAAAAGAGTGAAAATAGCAAGCATGGTGTAATAACCAAAGCGTTCGCCGGTATTGGCGAGAGCTAATGCGTATAAGCCTTTAGGCTGTCCTTCAAACATAGTTGATAAAGATTTAATTAATAGTTAGTATTCTTTTTTTGCAAAGATATAACTTTTAGTCTATCTGAAAAAAAAAGAGCCACAAATGTGACTCTTTTTGGCATATTTATTCGGTGAAAAGGGAACAAATCTCTGCTTTCGTTTCTTTTATCAGGTCATCGGCCGCTATTTTTATCTGTAATCCGCGGATACCGGCACTGATATAAATGTACGGGAATGCGGTGCAAGTCTCGTGTATATAGGTGGGGAAATGCTTTTTCATGCCGATGGGAGAACATCCTCCCCGGATATATCCTGTCAGGGGAAGCAGCTCTTTCATGGGAATCAGGTCGCATTTCTTGTTACCTGAGACTTTTGCCGCCATTTTTAAATCCACCTCGTGCTCGCCGGGTATGACACAGACAAAATATCCGGATTTATCCCCATGAAGCACCAAAGTCTTGAAGACTTGTTCTATGTTCTCGCCCAAACTGGCGGCAACGTGAACAGCGCTGAGGTCATTCTCGTCTACTTCGTATGGAATAAGCTCGTATGCTATCTTGGCCTTATCAAGCAGACGGGCTACGTTGGTTTTAGCTATTTTCTCTTTCATTGCTGGTATGCCGGTTAATTTTCCAATTCTTCTTTTATAAATTTCGGGGTATATCCTTTCTTGCTTCCGGCCACTTCCTCAGGAGTTCCGGCAGCAAGCACCTGTCCTCCGCCCCTTCCGCCTTCGGGACCCATATCGATGATGTAATCCGCCAGTTTGATCACGTCTAGGTTATGTTCGATAACCAGAACGGTATTGCCTTTCTCCACCAGTTTGTTCAATACATTCATCAGCACACGGATATCTTCGAAATGAAGCCCGGTAGTAGGCTCATCCAGAATATACATCGTTTTGCCGGTATCACGCTTGGACAGTTCCGTAGCCAGTTTCACACGCTGGCTCTCTCCGCCCGACAAGGTGGTGGAGGGCTGTCCCAGTTTAATATATCCTAACCCCACCTCTTGCAGCACTTTGATTTTATTCAGAATCTGAGGCACATTCTCAAAGAACTCTACAGCACGATTGATGGTCATGTCCAGTACATCGGCTATGGATTTACCCTTATAGCGCACTTCCAGCGTTTCGCGGTTATATCGTTTGCCGTGACAAACCTCGCAAGGCACTAGCACATCGGGCAGGAAATTCATTTCGATGGTCTTGTATCCGTTACCACCGCAAGCCTCGCAGCGTCCTCCGGTTACATTGAACGAGAAACGCCCCGGCTTATAGCCACGGATCTTCGCTTCGGGCAGACCGACAAACAGATTCCGGATATCCGAGAATACCCCTGTATAGGTGGCCGGATTGGAACGCGGTGTCCTACCCAGCGGCGACTGGTCCACATTCACCACCTTATCTATATAGTCCAGTCCCTCCACACTGTCATAGGGCAGAGGTTCCTGCAAAGAACGGTAGAAATGCTGTGACAGGATGGGCTGCAAGGTATCGTTTATCAGCGTGGATTTACCACTGCCGGACACCCCTGTGACACAAATGAGTTTTCCCAAAGGAAATTCCACATCCACATTCTTCAGGTTGTTCCCCTTCGCCCCTCTCAGCCATAAGGATTTCCCGTTACCGGGGCGGCGTTCGGCCGGTATCTCTATCTTCATCTGTCCGTTTAAATACTTAGAGGTAAGCGTTCCTGTCTGAAGCATTTGTTTCGGAGTCCCCTGAAACACTACCTCGCCTCCCAGGCGGCCCGCCTTCGGTCCCATATCAACCACATAGTCTGCCGCCAGCATCATATCCTTGTCATGCTCCACCACGATGACAGAGTTACCTGTGTCACGCAACTTCTTCAAAGAGTTGATAAGGCGGAGGTTGTCCCGTTGGTGTAATCCGATACTCGGTTCATCCAGAATATAAAGCACGTTCACCAGCTGGGAGCCGATTTGAGTTGCCAGACGGATGCGCTGGCTCTCGCCTCCCGAAAGGGATACCGAGGTGCGATTCAGTGAAAGATAATCCAGTCCCACATCCAACAAAAACTTAAGACGGGTACGGATCTCCTTCAAAATCTCGGCGGCAATCATGCGCTGCTTGTCTTCCAAAAAAGAATCGACCTGTTGCAACCAGTCATACAGTTCGTTAATATCCATGCTTGCCAGTTCATAAATGTTCTTGTCATGGATACGGAAATGCAACGCCTCCTTGTTCAGACGCGCTCCCTTGCATTCGGGACAAACATCGGTCTTGGCAAACTGTTCCGCCCACTTCTGAGCAGTGGCCGACGCATCTTTCTCCTGCATCATCTGGATGTACTTCACAATCCCTTCATAAGTTACAAAGTAATCGGAAGAGGTATGAATCAAGGTGCTCTTTATCTTGATACGCTCATCCGAGCCATAGAGTATTTCGTCTATCGCATCATCCGGCATATCCTTGACCGGCGTCTTGATCGTAAAATCATATTTTTCAAGCAACGCCTCTATCTGCCAGAAAATCATGGCATTTTTATATTTGCCCAAAGGCACGATGGCTCCTTCGTAAATGGAAAGATTCCTGTCGGGAATCACTTTGTCCACATCAATCAGATTCACATACCCCAGCCCCTTACAACGGGGGCAAGCTCCCTGCGGAGAGTTAAACGAAAAATTATGAGGAGCAGGTTCTTTATAAGACAGTCCGGTAACAGGACACATCAACCGCTTACTGTAATGGCGCACCTCCCGGGTATCGGCGTCATAAATCATAATCAGCCCCTCACCCTGCTGCATGGCAGTGGCAACGCTCTGTTTCAGCCGTTTGTCATCCTTTTCCGATACGACCAACTTATCTATCACAACTTCTATATCATGATTTTTATAACGGTCCAGCTTCATGCCGTGTACAATCTCGCGCACCTCGCCGTCCACGCGGACATACAGATAACCTTTCTTGCGCACTTGCTCGAAAAGTTCTTTGTAATGTCCCTTACGGGTACGTACCAACGGGGCAAGCATAAATATCTTCTTACCCTGATAATCCCGGTGAATCAGGCCGATGATCTGTTCCTCGGTATATTTCACCATTTTCTCTCCCGAAAGATAAGAATAAGCAACTCCTGCACGGGCATAGAGCAAACGGAGATAATCGTATATCTCTGTCGTAGTCCCCACGGTAGAGCGGGGATTCTTGTTTGTCGTTTTCTGTTCGATGGAAATTACCGGACTGAGTCCTGTAATCTTATCCACATCCGGCCGCTCCAACCCTCCCAGGAAATTACGGGCGTATGCGGAAAAGGTCTCAATGTATCTCCGCTGCCCTTCGGCGAAGATGGTATCGAATGCCAAGGACGATTTACCGCTTCCGCTCAATCCGGTTATCACCGTCAGGCTGTTCCGTGGAATTTCAACATCTATATCTTTCAAGTTATGTACACGGGCACCGTATACATTAATCAGTTCTTTTTCTTCACTCATAGTCTTCTTACTCTGCGTAATCTTTGCAAAATTAATGCTTCCCGACGAAATATTTAATTAAAAAGCCTAATAATATTTTCTATTCTTTCTATATAATGTGAATAAAACAGTTTTTTTTGTACTTTTGCCACTCAGTTTAATCAACACACTGCAAATGAAATTTATTCGAGCATTATATCTTATCGCAGCCTTGTCTGCCAGCAGCACCGGAATGATGGCTCAAACACAGTCTTCCGGCTATTTCCTGCACACCATCACCAAAGGGCAAAGTCTTTATTCCATAGCCAGCATGTATAATGTCACTACCGGTGATATCGTTAAAATGAACCCCGGCAGCGACCAGAAAATTAAAACCGGTGAAACATTGAAGATTCCACAAAAGAACATCGGAACGGAACAGCAGATGTTCCATACCATCCAGTCGGGTGAAACCTTGTACAAGCTGACACAACGCTATGGAGTAACCGCACAACGCATCTGCCAGGCAAATCCCGGACTGAGCGCGGAGAATTTCCGTATCGGACAGGTTATCGTAATTCCCGCCAAGGTGACGGACAGCGAGGAGATAATCATGAACGAGGTGAAAGCCGCACAGACTACCAAGCCGGTCACCACTTCCACCCCACTGAAACCCAATTGCAGGGATATGCATAAAGTGGAACGCAAGGAAACGATATTCAGCATCAGCCGCCTGTATGGCATCACAGAAGCCGAACTGATTGCCGCCAATCCTGAACTGCGTACCGAAAAACTGAAAAAAGGAAGGTTCCTTTGTATTCCATATCCTAAGGATACAAAGACTGAAACGCCTGTGGATAATACGCCTGCCGTAATCCCCACGGACGACCAGCTGTTTAATGAAAGCAAGAAGGAGGCACGCAAAATATCTACCATCAAAGCTGCCGTAATGCTGCCATTCATGACAGACGGCAAGGGCAACCGTGACGAACAGACACGTATGGTGGAATACTATGAAGGCTTCCTGATGGCAGTAGACAGCTTGAAGGAAAAAGGAGTATCCATCGACCTGTACTCATACGATACCCATAACAATACTTCTTCCATCAAGAACATTCTGGATAGAAGTGAATTGAAGAGCATGGATATTATCTTCGGCCCGGCTTATCCCGACCAGGTGAAACCGGTTGCGGAATTCGCCAAGAAAAACAATATCCGGCTGGTAGTACCTTTTACCTCCAAAGGGAATGAAGTTTTCAGCAATCCCGCCATCTATCAGATAAATACTCCCCAATCTTATCTGTACTCGGAAGTTTACGAGCATTTTACCCGCAAGTTTACAACCGCCAATGTTATCTTCCTGGATGCAGAAGATGGTGACAAAGACAAAGTGGATTTTATAAAAGGACTGAAAGAGGAGTTAAAAACCAAACGCATTCCTTTTACCGAATTAAAAGGGGAAAATATTACTCCGGAATCATTGAAAGGCGCGATGAACCATAGTATGGATAATGTATTCATCCCGACTTCCGGCACCAACGTGGCATTGATAAAACTGTTACCACAACTGATTGTGACCTCCCGTGACAATCCCGACTACCGTATGCAGTTATTCGGCTATCCGGAATGGCAGACCTATACCAACGACCATCTGGCCAGTTTCTATGAACTGGACACCTATTTCTATTCTTCGTTTTACACAAACAATTTATTTCCGGAAGCCGTTCAGTTCTCATCGGCTTACCGCAAATGGTACAGCAAGGATATGCTCAACTCATTCCCTAAATATGGTATGCTGGGATTCGATACAGGATATTTCTTCCTGAAGGGCCTGTCCCAATACGGCAACAAACTGGAAGACAAACTGGACAAGGTGGCTGTCACCCCTATCCAGACCGGATTTAAATTTGAACGCGTAAACAACTGGGGTGGATTTATCAATCGTAAAGTGTTCTTCGTTCATTTTACCAAGGACTTTGAACTGATTAAACTTGATTTTGAATAATGAAAAAGTATAAGAACTTCGGGCTGCTTGTACTGGCATTGCTCTTTGCATTGCCGGCAGCTGCACAGTTGGGTGAAGAACGTCATAATTTTGCCGTCGGCATCAATGGTGGTCTGAACATGAGTTCCGTCAGCTTCAACCCGAAAATCAAACTGAACACCTTGAACACCATGTCTATGGGGGTTACCATGAGATATATGTCCGAGAAATATTTCAAGATGATGTGTGGCGTGCAAATGGAAATAAACTATTCACAACGCGGATGGGACGAAAAGATAGAAGATGATTCCGGCAATTCTTACAGCCGCACCATGAATTATCTGGAAATCCCTTTCATGGCACATCTGGCATTCGGCAAGGATGCATTGAACCGGGGAGTGAAGGTCTTTTTCAATGCAGGACCACAAATCGGCTTTTTCCTGGGTGACAACGAAAAGATAAACTGGACTACTTCTACAACAAGACCGGAACACGGTAAAGAGGTGGAGAATAAATTTGATTATGGTATCACAGCCGGCGCCGGTCTGGAAGTAAGTACCGGTATCGGACATTTCCTGCTGGAAGGACGTTACTATATGGGATTGAGCGACTTTTACAAGAACTCGAAAAGAGATTTCTTCGAAAGATCAGCCCATTCATTCATAGGCATACGGCTGAGTTATCTGATAGATATTACTAAATAAAAAAAGGACTCTCTCTCATAATACAAAAGCCTGCAAGATTCATCTTGCAGGCTTTTTATATCATACATAATAATTCCCTCAGCTTATCTCAAACGGTCGTATGCTTTAACCAATACCTCATCCTTACCAATGGCGCGGATGGCAAGCCAATTCAAAATGATGGCAACCAACGGCAGACACACAGTCCATGAAGGAGAAAATGTCATAGACTCTTCTTTCAACATAAAAATAAAAGTGACCAATGTGGCATAATACCCGATCAACAAAATGGTGCTGAAAATAGTCAGACGGATTTGCAACATGCGTTTTTTGAACAAGAAGATAGTGCCGAAAGCAAGAACCGCAACAACCAGCAAAATCACAAACAAGGCCCATGGAGCATAATCTTTAGTACCATCCGCCATAGTAAGACACAGATTTGTTAAAGCGGAAACACTATAATCACTTCCTATGTATGAGCCTACGGGACTACACAGGCAAATAATAATCAAAATGGTAACAACAAGTAAATAAACAGATTGAATGCGTTGTATCATAGTCTCTTTAATTTTAATCATACAACCCGTCATTCTAAACGCAGTGAAAAACCTGAAAACACAAAGTGAATGGTTATCAGATTCCTCACTGCGTTCAGCATAACAGGGCTAATATAATGTGAGGTGCATCAAAATGTACCACAGATTACTCAGATTGATACAGTTTCCACACGAAACGACTCATGTTTCAAAATAGAACGATCCGTGTAACCTGCGGTAAAGACCTTTTGCACAGCCCCAAATGAAAAATCACTGTAGTTTCTCTTTTTCTTTAGCAGGATTACGGAAATAAACCTTGCCTTCTTCATATTCCTGAGCAGCGATCAATGTCGGTTTCGGAAGTTTTTCGTAATAACGTGAGATTTCGATCTGCTCTCTATTTTCAAAGACTTCTTCCAGGTTATCGTTGTATGAGGCAAACTCCTGCAATTTCTTTGAAAGATCATTCTTCATCTCAACACTAATCTGGTTGGCACGTTTGCCAATGATAGCAACAGTTTCATAAATGTTACCTGTGTCTGCACATAAATCCATCATGTCACGGGTAACAGTATTACTTGGAGCGTTTGTCTTTTTGTAATCCATAATTTCTTATTTAGTTTTATTCATTAAATTCTTTTACGTACTTATTGGCATCCTTGTAGATGCTCTCCACTTCTTTAGTATACTTGCTGTCGGGAAACTCGTTCTTGAAAGAATAATATTCATCTATCGTTTCACGCATACGCTCTTCTTTCTTTTCTTCCACGCTCGCTTTCGCCATATCATATTTGGCACGCAAGACCAGGATAGAAAGATCTTCGCGCATCTTGGTATAGGGATAGTCTTTCAAAGCATTCTGGGCGGTAACGATGCAAGACAAATAGTTGTTACCGGTAGTGCTATAAGTACTGTTTCCTGTATAAGAGCCCAAATCATAATACAATTTCGCAGCCAGATAGTCTTTCATCACCAGCTTGTCCTGCAAATCAAAAATCATTTGCTGTGCATCCTGCCGACGGCTACTGGTAGGGAAATATTCCATAAACATCTGCAACTCCTGAATAGCCTTATAGGTGCTCGACTGGTCCAAACGAGGTTCCGGAGTATCCAGGAACAATGCTTTTCCTGAAAAATATCTGGCCTGTTCCGTATAGACCCCACGCGGATAAGTATTATAATAAGTGGTGAAATAATGCGAAGCTGTGATGAAGTCACCCTGATTATAGTAGGTCATACCCAACATATAAAGTGATTCCTCAGCCTTATCCGTTCCCTTCATGATGGTAATCAATTCCTCCAGAATGGTGGCCGCCTTAGTATTCTGCCCTTTGCCAAAGTAACTTTTGGCCGCTTCGTACTTGTATTCGTAGTCCGTGCTTTTTAAAACTTTGTTATACTCTCCACAAGACGTTAGAACCGTACCGGAGACAAGAGCTATAATGATATATTTTTTCATCTTATTCAAATAATTGCGCAAATTTACGCCTTTCCACCGAATAATGCAATATTTCCATGTTTTTAAATGCTAAAAAGTCGACAAGAGTCTATTTTTTAGAGATGAATAGATAATATCTAAGGAAATAACTGTATTTTTACATCTCATTAAACCAAACATGCTATTATGAATTTTGAATTGATTTCCGAATACCAACCCACCGGCGACCAACCGGAAGCTATCGCCCAGCTGACCGAAGGGGTGCTGGAAGGAGTCCCCGCACAAACTTTATTGGGGGTCACCGGGTCCGGCAAGACTTTCACGATTGCAAATGTAATTAAAAACATCAATAAGCCCACCTTGATATTAAGCCATAACAAAACATTGGCAGCCCAGTTATACGGAGAGTTCAAGAGTTTCTTTCCCAATAATGCTGTGGAATACTATGTATCTTATTATGACTATTACCAGCCGGAAGCATACTTGCCGTCCAGCGACACCTATATAGAAAAGGATCTGGCCATTAATGAAGAGATTGACAAATTGCGGCTGGCTGCCACCTCTGCCCTGCTGTCGGGACGGAAGGACGTGGTGGTGGTGTCTTCCGTGTCCTGCATCTACGGTATGGGGAACCCGTCGGATTTCTATAATAACGTAATCGAGATAAAAAAAGGCAAACTGCTGGACAGGAATGTATTTTTACGCCGCTTGGTGGACAGCCTGTATGTGCGTAACGACATAGAACTGAACCGCGGAAACTTCCGCGTAAAAGGTGACACGGTAGACATTTACCTGGCATATAGCGACAATCTCCTCCGGGTTATGTTTTGGGACGATGAAATTGATGCCATTGAAGAGATAGACCCTATTTCGGGAATCCGTCTGGCAACTTTTGATGAATACAAAATTTATCCGGCCAATCTTTTTATGACCACCAAAGAGAGCCAGTTGAGAGCTATTCATCAGATTGAGGACGACTTGACGAAAGAGGTGGCCAAATTCGAGGAGGAAGGAAAAATGTATGAGGCGAAACGACTCTATGAGCGCGTGACATACGATATGGAGATGATTCGCGAACTGGGGCATTGTTCGGGCATAGAAAATTATTCCCGCTACTTTGACGGGCGTAATGCAGGTACCCGTCCTTACTGTCTGCTGGACTTCTTTCCGGATGATTTCCTGATTGTAATAGACGAAAGCCATGTCAGCGTACCGCAAATACGTGCCATGTATGGTGGTGACCGGGCCAGAAAAACCAATTTGGTGGAATATGGTTTCCGGATGGAGTCGGCTTTTGACAACCGTCCTCTAAAATTTGAAGAGTTCAAGGAACTGGCCAAACAAGTGATTTATGTCAGTGCCACACCTGCCGATTATGAATTGGTGGAAAGTGAAGGCATTATCGTTGAACAGGTTATCCGTCCTACCGGATTGCTGGACCCGGTAATTGAAGTACGCCCCAGTCTGAATCAGATTGACGACCTGATGGAAGAGATACAGCAACGCATCGAGAAAGAAGAACGTGTACTGGTGACCACGCTTACCAAACGCATGGCAGAAGAATTGACCGAATATCTGCTGCGCAATGACATCCGCTGCAACTACATCCACAGCGATGTGGACACTTTGGAACGCGTCAAGATTATGGATGAATTACGTCAGGGCGTTTATGATGTACTGGTGGGTGTGAATTTGCTTCGTGAAGGTCTGGACTTGCCCGAAGTGTCTTTGGTCGCCATTCTGGATGCAGACAAAGAAGGGTTCCTCCGCTCCCACCGTTCGCTGACCCAGACAGCAGGACGCGCCGCCCGCAATATCAATGGAAAAGTAATCATGTATGCAGACCGCATGACGGACAGCATGAAAAAAACGATAGACGAAACCAACCGCCGTCGTGAAAAACAGCTGGCATATAACGAAGAGCATGGAATCACCCCCAAACAGATACAGCGTGCGCGGAATGCTGCCTTGTTGGGCAACAACAGCAACGAAGTTACCGGAACCACTCAAGGCCCCAAGGCATACATCGAGCCATCTTCCGATACAACGGCTGCCGACCCGATTGTTCAGTATATGACCAAGCCACAGATGGAGAAAACGATAGAACGTACCCGGAAACTGATGCAGGAAGCTGCCAAGAAGCTGGAATTTATAGAAGCTGCACAATACAGGGATGAGCTGCTGAAACTGGAAGATATGATGAAAGAGAGGTGGGGATAGACTTGCCCCCTTGGCGGAAGAAGGCGCACTGCCTGTCGAGGAAAAGCCTGTTACCCGAAGAAATATCACGGATATGCCGGTGAGTTCCGGAATAAAGGCAGGGATGGAAAAGGAAAAGACAAGAAGGACAAACAGCAAAAAAGCAGGGAGTGTCCCCCTGCTTTTTTCAGAACCGTACCATTAATTCCATCACAAACTTGTCTTGTTCGGACTCTTTTGCCAAAGATAGTTTATCATAGAAATATTTCTCGTAATTAAGACGCAAATCCGCTTGAAAAGCCTTTCCAAAGCTTAATGTCACACCTCCAGTCACACGCTGGCGGGAATAATCGGTAATGTAAAGCTTACCATCCTCATCCGCATTACCGTTACTATGATCTCCCATACTGTCATAACGTCCTAGAAATGAAATTTTCCGGAACAGGCCTTTCTTGATAAACAAGTCGTAATTGACAAAGGCGTTGAAAGCATGTACATCATCAAATGAGTTTTTCGCATAAGTTTTATAAAGGTATTCGGCTTCTATATGCCAATTATCAAACTCGTAGTAAGTACCGATATCATACATATAAATGCTGATTTTATCGGGATGTATTTTCTGGGTACTCAAAGTCAAGTTATAATTTTTCCACGGCATCAATTGAAGCTTAACAGAATAATTCAACGTGTTGTGCCACTCTTTCTGATTGGTGAGTCCGGAGCCGTTGAACAGTCCGCCTTCCAGTTTCAACGGCAGTCCCTCCTTTAAAGAGAAAGCTCCGGTAGCACCCACATCACGCACATTCCCCACCTGTTTGGCTATGAACGAACGATTAGCAAAATATTGTTGGTGGGGAGATCGATGAGCGTCTATGGTGAAAGGCACACGCATCTGTCCTAGTGTGACATTCCATGTATCATTGGGAACAAAGCGGGCATATGCATCCAGCATCTTGATGCTTCCCTCATCGGACAAGTCTATTTCAGCCTTATAAGCAATTACCGGAAGAACCTTCCCGTCCAGACTGACACGGGCGTTACGTACCTGGAACCGTTGCATTCCGTTAGTGGTTTGAAGTTCATATTTACCGCGGATCGTTCCATGTACTTCCGGCAGATATTCTTTAGGAATAGTCAGCTGTGCGGAAGCAGTTGCAATACTCAGCATTGTAAAAGCAGACGCTACAAGTGTATTTCTCATTTTTATTAATGTGACTTTCTTTGTTTACGGCTGCAAAGATATAGGTTCGGTATATCTGTAATATTTCATCCATATTACAAATATGTTTCATTTGATATGGGGAAGACATTTTACAGCCACATTCCGTATTCTTCTCATCTGCTGTGAACGCAGTGAATATGGCCCCAAAAATATCGACGTACCGACAGAGTTATTCAATAATACGGGCAGTTTCCACCTTCTCCAGACGTGCACGGAGTTTTCCCATCATGGATTTACGTATCCGGAGCCTCATCAGGCAATCCATATCATATGATTGCTCCAAGATGGCAGGCTCGTCTTCTTTCACAATGCGCATGATATCATTCATAAAAGGATATTCAAAGGATACGGTGATTTCTTCATCCACTGTTCTTTCCACTATATCAGCAGCAGCTATTGCTTCGGCAGCGGCGGCCTTGTAAGCGACAATCAGTCCGCTGGTTCCCAATTTTATACCTCCAAAGTAACGGACCACTATAATAAGGATATCCGTCAGCTCATTGGAATTTATTTGCCCCAAAATAGGCTTTCCTGCAGTACCCGAAGGCTCTCCGTTATCATTTGCCCTGAAATCCTTCCTTTCATGCCCCAGCATATAAGCGTAACACACATGGCGGGCATCGTAATATTTCTTCTGATACGTGTCAAGATGCTGCTTTATTTCCTCTATGGTACGTACCGGAATGGCAATAGCTATAAATTTACTCCGTTTCTCCGTATATATGCCTTCGGCAATGTCTGTAATGGTTTTATAAGTATCTTCTTGTATCATGGGTTTCAGAAATCATAAATCTTTAATTATAACTCACAGAATCTGTCTGGCAATCCATGCACACGCCTCAGCATCAGCCAGCGCATGATGGTGATTCTCCAATTCAAAACCAAAAAAACCGGCCACCGTATGTAACTGGTGGTTTCTCAACCCTTTCAGCTTCCGGGAAGCCTGATAGGTACAATAAAAGTCATAATCAGGATAATCCATACAATAAGTACGGAACACGGCTTTCAAACACCCCTCATCAAAGGCTTTGTTATGCGCAACCAGCGGAAGCCCCTCTATTTTAGGGGCAACCTGCTTCCATACTTCCGAAAAAACAGGAGCATGGGCAGTATCTTCCTGTGTCAATCCATGAATACGGGTGTTCCAATACAAATAGTAATCCGGTTCGGGATGAACGAGGCTGTAGAACCGGTCGGCTATCTCACCATTTCTCACAATAACCACCCCTACACTACATATGCTGGTACGTTCATTATTTGCCGTCTCGAAGTCTATTGCTGCAAAATTATCCATACTTTTTTTCGTTACACAGACAAAGGTACGACAAAAAAGCGATATACAAAATTCTTTTTTCCGGTACAATTCCCTATCTTTGAAACCTCAGCAGCAAAATAGACCAATATCTATGACAATCAGCACTTGTGAAAGCTGAAAGATTAGACCATCTTTGCACTGTTTTTGTTTTTTAACTTAAACTAGATTTATAGTAAAATGAAAAAAATGAAATTCCCGACCCTGTTAATAGCAGCAGGGTTACTTTGTATCTCCGTTCACACAACGGCCCAACCTGGGCCCCGAAAAAAAGTGGGCGTTGTTCTCAGCGGCGGAGGAGCCAAAGGAATGGCACATATAGGTGCTTTGAAAGTTATAGAAGAAGCGGGTATCCCTATAGATTACGTGGTAGGGACCAGTATGGGCTCCATTATAGGCGGACTTTATTCCATCGGTTATACTCCCGAACAGATGGATAGCATGGTTCGCCGGCAGGATTGGTCCTTTCTGCTGAGTGACAAAATACCACGCAGCGAACAGAATATGGCGGAACGGGAGGCTTCCGAAAAATATGTATTTTCCCTGCCATTCGGTAAAAATGCCAAAACGCAAGCCGTAGGAGGATTGATAAAGGGACAGAACCTGGCAAACCTGTTCAGTGAGCTGACCGTAGGATATCATGATTCCATCGATTTCAACAAGTTACCTATTCCCTTCGCCTGTGTTTCCGAAAATATTGTAAATGGCAACGAGGTAAATTTTCACAAAGGTGTATTGGCTACGGCCATGCGGGCCAGTATGGCCATACCGGGAGTATTCACTCCGGTCCGGCTGGACAGTATGGTTCTAGTGGATGGAGGTGTGGTAAACAACTACCCTGTAAATGTAGCGCGTGCCATGGGGGCGGACATTATTATAGGAGTGGATGTTCAAAATGACTTGAAACCCGCCAACGAACTGAATAGCACCGGCAGTATCTTGGGGCAACTCATCAATTTAATGGGACTGGAACTTTATAAAAAGAATCTGAAAGAAACCGATACATATATAAAGGTGGATGTGGAGGGGTATTCTGCCGCCAGTTTCACCCCCAGTGCGGTGGACACACTGATTCGTCGGGGAGAAGAAGCGGCATTGGCACAAAAAAACTCCTTGATAAAGCTGAAGCAGGAACTGGGGCTGGACAGTACCTATATGCCGAAACCCCTTCCCAGCTATCCGTACTCCCCCAACCGCAAAGTGTATATAAAAGAAATCACCTTTGACGGATTGGACGAAAAAGACAAACGGTGGCTGTTGAAGCGCTGTGATTTGAAAGAAGACTCCGAAATAAGCCTTCGCCGCATAGAAGAAGCAACAGCCATACTATGCTCCAATCTGGAATATTCCAGCGCCACTTACAATCTGCCCGAAGCCCCCGGCGGAGGTTATAACCTGCATTTTCTTTTAAGCAAGAAATATGAGAATAAGCTGAACGTAGGAATCCGTTTTGATTCGGAAGAAACAGCCAGTCTGCTCATTAATGTCACCAGCAATTTCCGGGGAAAAGTACCCACTACGCTGTCACTGACAGGACGATTGGGCAAACGTTATGCCGCCCGCATAGATTATGGATTCGAACCGGCTCCATTGAAGAACATCGGACTGGCATATATGTTCCAGTACAATGATATAAACTTTTACCATCATGGAGATAAATCACATAACTCTACCTACCGCTATCATTTGGGAGAATTATCCTTTTCGGATGTTTGGTACAAAAACATACGCTTTGCCGTGGGGCTGAGGTATGAATTATATGACTACGACAAATTCCTATACCAGGAAGGGAACCAAGGTTTTGACGTAGGAACAGAACACTTCTTCAGCTATTTCGCACAAATGCATTACGAAACTTTCGACAAGGCATATTTCCCTACCAAAGGCATATCAGCACGAGCGTCCTATTCACTTTATACGGATAATTTCACCAAATATGACGACCACGCTCCTTTCTCTGCCATAAAAGGCTATTGCCAGGGAGTGATTCCCGTTACACGCAGATTCTCCATACTGCCTGCCATATACGGACGTTTTCTGATAGGGAAAGATATTCCTTACTCCAAACTCAATGCGATGGGGGGGGATGTGCAAGGACGTTTCCTGCAACAGCAACTACCATTTGTCGGGATAAACAATGTGGAATTAACAAAGAATGCGTTACTGATAGGAAGCATGAAATTCCGCCAACGGATGGGAAGTGTGCATTATCTGACGCTAACGGGCAATTATGCGCTGAGTGCAAGCAAGCTGAGGTACCTATTGGAACAGGATACCATGTTCGGCTGTGGTATAGGCTACGGTTTGGATAGTATGTTCGGACCCTTAGAGGCATCACTAAACTATGCAAACCGAGCCAATAAAGTGAGTATGTACGTCAATCTAGGATTTAAGTTTTGATTCCTCGTTGATAACCGCCATCATGCCTTCTATCTGAGCCAAGGCCATCATACGGCCATGAAACGAATAACCCGGGTTGTATCCTTTGCCGGCATCATCCAGCATCATGCGCCCATGATCCACACGCATCGGGACACCCGGACGTTCTTTCTCAAAAATACGGATCAACTCTATCACATGAGCACGCCCTCCCAAATGAGATGCTTCTATAAAATTCCCGTTGGGAAACGCATTGGTACTGCGCAAATGTACAAAATGAGTGCGGTGTGCAAACATACGTGCCAACAAAGGTACGTTGTTATGCAATCCGGCGCTGAGCGAACCGGCACAGAATGTCAGCCCGTTATGCGGGTTATCAACCGCATGGAGAAGCCAGTTGATATCTTCCTCACCGGTCACAATACGCGGCAAGCCCAATACCTGGAAAGGGGGATCGTCCGGATGGATGCACATATTTATACCGTACTCATCACACACCGGCATGACAGCCTGCAAGAAATAACGTAAGTTTTCACGCAGGGCATCACGGTCTATCCCATCATACAAAGACAAAAGACGGCGGAATATGGTTACCGGATACCGGTCTCCCTCCTTTATATTACCATTTACAAATCCCTGCGTCTTGACTATAATGGTATCGACCAATTCGTTTTTCTCGGCTTCGGTTATAGTCTTATCCAATTCACGCACCTGTTGTAATTCCAAATCGGTATAGTCTTTCTCCGCCCCTTCACGCTGAAGAATCATACAGTCAAAATAGGCGAACCGGATCTTGTCAAAGTACAAAGAACTGGTTCCGTCCTCCCAAGGATGTTCCAAATCGGTACGTATCCAATCAATGACAGGCATGAAGTTATAGCATACGGTCTTGATACCCGCTTTACCTAGGTTGGCAAGGCTTACTTTGTAGTTTTCTATCAATTGATCCCGTTCAGGACCGGCATATTTGATAGCTTCACTTACCGGCAGGCTTTCTACCACCGACCAGCGCAATTGATGAGATTCAATATAATCTTTTAAACTTTGGATAGCTTCCAAAGCCCAGATTTCACCGTTAGGTACATCATGAAGGGCGGTCACGATTCCTTCCACCCCGATTTGCCTAAGCATGGGAAGCGTTATCTTATCTTTCTTCCCAAACCATCTCCATGTCTTTTCCATTCGTATTATGTGTTTTAGTCTGTATGACAAAGTCTTTATTAATCCTCTTTGAGCCTTCTATTGATGTATAATCATGGCAGAACGTGCCGGTACCATAAGCTCATCACCTGAAACCTGTCCCAAGCCTTTCATGTTTATTTTACCATCCTTACAGATTACAGTGTATTTACCCGACGGAATGTCCAGCTTGACAGGCTCTGCACGGCTGTTCAAAGCCACGATGATATTTTTCCATGAGTCACCATTTGCATTGTCTTTCAAGATAAAGGCAACCACATTCGTATTTTCTACAGGTAAAAACTCCAATTGCCTACGTACCATATCGGCATCCCCCATACGAAAAGCGGGATGTGCTTTACGCATAGCTATTAAACCTTTCACATATTCGAACACATCTTTGTGTGCGGTCTTATTTTTCCAATCTATCGTATTAATACTGTCAGGACTATTATAAGAATTATGAACTCCTTTCTTGTCACGCATCATCTCATCCCCTGCAAATATAAACGGTACTCCTTGTGAAGTAAAGACAAATGTTTCCGCTAACTTCTGCAAAGCCGCCAGTTCCTCTACCGAAGCATCCGGCATGGTAGCTTTCAGACGGTCGGCAAGGCACATGTCATCGTGGCAACTTACATAACTTATCATCTGGGTAGGTTGTAAAGCCCAAGGTTTCTTACTATAATTCACAGAATCACTTATAACCTGCGGATGTTCGATGGCTCCCACAATTCCAAATTTGATACTCATTTCGTGTCCAGGCTCCCCTACTAGAAAAGCTCCTTTAGTATCATCATCCCAACCACCTCGCAATCCATCACGCATTTCATCTGAGAAAGCGGCGATACGGGGCATCTTTTCCACATTGGCTTTCATCGCCAGTCTGTCTGCCTCTAATTGAGGAGAACTGGCAGCCCATCCTTCACCATACATAAAAATAGACGGATCTATTTTATCAATAGCCGCACGTATCTCATTCATGGTTTCAATATCATGTATCCCCATCAAGTCAAAACGAAAGCCGTCTATGTGATATTCATTAATCCAATATAAAATAGATTCTATCATATATTTACGCATCATGGCGCGGTCGCTTGCCGTTTCATTTCCACATCCCGAACCATTTGCCCATTGCCCGTCCTTCGTCTGGCGATAGAAATAACCGGGAACCGTACGTTCGAAATTGCTTTCGTCTGTATTGAAGGTGTGATTATACACCACATCAAGCACCACTCTGATTCCCGCCTTATGTAAAGCTTGTACCATTTGTTTGAATTCCCTGATACGGACATCGGGTTTATAAGGATCTGTAGAATAAGAACCGTCAGGCACATTGTAATTTTGCGGATCATACCCCCAATTATATTGGGCCTTGTCCAGTTTTGTTTCATCCACCGAGGCATAATCATACGACGGCAATAAGTGCACGTGGGTAATTCCCAATTCTTTCAGATGGTCAATACCTGTCTTCTCGCCTGAAGAACTGGTAGTACCCTGCTCCGTCAAAGCCAGGAACTTGCCTTTATTTTGAATTCCGGAAACAGAATCCAAAGAGAAATCGCGATGATGCATCTCATAAACCGTAATATCAGCATAATTCTTCAAAGGAGGACGCACATCGTTCTCCCATTCTTCCGGATCTGTAGAACGAAGATCAAGCACAGCTGCCCGCTTACCATTTACCCCTACGGCTTTTGCCATAATTCCCGGAGTGTCTCCTAACCATTTCCCGTTTACCTTCACATTAAAGGTATAGAATTTACCCTTCAGATCCTCTTTTATTGAAATATTCCAAGTACCATTCTCTCCCATCTCCATTGGAAAAGTATTAGAAGCTGAACCTTCATTACCCGATTCAAATAAAAGGACACGCACCTCTTCCGCTGTAGGAGCCCAAAGTGAAAACTTGGTTTCGGCAGGCGAGTACTCCATTTCAGTCAGCGCATCTTCACGGACAGGATATTCATCAAACGAATTATATTCTTTTTTCACAGACTGACAACTAATAGTAGTAGAAACAATTGATGCCCAAATAACATGTCTCACATTCATAATCTTATCTTTTTATTTTATCAGGATTCTTATTTATAAAATCTTTCCAGCCGGAATATTCTTTAGTCAATGTCGGTCTGCCCATTTGTAAATAATGACAATAAGCAGCCGCCAACCCATCTGTTGCATCCATAAAAGGCAGCATATCACTCTCCGGTATATGTAACATCCTTTTCAACATATCAGCGACCTGTTCCTTGCTGGCTTGCCCATTACCGGTTATCGCCATCTTTATCTTCAACGGCGCATATTCTGTTATAGGAATATCACGGCTCAAAGCAGCAGCCATAGCCACTCCCTGTGCCCTCCCTAATTTTAACATCGACTGCACATTTTTTCCAAAAAAAGGCGCCTCAATAGCTAACTCATCAGGTAAATAAGCTTCTATTATACCAACCACCCGTTCAAAAATACGGCGCAGTTTTAAATAATGGTCACCATATTTACGAAGATCAATGACCCCCATAGTCATTACCTGCGGTTTAGTACCTACTACTTTCAGCAGGCCATACCCCATTATGGTTGTTCCAGGATCTATACCCAGAATGATTTTCTCTTTTACCGGCTGAATCACTTAATCACCTCCATCAAAGTGGGAAAGCCAACCACCTTATCTTTAAATATCTTCATCATTTCCTCATTCAGATGCATCCCTTGCTGAGTATGCCAACGATGCAAGGCCGCTGTATCTTCCACCTCCCATTGCAATGAAAAGCATTCTGAATCCTGTTCTTTGTGACTAAGGATGTGCGTAAGACGGGGATTTTGCAATATTCCCGTCTTTTCCACTTCGGGAATATAGCTTTCACTAAGCCAAATGACAAAATTACGCGCATCGTCAATGCCTGTTTGATAAGTTGTATTATAAATTAACATATCTATAGTCTTTAAATTAAAAAAGGCCTGCTTCGCAGACCTTCATTTTATCATTAAAAAAGTGGAGCATGCGAGACTCGAACTCGCCACCTTTAGACTGCCAGTATGAACTCTGATCTGCGCTTACTATACTGACAAGCAGAAGGTTATCTACCCATTCAAAATCCTCCAAGATTCGTTTTAGTAAAAATCATCTTGATTTTCTATTTTATTTTATTCATTATTTTCCCTGTTCTAACGTCCAAATACTAAAAAGCCGTTCAACTCACTACTATAATTGAACGACCATAAACATTCAAGGGATTTCCTTTTCATACATTAACCAAAATTGTAAGGCATCAGAGAGCACAGACCAGCCAACCACTTTTTGTTGCCAGACTAAAACCTAATGCATCCATAATACCCTCAATTTCCAATGAGAAGTACACTATAGATTTGCGAGCCATTTTTTCCCGGATTTTGTGTTAAGCCACACCAAAAATCCACCACCTACAACAGCACTTATTGTATATACTAAACTTAACATGTCCATAATCCACTTTATTTTAAAATTGTATTTCCTATTCTAATAAAAATGATGGTAGAGATTCCACCTATAATAACCCTGTATATGTCAAGGGTTATAAGCTTGCGAGCCATTTCTTCCCAGATTTGGTTTTGAGCCAAATCAAAAATGCTCCTGCTACTATAATGCCTGCGGTGAATATTGCTGCTAACATTTCCATATTGTGTTATTTTAAAATTAAGTTTCCAATATTGGCTAAAATTATGGTCAGTGTAATTCCGGCTACTAATATATACCAATTTATTCCTACTTCAATATTAGTATATAGTGGAGTTACACCACCTAATACCAATGCAACAAAAGTCAGTTGGGAAAGGTTGAAAAAATATCCTGCGAGTTTATCTCGTCTAGTTTTATCTTTTTCTTTCCGTTCTTTCTTTACTTCCTGTTGTTCACTCCAACTTCCCATTCAAATTAAGATTTATTGCAAATATACGAAAATCAAACAATAAACAATAACATAAACCATTTATTTAACACACTTCACCCTTCGGCAAATTGGCCAGCACCTCATCTATGAAAATTGATCGGTAGTGCGGACATTCCAGCACTCCCTTTTGCTTCGCTTCCCGGTACACTCTGGAAAAGAGCTTTGCTTTCTCCTGGATTGTTGCTGGAATCTCTTCAATAGGCGTAGACAGAAATCGACATCCCCACCCTTTGCATGAAGGGGAAAGCTGACAGTAGTCTTGATTTTTCCACTGACATGAACAGTCATATATGCTTTGAATCATATATAATAAAACTCCAATATTCACATTGCAGCACTAACAATACATTTGCTAATGCTGCAATTATCTTTAATTAATCTTCTAGAACTTTTATCCTATTCCTTATGTTCGTACATATCGATCGCCTTAAAGAATTCATCCTCATAGTTATAAATATCATCAAGGCTTTCAATAACATGTTTCACATCTTTCTTATTTTCATCAATGGTAGCCACATATTTTGTAGCTGTATTGAAATACATACGACAAATAGGCTTTCTATTGTTGTCATCAAGCAAAACGCTAAAGTATGTTTGAGCATCACGATATACTATACGGGATATATCCACTTTTTTCCGACAGATTGCCTTAACGATACGATAAGCATCAAGTTCTTCTTCTGTAGTAACGACTTTTGATTCTGGTTGATTTTCTGCTTGAGTTTCTTCAGCCGGAGTGTCAGTTTGCTTCGGTTGAGCCGACTCAATTTTTGAATCACTAACGGTTAAAGCACCTTTTAAACGCTCATTAATGATATCATTGATATGTGAAGAAATAGCACGTTTTACCAAAGGGGTAAACTGATCGATTATATTTTGCAACATTCTTCCTTCATATACTTTAGTCGCAAACATTTTCACAAAATCAGTGCTCGGTGAGGAAAATTCCTCCTGAATGATAGCCTTCAATTCTCCCATATACTTTAATTCACTGGCTGAGTTTAGTATATTGTCTACGTCAAAGTACGATTTATGAAATTTCTTCAACTCTTCAATTTGATTATCCCTCAAATCCGTTATATCCACTTCCAAGAATGGTTTATCATCCATTATATTGGGTTCTTTCAAATCTGTATAAAAACGATAAATAATACCATTAGTCAATAATCCAAACTTAGCCTTTGAAACATTGAAATAACGCAATAGTTGATTGTCGTGAAGATTCAAATCCTGCTTCCAGTGTTTACATTCAATAAGCAAGATAGGCTGATCGTCCTTCATTATGGCATAATCAATCTTTTCTCCCTTTTTTGTACCAATATCACAAGTCATTTCTGGCAATACTTCCAACGGGTTAAAGACATCATATCCCAAAGCATTTATAAAAGGCATGATAAAAGCGTTCTTTGTTGCTTCTTCTGTTTGAATGTTATCTTTTAATTTTCCAACTCTGTCTGCGAGTTGTTTAATTGCATCTTTAAAATCCATAGTATTGTACATTAAAGTCAAGGACTTTCCTTTAATATTTTGAATATCAAACTATAAGCGAGATATTGAAAAACAGCAGGTAACGATTTGGTTATAAAAGTCCATCTCTCACTTGCGTTCTTTTGCATAACTTCAAATACCTCTTTGAGTACAAAAGTAGATAATTTCATTGACCATTACAAGTCTTTTCAAAAGATTCGGAAGGGAAACAAGTCGATATTTTGACTTGTTTCCCTTTTCAATTATTATGTATTTCCGAATATAAATCCTTATGACAGATCAAAAAAAACGACAGTGATAATAATTGAAATATAGTGCATTACGAATAAAATATGGGGCTGGCGGTAACCGTCAGCCCTATGTTTGCCTATGGGTTTTCACAAACTTTGCAATCGAAGAAATACAGATATCAGATAAACAATAACACTGTCGCTTTATGGAAGAAGGCTATAATGAAATCAGGGAACTGAAAGAAATGATCGAGCTGTGCTTTGAACGTCAGAACAGGCTCATCTCTAAATTGGAAATGGAGCTTGAGGCTCTCAGCAACTTTAACGGCAAGCAGATGCTTGACAGCCGTGATATGCGCCTGCAACTGAAAGTATGTGACCGGACGCTTATACGTTGGCGCAGATCCGGTAAACTGCCATTCTTTAAAATCAGCGGTAAGGTATATTTCTGGGCGTTTGATGTGTACAAGTTTCTCAGGGAAGAATACGGTACGGCAAACCTCCCTACAGATACATTCGTGAAATAATAATAATCAACTAAATAAAAAAGGAATATGGAAAATCAAAGCAAGTACATCATGATCGAGCGCAACCGCTTCGCAGCTCTTGTAAAGGCACACCGCAAATGTCTTCAAATGTTGAACATTCTGACTTATATGTACACCGTCAAGGAAGTCCAATTGACCTTTACGCTTGAAGAAATCTGTGAGCTTCTCCAGATGACACGTGAGGAAGTGGAACTACAACGACAGAAAGGATACATACGTTTCAGTGTTCAGAACGGCATGACCGTATATGAGATTACAGACATACTGAGATTGAAGAATATGTTGGAAATGGGAAAGATATACAGGAAAATAGATGAGAAGGCTGTCGTTCTGACGGAAAAGGACACGTCTCTCATACCGGAGTCATAAACCTTATAAAATGTCATTAAAATGAAACAGTTGGTACACGCTTCGCTATTCAGCGGATTTGGGGCAGCGGATCTTGCTGCCGAATGAATGGGATGGCATAACGCCTTCCATTGTGAGATAGATGAATTTTGTAACAGAATTTTAAACTACTGGTTTAGCCATGCAGAAAGCTATACGGATATTACAACTACGGATTTTCGAGGATGAAGGGGAAGAATCGACATTCTTACAGGAGGTTTCCCCTGTCAGCCCTTCTCCGTTGCCGGGCAAAGAAAGGGCACGGAAGATGACCGCTATCTCTGGCCTCATATGCTTAGGGCCATACGTGAAATCCGACCCGATTGGGTCATTGGTGAGAACGTTGCTGGCATCCTCACGATGGTACAGCCCGGCCAGACGTCTCACGTGGGTGACAGATATACTCTATTCGGAGAGATGGAGCCTGTATATAGAAAACGGGAAGAATATGTCGTTGAAACCATATGCCGAGATCTTGAATCGGAAGGATATACCATCCAGCCGTTACTTATACCGGCTTGTGCCGTCGGTGCGCCGCACCGCAGGGATCGCATTTGGTTTGTTGCCAACTCCAATGGCCAGGGACTTCAGTCCGAGAGGTCCGAACTGCCGACAAAAGGGTCTTCCGGAGATTATCCGTGAAAGGCTTCTCCCGACTCCGCTGGCAACAGAAATCCATCACAGGGAACGTGTGGAACAGTGGAAAAGGGAAGGAAGGCTGTCGATGCACGATGCGGAGGACGGAGAGAAGAACCCCAACGGTCTGATAGATTTCCTGGACTTTCACGGACTGCTTCCAACACCGACAGCAAGGGATTGGAAAGGAGCCTCCACTCTGGAGAACCTGCAGAAAAAGGGCAAAAAGCCGCATCAGGGAAGTCTGCCGGATTTCTTTGCCCTGACTGGGAAAAGTTTCCAACTCAATCCCCTGTTTGTGGCGGAAATGATGGGCTTCCCACCAGACTGGACGGTATTACCTTTTCTTCCTGGCGACAGCAGTCTGTAAAAGGATACGGAAATGCAATCGTTCCACAGGTAATATATGAGATCTTCAAAGCAATAGAATCAACTTATAAAAAATAGACAGTATGCATACATTCATTATAGCGGAACATCCGGAGTTCGGTAAAATACGGACAGTCGAGAAGGATGGTAAAATATGGTTTTGCGCAAAGGATGTCGCAGCATCATTGGGATATGCCAATACAAGGGATACCATAGACAGGCACTGTAAGCAGAAGGGGGTCTGCATTCACGACATCCCCACTGCAGGCGGACGTCAGAAGGTAAAGTTTATAGATGAAGGGAACGTGTACAGGCTAATAGCCGGAAGCCGTCTGCCATCGGCTGAAAGGTTTGAATGCTGGATCTTTGACGATCTCGTTCCACGAACACTAAAAGAAGGCGGTTATCTGCTTGACATAAAGGGAGAAACAGACTTCGAACTGCTTTCACGGGCCTTGTTGCTCGCAGAAAACAAGATAAAGGAACGTGACAGGCATATATCCGTGCTGGAAGAGAAAAACGCACAGAACGCCATTAAATTAAGCAGACAGGCTCCTAAGGTAAGGTATTTTGAAGAGGTTCTGCATTCTGCAAGTACATATACAACCACGCAGATAGCCAAAGAGCTGGGAATGAGCGGAAGGGAACTGAACTACAGGCTGAAAATGCTTGGCGTCCAGTTCCGCCAGTCAGGAACATGGATGCTTACCGCACGGTACCACAAGGAAGGATATACCCGGACACATACACATATATGGCAGAATCGGAACGGTGAAACCGGAACGGCAATGCATACCGTATGGACGGAACGCGGCAGGCTTTTTATCCATCAGTTACTTAATTTCAATCTTGGGTATTAAGTATAGCAACATACTCCCACATTATAAGTATGCTTATTTATAATGTGGAATACGTTGAAATCCTTATATGGATAAAGGGAGAGCACTACAAAATAGCGTAGGCTCTCCCTCTTGTTTTTCTATTGATTTGACCTTTCGTCCCCGGTAGTGACAATATGAGATGTATTCACTGTATATATCACGGTTTCCTGCTTCCAGTTTTTTCAACAGGCGGCTTTTGGGGCGTTTCCCGTATCCGAGCAATGCTGATGTCCCGACATTATAACTTAAAACTGTTAAAATCAGTGCATCCTTACCGTACCTGCGGAACAAAGGGTAACGTTTCATGAGATCCTTGCGGAGCAGTTCTTCCGCTTCCTGCTCTGTCATGTCGTAAGACAGGTTTTCTCCCGGCAATTTACGGTGTCCAAATCCGTAGTAAGGATAGTCAGAATGGTCATGAAGCCCCTCTCACTGCTTTATAAGACTGACGGCAAGTTCAAATTTCACCGGATCCGGTCTCTACCACATTTTTAAAGACTGAGCCGACAGACCGGCTGTTAACAGCGTCATCACAAGCATACATAGTATTGCCTTTCCTCTTCAAACTGATATTCTCTTTATTTTTTTCATTGTTTTCTACTATAATCTTAAACCTCTCTTTTTTTCATTTCTTCTGTTAACCTTTGAAGTACGTTCTTGTTCCTGACTCTGTCGTGGTGTTGCGGTAAGGAAACGCACAAGAAGGTCATATTCACGGATAAGCTGCTGTGAACATTCGAGCCGGAGCGTATGAGCCAGATTGCTCATCGGGCTTGTACTTCTGGAAGAGATATCCTGTTCCAGAAGTTTATCCAGACAGACGTTCCTTCTTCGCTGTATGTATTCCTGAATCTGCTGCGGCGTTTCAAGCTGCCTGACATTGGAACGCAGATCGCTCAAGCATTTATACATATAATGCTTCTTATAAAGCTCCTCGGACTTGTCCTCAAAGAAAGAAAGGTAGTCCGCATTGGATTTTACCGTTCCCACCTGAATCTCCTCATCCAACACTTCTATTGTTGAATCCAGCCAGTCCATAAACCTTACGACATTCGGGTTCTGTTGTACCATATTTATTATATTTTTAATCCGTTAGACTTTTTCTCAGGCTTTCCCGTTTTTTCCCTCAAATCCTTCTTCGGCTCTTTAATGGAAAGTATATGCGCAAATCCCATGCAGTCCCGGATCAGCTGCTGTGTACATTCCAAGGAGAGGCTGTGCGCATAATTGGCCATCGGATTTGTGCTGTACCTTACAGGTTTTACGTTTATAAGCCTTTCCTGCTGACTTTTGACTATACCATCAAAATACGCCTTCAGTTCATCCGTATTGCCGGTGTTGTTTATCTTGTTTTGAAATATACGGTAATAATTCCTCATATAGTTGGACTTGAAAACCCTGTCTGCCTCTCACTCAAAGAAACGCGAATAATCCTTTCCGGCATTTTCCAACCCTTTTTTTATATCGTCCGCCATACCTGTGATTTTTTTATCCAGCAATTGTTTGAGCTGCCGGATGTTCCAGTTCTCCTGCTGCATATCCGTTATATCTTTAATCTGTTTGACTTTTCTTTAATGTCCGGAACCTTACCTGTCTTGACCTCCTCGCGGGGAGGTTTCATGGAAAGGATCTTGCCGAATCCGTTATAATCCTTTACAAGCTGTTGTATGCATTCCATCTTATAGGAATGTGCCAGATTGAAAATATCCTCAGTATAGTGGGTGTAGATTTCCTCGTCCAGCAATGTTCCGATACACTTTTCACGTTCCTGTTTCAGATAGTCCTGTACCTCCTGCACGTTTCCTGCCTTCTTGACGACCTCATGAAGTTCCCTGTATCTGGCAGCCATGTAGTGTGCCTTGAACAGGTCTTTACCAGTTCATGCAAAATAATAGAGATAGTCGGATTCCATTCGTTTCCTGCACTTGCTTATCCTGTTGTCCTTTATGCCGATCTGCATTTCCAGATATTTCGACAACTGGTCCATAGCGTACTTTTCCTGTTCCGTCATATGCATTCCTTCTTTATTTTCCTGTTTCCGTCTCACTCTTTATGGCAAAGGGAATGTCCAGCGTACATTCAGCCCGGAAATTGTCCGATATTACAAAACGTATTTTAGGATTCTCCTTTCCCGTATTTTTATAATATAATGTAAAAACCTGACGGCACACATCGGAAGTGTCCAGACCTGGAATACAAGTCAGGTCTGTCATCTCACGGTTAACCAGTCTGTTCCCGCCGGAATCAAAAACCTCACCGTCTCCTTCCAGCTGGATATAACCGACCTTATATGCCGCTTCACGGTAATTGCCCTCCCGGTTAAGGGTAAGACGTATCTCCACTGTCTCATCCTGTTCTATACCCTCCTGTAAGTACCATGAAACAAGGGAGAAATCGTAAGCCTGCTGCACTTCCAGAGAATCATTGCAGGCTGTGAGCATATATGCCATGAAAGAGAGCATACAGCCCATAAATAGCAGTTTCAGCTTCATTTTCTGTTTATATTTTAAGGATTAGTCTATTATGTATTTGATTCCGATTCCGACAAGAGTATGGAAATTCCCTACGGACGAGCCGAAGAACACACGTTGTCGGACATTGAAAAGAAAAGCCCACCGGTCTGACAGAAAGACCTCCATCTCAAGCATGGGAGAAAAGCCGTATATGAAGTGTCCTCCATGCAGCAGGGTTGCCCCGTCATAAAGCATTCTCTCATTCCTGTTTACCGTCTCATAACCGGCCAGGGCTGACAGACCGGCAGAGAGAAACACATTCCTGCCATTATCATATAGAAACGGGTACAGGTATCCTGCCTCTGCGGTAAACTGTTCTTTGGGTACGGCTGCGTCCTTGTACCGGTAATGCTTTTTTACATAGTCTGTACCGAACACCCATCTTGACCGGTTGTTGTTATAACGGCTGAGAGCCAGCCCTATCTGGAAATTTCCTCCGAGATGTCTCACATTTTTCCCGAAATCATCCACTCCTGAGAACGTGAGCTGGATTCCGGTCTGTCCGGGAATATAACGCTGGGCCGATACCTTCCCCGCCGCTAAAAGCAGCAGGGTACAGATGATAATGGATATATATCTGATTCTCATGTCTATTCGTTTATAAGTTCGTCTACCAGTTTGGCATTCACAAGATCACGGTTCTCGATATAGAACTTCTGATGTCTGCCTCCGTCTCTCTCAAATATCTCCACCTCAATGAGCTTGTCATCGGGAATGACGATTTTACGGAAGGCATAAATGATATTGCCGGATCCCTTTCCCTCAATACGTCTCAAATCGTTCAAAGAACGTACAGGCTCAATAAAGGTTTCCTGCTGTGCTGTCCTTTTGGCCACTTTCTTGTCTATAATCTTGAAACGTACAAAGTCGATGTCGAAGGGCACATGTGAGGAATTGGCAAGGAACACATTCAGAAACAGCAGATCCTTGTGTACATAGATACCCTTCAGAACAGCCTGCATCCCGAACTGTCGCGAGCCAATGTGTTTCACATCCCTTCTGTCCAGACGGTGGATGGTGTACATCAGAGAGGATATTATCACGGGATCCTCTTCTCCAAGCTCGCTGACACGGACAGCACTTCCGGCAGGGCTGCCGTTTTCGCCAATTCTATTGTCCATGCTGATATTCAACGCTTCCGGCTCCTCCTCGTAAACGACACTGAAGGAATAGAAAGATCCGTCTCCGGTAATTACCGAGAAGTTTGTCTCTTCCGTGAATCCCTTTACAGCAGCCTTGACACGGACGACATTCTCCACGCCGTCCACCTTTCCTGCGATTATATCCGTACTTCCCAGGTCCACATATCTGACCTCGGAAGGGAAAAGGATATGCACCGTCTTGTTGAACGGGACTCCTATCCTGTAAGGTACAATATGCCGGTCGGCGGTCAATGTCCTGATTTCCGACTCCGTTGTATCACTCTGTGCCATGACGGACATCCCCGTCAGCACAAGCATCATAAAAAGAATGAATGTTCTCATTGTTGATGATTGATTTTATAATTAGACTATTATTGCTTTTTTGCGACAAGAAGCACCCTGTATCCGGCTTTGAGCTTTATTTTCACAGCCTTTACACGTTGCGATATGAACCTTGTCCCTCCCTGGAGTATTCCTCTTGTAAGATCCATCGCCACCTGTTGTCCGGCTGACCCGGCAAAGGAAATGCTGTTGCCCATGCTTTGGCTCACGTCTCCCATGACCTCCTTCGCCGCAGTCCTGCCTTCCGAGCCTGGTACGAAGATTCCCCTCTGTCCGTCAATGTCGTATATTGCCAGTTCCACGGGAATGATATTACCGGCATACTCTATACTGCTGACAAGGATATCAAGCCTCTCGCCCTGTATGTTGGCCGTACCGGTCACCATGCTGTTGACCGGTATGGTAATGTTTCCGGCCTGCAAGGGTTCAAGCAGGCGCAGCTTGACCCGCCCTCCCTGTTCTATGGTCTGACTTTCGGAAATACAGGCCGAGATGGTGTTTGTCCCCATTCCGTAACCGCTGCCTACAGCCGTATTGAAGCCGTAGTTCCGTTCAACGGACAAGGATTCGGTATGAATGGAATCCGGAAGTGGACGTTCCAGGGATGAAGCAGTTTCCGTCTCGACCCTGCTGACGGGAACAGCCTGTACCGGTTCCTCTTCCTTTTCTACAGCTTTCGTTCCGTCCCCAGTCTTCGGATTCAGATACCTGGCTGCCATTCGGTAGGAACGCTCCATCATCTCCTCCCGTGACTCCGCACGACTTCTGTCCGCTTCCGCCATTTCAAGCCTTCTGCTCAGTTCGTCCACCTTCCGGGACAGATCATCGTCTGCCGTTCCCTCCGGTGTATCATAGAAACTCTCAAGCTGTTTTGTCAGCTGTTCGTAGGTATCTACCGACTGTTGCATATTCCCCGCAGGAACTGTTGCGGGATCTGTCTCCTTCCTGCCTTCAAGCAGTCTCTCCGCCAGGTCGGATAATGATCCCATCCTGTTTTCCTTCTCACGCTCGGCGTACAGTCTCTCATAGGCATCCGCCTTGTTGCCCTCAAGGTTTACCATCTCAGGCTCCGGAACATTCACATTGAGTCCGGCACTTTCAATCTTTATCTCGTCCCTGTCAGAGGAAGGTGCGAAAATCCAGTAAAGCACCGCCATGAATATCAGTACAAAAACCGGTATTACGACAAACTTCCTGCGGCGGAGAAGCTCTTCCTCCGTCAGCTCCTTTCCATGTGTCCCATGTACCGGCTGCTTTGTTTCCTCTGCATTTGTTTCCGGCACATCCTTTTCCATATCATTACTTATGTCTTCCATACTGTTCCGTATTTTTAATGAATTGTTGAATAGTTGTCACATCCTGCTCCGGATGTATCCTTACTCTGCGGAGCGTATCGGTTAGAACCCCGCCTCCGAAGTCCCGCTCCGTCTGTCCGGGCGAGAATGTATCCATCGTAAACGCCCGCTTCACCGCAATGCCGAAGGCGGTAATATTGACAAGCAGCATCAGAATAAGGATACACCGTTTCTGTCTCTCTGAAAGGCTTTCAATATATGCCTTCAGCCTTTCTTTTCCGGTCTTTATCTTCATTATATGGTTCATATATAATCCCATTATACAGTGTTTGTCTGTTTTGTTTTATCTTTCCACGGTACGCAGATCCCTGTTCTCCAGGATCTCAAAATGTTCTGCCATAAAGCCTTGAGGATTGTTGTCCGAGCGCACCGTACTCTGCAGTCTGCACCGTGTGACCAGTGAACGTTCCGTGATATTGCTTCCCCTGATGATCATCTGTCTGGCAAAGGTGGTCACGGTATAGGGATACCTGTCGAAATCACACCGCATACTGTCTATCATGACCGTCTGGTTCACATTTCCGCTTATGAGGCGGTTATAGAAGCCCTTTTCGTTCCAGTCGCGATAATATCCGTACAGGGACTTGTCGGCCAGATACATTGCACGTCCGATGTTGGACTCTATGGCCGCCTTGTCCGGAGCCAGCGTAAAGAACAGTTCGTGAAGACGGCGTACATGTTCCCTGGCCTCCACCGGACGGTTGCGGTCCGCATCCTGCGACAGTGCCATGATCAGGGACTTCCCCTCGTCAAGCACATATATCTTCTCCCGCTGCGCTTCCGCAAACCGGTATGACTTTCATACGGAAAATCCGGTGATGAAGGTGCATGCACACAGAAAGACTATTCCAAACAGACGTATTTGTCTGAATGAGGATTCGATATTCTTCAAACTTTTAAATTCCATTGCACTATTTATTATTATAATCCGTTCGTTACTCAAACCTACTTCTTCATCAGCACTCCGGCAACATTGCCCGTTGAAGCTCCGGCGACAGCACCTGCCACATTGCCTGCCCTGCCTGCCACATTGTTCACGTTTCTGTTATAGGCACTCATTCCTCCCGCCTGCACAACCCAGTTGGCAACTGTCGGAACACAGAAATACCCTACAAGCCCTATAAGCATGAACACCAGATAGACAGCAGACGAACCGTCCGGATAGAAGACACTCATCGGATCCTGTATCATTTCCATCTCCTTCTGAAGCATGAGCGTCTGTATCTTGGCGAGCATGGCTCCCAGCAGGTCGGCTATGGGCAGCCACAGGTACACGCTGATATAGCGTGCAAGCCACTGTACAAGCGTATTCTGGAAGCCGTCAAAGACGGATACGGCAAAGGCTATCGGTCCGAGGACAGAAAGGACAATGAGGAAAAAGGTGCGGATCGTATCAACGACCAAAGATGCGGCATTGAACAGGAACTCCATGATCTTGCGCATTATCATCTGCACGATGCCCTGCAGCGAGAAGGAATATCCCGTATATGACATTCTCTGCATCACCGCATAATCTTCCTCGCTCCATCCCATACCGGCAATTTCCTTTTCAAGCTCCTCGTCTGCGGGATTGAACTCCCCGGTGACGGCTACCTTCAACGGCATCTCGGCAAGAAGCCTGTCCTTTTCCTCCTGGAACTTCCTCACATCGAATGTCTGGTCATGCAGCATACTGCCGGTTCCCTGTACGATTGGACTCAATATACCGTTCAGGCTTCCGAGGACTATCACATCGAAGAATATTATACAAAGTCCCAATACGAAAGGACGCAGCATACCGAACACGTCTACCGGCTCTGCACGGGAAAGCGACTGCCATACGCGGTAGGCTATGTAGAACAGGGCTCCCAGAGCTGCAATTGCAGTAGCCAGCGTCATCATTGGCCGGCACAGTTCGGACATTTCCTCATACAGGGTGCGCAGTATCCCGTGCAGGCTGTCGAATGAAAGAGATAACATTACCATAATTTATACTGTTTTAAAGATTACCAATAACGTTCATCCCTGTTGCCGTAAAGCTCCATGACCTGCTTCGTCTCGCCTTTTTCCCTCGCGCGCAGATAGGAGATGCGAAGATTCTTCTGCGTGTAGTAGTTTACCAGTGCCTTGTGGTGCTTCATCTCACGGTAGACCCTTTCTATCAGGTCAAGGCGTTCCTTGTCCGTCATGGACATACCGGTGGGATTGATTACGTTCTTCAGCTCCGCGATGGAGGTGCTGCTCTTCTTCATAATATTGTTGTAGCCGAAAGCTATCGCGTCCAGTTCGCGCTGCGTGTAGTTCTTGTCCGTAAGCATCCTGCCGAAATTGGTCACATAGCTTTCCGAAATCTCGGAAAGCATCAGTACGGACTCCTTAACCTTGGCACTTCCGCTGACCAGGGAGTTTACACTCTTGAGCATGTCATAATACTTGCGGCTCTGCTCATAGATCTTGGAAGCCTCCTTGAAAGTGGAAAGCGCATTGCTTGCCGTCTCGGAAGTCTCCACCATCTCGTTAACACTGTTGACAATGCCCTGTGCAAGGTTTGTCGGGTCGCTCACAATCCACTGTGCATATGATGCGCATACACCGAAGACAAGCGCACACACCATCGTGATGAGTTTTCTTTTCATTGAATATCGTTTTTATTGTAATACAATCATTTTATTTCCAGTTTCCGCCTTTTTCAGTGACAAGCATACGTATGCCCTGTTCCATGCTTCCTCCGGCCCTGTCTGCCGCCTGTTCCACCTGTATCTTCTCACTCTCCTCCGTCGTATAGGTCAGATATTCGGCGACAGACGTTTCAGTGGCATATACGGCGGACTGTACACCTCCGAGACCAATCCACACCTCCTTATATTTGCGCGAAGGGTCATTGGAGCGGTTTATGGAGAGAATCTGTGAACACTCCTTGTCCGTCAGACCGAGCAGGGACTGTATCCTTTCAAACTTGTTGAGATATTTTCTTTGGTCAAGAAGGATCTTGCAGTCGGAGTTGTTGATGATCGCCTCCTTGACTATCGGGGACGAGATGATGTCATCCACCTCCTGCGTGACGACAACGGCTTCTCCGAAATACTTCCTGACAGTCTTGAACAGATACAGGACATAGGCAGCCATATTGGGCGACATGAGGGATTTCCAGGCTTCCTCCAGCAGTATCATCTTCCGTATGCCCTTCAGCCTGCGCATCTTTGAGATGAATGTCTCCATGATGATAAGGGTCACGATTGGAAGAAGAACCTTGTTGGACGATATGTTATCCAGCTCAAAGACGATGAAACGCCTGCTTGTCAGGTCTATCCCCTTGTCGGAGTTCAGAAGGAAGTCGTAATCCCCGCCGCGATAGAACGGTTCAAGCACATTCAGAAAGCCGTCTATGTCGAAGTCCTTCTCGCGTACCTTCTTTTCTTTCATAACCAGGCGGTATTCGTCCCTGACAAATTCGTAAAAACCGTTGAAGTCCGCTCTAAGATCCGGCCTTTCGGTTATCTTGCGGATATAGGCGTTCACCGCACCGGACAAGGCGACCTCCTCGGACCGTCTCGGTATCTCATCCTCCCTTTTCCACAGAGTCAGTATAAGCGTCTTGATGCTCTCTCTCTTCTCCACGTCAAACTGCCTGTATTCGCTGTAGAAAGGATTGAATGATATCGGGTTGTCCTCCTCATAGGTTATGTAAATGCCGTCTTCCCCCTTTGTACGCTCGTTTATAAGCCGACACAGTCCTCTGTAGCTGTTTCCGGTATCCACAAGCAGGATATGCGTTCCCTGTTCGTAATAATTGCGTACAAGATGGTTGGTAAAGAAGGACTTGCCACTTCCGGAGGGACCGAGAATGAATTTGTTGCGGTTGGTAATTACGCCACGCTTCATCGGTTCATCGGATATGTCCACGTGCAACGGTCTGCCGCTGATCCTATCCGCCATCTTTATGCCGAAAGGGGATGGAGAGGATACATAGTTCGTCTCGCCTATGAAAAAGCATACGGCCTGTTCGACAAACGTATGGAAGGATTCTTCAGCCGGGAAATCACCCTCGCCTCCCGGAATGCAGCCCCAGTAGAGCGTGGGAGCGTCCACCGTGTTGTGGCGGGGCTTGCATCCCATCTGCACAAGGGCCGATCCTGTATCGTTTCTTATATTCTTCAGCTTCTCCCGTTCTTCAGACCATGACATGACATTGCAGTGGCAGCGTACCGGGAGCAGCCCGAAAGAATGCGCCTCATTCAGATATTCCTCCGTCCACTCGCGGTTGATCTGGTTCGCACGGCTGTAGCGGGAAAGGGAACGCATGTTCTTTACCGTCCTTTCAAATCCCTTCAGTGTATCTTCCGGATCATCTATGAAAATGAACTGGTTGTAGATATGATTGCAGGGAAGCAGCAGGCCAACGGGTGCTGCAAAGGACAGGCGGCAGTCGCTCCGGTCGGTGGAGTATCTCTCATAGCGGCTGTCGGTCATTACTGAGCCGGGCAAATCCTCCGCATCGGAAAGCGTATGGACGGAAAGCCTCTTCTCTCCGATACGCACCTCTTCTCCGCCAAGCCGTATGTCCCTGAGAGAGGTCGTGTCCTCCTGGGACAGGGAAAAATATTTCTCGACAAGTCCGGCCTCCCTGTCCCTGCCCGTAATCTCGTCAGTCGTCAGACGTTCCAGCCTGACCAGACCGGAGTCGTTCATGATATGCTCAAACTGTTCCACCGCCTCAAGAAAATGTGACATCACATCCGGATTCCTGATCTCCTTCGGAAGTACATGTCCACGGCAGAGGATGGAGAAATTGCTCTGCCTTCCCATGCGCTCCTTCGTTGTCTTGGTTATGAACAGATAAGAGAAATGGTTCATGAAAGGGCGTTCGTTGAAATGGAACTCGAAATTCCTGTCGAGAAAACTCATCCCTTCCTTTCCGGTCCTTGCCCTGTACCTCTCCTCCAGGAACCAGTCCTGGCGGTGCAGTATCGTATAATGCGGCAGAACCTTTACGGCCTTGCTTCAAGTGGCGTGCATGTTTTCGTAGTCGGAAGAAGCAAGGGTGAACACTTCCGGAAGGAACACCTTGAACCCGACAGTCACATCGGCATCCTTTGAGATGATACATCCGTCCTCGACCGAAAGGATCGGAAACTTACTTTCCAACGTGGCCGCTTTTAATATGTTTCGCATAATTTTTCCGTTTAAAGAGTGAAGTGATACGTTTCCTGTTGATGATATAATATGGGCGGTAGCCCGCCGCTGCCAGTTTCATAAGACCGTCAGGTCCGTACTTGCCGTTCAGACGGAACACCGTAAATGATATCCCGGAAACGGACAGGATAATGAACCCGATGCAGAACCAGCGGTTTATACCGGCCATATAGAGAATGACGAAGACCAGGAATGCGGCTAAAAGACCGCCGGCAAGGATATAGAGATATTGTGACTGCAAACCGCAGAATTCCACATCCCTGCCGATTCCCTTGTTTATCTTGTATTCCATGACGGGTGGATACTACAGGAAGAAGGATCTCAATACAGTAGCGGCCACGATCAGAAATACACAGGCCCCGAACCAGCTGCCCGCCGTCTTTCCTGTATCGGGATCACCCGATGAGAATTTTGAATATACACGGATGGCTCCTATAAGACCGCAGAGCGCACCGGCTGCATATATCAGCTTGGTGGCAGGATCGAAATATCCGGTGACCATCTGTGTTGCCTGTACGATTCCGGCAGATCCGTCACCGGCTGCAAATGCGGAGGCTGTTCATGTGAGCAGTCATCCCATCAGAAGTGCCGTTTTTACCGGTATGCGCCCGATAAGGGGTACCAATATGTCTGTCACTTTGCCCATGAGGGAGAATCGTAAAAATGGATGGAATCTTGAATTGTTCATTGATTTTAAATTTATATTGCAATAAATATTCGTTAGACTTTCTCTTTAATTAAGCAGGCTGCAGGCCTATGCCTGCGACCTGTCCTTGCAACCACATATATTCCGATATGCATCAGCTGCTGTCATAATAACCGTACATCGTTACCTCCTTCTTTAATCCGTTAATCACTCGTTCCTGTTGTCAGACAGGAATGTCTGTTACATACCCGGAGCGTCATCCGAAAGCCGGGATTCCCCGTATCCTTATAAAATGCCCCGCATCATCCTGAATCCTGATATTCCTTCATTGTAGTTTCCTTACTGATTATATTATACATCCGCATGTTTTCTGTCGTAATCCCCATAGGGATCATCCCGAATCATAATATTTAAAATGTTCCATACTTGTTTCTTATTTATATCCGTGCATTGCCTGTACCGTCATTGTACGCAATCATCCCGAATCCTGATACTCTCTCATATACGTCTGTCCTTTAATATTGCCGTAAAATCCGTTTGAATGTTTCCTGTCCCGAAACATAAAGGATCATCCCGAATCAAAATACTTTGTCATAAAACCTTGTCCTCCTTTTCTTTAATTGTCCTCTGTTGCCATTAAGATGACAGATCAGCTTGAATCATAGAATTCCATATCCGAATGTTTTTATTTAAGGGATAAAGTCCGCAATGTCAAAATCCCGTATGATGGTGTCCCTGTCCTTTCTCAAAAGAAGTGTCGGTTCCTCATTGCTGTCGACATACAGCTTCATGTAGCGTTTCAGCTTCTCATTGCTGCCCAGGATACCGGCCTGCAGGATACGCTCCACATTCGTCCCTTCAAGGCGGTTCAGCGTCTCTCTGGCATGTGACTGCTCGGAAGGGGAAGTCTCGTCCGTTGTCATGATGCGTTCCAGCATGTCCATGTCGTCAAACGTCACACCTCTTGCCCTGTGCGGGTCCGGACGTTCCACATATCCGGTTATCTCATAGCGTTCGGGCAGGTCACCGTTTTCCAGCTGCCCGAAAGGATCGGGCGTTTCAGAAGAATATCCGCCGCTGTCTGAGGCCGGTGAAACACTCTCCGCCATGTATCCATCCGGAATATCCTGCGGCTGTCCGGCTGTTTCTGTCATATTCGGACGGTTGTAAAGACTCCTGCCGATGACTCCGGTTTCCTTACGTCCGCTATCCCGATTATTCTCTGCCGGAGGGGAGGAAACCCTCTTCCTCCTTCCACGCCAGCTGAGCAGGCTGCCGGTATGCACATACTTCTCGATACTCAGGTAAGAGGCATACAGGAACAATATGATGAATGCATATTCCATATTTCTAATACATTTGTTTTTTATAGAAATCCTTTATTTTCTCTATCAGGACAGTGTTGTCCCTGAAATGGTCAATGATAATCCTGCTGGCTACGCCTGCTATCGTAAAATCCTTACGTCTGACAATCCATACCAGATCTGAGAGAAGCCTGTATGCCTCCTTGTCGATATGCAAGGGATTGCGTTCGGGAGATGAGAAGTCGTTCAGATGCGAGGTGATATATTCCTCAATCCCACGTTCTGCAGACATTGCACACCTGTCAGAAACCGAATCCTCTTCCCTGACAGCGGGAACGGCTTTGGGGGAACTTGAAGTATATACTCCCTGCGCACCCAGAGCGGCAACCTTCTCAAGAATGGCTTTCTCGTCAATCTGCCGTGGATCGATCTTTTTTCTTTTCGGACTTTCCATACTATTTAGGTTTCTGGCAGGATGTATTTATCAAGACCGGTAATCGTACATATCTCATCAACCAGTTCCGTAAGCCCGGAACCCTTTACCTGACGGTTGTCAGCAGGGAAAAGGGTGGAACGGAACACACTGTTCTGTACGGCACTGAGTTCCTTGTTGTAACGTTTGGTATCGGGAATGCGGGTTTTCAGAAGATGAAGGCTTGAAGCCTGCATCACCTTGTTCCAGGACTCGTATGTTTCCTTTCGCTCACGTTTGTCTATCATGTTCCAGAACAGATGGATGCCTTTAAGGTCACAGTTGCATCGTGAAACAAGTTCCTCCTCGACTACCGCTGCAAACTGGAGGGAACTCTGCATTACTATGTTGTCTGCCTTCAGTGGAATAAAGATGTGGTTCATCGAGGCCACCGTCCGGATGACTCCCATGCTGCGGAGAGTTCCGGGCAGATCGAACAGCACTACATCGAACTCCATACCGCGCTCATCGGCATAACTGTAAAAATCGGCAAGGGCGTTCTCCGGATCACTGTCAATGATGGGATAGGCGAGTTTCTGAAGCTGTTCATGCTGACGATAAAGTGAAATCTTGAGAAAATCATTCTCACCGACACGTTCCATGTCACGTCCCCTCATCTGGGAGATGCTGTGCTGGGGAGCATCACAGTCCACGACAGCCACATTGTAACCCCGCTGGTAATGCAGAATGCCGGCTGTCAATACGGTAAAGGCGGTCTTGCCGACCCCTCCCTTCTGACTGGCGAATGCAATAAATAAAGGTTTCTTTTTCATTGTCTTTCCATTTTTATTGTTGTTACCGGCGGGCTGCCCCGTCGTTTTATGTCACAAAGGAAACAATAACCGGAATGCACTCAAATACCCTGTCCTGTATAGTCATAAATAGTCATTGAATGTCATAAAAACGGTGACAATGAAAGAAAAAAAGGAAAGGAAAGCGAAGGGAGTCGGATTGCGCTACTCCCCAAATATGATGCCGGGGAAAAAGAAAAAATCCCTGCCTTACGACAGGGATCAAATAATAAAGGAGATAAGACTCAGCATTGAATGTAACCGAACCTTTTCAAATCGGTCACAAACTCTTCCGGTGTATTGGCCGATACCTTTACACCGTGCATCATCTCATACCGTTCGGAGAAGTTCACCATGAACTGCCCATCGGTACACTCGCTGTCAAACCAGCTTCCCTCACGAAGCAGGCGTACAAATTCGGAAGCATCGGAGGCGGTAATCCTGCCACCATCCGATAAAATATAGGTATGCTTTTTCATGCCGATAATTTTTTTGTTCTCAGTTTATAATATAGTTTCTGTTCGCTGTCCAGGAAAGGAATGTCCATAAGCGTTGTCCTTGCGGGCACTTCCCCTCTTGTGGCAAAGGTAACCAATTTATGCAGGAATAAGATCCAATTACGCATTTTTGTGAAGTTTGTAGTACCTGAATGCTGTCTGAACTCTACGGTCTTATGTCTTGAGTAGGCTACAAGATTCACCTTGTGATAGCGGTCACCGATCATGTCCTTGAGCTCGTCAATGGTTCTTGCCGATTTGATCCTTTCATCCGAGACATGCTTCAGTCCTATGCAGTAGCGGTTGTTCCTTCTTGATACGGGCATAAAGCTGTCTATTACCGTTTCAAGATGCTTATAGCTCAAAGCCAGGTTCCGCCAGGTTTCCATACTGAATCCGGCTGCATCTATATGGACGTGAAGTCCGCAGCTTTCATTCACTTTTACATCGCACAGTTCAAGAACCCAGCACACCTTCTCAAGTTCCTTCAGTCCGGCCTCACCGACAAGAATCGGACTGACCAGCTCAAAAGTATTGTTGCCTTCAAGACTGCCGTCTGTCACCAGTTTCCAGTGGGAACGGGTGGTATGGTTGTAACCTTCAACGGCAACCTCGATACCGGCATCCGCCAACTCACGTGCAAGGCGTTCGCGTGTACAGTTGTAAGCCTCTACCTCAACCCCGAACCTGCGGTTGAAAGTATAGTCCAATGCCGCCGATACCGCCTGGCGAATATTCAGACCGCCTTCACGTTCCATCATTTTCTTGTAGACATTCTGTACAAAACCGTAATTACCGTTGGTTATCAGCCTGGCAACCTCCGCACGAGGGACACCGATACGAAGAAGCTGCTGGATCTTGCTTGTCTTTGTTGTCTCTTGGGCTAAAATGCTTCTAATTTGCTCGTTCATAATTTGTTACCTCCTTTATTATTATATCTCTAAGATAGTGCTTTTATAGGATATGTCATAATTATACGAGCCTTATTATCATGGGTTTAGCTTAGTTTTACTTAGGCTAAAAGTCCTTATTTTTAATGTACCGATCTTATCTGCGGAAGTCCGAAAACGGGAACAGAGCCATATAGAGTTATAAGTGTATCAGACTATATCCGTATAACAATACCGCCATATATGGATATAGTTCGTTCAACATATAGCCATAGCTGCATACAGTAAAATAACGGTATAGTAAGATAACCATATAGTCAATAACCGATATAGGATTATAGCAGTAGTACAATATAGCCGTATAATGATATATGGAGATACCCGGCAAACTCAAGCGAATCTCCCCCTTTTATCCGGAACTGTAAGCCTGTATCGGAGAAAATATATGGATATATGCCGATAGGAATATATCTATATAGCGTATTACGGGAGAGGAAATCCTCAAAGGAATGCCGGAATATGAACGGCTTTCACGGAAGAAACGGTCGGTTGCTGATGGGAAACCGGCTTATAGCGATATATGGATATAGCAGGCTATTTCAAATCGTGGTCCGCTCCTGCGGACAGCAAGTTGTGTTTTCGTTTAACGAAAACCAAACGGTTTAACGGCTGTCGCTGCCAAACCGTTTACCCAGGATATGATGCTCCGGAGTCGCATTGAATATATCTAATTTAACTTGTATGTAGATTATGATATCTGAATTCATTCGGAGTTATTCCAACTATCCTTTTGAACATTCTGCTCATGTGTTGCGATACTGGAATCCAAGGCTGTACGTTATTTCACTCATAGGTTTTGAGGTAGAAAGTAGCAACTCCTTTGCTTGACCTATCAGCTTGTCTTGAATATACTCCGTAACGGTCTTTCCGGTCTGCTTGCTAATCATATCACCGAAATAATTGGGTGAAAGAAAGACCTTTAAAATCAGGATGGAACAATACGCCGTGCGCCGTTGGTCTGATACCTTTTAACATTTCTGTCGCAGCAACCTGTCCCGGAGCGAAACAGACAATGGTTCCTTATTTGTAATCGTAAGGCTGACGACCATAGGTAATATCTCCGCATTTTGTATCTTTCAGAAACAGGGCGTACACTCCATAATTGATTTTGAAATGTTCCGGCCATACAGTGGCTTTTGACAAATCAATGACTGCAACCATAGGATGCAAAGTTTCCAACCCGAACAACTTGTTGTACTTATCGACACTATCTAGTTTAGTCAATTCTTCCATATCGTAAAGCATTATTGTTTTGGTAAATATAATGTTTCTATTTTGAATATGTACTCTCTCTATTACAGTATCAATGATTAGGGTATAAATATCGGGAAATTGTATACAATCCTCTTATGTGAATCAGGCTAAATTTGCATAAATCATTAAAATGCAGTTTTATGGATATAGAAAAGGACATGTCTCGTATGACCTTTTTGAAAGGCTCGATACTGGCTGGAAGCTCGTTAATGTTATCTGGAATTTTCCCCTTAAAAGCCAGTAATTATATAATGTAGGAACGCAAAATGAATTACGAATTAAATGCCCCCGACAGTATGCTGAAAGGAATATGTGACATTCATATTCATGCTGCTCCAGACAGTTGAATGCGGTCGGTTGATGAATGGCATTTCGCCCAAGAAGCCCCAAAAACTGGATATCAGGCAATTATGTATAAATCCAACGATTTCACTTGCCATGACCGAGCTTTTCTGGTATGTCCGGCACTCATTATCATCCCAGCCGAGTGTTTCCCAATTGATATGCCTGCCAGTCTAGAGCACCACATTTCTTTAGGTTTGACACTCTGGTCTTAACATTCTTCCATGATTTCCAGATACACATACGTATCCGTCGTCTTAACCATTCATCGGTTTCTGTACAAAGACGTTTTATTTGTGCAAGATGAAAGTAAGCAACCCATACTATTATGTAATTCTTGAGTTTCTGTTTCCTGATTTCATATCCATACCCATTACTACGACTGGTCAGTTCTTTGAGTTTCGACTTCATCTTAATCTTGGATTTGGGATGTACAGTCAGGAGACATTGTCCTTTCATCACATAGAAAGAGTAGCCCAGGAACTTAACTCCTCTTATATAAGATACGACCGTCTTTTCACGGTTTACCTTAAGGAAGAGTTTCCCTTCTATGAACCGGGTTATTGATTCCTTCACACGGTGGGCAGCACGCTTGGATTTACAAAATATCATCGCATCGTCTGCATAACGAACGAAAGGAAGCCCACGTCTTTCCTGTTCCTTATCAAGTTCATTGAGATGAGTATAATATCGCATTCAGCGGCTATACCATCTGTGAAATTATTTATCTGTTTAATTGGTCTGTCTTGTATTTTTCTAATTCCACACGACTACGGCTGGAAGTAACCATATACACACCGCTAAAAATGAGAATTATTGCTATTATTTTTATTGCATTAAAAGAATCCATTCCCCAATATACAGCGACGGCACACGCAACAATCGGTTGAATGTAATTATACATTCCAGCCACAGTAGGACGAAGTCTTTTCTGTCCAATAACAATGAACATGTAACTAATAAAAGTCGCTCCTACGACAATAAACACCAACCCTCCGATTTCTCTTAAATGTAAATCGCCCCATTGTGCATCCATTAAATCATTCGTTGAAAAGGGCAATAAGCAGATAAAGGAATAGGTAAACATCCATTTCATAATGGTTATCAAGGAGTATTTGTTTACAAAATTCTTATAGAAAACAATATAAAACGCATAGCATAATTGAGCAAACAGTACTAACAAGTCCCCCCATATAGCAGTATTATTAATAGCAGATGATATTTGCACGTCCTGTCCATTGCCTAAAATGAGCAACAAAGCACCTCCTGCACCGAACGCTATTCCTAATACTTTTTTTCCAGTTATAGGTTCCTTTAAAAAGAATGCAGCCAATACCATTGCCCAGAGTGGCATACTTGTTGTGATAATAGAAGCATCTCCCGGAGATGTCAGGCTTACTCCGAATATGAAGCATCCCTGATTAAATATGATGGCAAAAAGTGAAGCAAAAAATAATGTCATCAAATCTTTATGGTTGACATGTTCTGGCTTTTTAAAAAACGAGGCAATCCAAAACAAAACCATTGCCCCGCCAATGCGCAAATCAGTTACAACCAATGGAGTAATAGCTCCCCCGGCAAGAATTACTTTAGAAATAGGAGACAATAGTCCCCACATTGCATTTGCCCCAAACATAGAGGCATGACCTTTCCAATCAAAATTCATTGTTTTTTTATATTGTGTAATTAAGATAATCAATAAGAGTTCATGTTATTGCGGTTGCTCAATATGACATCCACCCTCCATCAGCAACAAATGTAGAACCCATTCTTTCTATGCCGGATTCTTGGGTAACATCCACTCTTAACAGCTAATGTTTCATATCCCTGTTGCCGCAAATCTGCGGCAACTTGTATCACGCACTCTTTGTTTAAGTCTGCAAGAACTACTTTTGCACCTTCTTGGGCAAATAAAGTTGCTATTGCCTTGCCGTTACCCGATGCTGCACCGGTCACCAACGCTGTCTTATTTCTTAATTTCATAGTATATTTTGTTTACTGATATTCTTTTTGTTATATCTGATAATAAATATTTTGCAAAAGTAGCGGCATTCTTAGAGACATTTATTGTACATTTGTGGCAAATTGTTGTATAATTCTATCATGTGGAAAGAGAACTTGTATCAACCGGTGGAAATATTGATTCGCAGCCGTGAAATATTTCCTGTAGCGGAACATCAGCACTTGTTTTTTGAGATGGTTTATGTAAGAACCGGAACAGGAAGATTTTATGTGAAGGAATTAGATTATAAAGTACAAGATGTTACATACCATTCCGGTTCCTTGTTTCTGATTCCTCCCCAAACAACCCATTGTTTCACAATAGACACTCACAGTGAATTTATCTTTATTCGTTTCGCCATTCATTATGTAGAAGATTATATCGGGAAATACATAGCAAAAGTTTTTGAGGCTCCAAGAGAGCAATTTGAAGTTTTATTAAATACTCAAGATAAAGAAACTGTATCCTTTTTGTTCAATTTCATAAAGCACGAGGCAGAAGACATAAAAGAAGGGGCTAACTATTTACAACAGCAATGGCTGAACAGTATTCTCGTTATTACGGCACGAAACATTAGTCATAATATATCCTTGAAATATTTTTCGATCGAAGAAACAAATAACTCAATGTACATGCTGCAATATATACAGCAACACATACATCAACCGGAATTATTAAACACGGAAAACCTTGCCCAAACATTCAACTTATCATCTAACTATATTGGGAGTTATTTCAAACGTAACTTTCAAGAAACACTGCAACAATATATTTTACGCAACAGGTTAAAAATGGTAGAAAATCTATTGATTAACAGCAAAATGACTGTAAAAGAAATAGCCTACAAAATGGGATATACAGATTCCTGCCATCTTGTCAAGTCATTTCAAAAATATTATGGGATTTCCCCCTTTAAATATCGTAAGGAACATTCTTGTAAAACAGGGAATATTATTGGGGAACATGACAATATTCATAATACATCCAAACAAAAATCATAACCATTATCAACCAACTCATGTATAATGCCTATAAGTAAGAGAGTAATTGACAGTCTGCTGGAGAGGTTTGGAGTTATAAGAGTTGAGATGGCACAGTGCGATCTACTCAGTTTATAGCTCCGGACAGCATGAACATGGTGCGCTACGCGGCTATGGAGAATCAATGAAGTGGTTCTCCTATACGACCAAGCAGAAGCTCAACCCACACACCGCACAAGATGTCGGGGAAAACAAGGCCACGACTAACTGGTAGCTATCGACTTTCCAGACCGACCATGAGTCCTACAAGAATCCGTGGCTGACGCATATTAAACTCTATTCGCAAATTACTATATAATATCTAAAGTTCCTTATCTCCCAAATTTCCCCAAAATCGTCTTCTACTTTTGTCCCCCAAACAAAAATAGAATATGAATCGGTTGCTATTGTTATTTTCATTAAGCATTGTCTGTTTGCATTCGTATGGACAGGAAGTCGAGAAGAAATCTCTGCATTACTACATAGAGACGGCCAAAGAAAACAGCCCACTGATAACGGATTACCGGAATCAGACGGAGATAGAACAAGCTGAACTCAAACGGCTGAAAGCCATGTACACCCACTCGCGGCTGGAACTGAACGGCGACTATCTGTTCGTACCGATTATCTCAAAAGACGGTGGACGAGCTGCTTTCAAGTGGAATGCACGGTCGGCTACGGATTATTACGGTTACGATTTGGGAGAGAGCAGCGGCTCTTTCCATGCCGGAGCGACGTGGACGCATCCCCTTTTGGGTAGAAGTTCCTATAAGGCGGCACAAGAGCAAGCGCAAATCAATATGTACATAGCGAATAATCATATTCGCATGGAAGAGCACCAACTGGAGCGTTCCGTGACGGAGCAATACCTGCTCTGCCTACTCGACAAGGCGCAGATAGACTTTACGGATTCTGTCGGAACGGTTATCGGACGCCGAATGGAAATCGTCCAAAAGTTAGTTGAAAACGGTCTGTCCAAACAGTCGGATTTGAACCTGCTGGTGATTGAAAAGGAGGCGAATGACGAATTGCAAACCGCTGCCCGTCAGGATTACCACACCCATCTGATGGATCTGAACCTGCTCTGCGGCATTGATGATACGACCGATGTGGCATTAGCGGATATAGACCTTCCCGTGCGGTTGCGCAGTGATGAAGAACCGAGTCTCTTTACCGAACAATTCCGGCTGGATAGCTTGAATACGGTTGCCATCCTGCGCTCCTTTAACCTGCAATACAAACCCAAGCTCGACCTGTTCGTAAACAGCGGTCTTCAAGTCGGTGATTTTTCCGGCTGGTATCGCCACTTCGGGCTGAGCGCAGGGCTGACATTTTCATGGACCATCTTCGACGGCAGGCAGAAGCGGCTGAAAGAACGTCAGGCTGTGTGGCAACAGAACACCATACGAACTTACAAGGATAACTCCGAATATCAACGGAACATGAGAATCAAGCAATGCCTCTCCGAGTTGAGCAGATACGATGAAAGAGAAAAGGCTTTGGACAATCAACTTGCGCAGTACGAATTCGTATTGTCCGATTACGGCAGGGAGATGAATGCTGGGCAGGTATCCGTACTGGATTATATCACCGTACTGCGCAACAAGATTCAGACGGGAAAAGACCGCTTGCTGTTGCACACGAACAAACAACTTGCCATAGTCGCCTATAATTATTGGAATTGGTAATATCAAAATCATAGTCATGAAATATCAAATCGTTTTATTATCGCTTGCATTGGGATTGGGCGGATGCGGGCAAAGAGGTACATCGAATGAAAACATACAGGAAAAGAAGCCACAGACAACTGTCACGCTAACCCGTGCTGTTTATGGTGAAATAGAAAAAGAAATAGTACTGTCAGCCACTACGGTGTACCAGAGCAAATCGGTTGTCAGCGCACCGATTCCGGCATTCATCACGGAAGTCCTCGTACAGCCCGGTTCGAGAGTAAAGGCCGGGGAGATACTTTACCGGATAGAGAGCAAAGAACAACATGCTTTGGGCAGCGGCAATCGGACAGCCATTCCCATACAGGCGGAGCGCGACGGTATTGTCCTCGATGTACAGCAGCAGGCTGGAAGTTATGTAACCGAGGGAACCGTTCTGTGCTCCATTGCCGAAGTCGAAAGCCTTGTTTTCGAGATCAATGTCCCCTACGAGCAGAGGCGGTATGCACACGAGGGAAGCGGATGCACTTTGGAACTGCCTGACGGAATCCGTCTGTCGGCTACCGTCCACGTCCCGTTGGCAACGATGAATACGGCATCGCAATCGGAACGGATAATCGCACAGGCAAAAGTGCCTTTCCTGCCGGAAGGCATGAATGTCAAGGCTATATTTACAGAAAACGGTTCATCCTGGGATAAAGGATTGATACTTCCTAAAAGTGCCGTACAAAGTGACGAAACGCTCACGCAACATTGGGTGATGAAATTGGCGGATGATGGTACAGCCGTCAGAGTACCCGTAGCGATCGGCAACAGCAACGCTTCGGAAATAGAAATCAAATCGGATGCCTTGTCGCCGCAGGACTGCATTATCCTCACGGGTGGATACGGTCTGGAAGACGGGGCGAAGGTTGTTGTTGCAAAAGAGGAGGCCGCCTTATGAACACAATACAGAAAAGAAGTCTCCACCAGCTGTACAGCCGTCCTATTCTGTTCATAGGGCTGCTACTGCTGCTTGCCGGAGCGTGGTGTTATACCCGGATGCAGACCAACCTGTTTCCGGAAGTATTGTTCCCACGCATTACGGTAATTGCCGATGCCGGACAGCAGCCCGTAGACCGTATGATGATTACCGTCACCAAACCCTTGGAAAGTGCGGTAAAGAAAGTGCAGGGTACGACGGTCGTCAAGAGCAGTACCAGCCGGGGCAGTTGCGTGATAGATGTTTATTTCAAATGGGGATTGGATATCTATGCCTTGAAAAACCAGTTGGAGAGCCGCATCAATGAGATAAAAGGTTTCCTGCCCGACGGTACGGTCATTTCCACCGAGGCGATGAACCAGTCGTTGTTCCCGGTCTATGGATTCACGCTGGAGAGCAAGACACACAGCCGCATTGCCCTGCGCGATGTAGGCAACCTCGTGGTACGTCCCATGTTCTCGCAAGTGGACGGTATCAGCAATGTAGTGGTACGTGGCGGCAAGGCGAAGGAGTTCGTCGTGAAGCCCGACGCCACGAAGATGACGGCGCTCGGCATTACTCCCGCACAGATAAAGACCGCTTTCGCACAAACGAATTACGTATTGGGAAACGGCAACGTGGCGGACTATAACCGTCTGTACCTGACGTTGACCGATACACGTATCAACGACATGGAAGAACTGCGGAATGTGATTATCCGCAACGATGGCAGGCGGATCGTCCGTCTGGGCGATATAGCGGCTGTCGAGATACAGGAACAGCAGGAGTTTCTGAAAATCAATGCCGACGGTAACGATGCCGTGCTTGTCGATTTGGTGAAGCAGCCGGGTGTGAATCTGATCGATTTTGCGAAACAGGTGGAAAGCAAGGCAGACGAGATCAGGCAGCAGCTTCCGGCAGGCTATGAACTCAAGCCCTATTACAATCAGAGTGCCTTCGTGGGTGACAGTATCCACAGCGTGCTGAAAACCATCTATGAGGGATTGTTTCTCGCCATCATCGTGATGGTGCTGTTCCTCCGCTCGTGGCGGTCGAGTCTGGTGGTCATGCTGACCATCCCCGTTACAGTGGCTTTCAGTGTCCTGCTCTGTTATTTGGCAGGAATTACCATCAATGTCATGTCGCTCGGTGCGATGGCGGCTTCGGTGGGGTTGATTATCGACGATGCCATTGTCGTTATCGAACAGATTTACCGGGAGCACGAAGAACGCCCCGGCACGAACCGCTTCACTGTCGTGCGCCATGCCATCCGTAATCTTTTTCCTGCTATGGTGGCATCTTCGCTTTCGACGATTGTCATCCATTTCCCGTTCCGGCTGATGAGCGGGCTGGCAGGTAGCTTTTTCAAGGAGTTGTCCGATACGATGCAGCTTACGCTCATCGCTTCGTTTCTCGTCACATGGCTGCTGCTCCCCGTGCTGCACCTCGTCATCGGCTATAAGGAACGACTGCGCCCGAAAGACTTGGACGTAAAAACGCTCGAAGAGAACTCCATCCGAAAAGTTCATTTCCTGACCGTTGTTTATCGCAAACCGCTGGTTGCTGCGGGGTTCGTCCTGCTTTTAGGGCTGGGTGGCTGGTATGCCTCTACGCAGCTCTCTTCGGGCTTTCTTCCCGATTTGGATGAAGGAACCATCGTGCTCGACTATCATTCTCCCGCAGGAACGGACATCGAGGAAACCGACCGCCTTTGTCGTCAGATGGAACGCATTATCATGGCGCATCCCGATGTGGAAACTTACTCGCGCCGCACGGCTCTCGGCATGTCCTTCAAGACACGACCGAGCAATTTCGGCGACTATCTGATTCAACTGAAAACGGACCGGAAAACAAGTACCCCCGAAGTCATCAGCGACCTGCGCCGAGAAATATCGCAAGCCGTTCCGTTGATGACTATCGGCTTCGGGCAGCGTATCGCCGACCTTTTGGGCGACTTGATGAGTACCGCGCAACCCGTCGAAGTGAAGATATTCGGAAACGATTACGAAACCTTGCAGAAGATGGCGGAACAAGCGGAGAAAGTCATGGAGACCGTACTGGGCATTGTGGATATCGACAACGGACTGATACCCGCCGGAGCCTCGATAGTCTTCACCCCGAATCAGAAACGTCTTTCGCAATTCGGCATTTCGCTGACCGATTTTCAGGAACAGCTTACGGCACATACGGGCGGCGTTCCCCTTTGTCAGCCTGCCAATGTGATAGAACCTAACCCGGCACAGGCAGCCATGACAGGTGGGTTGCAAATAGGTTCCGTTCAGGACGGCGAGCAGATGCGCCGCATCCTGCTTCGCTTCACGGACTTCGAAGACAACTCTCCCGAATGGCTGGAACGGCAGCCCATATTCCTGCCCGACGGCAACACCCGTCCGCTCGGCTTCTTCTGCGACGTCCGTGTCATTCCGGGAGAGATAGAACAGCGGCGCGAAGATTTGAAGAGCAACATCACCCTGACTGCTCGCTTGGAGAACCGGGATTTGGGCAGTGCGATAGCAGACTTGCAAGCGTCTCTCGATGCGCAGCTTCACTTGCCGACAGGTTACAGTATCTCCTACGGAGGAGCCTATTCCGAACAGCAGCGGTCCTTCCACGAACTGATGATGATTCTCTCACTTGCCGTGTTGTTGGTGTCCGCCGTGTTGATGTTCCTTTTCCGCGAGTGGTGTATATCGCTTACCGTGCTGTTTATCTCCGTACTGGGCATCTGCGGCTGTCTGCTGGCTTTGTGGCTGACAGGCGTTCCGCTCAACGTAAGCAGCTATACGGGTATCATCATGGTAGTGGGCATCATTGCCGAGAATGCCATCTTTACCGTATGGCAATACCGGATGAACCGCCGCACGGGTGGTGATGTGTCCGAAGCTGTAGATTACGCCATCGCTCTGCGTATCCGTCCTAAACTGATGACGGCTATCGGTGCCGTACTCGCCTTGATGCCATTGGCACTCGGTATCGGCCTCGGCGCACAGATGCAGCAACCGTTGGCGGTGGCCGTTATCGGCGGATTTATCGTCGGTTTGCCCTTGCTGTTGTTAGTATTGCCGAGTATCATGCTATTAATTTATAAAAAGAGAAAATTATCAATTGATAAATGACTTATTTTGCGGATAATTTCAGAAAAGGGAACAACAATGAAGATAACAAAGATTTTACTTACAGATTGGTGCTTACTTCCGCTGTCCATTTTATCGTTCTTTACCGGATTGGAACTTCATCTTGCCGGACATGGTGATAGTCATGAAATATGGCACAACTGGGCAGTAGCCCATGTCATCGCGAGCCTGCTGTTTCTGGTTGCAGGCGCATGCCATATAAAGACACACAGCAAATGGTACCGTTCCCTCCTAAAGAACGGACTGGGTAGGAAAAGCAAAATAACGCTTGCTATTTCCATCGTTTTTGCAGCTACAGTCATAACAGGAATCGCCCTATTGGGGGTGGAAGGAGTAAATTCCGGAATCGGGTTGTGGCATTATAAAATCGGGCTTTTGATGGGGCTATTCGCTATTATCCATATTGTGAAGCGCAAGACTGCCTTTCTGAGTATATTCAAATGATAAAATTATAGTTATGTGGAAATATTATGCTTTACTTTCTGCCCTCTTTGCCGCACTGACGGCTGTGTTCGCCAAAATCGGGGTAAAGGATGTCAATTCGGATTTAGCCACGGCGATTCGGACATCAGTCATCTTGCTTATCACTTGGGGAATCGTCTTGGCCGGAAACCATACGGCGGATGTAAAAGGCATCAGCGGACATACATGGGTATTCCTTATACTGTCCGGTGTGGCCACAGGACTCTCGTGGCTGTTCTACTTCAAGGCATTGCAGGCGGGAGATGTATCGCGTGTAGCACCGATAGACAAATTAAGTGTGGTGATTACCATTTGCTTATCCTTTCTGTTCTTGAAAGAGCCGGTCGGTTTGCGGGTCATTATCGGAGCATTGCTCATTACGGGAGGAAGTATTGTAATGTTAATAAAATAAGAAAGAATGAAGGTATTGATTATAGAAGATGAACGGAAACTGTCGGACAGTATCGTAGACTACCTCAGTGGTGAAAGCTACCTGTGCGAGCAGGCTTTTACCTATGCCGATGCAAAAATGAAAGTAAACCAGTATGAGTATGACTGCGTGCTGCTCGACCTGATGCTGCCTGGTGGTAGCGGCCTCGACATCCTGCGTGACATCCGAAAGCAACGCAATCCGGTAGGTGTGATTATCGTATCTGCCAAAGATTCGTTGGACGATAAAGTGAAAGGATTGGAAATAGGTGCGGACGATTATCTTGCCAAACCCTTTCACCTGCCCGAACTCAGTATGCGTATCTATGCCATCATCCGCCGCAAGGAATTTGCGGCAAACAATATACTGGAAAGCAATGGTATCCGAATCGACTTGCTGAACAAGTCGGCTGCAACGAATGAAATGCCGATAGAGCTTACCAAGTCAGAATACAAGCTGCTGTTGTTCTTCATCGGCAATAAAAATCGTGTCATATCGAAAAGTGCCATGGCCGAACATCTCAGCGGCGATATGGCCGATATGATGGACAATCACGATTTTGTCTATACCCATATTAAGAACCTGAAGGCGAAACTTGCCGCTGCCGGATGTAAGGACTGCATCAAGAATGTGTATGGAACAGGCTATAAATGGACGGAATTATGAAAAAGAAGAGCCTGATGTACAAATCACTCACGCAGTTCATTGTCTGCGTGGCAATACTCCTGTTGTTGGCAACCCCGCTGTTCTACTGGCTGACCAGGAGTTTCTATGCCGAGGACATGATAGACATTGTTGAAGCTGTACAGCAGGGGAAGCCTGTTCCGGCTCTTGATCTTGAAGAAGATATCTTGCACGGTATCGTGATACAGTTTGCGCTGATCGTTACCGTATTGGGCATGGCTATCGTACTGATGATGCGCTTCATCTCCGGAAGGTTGTGGCAACCGTTCGATAAAACATTGGAAGCAATAGAACACTTCAAGCTGGAAAACGGTGTATGCCCGACGCTGGCAGAGAGCGACATCAAGGAATTTGCAAGGCTGAACATCACTCTGCAAAGGCTGATGACAGACAGCCTCCAAAGCTACCAGTTACAGAAGGAGTTCACTGAAAATGCCTCGCATGAGCTGCAAACTCCGTTGGCTGTATTTCAAAGCAAGCTCGATCTGTTGCTCCAACAACCGGAAATTACCGAAAGGCAAGCCGCCATCATACAGGATTTATACCAGACGAGCCGCCGTTTGTCGCGTCTGAATCGCAATCTGCTCCTGCTTGCCAAAATAGACAATAACCAGTATAATCGAATAGAAGAGACCGATCTTGTGAAGTTGATAGAAGAGTTATTGCCTTCATTAGAAATGCTTGCTGGAAATATTACCATCAGACGAGACTTTAAAGTAAAGGTATTGAATGTCCGTGCCAACCGTACGTTGTTGGAAAGTCTGGTAAGCAACCTGATTATAAACGCTGTCCGTCACAATCGTGCAGACGGAGATATTCACTTGATACTGGACAAACGTTACTTCATGATAGCAAATACGTCAGATGAGCAGGGAATGAATCCTGAACTGATATTCAACAGATTCTACCGACCCTCCGAAAAGACAAAGGGAAACGGACTGGGACTTGCTATTGTAAAGGCTGTCTGTGAGTATCACGGATGGAAGGTGACATATCAATACAATAATGAAATGCATTGTTTTACAATCTGTCTTTAATTTATTAAGATTACAACTTTCACAAAATTCTCCGATTATAAACAGCAGCAAATCGCCGATATACAAAATTGAATATATGGAAATTCCAACAAATATATAAGTTGGGTATATATAGAAATCAAAATGTTAGTCTTCTCCTCTCTGATTAGTGATAATCGGTGAGGATTTATTGTTTACATTACTTTTAGAGACCTATATTGGCAAAATCTATAAAGAGGTAAAAAACGGCCTCGCTATATTATTGAAAAGGATATTGCTCAAAAAGGAAAAACTTATAGAAACAGTTAACTATAAATCTTCAAACTTTCCCCAAAGTCTTATTATAGTTTTGTGCCATAATAATCAAAATGCGTATAATTATGGCTTTACAGGAAGAGTTTGAATCGGAAGGCAACTGGCTATTCCGTTATCGCAGTTATCTGCCACTTATCATTTTAGTAATCGGACTTTCTGTATATTATATTACTGTCCGAATAGAAAGTAATTGGTTTATATATGTCCTTCCACATTGGTTATATTATGAATACTTCTGTTTGGCAATTGGAGTATCAGGAGTAATAATACGGATCTATGCTGTGGGACATACCCCATCGGGAACCTCGGGAAGAAATACAAAGAAGCAAGTGGCGGACAGTCTGAATACCACAGGCATTTACTCCGTTGTACGCCACCCTCTCTATTTAGGTAATTTTTTTATGTGGTTGGGTGTTGTCTTGCTTACTTGCAATATTGGCTTTATGTTGTCATTCATATTCATTTATTGGCTGTATTATGAGCGTATCATGTATGCGGAAGAACAGTTCCTTCGTCGAAAATTCGGAATACCATATCTTGACTGGGCAGAACGTACTCCTGCCTTTATTCCCCAACTGAAAAAGTTTGTTCCTCCCATTTGTCCGTTTTCATGGAAAAAAGTGATAAAGAAAGAAAAGAACGGCATTTTTGCTTTACTTTTTATTTTCAGCATGTTCAATAGTATCGGTTCATGGTTAAACAGCCAAATTCATACCAATTGGATATTGCTCTGGCTTGCCGGATTCAGTGGTATAGCCTATCTTATATTGAAATATATCAAGAAACGGACACAGTTATTAGATGAAAATGGAAGATAAAACACTCACCATTGTTTTACCCTTGACCTACATTTTGTTAGGAGGTATAAGTATAAACTACCCGAAAGAGGTATGTGTCAATATGCCGACAATACACCGGAATCAGAAAAGTTCTCTTTCCGTACCTTAAGCCGGAAAAGATACACTCTGTAGAAGTGGGATATCAGTGGAAAAAGAATCTACTACTATATTTGGTACATTATATTATCGCTACGTAACGGACAAACTGACAATGATAACGAAGTATCTTGACAATAACATATTACTTACCACTAAAGAGAATCTAAATTCCAGTTCCTCAGCAGGAGCTGAATTGATAATCAATTCTGGATTAGGGAAATGGAGGGAAGTTAATCTAAGTGGGAACTTATTTTATGACCAGATTAATGCGGAACGGCTGGGATATGAAAAAAAACAAGAACTCCATAGCCGGAAATGTGGCATTAAACGTCAACTTCAATATATATCAAGGAATTATGTTACAGTTAAATTCACGTTATCTTTCCCCAACCTTACTGCCGCAAGGGAAACGGGAAGTTACATTTTCTACTGATTTAGGCATGAAATATGAGATTCCAAGTATTAATCTTTCATTAACGGCTACGCTTTCTGATGTATTTAATACCTTCAAAAAAGTATATACTGTTGATACGCTTCAGTTACAACAGCATTTGGAACAACAGTCAAACACACAAGTTTTTTATATTGGATTGACTTGGAAATTTAATACTTTAAAAAGATAGTAGAATCATGGAAAAGCATTTGTATGGCATACTGGTGTTGTCATGTCTATTATGTGTTGTAGATTCATCATTTGCACAAAAGGACAGTATAGACAGGAGACCAGCAAAGAAAGTGTTTATTGACAGGCTGGCATCCTCCTGTGCCTTTCGTATGACTTATATTGGCGTTCCGTTAGTAGCAGGAGGAGTTATAATCAAAGGAGAAGATGACCATTTCCGCAGCCTTCGCAATGACTATCTTCCACATTTCAACCGTCATATAGATGACTATCTTCAATATCTTCCGGCGGCAGTAATGCTTGGCATGAAGATAGGCGGTGTGGATGGGCGTAGTTCATGGGGGCGTATGCTTGCGTCGGATGCTTTTTCAGCACTGTTAATGGGTAGTACAGTTTACTTCTTAAAGCAAACTACTCATGTAACACGCCCTGATGGTTCAAACGAACATTCATTTCCTTCTGGACACACAGCAACGGCTTTTATGACGGCCACGATGCTGACAAAGGAATATGGGCATAGAAGTCCGTGGATTGGTATAGGAGCCTATTCGGTAGCTACCGCCACCGGAATGATGCGCATGGCAAACAACAAACATTGGCTGAGTGATGTTCTGACGGGAGCAGGTATCGGTATCCTTTCTACAGAAATAGGATATTATTTGACAGACCTTATTTTTAAGGAAAAAGGTATCTATGATTTGTCAGATGATGAATCGTTTGATCGGTGGGAGAAACCATCTTTTGTAAGTCTTTACGTTGGAATGAATGTTCCATTAAGCGGGTACGACATTGACGAACAACATGAGTTCCGTACTTCATCTGGTAGTACAGCCGGTATGGAAGGGGCTTATTTTTTCAGTCCATATATAGGAATAGGCGGACGTTTTACAGCGTCCAATACTTCTGTTATCATGAATGAAGAAACAGCGGAAGCAAATACATTCGATGCGATAATATTATGCGGTGGTGGATATTTTTCCTATCCTTTATCTTCTCGTTTTCAATTGGGAAGTAAGCTTTTGGGAGGTTATATCCATTATCCCCAATTACAGCTTTATGATCTTACTGTTCCCAAACGGAATGCTTTCTGTTTGGGAAGTGGAATCTCACTGACTTTCCGAGCAACCAGACATTATGGGATGAAACTATTTATGGATTATAACTTGTTACCTTCACATAGTAAGAACAAAGAGTGGATGAATACGCTTGTGGCTGGATCTTCGTTTATGGTTTTATTTTAAATGAAAAAGATAAGGGAAGTCTGTTTATAATGTTACATTGGTTTTATCCACAAACACTTAAAAGAAAAAATGATTATAAGTTTATATTAATATAAAATAAAAATATTATTAATGGTAAATAGCGGTTAATATATGAGGCAGTATAGATAAAATACGTAATAATTATTCTTTCTGCCATTTTGGGAGATATCTATATATTAATAAATACTGTATCGGTAAATATATAAAAATGAATATTCGAATCTATTCAACATAAATATGTGGCTTAAGTTAAAAATATTCGTAGGATATATGATTCTTATATCCCTGTTGATTTTTATTATCTATTCTTTTCGCCAAGAACAGACAAAAAGAAACAGGATGTATAAAGAAATGCAGGAATTGTCCCAGACCCGCCGAGCAACAAATGATGCTTACGCAGCCCTATTGGAATTATCCATTTATGGGGAAGCCGTCAGTATATGGGATAAGGAGGATTTTGCGATTTATCAGAACAAACGAAAAGAAACCTGCCTTACGTTACAGAGGATTAAACCTCTTGCCCATACACCAAACGAACAATCCAAAATGGACTCGCTGTGCCTGCTATTGGAAAGAAAAGAAATGCTATTGGATTCCTTAATGAATACTTTCTCGCATATACAAAATGTCGGAGAGATCGTTGAAGAGAAAATACCAACCATTGTTTCCAGCATAGAGAAGGACAAGGCTCATTCAGAATCAGAAGTTAGAGAAAAGACTTCCAAAAACAATTTCTTTTCCAGAATTTTCAGGAGAAGAAAAAAGGAATCCGCTTATTTGAAGCAGAAAGAAGAAGCAGAAAGCGTCACCGGACAGAAACAAAACAACAGAACAACGCAACTGCTGCATTCCCTGAACAAGGAAATCATGGAACGTCAAGAAAACGAACAGGAGAAACTGTATCAGCAGATGGTTGGTCTGCACCATAACAACAAGGCCCTGAATTACCGTCTGAATAGGTTTGTAAAAGAATTGGAAACAAACATAGACGAGCAATATGAAACACGTTACAGGCAGCTGATTGCGGAGCGCGACCATTCTTTTTACCGCCTATCTTGTTTATCTGTTTTCATTTCACTGCTAATGATTCTGTTGTACGTAATCATACACCGTGATGTAAGGCGCAATTATAAATATCAAAGAGAAATAGAAAGCTCCAACCTCCGGAACAAGGAACTACTTCAGTCAAGGAAGAACATGATGCTTTCCATCGCACATGACCTGCGTTCCCCACTAAGTACGATAAAGGGTGCTGCGGAACTCTTGCCGGAAGAGTCCGTACCAGAACATCGGAAGGAATATCTGGAAAGTATATCACATGCTTCTGACTATATGCTTACGCTTGTCGAAACATTGATGAATTTCTACCTGCTGGATACGGAGCAGAACCGTCCACAAATTTCGGTTTATAATCTGGAATCCTTGTTCAAGGAAGTCTCTGACAATTTTCTTCTGCAAGCCAGTAAGAAAGAACTTCGCTTTTCAAGAAATTTCCTTAACATGGATATTGTTGTCAGTGGGGACAGAGGGCAACTGCAACAGATTATAAGCAACCTGATAGCCAATGCACTTAAATTTACAGAGAAAGGAGGTATATGCCTGAGTGCCGAATATCATGGTGGTGAGTTACGTTTCTCTGTACAAGATACCGGCTGTGGAATGGACAACAAGGACAGGGAACGGATATTCACAGCCTTTGAACGGCTTGAAAATGCCCGTAACATACCGGGATTCGGTCTTGGCCTGACCATATCATATCGTCTTGTCTCACGGATGGGAGGCAATATCCGTGTTGAAAGCCGTCCGGGAGAAGGCAGTACATTCATTGTCATTCTTCCGCTCCGAGAGGCGGACGAGAAATCCCCGATAGAGGAAAGCAAACCTGTTTCCGTCATTTCAAGATTAAATGGCATTTCCGTGCTTTTGCTTGACGATGACATCAGACAGCTCCGCATAACAGGAGAAATGCTCAAGCGGCTCGGAGCGGACTGTACCCTATGCACCACCAGTCGTGAACTCATAGCCCGCATAAGGGAGAAAAGCTATGACGTGCTGCTGACAGATATCCAAATGCCTGAAATGGACGGATTCTCCATTCTTGAGCTGCTCCGTTCTTCCAACATAGGCTGCGCAAACACAATTCCGGTAATAGCCCTGACTGCCCGTGTAGATGATGACATGAATTACCTTTCATGTGGATTTGCCGGCTGTATCCGCAAGCCGTTCTCCATCGACAGCCTGTCTGCAAGCATATCTGAAATAGTCGGAACGGTAAAAGAACAGGTATGGGAACCGGACTTGTCCCTGCTCTTTACCGAGGAGGAAAACCATGAGGAAATGATGAGGATCTTTGTCGATGAGAGCCGCAAGGAACTTTCCCGCTTGCGTGATGCCATGTGTTGTAATGACAGACAGTCCCTCCATAATATCCTCCACAAAAACCTTCCGCTTTGGGAAACCGTGAATCTGGACTATCCTATAGAGATGCTCCATGAGCTTGTCTCAACGAACTCGGAAGAATGGCAGGAGAAGCATCTCAAGGAGATATACAGGATAGAGCAGGCTGTAGCGAAACTAATCATCCATGTTGAAAAAATGCAGGAGGAAACACATGAAAAGGATAATACTGATAATTGAAGACGATATAATATTCAGCCGCAGCATAAGCAACTGGCTGAGAAAAAACAATATGGAAACGGAATGCGTGACACAGCTTTCTTCTGCACGCAAGAAACTTTCATCCGGAGAGTATGACCTTATCCTTGCAGACCTGCGTCTGCCAGACGGTAACAGCACGGAACTGCTGAGGTGGATACATGAAAAGAACCTGCATGTTCCATTCCTAATAATGACCAACTACGGCCAAGTTGAGAATGCGGTGGAAGCCATGCAGCTCGGAGCGGTAAACTATCTGTGCAAGCCAGTCCGTCCGGACAAGCTGATGGAATCCATTAACAAGGTATTCAGCCGCATAAGACATGACATGAATGAATTCTATCGTGGAGAGAGTGACAAGGCCCGGGAGATGTACCGTCAAATAAGCCTGGTTGCGGCCTCCGACATATCCGTCCTTCTGCGCGGAGCTTCCGGTACAGGCAAGGAACACATAGCACGGGAACTGCATGAACAGAGCCGTAGAAAGGACAAGCCGTATGTAACGGTCGATTGCGGAGCCATTCCCGAAGAACTCGCCGCATCTGAATTCTTCGGTCACCGGAAGGGTTCATTTACCGGTGCAGTCAGTGACAAGACCGGCCTGTTGCAGGAGGCGGACGGCGGGACGCTCTTTCTTGACGAGATAGGCAACCTCTCCTACAAGACACAGATGCTCCTGCTTCGTGCCCTGCAGGAAAAATGCTACAAGCCGGTCGGTTCCACGAAAGAACGCCGCTTTGACATCCGTCTGTTGGCCGCCACAAACGAGAACCTGGAGAAAGCCATAGCGGAAGGCCGCTTCCGGGAGGACTTGTTCCACCGTCTCAACGAGTTCACCATCAGAGTACCCCTCCTGTCCGAATGTCCGGAAGACATTCTTCCCATGGCAAAGTTCTTCCTTGGCCGTTTTTCCAAAGAACACAGAATCTCACTCCAGGGATTTGACTGTCTCGCCATAGCCGCCATGCGGGAATACAGATGGCCGGGGAACGTCAGGGAACTGAGAAATACCGTCCGCAGTGCCATGCTGCTTGCAACCAACGGCTGGATAACTGCCGGCAACTTGAAACTTGACCTGGACATAAAGCCGGAAGAGGATGCAGTTCTTTCAGAGGATGAGAAAGAACGTCAGCTGCTCATGAAAATGCTTGAACAGACGGGAAACAACCGTTCAAAGACGGCCAAACTCCTGAACATGAGCCGTACAACCCTGTACGAAAAGCTGAAAAGATATGGAATCATCTGATGCCAAGAAGGGTGTCGTAAAATTCGACTCCCATAGGGATTAACTCTTTTTGTCTTGCATTCCGACAGGTTTCCTTTTATGTTTGGCACAAAAAGCAGATCATAAAAAACGATGAATTATGAAGATACACTCTTTATGCGGCAGACTGCGTATGCGGGTCTGCGACTTTGAACGCCGGGAAAAAATGTGGAAAACAGGACCGGCACAGGCCATGAGGCTTTCCCCTCAAAAAGGCAGCGTTCCCGAAATCATAGAAACCTTTCTCCTTGTCCCGATAACAAACGACCTTTGCAGGGAAACCGGCAAAGTAATCCGTTACAACCAAACGCTTACGGGCAATTTCACATTATTATATAGGAACAGGCCTTTTGCGGTCATCTTTCTGCCCAATCCAGGAACAGGAAGAGTATTCATAAAATATCTGAGTCCCAACGGCGTACAGTGTACAGCTTTGAAAGAGCTGCGGGACACGAATGAGATTGCCGAATTTATCCGCCGGAACCTTTCCTAAAAATCTGTCCAATGTGAGAGGGCTTACAAAAAGTGTACATATTCCTTACATTATTGTAAGGCAGGTGTACATTGTAGGTTTACACTCGATGAGCATTGTGAAATTTATTTATCTGTCTTCCTGATACTTATAATGTTTCATGCCGGTTTCCATATCTGAGGCATGGTATTGGTTCATACATAAACCGAATGTAATACTTAAATTAGGAGCGTATGGAAACATTAATGAACAGCAGCCTGTTAGGATATTTTACAAAAACCTTCAGGGAAGGCAAGACAGTCACAGAAGACAAGGCAAGCAGTGCTTATGTGGAGTTCATATCCCGACTCTCCCGACTGGTGGACGGAGAACAGTCAGTGATAGACAAGCTAAGGCATCTCAGGACATTGGAACTTGAACTTGATCTCTACAGAAACACGCCGGGATACAGTTCCGGTCATATGATGGAGATATACCTTACAAAGACGGCCTCCCTTGTCAAGATGGAAATCGAGCTTCTTCTCTTTTCAGTGGAACATCCGGAATGTCGTGTCTCCTCCAATATACAGAAGAAGCGTAGCGGTGGTGCTCCGTCCATACACTGGAACGGCTCCATCATCAACCTTATGGAGCTGATAGCCTCACTGGACTACTCCAGCCTTATCACCAATGACAACGGCAGCCGCCAGTCCTTTGCCGGGCTGGTTGCCGCATTTGAAGAATTCTTCAACATCAGTCTTCCCAAGCCATACGATCTGCGTGCAGACCTTTCAAGACGCAAGAAGAACCTCTCCGTCCTGCTTCCTAAACTCAAGGAGAATTATGAGAAAAACATTGTAAACTGCGGTCTCGGACAGCGTTGATACAAGGCGGAAAGCACCGTGTCATTTAAAGTCATATCCTGTCACGGATAGTCATATCCCGGTATTTGGTCGATATTGAAAATCTCACTTATTTTGCCTCCGTAAAAACAATCCAAGAAAATATATGTCCTATGGCTAAGATCAAACAGACCGGCAAGCCGAAGCAGGCTGCCACCGCACAAGCATGAAAGGGAGGGCGCAAGCCGAAGGATGAATCCGAACTCCATTCCTATTATTACGGTTTCCGCCTGGACGAGGTACAGAACATAGAGTTTGAAAGGCTCTATTTAAATTCGGGCGCAACCACCAAGTCCCAGTTTATCATATCCGCCATATTCGGCAAGCCTCTTAAGGTCGTGAAAATCGACAAGGCTGCAACGGACTTCTATATCCGTCTGACAAACCTTCAAAGCGAATACCGTCGTGTCGGAGTAAACTACAACCAGGTTGTAAAGGCCATACATGGCGGGCAACTGACCGAGAAGAAGGCACTTGCCCTGCTTTACAAGCTGGAACAGCTGACTGTGGAGTATATATCCCTGAACAGGGAAATCATCCGTCTGACAAAAGATTTCGAACAATGGTTGCAAAGATAACATCCGGCATGTCCGTTTATGGTGCGCTTTACTACAATTATAAGAAAGCGGACAAGGAGAAGGCAAGGACACTTGCCTGGAACCGTATAATGGAGCGTTCGGACGGAACTGTCGGGATAGCAGAATGCATGCGCAGTTTTGAACCTTACCTTACCGCCAACCGAAGAACGGAGAAACCGGTCATCCATCTGTCCCTCAATCCGCATCCGAATGACATCCTGAGTGATGAACAGCTGGAGAGTATCGGGCGAGAATATATGGAACAACTCGGATACGGAGATCAGCCTTATATAATATTCCGGCACGATGACAACTCCCGCCCTCATATCCATATCGTTTCCCTGCGTATAGACGAGCATGGAAAAAAGATAAATGACTATCGGGAATGGGAGCGTTCCATGAGGATCTGCCGCAGCCTTGAACAGCAGTACGGACTAAATCCGTCAAAGAAAGAGGAACGCGGTACTTCCTTTATCATGACCCCCGTGGACTACCGCAAAGGTGAACTGAAACACCAGATTGCAAACGTGGTCAAACCTGCGGTAAGGGGCTACAGGTTCAGTTCCTTCAAGGAGTTCAAGGCCCTGCTCGGACTTTTCAATGTGACGATGGAAGTCGTACACAAGAAGATTGACGGAAAAGTCTACAACGGGGTGGTCTACGCCGCAATGGATGAAAAGGGAAAGCGTACCGGCGTGGGAATAAAATCAAGCGACATTGACCGGAGTGTCGGCTATGATGCCTTGAGAAAGACATTCCTACGGAACAGGGAACGGATGAAGAAATTCCCCGTTCCGGGAAGCACCAGAGAAGCCATCCGTACAGCCATGCTCCGGGAAAGCCGCGAAGGGTTTGTCAGGGAATTGCGCGACAGGGGTATTGTTCCCGTCATTTGGGAAAACGACAAAGGGATCATCTACGGCGTGACCTATATCGACCATAATTCCAGGACGGTATTCAAGGGATCGGCAATCGGAAAGGAGTTCTCCGCATCTGTCCTGAACAGACTCTACGGTGTTCTCCCTGTACCGGAACCGTCCGTGAAAGACCTGCCGGAGCATGAAAATTCCAATACGGAAACAGGACTTGCAACAGGGCTGCTTGACATATTCTCCGTGGAATCCTATCCTTATCCATATGAGAATATCCCTGAGTGTCCCTATGGAAAGAAGAAAAAGAAAAGGAAGCGCAGAGGTCCGCATATCGGATAGGGCATCTTCCTTTAAGATCCACAACATTATAATATAATACAGTATGTCACAAGAAAATACAACAGGGCTGGGCAAGACGATCGATTTCATGCGGGCTGTCAGTATCATATTCCTGGCCATGAACATTTATTATTTCTGTTACCCGTTCTTTTACCGTCTGGGATTTACCAACGGCATGATTGACAGGATCCTTCTGAACCTTGACCGGGATACCGGACTGTTCTCCCATTCATGGATCACCAAGGCATTCTGTCTGATGTTCCTGTCTTTCTCGGCAATGGGAGCCAGAGGACGCAGGGAAATCGAAATGTCCGGCAAACGTATCGTCTGCTCCTTTTTGGTAGGACTGCTGCTCTATGCAGGCAGCGAAGCACTTCTTGTAGCAGACATGGATATTCGTCCTACCACCCTGCTGTATGCATCGACAGCCATAAGCGGGTACATATGCCTTCTTACTGCCGGGATGTGGCTCGGACGTCTTCTGAAAAACCGCCTGATGGACGATGTATTCAACGAGGAAAACGAATCTTTCATGCAGGAGACCCGACTGATGGCCAACGAATATTCGGTAAATCTGCCCACGCGCTTCTATTACAGGAAGAAATGGCATGACGGCTGAATAAACGTGGTAAACCCTTTCCGTGCAAGCCTCGTACTGGGGACACCCGGTTCCGGAAAGAGCTACGCCATAATCAACAATTATATCCGCCAGCAGATCAGCAAAGGTTTCGCCTTATACTGCTATGACTTCAAGTATCCGGACCTGAGTACCATTGCCTATAACCAGTTGCTCAAGAACAGGGACAAATATAAGGGAGATGTCCGGTTCTATGTGATAAATTTTGATGATCCCCGCCATTCACACCGTTGCAACCCCATTAATCCGGAATTCATGTCGGATATAGCCGATGCATACGAATCCGCCTATGTGATCATGCTGAACCTGAACAAAAGTTGGATCCAAAAACAGGGTGACTTCTTTGTTGAATCCCCCATAATCCTTCTGGCGGCCATCATATGATATCTCAAGATTTATGAGGACGGAAGATACTGTACGTTTCCCCATGCCATCGAACTGCTGAACAAGCCCTATTCGGACGTGTTCACCATACTGACCTCGTACAGGGAGCTTGAAAACTACCTGTCTCCCTTTATGGATGCATGGAAAGGCGGTGCGATGGAGCAGCTCCAGGGCCAGATAGCGAGTGCAAAGATTCCTCTCTCACGCATGATCAGCCCGTCCCTGTATTGGATCATGAGCGGGGATGACTTTACACTGGACATCAATGACCCCGATAATCCAAAAGTGCTGTGTGTGGGCAATAATCCGGATCGCCAGAACATATATTCCGCCGCCCTCGGACTGTACAATGCACGTATCGTCAAGCTGGTCAACCGGAAAGGCAGGCTAAAAAGCTCCATTCTTGTCGATGAGGTCCCGACAATATATTTTCGCGGACTTGACACCCTGATAGCCACAGCCCGCAGCAACAAGGTTGCCGTCTGTCTGGGCGCACAGGATTTCAGCCAGCTGGTACGCGACTACGGGGAAAAAGAGGCGCGTGTCATCCAGAACACCATCGGAAATATCTTTGCCGGACAGGTGGTGGGAGAAACCGCAAAGAACCTGTCAGAACGTTTCGGCAAGGTGCTGCAGCAGAGGAAGTCCGTCAACATGACAAAAGAGGACACCTCCACCAACATCAGTACCCAGCTTGACTCCCTGATACCTGCCTCAAAGATATCCAACCTGTCACAGGGGATGTTTGTTGGAAGCGTATGTGACAATTTCGGAGAGAACATCAGACAGAAGATCTTCCATGCCCGGATTGTCATTGACACTGAACGGGTGGAAGCCGAGACAAAGGAATACAAGCCCATTCCGGTCATAACGGACTTTACCGGAGATGACGGGGAAGACCATATGCAGGAGGATATAGAGCGCAACTACTACCGCATAAAGGAAGAGGTCGGAGAAATCATCCGCCATGAACTTTTACGGATAGAAAATGATCCGTCCCTGAAACATCTGCTGGAAACAGATGATGAATAGAAAACAGACGGAAGCGGATTGCCCCGCAGTCCGTAACCGATTATACAAACCTTTAAAATAAAATTGTATGACAGAGAAAAAGAAAAACATTGCACTTCCCGGAAAACCGTGTTTTCCGTGGGTAGGAGGAAAAAGAAGACTGCTTCCGGTTCTGACAGAATCGCTTCCGAAAGACTTCGGGAAAATGGAAACCTACGTTGAACCGTTTGTCGGCGGCGGTGCGCTGTTCTTCTGAATACGACAGACCTATCCGCATATCCGTTGTGTCATCAACGATTCCAATGAGAGTCTGGTAAATGTCTACCGTATCATACAGACCTCACCCGAGGGGCTGATAGGGATACTGGGAACCATCCAGAAAGAATACCATGCACTTGGAAATCATGCGGAAAGGAAGGCCTATTTCATGGAGAAACGCAGACACTTCAATGAGGACAACCCGGACAATATAACCCGTGCCGCCCTGTTCATATTCTTTATGCGCACCTGTTACAACGGCATCTATTCCGTAAACCGCAAGGGCAAGCTCTCCGTAACCTTCGGAGCAGGCAACCGTGCCAAAATTCTGGAAGAGGAACTGATACGCTTCAACCACAACCTGTTGCAGGGTGTCACAATCCTTGACGGAAACTACAGGCAGACAGGCAGGTATTCCGGAGAAAAGACGTTCTTTTATTTCGATCCACCATACAAGCCCGTCAATGAGGCCAACGACTGCACCTCGTATATGCCGGACGATTTCGATGACAATGACCAAATCCGCCTTGCAGAATTCTGCAGGGAACTGGGAGATAACGGAAGCAAATGAATGCTTTCCAACTCCGATCCCCGTCAGAAGAATCCGACCAATACGTTCTTTGATGACCTGTATGACGGTTTCCACATCCAGCGTTTGAGCATTTTCCGCTCCGTATGCTCCATAGCCGAGAAACGAAAAGTGGTCAACGAGCTGTTAATACGGAACTATTAATCCCAAGACGGGCTGATGCACTAAAAAGAGTTACAGGCAAAGGAAATATTCCCTGCCTGTAACTCTTTTCATTATAATATTTCAATTCCGAAATCTTCTATCACATCCCTTATCTTATCCGCATTGGAACCCGAAACCAGTCCGCCCAGCCTTTCCTTCATCTCTTCCGCCCTGTTCTTTGATATGGTTTCCAATACATACGAGATGACCATCAGGGCTCCGGTCAGATTATGGTGTCTGGCCCCTTCCATGTCTGAAACGGGTCCCGCCTTTATGGACTTCTGAAGTTTCAGGTCGTAAATATTATGGCCATGCGCACACAGGTTACGCATCAGGCGTATCGTATTCATATAGCTTTCAAATACCTTTACATTCCGGATGTCATAGTGTCCGGCCATCTCCTTCCGCAGGCTTTCGCTTTTCAGGTTGGATATCAAATACAGGATATCCCCGAATGTCATATACTCCAGGGTTTTCCATGCCGGCGCATATATATCGTTCCTGTATTTACGGTGGTGGTGCTTGATGGCCTCGTTCTTCAGTATCGTGGCATAGCATGAGGGCAGATATTCTATGAACCTGTTTGAAACTGCACGGTTGTCAGCAAACCAGGTGGGGTTGTTCCTGTAAAGGTTGGATGCCGTATAAATCAGGAACGTGCGCAGATTTACCTCTATTCTGTAAAGGTACGGTGAAAGTATGCTGCGCAGGTCATGATCGAAATAATAAAGCGCAATAACCTTGTCAAAGGTGGTTCCTTCCCTGAACATGTGATCCCTGTCATTCTTTGAAGGGAAACTCCTCTCATAGGGGAACCAGTAGAATCCGAGCCTGTAATATCCTATGTCCAGCAATATCTCTCCGGCCTTGTCCGTGTCGGGGATATGCATCCCCCTTTCCCGGAGCAGCGATATCTGCTCTTCTATTGTCGTTGCAGTTTTCATCGTAGAATAAATATAAATAAAAAAGGGATATCGCAGACGGATATCCCCATATTCCTTATTATAGTGCAGGATATGCAGCCTGTACATACCGGCACTCTCACAATGCAAAGTTACGAATTTCCGCACAATCCACAAAAGGATCACGGGAAATTTTCTTGTCCCTATGTTTTACGGCTTCTGTCTTCAGCAGTTTTTCCGCTTCTCCTTCTTCCACACCCCCTCCGCAATACCGAGCCTTGCCATCAGGAACTCGTTCAGGTCCTTATGCGGCATATAGTGGACAGCCATATCGCTTACCTTTCCGCACTGCCTTATTATCTCCTGCGTGGCATTGCGTCCTGTCCTGTCATTGTCAAGAAAACAGCGGACATGGGAATAACCCTTCAGAACGTCCATAGCCTTCGGCAGGTTGCTTGTCGAATTGAGTACCACACAGTCCGGAACGGGAAATCCCCGCTTGAGTGTAAGATAGGAAAGATAGTCCATAAACCCTTCAAATACAAGTACCGTGTCATTCACCCTATTTCCGTTCTCCCGTCTGATGCAGGAAATGTCCTTGGGGGATACGGCCCCCTTGAAATACGGATTACGGAGTTCGATGCCTCCGCTTCTGCTTCTGAACCCGACAGAGAAATTCTCTCTGCCCCGTATGCTGTAGTGTACCTCCACGCATTCCCCCGATGCGATATCCGCCGGAATACCTCTTTTTGCGAGGTATTGCAGCAGTACGGTGTTGCAAAGCGGTGATATGCGCAGGTTTTCAAATGCCGGAGCTTCCGCCGCCGGTTTCCGTTGCGGGGTTACCGGCACGAAAACCGGACAGCATCCTCCTATCCGCTTCAGGAGCGAAGAATAGTCTGATGTCATGTAGAGCCTTTGTGCAAGGTCGATGATGCTGCCTCCTTTTCCTTCACCAAAATCATGTCACAGATTTTTTGAGATACTGACCTTGAATGACGGAGTCCGCTCCTCCCTGAACGGTGAGCGATACCACAAACTGTCTCCCTGTTCCTTTACCGGAACAAATCCCAGCTGTCGGAGAAAATGTCCGAGCGGGATTTTCTTTGCATCTTCAATGTTCATCTTCTTAAATGTTTAATGATGTCTATATTTTAACATTCCGAACCACCGCATCGGATCCACAGTCCTTCCGTTACGCTCCAGTTCGAAATGCAGATGGTTTCCCGTAGCCATACCGCTGTGCCCCACATCACCGATCCGTCTTCCGATGCATACATCCGTCCCGGTTTTTACATATATCCGGCTCATATGTGCATACAGCGTGGCATATCCGCCCGTATGCCTGATACATACAAACCAGCCGTAGCTTCGGCTATATCCCGCACGGACTACCATACCGTTCCCTGCCGAATAGACCGGCTCACCTTCAGGTACCGCCAAATCGATCCCCTTGTGGAATATCCTTTTTTCCCTTATCGGATGATATCTCATGCCGTAAGCCGAAGAAAGTAGAAAACGTGTCTTCCTTCTGTCAAGTGGAAAAAGAACCGGATAGTCCGTAAGGCGCATAAAGGCATCGTTGTGCTTTCATATCGGGGTTCATCCTTTTATCGGCGTATTATCACCCGGCATTTCTTCTTTTCCCTCATATGTACAGCAACAGAGTGACAAAAGATGACTAACCATGACTATTAATGACAACTTTCTCATAATCAATACTTTTAATGCCAAAGATAGTAATTTTACCTCCCGAAATGATTTATTCACTAAAAAATTAACAGTTATGGAAGATGTAAAACAGACCGCAAAAGGCGGTGAAGGAACAGCTGCGGAGAAAGGATACCTGCTGGCCTATGACAAGAAAGAACAGAAAGTAAAGGGTGTGAAGGGGATTGCAGCCAACGGTGATTTGGAAACCATTGAGGCCAATGAACAGAACAAGGGTGACTTTGTCAGGGTGGACAGGTTCGGCAATTTCTTTACCAATTTCGGAAAGAACTTCATGTACCAGTACAACCATCCCACACGTTTTTCCCTTTACCGTATGCCGGAGGATACCCCTGTGGAACAGGCTGCAAAGAAGATAGAGGAAGCACAGGTTCCGCAGAACGAATCCATCCGCAGGGAACTGTCAAGGGAGAACAGGATATACAACAACCATCTGTTCAACGAGCGTGAAATAAACTGGGAACAGGCCGCACGATACGGCATAACGCCGGAACTTCTAAGACAAACCGGAGATATGGAGCGCATGCTCCAGGGAAGGCAGTCCGGAAGGGCGTTCGAAATTTCCATGAATACGGAACTGGGCAGACAGAACGGCGATGCCAAACTCTCACTATTCCGTGACGAGAACGGTGTGGCGAAGTTTGATCTGCACTTTATCAGACAGGCTCCCAAAGTCGGACAGGAATACCGTGGTTACAAGATAGAGGAAGACGTGCTGGAGGCATTGAACCGTACAGGCAATGCAGGCCGTACAATTGACCTTGTGGTGGACTACCGTACCGGAGAAACGAAACCGTGCTATCTCTCAAAGGACATGGTAACGAATGAAATGTTCTTCCTTCCCGCAGACCAGGCACGCTGTCCCCGTAAAATCAAGGATTACACTTTAAGCGACAGTGAATATGCGGATTATGTGGCCGGAAAGGAAGTCCCCATCGTATTCAAATCCGTCAACGGCAAGACATGCAACATCTCCATACAGATGAGTGCCGCAGAACGGGGAACGGAATTCCTTTGGGAGAGAAGTACCAGAAAACCGGAGAAGAAACAGGGGATTGAAACAGAAAAGGCTGCAAATCCCGCAAAGAAACCTTCCAAACGCACAAAAACATCCGTAACCCCTAAAATGTAACATTCATGAGCCGGAACAGTAAACATACAGTCATGGAACATTCCCCTGCGGTAAAAGATAAACTCCTTGTCTGCTATGAGGCGGGCAGGGAGAATCCCCGCCATGAAATCCACTACCGTTTACAGACCGTTCCCGAAAAACAGGCCCTCGGAGCGTTGATAGCCGCGACATCACTTGCCTACGGGAAAGCGGTACATGCGCCCTTCATTCCCGATATGCGCATGGAGCTGTATGGAATCCCCGAAATGACCGGCACACCGCATCTGCTGGAATCCTTCGAGGCCAAAAGTTATATCAGAGGAACCCTGCTGCCTTACATTCGGGAAAAAGGGATAAGACCGGAAGTGAGCGTCAACCTGCGTGACATGGTGTTCGCCAGAAATGAAAACCTGCTTATGGAATCAGGTGGAACATTAAGACTGAACGCCGGACATATAGACCGTCTGGTGGATTTCCGCAAAGAGCAGGACGAGCGGGCCGGGCTGTACAAATACATATCCGAATACAAACGTCCGTTCCGTATCGTTGAGACATCAAAGGGCATGCTCGTATTCAGCGGCAATGATACAGGCTGGAAAGGCCTGGACCTGTTCTACAGGCATCTGCTGAATAACTATTTTTCCCTAACGGGAGAAACCGGACCGGTCAGACAATACTGTGTCCGGGAACCGGAAGATGACCTCTACCGGCTCGTAGACCGTTCCTTCATGAAGAATCCCCATAGCGGTAAATATGCCTTTGACCTTTTGGATTCCTATGTCCGCATACCCGTAAACAAGAACTGGGAAACGGAGTTTGTCACGGATATGAAACCTTCCGCATCCGAATATACCCGTATCGAGGACTTCTCCGGTTGCAGACCGGAAGGCAACAACAAGGACATCTGCCGTCTTCTCTTTCTCTACCGCTCCTTTGACAGGAATATTATCCTCACCCCGTCCTTCGGTTATCATTTCCAGTTCAAGCCGTTCGTCAGCCGTATGGACAACTGTATCAACAATCCGGATTCCACGGACAGTATGGGAAAGATACTGGATGAAATCCGGTCAAAGGCGGAAAACATACTGAAAACCGAATTCAGGGTACGCGGCATGCACAGGCCACAGGCAGAGAAGGAAAACAGGAAAACAACAAGAAACAGAAACAATAAACTGAAACTGTAATATGACTGAGAAAATATCATCAATTCCGGACTTCATTCCCGAAAAGCCGGGTACGGTATGCATTGCCACAGACAGAACCGGACATTATACGCCACCCGTGGAAAATGCATTGAGATTTATCCAGGAAGGTGATGTCAGGGAAAAAATACACCGCTTCATAGAGGACAATGTCATGGCGGCAGCCTGCCACACATATATACCGGATGTGACCGTGCTTGTCTTCAGGCTCAATTCCCTGAAAGACCTCCCGCTTCCCAAAGACGGGGAAAGTACGGAACACTATATCCGCAACAGCCTTTTAAAATATATCGCATCAGAAAATATGCTGCCCGAAAAGAAAATCAGCCTTGCCGATGCCGTGTATTCGGCCATGACCCGTAAAGAGGCTGACTGTTCAATGCTCAAGGGATACTTCATGCATGAAACGGAATATATGGAGTTCATAAGGGAACAGCGAATGAGAAAGGAAATCTACCGCATGCAACCGGAATATGTGCTTCCGCTGACAATAGTGGAGAATGCCGGCGGGTATCTGCTGTTCTCCGGCAATGATGTAGGACGTGAAGGTCTCAGGGCCTGTATCCAGCATGTTGCAGATCATTACTTTGATCCGTATTGCGATTTCGGATATCTGAAAATATATGAATGCGATGAAATAAAAGGGAATATGCAGGAGATTATCGACACATCGTATTCAGACCACAGATACCTTCCTGTCATGGAACATGACTTCTCCCATAACAGATATGTCAGCCCGGACCGGTTGCCGGATGATGTGAGGGAAAAACTGAGGAAAGTCAGTGAACATACATTGAAGCCCGATGCGGACGGATTCCAGAGTTTCATTTCCCACTTTAACGGGAATGAAGCCACAAGGACGGTGGTCAGCAAAGAGAACCACGATATCTACAGGCTGCTGAACATTGCACGTTACGGATATATGAACGTACACGAAAAACCTTTCACCTATTTTGAAACACTGCTTCCCCTTGCCCGGAAACTTGAGAGGATCACGCAGGTCAAAAGTGCGAAACAGTTCAATGCCGATGATTTCAGGATCCATTCCCTTGTCATCGGAAGGCAGGCTGAAGCGATATTGCACCGGGAGTTTGATGTCAGGGGACATCGTTCCGTCATCAATGAGTTGTGTGACGGGAATCTTGAATTCAGGATAGGAAACGTAAAACTCAATTCCGTACAGCGTGCGGCACTTGCAGACGGGCATTCCGTCTATCTTCAGGAGAATGACAGGAGCGGGAAAAAGTCCCTTGCGTATTGTATGGCAGACACAATGTCAAACACCCTGAAAACATCATCCGTTCCTTTCCGCAATGTTCCCACATACCGTATGACAGAAGATGGACTTATGGTGCATATGGATACTTCCGGAAAAGACAAGACACGAAAAGGCAGAAAGGAGAATGCAGACAAAAAACGATTAAAAATATAATATGGACAACAAGAACAAACACACCGGAATGCCGATAGTCCTGTTCAATGTTGACGAGCATAACCGGCTTGTGGAATATGCCGTCTGCAATGACACCCGTGAATGCGGCAGATATCTGAAGCAACAGGCCGAACTTGCCCTTTACGGAACATACATTCCAAACGAAAGGATATATTGTATGACGGATGCGGATTTTACAGATGAAAGACTGCCGGGACTTCTGACGGAATGCATCCGCCAAAATGACATATCGGATATGCCTTTATTGGGTCTGAGATGTATCACATTCATTCATGAGAACTTTAAGGACGGTCTGCCGGATGACATGCACTCCGTCACTTCATGCATTGAGAAGGTGATAGATGATTTCCGCTTATATACACATCTGCAGGAATATGAGCAGTATAACGAGAAAAAGGCGAATGCCATCTCCAGGCGTACCGTCTCTGCCATAGAAACGGACAAGGGAGTCCTGCTCTTCGATGACTCAGGAAGAGGGCTGCGGTGTCTTGACAATTGTCTCCAATATATTGCGGACAACTATTTTTCGCCTGAAATACAGTGCCGGAAAATACTGAACATCTACCATTTCAGTACGACAAATGCGGAAACAGTCAGAAAGTCAAGGGAATGTGCCGGCATGTTTACACCGGACCATGAATGCAGGTTCATACCGGCACATGCAAGGTCACTGCCGAACTTTCCGACCGGAGAGTTCAAACCGGCCAAAAGTTTCAGTCTGGATACAGATCCCAAGTCATATCGTTCCCTTACACAACAACTGGGATTGTGTGAGAAAGATGAAAACCGTGAGATTGCCGCCCTGATAGAAATAAGGAACAACGGTATGCCGGCAGACTGGAATTCCGCAGATCTCAAGATGCACGGTAACGGGTTCAAGCATATTTATAACAGAATAAAGGGATATGATACAACCGGCAATACGGAACTGTCAGAGGCTTTGCAGCAGGCAGCCAGGGATAAGGCCGCACAAATACTAAGTTCGGAATATGATGTCCGGCAAAGAGGGTGCACCATCGGTACGAATGAGGGGAATATAACGGAAAAGTTTGATAATCCCGATAAAAGGAAGAACTGTAATCACGGGCTTAAATTTTAAAGAAATGGGATGGACAGACAGAATAAGACGGGCATTCACCTCCGGCAAGGAGAGTACAAAAGACCTGTTTGTGGAATTGAAGCCGGACAGGGAAATAGCCGGAATATGTATTTCCGATGAAGCCGGACATCATCGGGATGCCTTTCATGCGTTTGTCCGGGACTCTGTCAGACGGGCCTTGCATAACGGACTCGTTCCTGACAATACGCTTGTACGCTGCCGTTTTATAACGGACAGTGATGCTGAAGGAATCCATAAGGACAAGGCAAGGGTATCTGAGCTACTGGCTGATTATGACGGAACGGACAGTATATATTCCGTTCCGCTGAGAAAAGCCGCCTATCTTTATCGGAACAATAAGGAAATAAACCTATACAATCTGGCAGGACTGGACGACCATCCCGGTTACCGTCAATATCGGGCTTATGAAGAAGCGATGGAAAAAAGGGTTTCAGGCAGAGCCGTTAAGATGCGTCTGACCATAACCCGGAGAGGGGAATGTGTCCGTGTATTCAACAACAGTCTCGATGGTCCGGAGCTGTTGCGCACCTATCTGCAGGACATTGCCGACAATTTTTTTCTGAATCCCATGAAAAATACGTCCGAACTGTCCATTTATCTGCTGGAAACGGCTTCATCCAGATTACAGGGTTTCCCGGTAAACAGGGATATACCTCTGACAGCTCCGGGAATGGAGATACTGAGGAAATACAGTCCGGCAGAGGTGTTCGATCTCCGTCCGAAGGGCGAGAACCTGCTAAGGCTGGCAAAGACCTGCTCCCTCAAGCTGAACAGGCATAACTGTGACATTCTCACACTTCTGGACATTGCAGAAAAGGGATATGCCCATCTGGACATTCCGTTCAGTTTCCGGAAAGAGTTCGCCGGCATCGAGAAGACACTCAATAAGGCTTCGATGTACAATAACAGTAACCGGAGCATGAACGATGCAAGTGGCATGAGGGAACAGGCAGGGGAAAGCGCAGGACAACTGGCGAGAAAACTGCTGGCTGCACACGGAATCAGAATATGGGAAGAAATTCCAAAGAAAACGGCAGAAACCGCAATCAAAGCCGGAGACGGAAAAAAGAAAGGTGCAAGAACCGGAAACAAGATCAACAGAGGAATAAGAATAAAATTAAAATAGAGGGCAAATGGAAACAGTACGAAATCTGGATATGACACCGCCTGCTCCCTCCGGAAGGACTGATGCCTTCCTCAAGGCTGTGCGCCATACCTTATGGGATTTCCTGACCGGGAAGAATTCATTCCGCAGTTTTCAGGACAGATACCGCTTCAATATAATAAGGTGGAGCGCATCCCATTTCCGCACACCTTCACTTATGGAGCGTGCCATCCTGCTTCTAAGGACTGACAATCCGCTTAAAACGGCATATGAGGACTTCCAAAGGAAGTACGCACATCTGCTCGGACGATGGGAGATGGAAGCAGTGCGCAAGGTAAATCTTACACTGATAGAACTCGGACGTACCCCGTTTTATCCGCATAAAAGGAATATTGACAGGATGCTGGACGATGTGTACAAGGGCATAAAAAAACTGCAGGGATATAAAGGATGCCCCGATATGAAAAATGAACGTCTGCTGCTCGCCACATACCGGTATATGTTTGCAGCACCATCCGACAGCAGATATGGCACATTATGCCCGGATGAACTGTGCGGTATGCTTGAACAGCACGGGGTAGACCGCAGGGAACTGTGCCGTCAGAATTATGGCGGACTGTTCCGTGACGGTACTACCGCCCTGTATGAAACTGAAACGGACGGTAACGGTAACAGATATCTTCGTCCGTCAGGGCATATCCGTCTGGAGCGAAGTCCTACGGGATGGAGTATGCACGTTCCACAGAATACAATACAAAGAGAGAAGGAACCGGCTGTAAGCCTTGCAGATATGGAGCCTTCGAAAAAGGTGGAAAGGGTGTCCAAGCCATCAAAGAAGAAAAAAACCGGACAAAGAAAGACCGGATCGGTAAAAATCAAATAATAAAACCATAAAATATCAATATGATGAAACTTATAGTAACGGAAAAATTATCATAACTCGTGATAACTTTTCTTATCACAAACAAATTATTATCCTAAGCCATGATTTATTCTAATTGATACTCAATCGCTTTGCTTTTCAACTTTATGTTATAGCTTATGATAATATGACACAAGATATTTATATGATAACGATTGATTTCTGTTTCAGAAAAATGGTTTCATACCAACTATGAAAATAAAAAAGCATATATTTGCAGGTATTATATAAATTCGCTATTAAAATGTAAATAAAAACCTTATGAAAGTATTTTTAAGTTGGTCGGGACACAAAAGCCATCAAGTAGCGTTGGTGTTAAGGGATTGGTTACCATCAGTAATACAATCTCTCACTCCTTATGTTTCATCAGAAGATATAGATAAAGGGGCGAGATGGAGTACTGATATTGCTAAAGAATTAGAAGATAGCACTTTTGGTATTTTATGTGTGACTAAAGATAATTTAGAAGCACCTTGGTTACTATTTGAAGCTGGTGCATTATCTAAGATGATGGACAAATCTTCTGTTTGTCCTTTTATTTTTGATTTGAAAAGAGCCGAAGTAAAGGGGCCAATATTGCAATTTCAATCTACAATTTTCGACAAAGATGATGTGAAAAAGTTGTTACTTACATTAAATAAAGCTTGTGGGGATTCTGGATTAAAAGAAGATTTATTATCAAAGACTTTTGATGTGTGGTGGCCCAATTTGAAAGATTCTTTAGATGCAATAAAAGGGGAATCTTCAGAGGAGGAAAAACCTTCAACAGACAAAAGTTTTAGGAATGAAATGTTAGAAGAAATTTTAGAGCTATCAAGGACGAATCAAAAATTGTTACGTTCTCCTGAAGTTCTTTTTCCTCCAGAGTATATAGAATTTATTATAAGAGAGCGAATTGATAAGGAGATATCCGAAAAAGACCGAAATTTAGTTGAAGAGCAACGTCGTATTACTATGGAGTTGAAGCATCGGATAATGCAAATACGAGATTTATTGGAGATATATAGGAATGAAAAGAAATTTGTTGACGAAGATTTTTACATGAATATGCGTAGATTGATAGATTTGTTCCAACATCAACAAATGTTAATAGAACAAACTAATAGGATATTCAGAAGAAAATAATATTGTTAAAAAAGAATGTTATCTATGCAACTTAAATGATTTTATCAAACCAATAAGTGTAGATAACATTCTTTACGACATATGTTGATTTCAATAAGTATGCAAAACTTCTACTTGGAGAGATTTTTTAACCAGATCTTAAGTTCTTGGTCTTTTTCCCACGAACATTCTGTTATATCGTTTGGTATCATATTAACATAAGCTGATTCCAAGGCCTCTCTTTTCTGTTTAGAATCAGCCCGAGCATATATTTCAGTCGTTTGTATAGATACATGTCCTAAAATATCACGAATATAGACCAAATTTACACCAGCTTGTAACAAGTGCATAGCTTTACTATGCCGTAAAGTATGCGGGCTTATTTTTTCCGGTATAAGTTCCGGATCTTGTATTCGGGCGTGATTAATATAATTATTCAAGATATAAGATATGCCAGAGTTTGTTAGCTTTCTGCCACAACTGTTAAAGAAAAGAGGCCTTTGATTAAAACCGGACAGGTCTAAACGGTTCTCTTCCATATAACTGCGTAATAAATTCACTTGTTCGTCTTGTAAAGGGACAATTCTTTTTTTGCGTCCTTTACCAAATAAGGTGACATGACAAGGCTTTTCCAATTTCAAAGATGCGGGTGTCAAGTCTATTAATTCTTGTACTCTGGCTCCACTATCATAGAGCAGGGATATCAAAGCTAAATCCCGTCGTCCTTTTTTCGTGTTGATTGGTATTTGTGCCAATAAAAGCTTAATACCATCTATGCTGAGATAATTGACACTTCTTTTTTCATGTGTTTTTACCTTGATGGATAATATCTCTTGCCATTGTTCCAGACGCTTTACATCCTCATATTGCATATACGTACAAAAAGAACGTAATGCCGCCAATCTTTGATTTCTAGTCGCGTTACTCGATTTTTTCGTATCTTGTAACCAATCAAGGAAGTTTAAAACCGTTTTTCTGGTAATATGTTCCAATCTAAGATTATCAGCCTTTATGTTTGCCTGTTCGTCCAAAAAGTTTAACAGCAAGCTAAATGATTCGCTGTATGACCGTATGGTATTAGGGCTTACGCCCCTTTCTCCAATAAGGTACTCTGTGAAAAAGGCCGTTAAATGCTTTGCAAAATCTGTTGTTCTCATAAGCCTATATGTTTGAATCTGTTATTACGTTCATTTCAGGATATACAAACCGTGTTATGGTAGTTTGTTTCAATAAAATATCGGGAAACATATCTTGTGTCAGGCGTACGTAGGTTTCAGTCCCTTTCAACGTCTTATGCCCCAAGAAGACCGACAAAAGGGGAAGCGCACAATATATGTCCATTCCTTCTTGCACCATCTTTGCAAGGGAATGGACGGCAAAAGTATGTCTGAGGCTATGTATGCAAGCTCCTCCAGAACGGTTGCTCGAACAAGGTATATTGCATTTTTCCAACACTTTCTTGAAACCGCCCAAGACAGTGCAAGAAGATAACGGTCGTCCTGATGGAGATATTAACAGGAACTTGTCCAGGGCATCAACATCTGGCAAGGGCATCTTGTTGCGATATTCCAAATACTGTTGTAGAACCTTGGACAGGGAGTCACTTAAAGGAATAAGCCTTTCCATCTTGTTCTTTGTCTTCCGAATAATGATGCAATTCCTTCTCAAATCAACATCCCGGTTCCTAATGGATATGGCTTCTCCGATTCTAATCCCTGTAGCATATAAGATTCTATATAAAGTAGGTAATGCAAAAAGATTACAATATATATTATGACTATGCATCCTTTGTTTGTCGCAAGCTTCAAAGATGTCCTGTATCTGTCCACGGGTAAACACATAAGGAGTAAAATCCGAATATTCCTTCTTTGGTAACTTGGGTATATAGCATTCTTTTCCTATGTGGCATAAATATAGGCAAAACTGCCGGAACATGGACACCTTGTCATAGAGGGTTTTCTTTTTATCATGTATGCGGGTGCACTTCCATGCATCAATCATGCTTTTAGTTATGAACACATCCCTGATGTTGCTATTAACGAAGAACTTGTCAAACTCCAAGAGCATCCACTTTATCCGTCCAATGTCGGAAACCTGATTTTCTTTCATCGCAAGAAAATCCTTAAAATAAGGTGCGAACACGCTTTGATATATGAATTGTTCAGACATAGAACAAGCCTCCTTTCTGTGTGTAGAAATCGGATGGGACATCCGGGACTTCAAGAACACATTTCATCAAACCATCAATGTCTATCCGAAGATAGCCCATTGTCGTTTGTGTAGTTTTGTGTCCCAATGTCTCAGAAATGACGGGCAGTGATACGCCATTACGCAATAGCTGGCTGGCTAAAGTATGTCTCATTGCGTGAGGGCCTTTTTTTCTATCCCTTGTATCTATTCTTGAATGGCAGATAATCTTTCTGACCGACAAGGAAACTACCGCCCCATTCACAGGATTATATGGGGCTAAAGAGGATAGGAATATCTGTTTGGAAGAAGAACTCGGTCTGCCATATTTCATATAATTGATGATAGCTTCTCCCACATCCTTTAAGAGCGGCAATTCTATTTCACGTTTAGTCTTGTACTGTATCAGGCAGATAATGTTTCTATCCCAATCTAAATTACTGAATTGTAATCCGGCAATATCGGAGGAACGTAGTCCTAACCGTGTTGCTAATAGGAGCATGGCGTAATCTCGTTTTCCTACAGGAGTGGATTGATTTACCGAAGATTCTATTTGCAAGACTTCTTCACAAGTGTATGTTGACGGTAGTTTTTCTTTTACAACATAACGGTTTCTTCCTATCACATAATCAATATTCTTATTGATAAGCTTTTGTTCGTACAGGTAACGACAAAATGCACGCATCGTTGCCAATACTCTTTGTTTACTGTTTTGGCTGGAAGATATAAAAGTTAGCACATCATCCTCACCTATATCTGAGATGCGGAATACATTCCTCAAAGACAAATGCCTGAGAAAATAGCTAAACACATGTTCGTAGCCATCTATCGTTTTAGGAGATAGTCTTTGTTCTTCCAAGAGATGAAGGTATTTTGTCATAATGCCTCCTATTTCTCCTGAGAATTTGCGTATAACGTATCTTACAACTGGTTTTTGGATAGTTCTATCCGTAAGATAATTAACGAATAGCAGTAGTCGATAATTGGTTCCATGTATCAACCGCGTTTTTTCTTGTGGCATAGTCTTTAAAAACAAATCGATGGATTCTACATTACAGTCTTGTATGTAGTTTATATCCATGTAAACGATAAAAAGACGACAGGTCTTTTTATACTGTCGGATAGTCGATTCTGAATATCCGGCTTTACGCAACGCTTCTAAAAAATCCGAAACTTTGGATTCAAAATGATTTTTATTGTCCATAATACTATATTTGGAGAGAGCAACATTACTCTCTCCACAATATAGCATATTATTATCAGAACATTATTATCACGAGTTCGATTGATTATCTGTCAGTTATTTGGTGTATTAGCTTATAGCTTTGGATAACAATTTGCTTGTGATAAGAAAAGCCTTCAGTGGCAAGATGCATAGCTGAATGCATTGGAGCGAAAAGCAAAAAGGACGGATATTTTACAGGCGGAGGATATGCCGTGACATGAACTTTCGGCCATCTTCTGGCATTGGGCTCTCCGGCGGAATACGGAGGTGAGAACATCAGCAGGGAAAAACTTCCCGTCATTCCCGACCCGTTCACACTTACGGTACGCCGGATCAGGACGGCAAACGGATATGAAACGGATCCAACGGCATCAAAGCAGCTCGCTGTAATTGGAAAACTGCTGACCGAGGCAGACGAAGTGATTACCGCAACCGATGCAGCCCGTGAAGGGGAACTTATAGCCGGATACCTTTATGAATTTCTCGGATACAAAGGGGCGACACGCAGGCTCTGGATCTCATCACTGACACACAAGGCGATAACGGAAGGACTCGACCGTCTGCAACCGGGCAGTGACTATGAGAACCTCTATCTTGCGGGAAAGGCAAGAAGGGAAGCCGACTGGAAAGTCGGATATAATGCAAGCCTTGCACTCGGCATTGCAGCAGGCAGAGGCGGATATTCGCTCGGAAGGGTACAGACACCGACACTTGCCATGATTTGCAGACGTTATCTGGAAAACAGGGATTTTATTCCGGTGACGCATTATAATCTATGCCTGTCTGTAATCAAGAGCGGAAAGGAACATCTTTTTTTATCCGTTGACAAATACCGAAGCAAGGAAGAAGCCATGGCTGCCGGAAACGGAATCAGAGAATCCGCAACAGCAGTAGTGGAGTCCGTAAAGAAAACATTGGAGACGGAACAACCGCCACTTCTGTATGACCTGACGGCACTGCAATGCGATGCAAACAACAGAATAGGCTTTACAGCCCAACATACATTGAGTATAGCACAGATGCTTTATGAAAAGGGTTATATATCCTATCCTCGAACAGGAAGCCGGTATATTGGCGATGACCTGTTTTTGGAGGTTCCGTCCCTTCTCTCATCGCTCAAGTCCGATCCGCGCTTTGCAAGGCATACGGAATCCCTGGAAGGAAAGACACTGAACAGACATACCGTAGACGATGCCAAACTTACGGATCACCATGCGCTGGTCATAACGGGCAACACACCGTCAGGACTCACACCGGATGAACAGGCCCTATATTCCATGATTGCCGGCAGAATGCTGGAGGCGTTCTCCGAAAGGTGCATCAGGGAGAAAACCTGCATACATCTGAAATGTAACGGAACAGACTTTAAAACGGAAGGATACAGTATCAAAGAGTATGGCTGGAGAAGTATCTATACAATACCGGAAAAAGAAACACCATCCATGCCGGAATTCAAGGAAAATGAACTTCTGCCCGTATCGGACTGCCTGATTAGAGAAGGAAAGACCGTACCAAAGCCGATATTCACGGACGCATCACTGCTTTCGGCCATGGAAAACGCAGATTGGGAAACCAAAGAAGGTATGGAAAAAGAGGCAGTCAGGAAGTGTGGTCTGGGTACACCGGCAACAAGGGCAGGCATCATAGAGCTTCTTGTTGGCAGGCAATACGTTGAGAGAAGGGGGAAAAACCTGTTTCCGACTCCAAAGGGACTTGAGGTTTATGGGATTGTCAAGGACAGGCTGATAGCCGATGTACAGATGACCGCCCGATGGGAATACAACCTGCAGGAGATTGAAAAGGGAAACATGAAAGCCGCTGTCTTTGACGGCATGATTGATGACTATACAAGACAAATCGTATCGGAACTTGTATGTCTCAGACTGGAACATCCGGAATTGCCGCACTGCAAATGTCCGAAATGTAGAAAGGAAACGGTAACGCTGTACGGTAAGGTGGCAAGATGCTGCGATACGGAATGCGGATTCCTGCTTTACAGAAGTTTCAAAGGGAGAATCCTCACGGATGACCAAATGCTCCGCCTGTTACAGGGCAAGAGGACATCTTATCTTAAATTCACAAACAGGATTGGAAAAATTTATGAAGCCTCACTCAAGATGGACGACTGTTTCCGTATTTGTGTGAAGTTTAAAGACAACCGTCCTAAGAAATAGTCATTATCCAAGTGAGTATCCGTCAGCGGTACGTCTGTAGTGCATACGGCAAATACCGTCAGAGTATGTGCGTATCCCGGCCAGTTTCCAGGAGGATTGACCGGGATTTGCCGTAAACAGACGGATGCCGTTCCCCTGAAAGGAAGGTAATACATACAGTACCAGCTCGTCTGCCATTCTGAAACGGAGCATACTGCCTACCATGCCGAGATTCTCCGGCACGGCATCCATAAGGAGTATTCCGTCCCTGTTTGCTTTCCAGTCGTTCAAGTCAAGAAACGGGATGTTACAAGGCAGTCTGCATATACCTTTCATACATGTCTGCAGAATGCCATATCTGTCTGGGGTATGAAGTATTCCGGAAAGAGTTCCCTCCTGTGCAAGGAAACCGTCAAGAGTGATGAAAGCCTGTATCAGAACCGTTGCCATAGTTGTACAATTTAAAGTGAAAGGTTCCGGAAAGGCCATAAAAAAGGCGTGGCCTTACGCGGCTTCAAGACGTGGCTCTGGTAAAACCAAGAATAAGAGCAGCGCAAGCCACGCTATGACAAGGCATAGCACAGCCTTACGCAGATGTCCCTTATTCTCTTGAAATTTACCAGATTTCGTCTTGAGGGCGTTCTGCGGAACGTTATGTCTATATATCATAAAGGATAAGCCATAGGGCTGTCCCCTTATGTGTTAACTCATATTTTCCGATGTAAAGGTAAAAAATAATTTTGAAAAAAGCATATTGTACAGAGAAAAACCATAAAAGCGGGTCGTGATTCCCGACACCCCGACAGAAGCAGACATTTGCGGACTTTTAACGACTATATGTGACACGACAGGATCCGTCATGCAAATTTGCACTATATTGCACCCAAAATCATAAATATATAATAATATGGAACTGACAATCATCGAAACAGGAGCCTATCTGGAACTGAAAAGGAAACTCAGTGAACTGTCCGTACTGATGACGGACTTTCAAAAAAAGACAGCCCCTCCGTCACACGAGAAATGACTGGATGCGCAGGATGTATGCCTTGCACTCGGCATATCCAAAAGAAGCCTGCAAAACCACCGGGACAAGGGACTGATACCCTATTCCAATATAGGCGGGAAATTCTTCTACAGGGAGGCTGATATCAAGAACATACTGGAGGAAGGTCTGATCAAGGGAAAGGGGTAATATGGCTGAGATTATAACAAGGGATTCTGAAGAATTCAAGGAACTGACAGGATGGATCAGAAAAATCAGCAGGTCTGTAACAGAGGCTACAGCCAGGTTACGTCCGACCATTGCTGATGAACATTATCTTCAGGGGGAAGATGTTTGTAAAATCCTGCATATCTCAAAACGGACACTGCAGACATTAAGGGATGAGGAAGCAATCCCCTATACGTCCATCGGGGGCAAGATACTTTATCCGGAAAGTGCATTGTATGAAACACTGAGAAAAAATTACCGTGACTACAGAAAATATGTGAAATAGCATATGCATAAACAAGACAAGGGCTGCACTCACCTCATAGATGGTGAAATGCAGCCTTTGCCTCTTAGTTGGCTAGGCGAAACGTGTTGCCGATTCTGCTGCACATCTTGTCGGTGTCTTCCTTGATTTTCGGATTTACCAGTTCTGCATACACCTGAGTGGAGATTATGGTCTTGTGACCGAGAACTTTCTGTAAGGTCTCCAAGGGCATTCCCTGGTTCAATGCGAGGGTTGCAAACGTATGACGTCCGACATGGGGGCTAAGCCTGATGCTGCATTCCGCCTTTTCACCGATACGTTTCAGACTGTCTTCCATACATCCCAAATTCCCGACCGGAAAGACCTTGTCGGGAGAATCCTTGAACTTATCGTCTCCCCTGTACCTTTCTATCAGCTCAACGGCTATCGGCAGAAGTTTGACAACATAGGCGGCCTTGGTCTTTATCCTGTTGCCGATAAGCCATACGCCTCCATCGGGATCGGTATGCACATTCTTATAGCTTAACGCCTTCAGATCGGCATGGGCCAGACCGCTGAAACACATAAAGACAAACATGTCCCGGATAGCCTGCTGGCGTTTGTAGTTCAGCTTTACATGTATCACACGCTGAAGATCCTCCTCTGAAAGAAACGGGCGTTTTCTGTATTCCGGCTTACATTCGAACTTCTTGAAAGGATGTTTGTGAATCCACCCTTCATCCATAGCCAGATACATGAGCCATTTTAAAGTGTTGATACGTTCAAATGCCGTTGACTTTGCCAAACCCCTTACCGAAAGCATCCAGTTGTAGTAGTTCTTTATAAAATCGATGTCCAACGACATCAGGGGGACATCATCAGTTCCCATCTTATCCTTCAAATAATATTGCAGACAGTTGTATTCACATACAAGACCTTCATATGTACCCTTGGCTTTGGTCTTCCCAATCTGATTCCTGTAATCCTGAATCTTGATATTGAAGATTTCCATCAGGGAATGAATCTCCTCTCCAAGACCGGTATAACGGTCATATACTTTCTTTGCCGTGACAAATGTATCGTGGTCGCAAATATACTGATAGTGTTTTCCTATCCGAACCTTGATATTCTCCAGCTCCCTGTTCAAGCGTCTTGCCTCTTCCGATTTCCCCTTCGCACAGTTTCCCTTTGCATCCCATAAGGAGATTGGTACATCGCACTTACAACTGAAACTTGCAGTCGTACCATTGATTGTTATTCGTCCCATAACCGGAACACGACCATTTTTAATTGACTGGTTCTTGGTGTAGAACAGAACTTTAAAAGTACTTCTCATAACTCAATTATTTTTGTTACAAAATTAATAATCATTGAGTTATCTGAGGTTATGCAAAACAGTGCAAGGAATTGAAAAATAACCCTTTATATATTGTTTAAAGGCACATTGATCGAGGTAACGATTAAGTAACGAAACTCACGACCAAATGTGCTTTTTTTAGCATCGTTTTTCCTGCCGTTAAAAAGGAATCCTGTAATAACAAGCTGATTTCAAGCAATATTGCGCTTATATGTTACCTTTTCAAAAAATCCTTGCTATTTTATATTAAAAGTTTATTATACAGATTGCTTTCACTTGTTATTTTGCCGACATACACATAAGTACTCGATATACGCCGTACACCTCTGACAAAGGAACGTCAAAGTCCGAGAATTTCGGATCCGGGTTTACCGAATGGCATTTCACATAACCTTCCTTACCCTTGCACTCATGAAGTTCCTTTACTATAACCCCATTTGCAGTGTCCAAAACGTATGTTTTACCCCA
>OCHC01000103.1_pt1 | contig 109986 bp, 92 predicted proteins | sample 1538641 | NCBI WGS metagenome assembly OCHC01 (sample SAMN04571714, study PRJEB22368) | human gut metagenome | biome: human gut; material: stool | host: Homo sapiens | place: Luxembourg | collected 2012-08-17
TTTCCTTTCCCACCTGCATAGCAGGTGGTTGCCTTTGTTTCACACAAAACAAAAGCCACAGACTTTTCAGTCTGTGGCTTTTTTATGTAAGAATTCAAATTATTTCTCAGCGTACTTGTCTTCGCTGCCCCAAGAATAGAGTTTACGGATATCCTTACCAACCTGCTCAAGCTGGTGGTTAGCTTCCATCTCTCTCTTAGCCTTGAAGTGAGCCCAGCCGTTGTTGCTCTCTGTGATGAACTTAGAAGCAAATGTACCATCCTGAATTTCTTCAAGGATCTTCTTCATTTCCTTCTTGGTCTCATCAGTGATAAGACGCTTGCCGGTCTCATAGTCACCGAATTCAGCGGTGTTAGAAATTGAATATCTCATCTTAGCGAAGCCGCCGTTGTAAATAAGGTCAACGATAAGCTTCATCTCGTGGATGCATTCAAAGTAAGCGTTACGGGGATCGTAGCCTGCTTCAACAAGTGTTTCAAAACCAGCTTTCATCAGAGCTGTAACACCGCCGCAGAGAACTGCCTGCTCACCGAACAGGTCTGTTTCTGTTTCGCACTTAAATGTTGTCTCAAGAACACCAGCGCGAGCGCCGCCGATACCGAGAGCGTAAGCAAGAGCGATGTCAAGGCAGTGGCCTGTTGCATCCTGATAAACAGCTACGAGGCAAGGAACGCCTTTGCCTTCCTTATACTCAGAACGAACAGTGTGGCCCGGGCCCTTAGGTGCGATCATGAATACGTCAACATCTGAAGGCGGAACGATCTGCTTAAAGTGAATGTTGAAACCGTGAGCAAATGCGAGAGCCTTGCCTGCAGTAAGATAAGGAGCAATGTTCTCCTTGTAGATTGAAGCCTGCTTCTCGTCGGGAGTAAGGATCATAATAATATCAGCAGCTTTTGCAGCTTCAGCGGTGGTCATAACCTTAAGGCCGAGCTCTTCAGCGTGTTTCCATGATTTTGAACCTTCGTAAAGGCCTACAATGACGTTTACGCCGCTTTCATGAAGGTTGAGAGCGTGTGCATGGCCCTGTGAGCCAAAGCCAATAATAGCCACAGTCTTTCCTTCAAGAAATCCAAGATTACAGTCTTCCTGATGATAAAGTTTTGCTTGTGACATTTTGTATTCCTCCTAAAACGTCAATAATATTCATACATTGTAAGTTGACATTCTCGAAAAACAACTGCTTGCCACGGAGAGTTCTCCATGCGTCAATTGCTTTACAGGAAAATCAACAACACTCTGTATGTGCTTTTTATTATATGCCTTGATTTTTCAATAGTCAAGCATTTTTGGGTTGTAAAACAACAAAAAAAATAGTAAAATATTGCTATGGGAAAACGACCTGAAAAATCGCCCAAATTTAACTAAAACGCAGGGAAAAAATATGGACAAAACTACCAAACTCAGATATTACATTGAATCACTTTGCATTTACGATCTGAGGGGCGACGACGTTATCGCCTCTCTTCTTGGTTTGCTCAGCAGTACAGAATCGGAAGACGTGCTTGAAGCTCAGAGCAATTTTTTCAACACTCTGGCGCCGAAAGGTTCTTTAAAAACATATATATCTAAACTTATTTTAACCGATGATAATGTGTTTTCAAAAGCCGCTGCAGACGGAAATACAAGCGAACTCAGCAGTTCAATTATCGAAGGCGTAAAAAGCGACCTTATGAAACTTGAGGCAATCGCAGATATTACACCGAACGATATTCTAAACGCCGTTGAAGATAAAGACCTCAAAGACATTCTCTGGACAATGCCAAGATGGGAAACAGGCTCGGCGCTTCTTCCGCTTACCCACGGATGGGATGAGCAAACAGACGACCTTGCTGATTTCCACAAAGAAAACGGTTACGGTCAGTTTGCAAAATTCATAGCGTTTGAATGGAGAGACCACAAACTCAATCCTATCTCAACCATTGACCCAATAAGACTTACAGACCTTAAAAATTACGAAATACAGCGAAACCAGGTGGTTGATAACACGGAAAGTTTTGTTAAAGGACTTCCGTCAAACAACGTTCTGCTTTACGGCGACAGAGGAACGGGAAAAAGCTCAACTATCCACGCAGTGCTCAACGAGTTTGCAAAAGACGGTCTGAGAATGATTGAAATTCCGAAGACTGCAATCGGAGAACTGACTGTTATAAGGGAGATGCTCTCTGACAGTCCTATGAAATTCATTATTTATATAGACGACCTGAGCTTTGACTCTCAGGACAATTCATTTACCGAACTTAAAGCGGCGCTTGAAGGCAGTCTTTCAGCCAAACAGCCCAATACGCTGATTTACGCCACATCAAACAGGCGCCATCTCATCAAAGAGAACTTCTCCGACCGTGACGACGACATAAATAAAAGCGATACGAAGCAGGAACTGCTGTCACTATCGGACCGCTTCGGTCTTTCAATAACATTTATGAACCCAGACAAAAATAACTATCTTGAAATTGTCGAAAAAATCGCGCAAGACAGGAAGCTGGACGTCGATATCGACCGCCTTTTTGCCGCGGCAGAACAGTGGGCAACAAAAAAAGGAGGACGTTCTCCCCGCTGCGCAAAGCAGTTTATAGACCATGTTGAAAGCGCTGAAAAGCGTGGAAAAGAATGGTAAATAAACTATTTGCAATTTGTTAAAAATTTTAACCTTTTGTTTACGTCCAGAACAAATTATGAACAAAATTGAGTGATATCATAACACCGTTAAAAGAAGAAAAGGAGATTACGATATGAGCAAAATTTTAGTTGTAGATGATGATCTTAACATCTGTGAATTATTAAAACTCTATCTTGAAAACGAAGGATATACCGTTTTTGTAGCAAACGACGGTCAGGCGGCTGTAAACACATTTCAGCAAAAACAGCCGGACCTGGTTTTGCTGGACATAATGCTTCCCAAGATGGACGGATGGCAGGTTTGCCGTGAAATACGAAAAACATCTTCCGTTCCGATTATTATGCTTACAGCCAAGGGCGAGACCTTTGACAAAGTTCTCGGTCTTGAACTGGGCGCCGACGACTACGTTGTAAAGCCTTTTGACGCAAAGGAAGTAATGGCAAGAGTTAAAGCCGTTCTTCGCAGAACAAAGGGCGAAAACGAAGCATCTCACGAAGACAAGAAAGTTGTAGTTTACGACAAGCTTGAAATAAACATTGCCAATTATGAGCTTAAAGTAAACGGTGTTCAGATAGACACACCGCCTAAAGAACTTGAGCTTATTTACCATTTTGCTTCAAACCCCAACAGAGTTTACACCCGCGACCAGCTTCTTGACGAAGTATGGGGATTTGACTATTACGGCGACTCTCGTACTGTTGACGTTCACGTTAAACGTCTTCGCGAAAAACTCGAGGGCGTTTCCGACAAATGGGCTCTTAAGACAGTATGGGGCGTAGGATATAAGTTTGAAACAAAGGAATAATCCATGGGATTTCAGGAAGTAATAACCGGCAAAAAATCATTTAAGTCAAATATTTTCGCAAAATACTTTCTCCTGTTTGCCGCTATTTTCCTTGTCGTTCTTACAATTCTCGGCTCAACACTTATAATCCTTGTTAACGCTTATTCCCAGAACGAAAAGACAAAACTGCTTAAGGAAAATGTGCAGAGCGTTGCCGGCACAGTCAGCTCTTCGCTGATAGTTCAGGATATGAACTGCCGCTACAGCGTGGAAAAAGAATTGATCTGCGAATCTTTATATATAATATCCAATTCTATAGACGCCGACGTGTTTGTGTGCGACGTTGAGGGAAACGTTATCCTCTGTAAAGAAAGAGCGTATTCAACGCCCTATTTCGGAGAGTTTACCCAGTGCCGCAGACACGACAGCTTTTCAATAGATTCAACACTGCTTCAGCGAGTGTACGAAACAGGTCTCGTTACCGGCAAGCTGACTGTAAACGGTCAAAGCAATTATGTTGTGGGCTGTTCAATCGTCTCAAACGGCGACGTAATAGGCTACACATTCGCTCAAACAGAAACAGGCGTTCAGTCACTGGTAGTTACAGTTATAAGAATTTTCTTTACCAGCGCGCTGGCCTGCCTTATTCTCGCATTTATCTGCATCTGGCACCTTACCAAGAAAATGGTTACTCCGCTTCAGCAGATGAGCGCGGCGGCAAAGCAGTTCGCAATCGGCGACTTCTCTTACCGAGTTAAAGTTGAGGGCAGCGACGAGCTTGCGGATTTGGGCATCGCCTTTAACGACATGGCGGACGCTCTTGACAAACTGGAAAGTTCCCGTTCAAGTTTCGTTGCAAACGTTTCACACGAACTGAAAACGCCGATGACCTCCATTGCCGGATTTATTGACGGCATTCTTGACGGAACAATACCTAAAGAAAAAGAAAAATACTACCTCGGTATTGTCAGCGGCGAAATCCGACGCCTTTCTCGCCTTGTTGTAGCTATGCTTAACATGAGCAAGATTGAATCGGGTGATCTTGAGATGAAGCCGAACAATTACGATATTTCTGACCAGATTATTCATATTTTGCTTACCTTTGAGCAAAAAATAGAAAAGAAGAATATTGAAATAATCGGCCTTGACGATTTGAAGCCTCAGTACATTGTGGCAGACCCTGATATGATCTACCAGGTTATCTATAATCTTTTTGATAACGCCGTAAAATTCACCAATGAAAACGGATTTATCAAAGTAACTCTGGAAGATCAGGGCGACAAAATTCAAATCAGTATTAAAAACAGCGGCACCGGAATTAAACCGGAAGAACTCAGCCGCGTGTTTGAAAGGTTTTACAAAGTTGATAAGTCCCGCAGTCTTGACGCAAAAGGCGCAGGATTGGGACTGTATATAGTTAAGACAATGGTAGAAATGCATTCAGGCAGAATATATGCAAAGAGTGAGGACGAAAATTCTGCAGAGTTCGTCTTTACACTGCCGAAATCATTTCACCCTGTCAACAAGAAGGAGCTAAAACCATAATGAGTGAATTTGACAAAGAAAAATTCAATAACGAGCCGCAGGGAGAACCAACTCCCGGCAGTGCTCAGGAACCTGAAAATTCAGGAAATCATCAGCAGCCGGGCAATCAGGGAACAACATATTACACTCCCCCAAAATCAGAGACCCAGGCGCCGTCTTCAGACAACGGTGAAAGCGTAAACAACAACACAACTTACCACTACGCTTACAGACCCGACAATCAGCCCGGAAGCAGTTATTCGCAAAACGCTTCATCCGGCTCGGCAGGAAATAATTATCAAAGCGAAACCCCCGCTCAGCAGTCCCAGGAAGCAACTGTTGAAAAACCTGAGAAAAAGAAAAACAAAAAAACTGTCATCGTCGTTGCCAGCGTGCTTGTTGTCTGCATAATAATTGCAGTTGTTGGCATCGTTCTCGGGGCAACAGGCGCAATTGACAAAAAGGAAGAAGACACCACCTCATCATCACAGCAGACAGAGGACACACAGACCGTTGACAGCGGTGCGGTTGCAACAGAAGACGCCGACGGTAATCTGACTGTTGCAGGCGTTGCGAAAAATTGCATGGATTCCTGCGTAGGCATTACAGTTTACGCAAATCAGAATTCTTACAGCAATTTTTACGGATACGGCTCAAATAGCAGCAGCGATGATTCCTCACAGCAGGTATCAGGCGAAGGTTCCGGCGTAATTCTCAGCGAACAAAACGGAAAAACTTATATTATTACCTGCGCCCACGTTATTTCTGACGGAGACAGCTTTAAAGTAACCCTCAACAACGGCGACGTTTATGACGCAACTTATGTCGGCGCAGACAGCAAAACGGACATCGGCGTTCTCTCAATCAACGAAACCGGCCTTTCCGTTGCAACATTTGCAAACAGCAAGCAGCTTGCAGTAGGTGAACAGGTTGTTGCTATCGGATGCCCCGGCGGACTTGACTTTATGAACAGCGTTACAAGCGGATATATTTCGGCTCTTGACCGCCCGGTTGAATCATCCATCGGCTACGACAACGAATGTATCCAGACTGACGCCGCAATCAACCCCGGCAACAGCGGCGGCGCACTGTTTAATATGCAGGGTCAGGTAATCGGTATCAACTCTTCAAAAATCGCTTCAACTGAGTACGAAGGCATGGGCTTCGCTGTTCCCAGCTCAACAGCTGTAAACACAGCCAACAGCCTTATAAAGAACGGATACGTTGAAGGCAGAGCAAAGATCGGCATTACCTACAACACAATTACAAGTTACAACAATTCCAGCGCTATTCTCTCAGCCCTTGAAGAAAAAGGATTTAAGGACGCTGAAGGAACAATGGTTGTAAACGAAGTCACCAGTGACTCCGACCTGGCAGGAAAAGACATTCAGAAGTACGACATGATCGTTGCCGTCAACGGCGACACGCTTACATCAACAGATGTAATGACCCAGGTGCTTTCTGACAGCAAGCCGGGAGACACGATTGAGCTCACCATTGCAAGAATTGAAAACAATGAAATCAAGACATTCAAAGTCGACTGCAAACTGATTGAAGACAAAGGCGACTGATAAGTAAAATTCAAGCGGCTGAAGCGTAATGCTTCAGCCGCTTTTATATTTTCTGATAAAGAAACAGGGTTACAACTTTTGCAAGTCATAACCCTGTTATTCTTAAATATCCTTACAGTTCAACGATCGTTTCAACTTCGCAAAGAACGCCCTTTGGAAGGTCCTTAACCGCAACGCAGGAGCGAGCGGGTTTTGAAGTGAAATATTCTGCATATACTTCATTGAAAGCGCCGAAATCAGCGATATCAGCCAAGAAGCATACAGTTTTTACAACCTTATCCATTGAAGCGCCTGCAGCTTCAACGATTGCTTTGATATTCTCACAAACCTGCTTTGTCTGGCCTTCAATAGTTTCAGCCTCAACATTACCGGTTGCAGGATTGATTGCAATCTGTCCGCTGGTAAAGAGAAGATTGCCTGTCTTTACAGCCTGGCTGTAAGGTCCGATAGCGCCGGGCGCCTTATCTGTTTTTACATAATCCATATGTATTTCTCCTTTATAAATTAGTCGCAAACTTCAAAGCCGGCTTTGGAAAGCGCCGCCTTGATTGCTTCAATATGAGCGTTATCTCTTGTTTCTACGCCAATTTTAAGATAGCAGTCGGTGATGTTCATATCAAGATCCGTGCTGTCGTAATTAACGCTGACAACGTTTGCTCCCAGATCTGCAACGATTGCCGAAACGCCGCTGAGCTGACCTGGTTTGTCTGACAGGGCAATTGTAATATCAGCAGTACGGCCGCCCATTTTAAGGCCTCTTTCAATAACTCTTGAAAGGATAGTAACGTCAATATTGCCTCCGCTAACAAGACAACATACGTTTTTACCGTCGATATCCGGAATTTTTCCTGCCATTACAGCTGCAACGGGAACTGCGCCTGCACCCTCGGCGATAAGCTTCTGCTGTTCAAGAAGAGTAAGTATAGCAAGAGCAATCTCGTCGTCTGAAACGGTAACGATATCATCAACATATTTGTTGACAAGTTCAAATGTGTGCTCACCGGGAGTTTTAACGGCGATACCGTCGGCAATTGTCTGAACGCGGCCGAGAGTTTCTATCTTGCCGTCTGCAACAGACTGCTTCATTGACGGAGCGCCGCTTGCCTGAACGCCGTAAACACGTACGTTGGGATTAAGCTGTTTGATTGCAAAGGCAACGCCGCTGATAAGTCCGCCGCCGCCAATGGGAACAACGACAGCGTCAACATTCTCAAGCTGATCAAGAATTTCAAGTCCGATGGTACCCTGACCTGCGATAACGTCTTCATCGTCAAAGGGATGAATAAACGTATAGCCTTTTTCTTCTTTGAGTTCAAGCGCTTTGTTATAAGCGTCGTCGTATACGCCCTTAACAAGGCAAACTTCAGCGCCGAAACGCTTTGTAGCCTCAACTTTGCTTATAGGAGCGCCGTCGGGCAAGCAGATGAGAGATTTTATTCCGTTCTTTGTTGCGGCAAGTGCCACACCCTGGGCATGGTTGCCGGCAGAGCAGGCAATAACGCCCTTCGCTTTTTCCTCATCGCTGAGGCGGCTTATTTTGAAATACGAGCCTCTGATTTTGAAAGAGCCCGTAACCTGAAGATTTTCTGTTTTAAGATATACGTTTGTGTTTGGTCTGATGTTTGGTGCTAAAATCATGTCCGTTTCACGGATTACTTCCTTAAGCACATGGGACGCCTGATAAATTTTGTCCAACGTCAGCATATTTATTCCTTCTTTACTTTAAAATAACAAAAAATATTTTAATACCAACAGAATAATTTGTCAACAGAAACCTAATGCGCGCAGTTAACGAAAACACGGCTGAAATAAGCGAAATTTTTATACAAATCTGCACTTCAACTTGATATAGCCAACAACGCAGTTTCCCCGCTTACGAGTTTTTTATATCCGTTTAGATTTTAGTTGTTTCACCAAAGAGAACTTCGTTTGGGGCAATTTTTCATCACCGCTTTTTATAACACTACCTCAATTTTTTTATCTATCGTCATTGAGTTTTCATCTGTTATACAGTCAACCGCCATTATCTCAACCCCACAGCGCTTCGCTTCCTTAAGAGCGGAGCAAAACGCAGGATCAGTATCATAATTCGGTCTGAAGCAACTGCATCCCTTCATCTGAATAACAAACAACACCGCCGCTTCGTAGCCGCTTTCAACAGCTTTTACCAACTCCAGCATATGCTTTGCGCCTCGGGATGTTGGCGCGTCAGGAAAGACAGCGCAGCCGTCAATTCTCAGAGTAACGCCTTTAACTTCAACAAACATTTTTCTACCGTCGCCCTCAACATAAAAGTCAAGCCGTGATGACCCAAAAACCGCTTCTGCTTTAACAGTAACGGGATTTTCTATTATCCCTCCGTTTCTGATAAACTCCCCTGCTGCAATATTCGGAGCATAGGAGTCCATATTTATTATCTCTTTGTCTTTTATTACGCTGATAAGGTCGAAGCGTGTTGAGCGTTTTGGATTTGAACTTCTTTGGAGCAACACTTCTGTTCCGGGTATAAGAAGTTCGCGGCATCTGCCGGTATTCTTAACGTGTACGTTCTCTGTTTTCCCGTCTATCAGGCATCTGGCAATAAAGCGGTTTGGCCTTTCCAGAAAAACAGCTTTCTCTATATTTTCGTATCTCATACTCTAAGACTAATTGAACTTACGGCCAAAGTCAATACTTCTTTTCTATTGACTTTAAGTTAATAATCATATAAAATTATACTTATAAATTCGTTAATCCCTTTAGGAGGATTTTTTATTATGCTTAAGTCAAAAAAGATATTTTCTGTTATTTTGGCGGTAATGCTTGTGGCGCTTTCATTCGCCGGTTGCTCGTCAAGCTCTTCAAAAGAGGCAGACACCATCACCGACGAAACTCTTCTTATTGCGTACACAGAAAACAATCCGCCGTTTTTTGAAATTTCTGAAGACGGTAAAACAGCACAAGGCTTTGAGGCTGAAATCATCGAAAACATTTTCGACAACATCAAAGACAGCTGCAAAAACTATAAATTCGTAAAAGTTGACGAAGATTACCGCCTTGGCGAGGACGCCGCTTACACCGACAAAGACGGCAAAACTTACATAGCTTATATGGCGGTAGGCGGTTTCCAGAAAAATGCCGATGAGAATAACGAAGAATATTCATTTACAAACACCGTTATTTCAAACCGCATAATCACTCTCACTGCCAAGGGCAGCAAAATAACCGACTACAGCAAAATGAACGGTGCAAAAGCCGCAGTTGTAGGCAACATTGCAAAAGCGGCACTGGAAAAGAACACGGCAATCGCTTCCGCCTGCAAGAGCGCAACTGACTATACAGACGTAAATCTTGCGCTGAGCGACCTTTACTCAGGCAAAGTTGACGCAGTAGTTGTTGACGAGTTCAATTACCGCACACTTAAAAGCATAAATGTTTCCGGCAAGGAAGTTGCTCTTGACACATTCGTTGTTGAACTGAACGGCGAGCTTGATACTATTGAGTATGCATTCGCAACAGCAAAGTATGACCGTCTTAAGGACGATATCAACGAAGCGCTTTATGAGCTTCAAAGCCCGAAATACAACGACGCTGACCAGCTTACTCCCATCGTTGAAAAATACTTTGGCTACAACGCATGCACATTCGATTACCAGCCTGTTCAGCAATAATCGCCAAAAAATAGAGATAACAAAAAAGCAGTTCGTAAAGAACTGCTTTTATTTTTTGATTTTATTTCTTGCCGAATTCCTTTTCGACTTTTTTATTGTCTTTAAGGATAGTCAGACCCTCCCAGGTCAGCTGGCGCTTTTCAAAATAAAGGCGTGAGAAAAACGCTCTTATCGGGTTCGGATTGCAAACAGGGTCTTTGTCGTATTTTGACGGTTTAACCTTTTCTCCGCAGGCAATTTGGGACAGTGCGTAACCCCTGGGATAAAGCTTTTTCTTGCCTGTTTTCCAATCAGGTATATACTCGCCCCAAAGGCATCCCTCTACTCCGATACAGCCCTCTCCGGGAACATGGGAAGCTGTATTTTTATAGGGCACATAACCGTAAGGCAGGTCAAAATAAAACGCGTCTGAAGCACAGTCAACATGAGGAATATCGCAAGGCGCCTTGCCCTTTCCGTAATACATCGGCACGCAGGAAGATGCACGGCACTTTTTCATATCCTCTTCGCTCTCTGCCCAGCGGAAAGCAGTAAAACCTTTTTCTTTTATGTAAGATGAGAAATACTCCATAAAGTAGTTCTGGAGATTCTCCTCGTCTTTAAGTCCCAGCTCTTTTATCTTTTTCTGACAGTCGGGACAAAGTTTCCATCTGGTTTTCGGCACTTCGTCACCGCCGAGATGAATCATGCCGTCAGGGAAAAGTTCCATGACTTCGTCGAAAACCTTTTTGTAAAACTCATATGTGCTGTCCTTGCCGGCACAGAGTATGTCGTGCTTTACTCCCCAGTGGGTCGCAACTTCCAGCTTCCTTGAAAAGCAGGAGAGAAACGGATAAGAAGCGATAGCCGCAACCGAATGACCGGGCAGGTCGATCTCCGGCATTACTTTAATACCGTTTTCGTTAGCGTAAGAAACTATACGCTTAATATCCTCCTGGGTATAATAACCACCGTGGGGCGTATGGTTAAAATTGGTGTGGCTTCTTTTGCTTCCCTTTTCGGTAAGCAAAGGATACGCTTTAATCTCAATTCTCCAGCCCTGATCTTCGGTCAAATGCCAGTGCAAAACATTAAGATTAAGACGTTTCATTTCGTCAATGATTTTTATCATGTCGTCAGCCGGAATAAAATAACGGCCGGGGTCTATCAAAAGACCTCTGTAAGAATAGGCTTCGTTGCTCATAATTTACTCCTTGTTCATTCCCGCGCAGCTTATTTCTTTGCCGTCTTTATAATATACTCTCGGAACTCTTTTTGCAACCCTGCAAGGCAGTTCATAGTTAAAACTGTGGGCTAAAGCCGACACTTCTTCCATAGAAAGTTCATTATCTCCGTCACGGCCAACAAGAGTTACGGGCGTTTCAACTTCTACATTGTCAATATCAGTAATATCTACCATAAACTGATCCATGCAAACGCGGCCGAGTATAGGCGCGTATCTGCCGTTTATCAGCACCCTGCCGATATTTGAAAGACATCTTGGATAACCATCTGCGTATCCCACAGGAATAGTTGCAACTTTTCGTGGGGAAGACGTTGTAAACGTGCCGCCGTAGCTGATCTCCCTTCCGCTTTCAAGCACCTTGATATGGCTGACATGGGTAACCCAGCGCATAACCGGACGAATACTCAAAAGCGATTTGTCCACCTCTTCAGAGGGGTAAAGTCCGTAAAGAATTATACCTGCGCGAACCATATCGAATTTTTTATTAAAATTCATTATTCCTGCTGAGTTATTAAGATGCTTAATAGGAATATTGACATTTCGCTTATCAAGCATATCAAGAAAATCGCAAAAGCGTTTTTGCTGTGCTTTGGCTTTTGTAAGATCCGCTTCGTCGGCGGTGGCAAAATGGCTGAATATTCCCTCAGCTTCAATATTCTTCATATTGCAGATTTCTCTGCACATATCAGCGCTTTCCTCGCTTACCTGCATTCCGATACGGCTCATTCCCGTATCAACGGCGAAATGAAATTTCACCGTCTTGTTCTGTCGGCACGCTTCCTCAGACAGCGCCTTTGCTGTTTCAAGAGTAAAAACAGGAATTCTTATATCGTATTTTACTATATCTTCGTAAACATACGGCGAAACGTAACCGAGAATAAGTATCGGAATTTCAATTCCCGCTTTTTTCAGTTCCAACGCCTCTTCAATACAGGCGACGCCGTAAAAATCAAAATCTTTTTCAAAATATTTTCCAATTGAAACAGCGCCGTGACCGTAGGCGTCCGCCTTGATAACTCCCAGGAGTTTCGTTTTGACGCCTATTTTTTCTCTTATGCGGTCAATATTATAAGCCATGGCGTCCAGATCAATGAGCGCCGCTGTTCTGTGATACATTTAACCGATTACCTCCGAAAGCGAAACGACTTCAATATCGTTTTCGCTAAATGCTTTTTGAAGCGCTTTTACAAATTCTATCGCTTTCGCTCCGTCTCCGTGAACGCACACGGAATGGGCGTTAATTTCAATTTCCTCCCCTGAATAAGCCGTAACGCTGTGCTTTGTTATCATCTTTATAACACGTGCGATAGCTTCGTCAGTGTCCGTTATCATTGAGCCTTCTTTTCCTCTTGCGCGAAGAGAACCGTCTGCCTCATAGGCACGGTCCGCAAACACTTCGCAGGCAAAAGGCAGTCCTTTTTCTTCAGCCGCTTTTATCATGCAGGAACCTGAGAGACCAAGAAGGATAAGTTCTTTGTTGTAATCATATATTGCGTTTACAATAGCCTTTGCAAGTTCATTATCTTTGCCCGCCATGTTGTACATAGCGCCGTGGGGCTTAACGTGCTGAAGAGAAACGCCCTTTGCTCGGCAAAAAGCGTCCAAAGCGCCTATCTGATAAAGAGTATAGGCGTAAACTTCATCAGGAGAAGCCGCAAGATTGCGCCTGCCGAAGCCCGCCAAATCCGGAAAACCGGGGTGGGCGCCTACGGAGACGTTATTTTCTGAGCAAAGCTCAACTGTCTTTCTCATAACGACAGCGTCGCCGGCATGGTAGCCGCAGGCAACGTTCGCAGAAGAAATATGGGGAATGACAACGCTGTCGGCGCCTATCGTATAGGCTCCGAAGCTTTCCCCGAGATCGCAGTTCAAATCTATTTTATACATATACTCACCTGATATCAATACTTAAGCTGAGTGTTTTTTACATCCGTTATAAACATATGCCCGGGAGCATGGGTTATTGCTATCGGCGGTTTAGCCGCCATAACAGCCGCCTGGGGCGTTACTCCGCAGGGCCAAAAGACAGGCACTTCCCCATCGTTTATCGTTACGCTGTCTCCGTAATCGGGCTTCATTACGTCCTTTATTCCGATTGCCGACGGATTGCCTATCTGAACAGGGGCGCCGTGCACCCTTGGCATTGCCGCGGTAACATTGACGGCGCGAACCACAAGTTCATTCGGAATTGGCCGCATTGAAACAACCATATTGCCGTGAAAAATACCGGCAGGCTCAAGCGCAATATTTGTATTAAACATCGGAACATTGCTTCCCTCTTCAATATGGCGCACAGGAACTCCCGCCTCCATAAGTTCGCTTTCAAAACTGAAAGAACAGCCGATAAGAAAATAAACAAAATCGTCCTGCCAGTAATCGGAAATATCACTGACCTCCTGTACCAGTTCTCCGTATTTCCATATTCTGTATTTCGGGAAATCCTTGCAGACGTCGCCCTTCTGAGACATGACGTGAAATTCACGGGAACCGACGTCGCCCACCTCAAGTATAGGGCAGGGCTTGGGGTTTCTCATAGAAAAAAGCAAAAAATCAAACGCAAGATCTTTAGGAAGAATGCAAAGATTTGCCTGAGCGTAACCGTTACACATTCCTGATGTCTGGCCCGTTATCTTTCCCGCCCTTATAAGATCCTTAACTTCCTGGGGATGCATATTTGCGTAATCCATAAAATCACTCTCTTAAATACTGTATTACCAAAAGAACAAATTGTCCAGATATTTTTTCTCTTTTTTTGCAAGCTTTTCCGCCTGTTCAACGGAAATCCGCTCAAACCTTATTTTATCACCGGGTTTTGCCTGGGCAAGAAGCGAAACATCCTGAGAAATAACCGTGGCAATCTTAGCATAGCCTCCAACAGTCTGGTGATCGCTCATAAGCACTATCGGCTGGCCGCTGCCAGGCACCTGAACGCTTCCTCTGACTATTCCGTCAGAAATAATGTCAACGCTGTCTTTTGCCTTAAGCGCCTCTCCGCTGAGCCTTACACCCATTCGGTCACACTCCGGAGTTACTTTATACTCACTGCCGAAAAACTTTTCAATAGTTTTCTCCGGGAACAGAAAATCCTGGGGACCGGGGACGGCTCGCAAAACATAATTTCCGCTGAAAACGCGCTGTTCGATCTCCCATTTATCCGGATTACTTACCGTCATGCAGTTTTTTTCGAAATTAAGCACGTCGCCTGCCTTAAGTTTTCTTCCGCAATAGCCGCCGATGCCCATTTTAATATCTGTTGAGCGGCTTCCCATAACTTTCGGAACGTCAATTCCGCCTGATACTGCAAGATAGCATCTTGCTCCCGTTTTTGCGGCTCCGATTTTAAGTTCATCGCCCGCTCTTACAACATATGCCTTGTCGCACCTGAGATGTTTTCCTGAAAGCACGGCCGAAAAATCACCGCCTGACAGAGCAATGATACATTCACTGTTAAAAACAGCGGTTATTCCGATAAGCGTCATCTCTATTACAGCGCAGTTAATGCAGTTGCCCACCAATCGGTTTGCAATGTGCATTGAAGTAAGGTCCATGGCTCCGCACTGGCCGAAGCCTGTTTTCATTACGCCGAAGCGCCCCTCGTCCTGAACAGTACTTAGGGCTCCGGCTTTGCGAATAACCATGCTCATACTTTTTTCTCCAACACTTCCACTTTGTATTTTCCGCTTTGAACGGCGGCTTCTATCTCTTCAAATTCCGCTTTATCAATGGGTCTGAACCTAATATAATCGCCCGCAGAATAAAGTATCGGGTCTTCCTTAGACAAATCGCAGACTCTAATCGGCGTTCTTCCTATAAGCTGCCAGCCCCCGGGAGACTGGACGGGATAGATACCCGTCTGTTTTCCGCCGATACCCACACTGCCTGCAGGAATAGAAGTTCTTGGATTTTCAAGGCGCGGCGTTTCCAGCCTTTCGTCCATTCCGCCAAGATAAGCAAAACCGGGTAAGAAGCCCAGCATATATATAAGATAATCCCTTGATGAATGAAGGTCTATCACCTGTTTTCTGTCAAGTCCGTTGTGACGGCATACATTTTTCATGTCGGGGCAAAACGGCTCTTCGTAACAAACAGGAATAACAAATACTCTTTTAACACTGTTTCCGCCGCTCACTGCCAAATCAGCCGCCTTGGCAACAACCCGTCTTAATTTTTTCGCCGAAATAACGGTGCAGTCATAACATATCGTTAAAGACGCAAAACCGGGAATCAAATCCTTGATGCCCGGTATATTTTTTTGCTCCAGCGCGGCGCACAAAGCAGATACTCTGCCGTTTACGTCCTCGCTTATTTCATTTTTAAAAGCCACGGTGAGTCCGTTTTCGGAACACTGCAAAAATGAAAACTCCATGCTTTATTCACCAAAGTAACCTTTTTCAATCGTGTGGTCGAACCAGCCGCCGGTATACTTTGTAACCTTCGGCGGATAACTGATAAGCTCTCTCATAAGCTTCACCATGGGAAGATTTATGCTTCGTCCGAAACCGTCAATGCAGGGTATCATTCGCCCGTACATATCAAGCATTCCTGAGCGCGCCGCCTCTTCCATAGCCCGCTGCTGAACCTCTTCTGTCTGGAACAATGTCGGGTCGCCGAGAAGATATGCCGCAGCCGCCATCATTGCGTTGCATCCCCAGTCTGAGCAGGTGGCTGTAATAATGTTGTCGGCCTTTGATTTAACCAGTATTCCGCCCTTGCAGTCGCAGTCGCACTCGCCCTCGGCGGCATACGGAATATATTTTTTGATATGGTCGCCTATGGACGCCATTCCTATTTCATTGCCAAGATCGCCGATGGAAACATTATAAACACCCATCTCTCTGCAGCGATCAAACAGGATGTCATATTTCGCTTCCAGCGCAGTTGTGTTTTTACCTACGGCGTTATGGTATTCGCCCTTTGCGTTGCGGCCCGGCGCTTCGTTCGTAATTACAGCTGAAGGTACGCCGTATTTCAGTAATTCTTCCGTCTGGGAAACGGCTTCGTCATCATCCTTTGTAAAGCATACTACAGCCATTGAAAAAGGATATTCTTTCGCTTCTTCAATACTGTCATAGAGATGAAAACCAAGCACCCTTGCCAGTTTATGCACTGCCTCTACGTTCTCTTTAGGAACGATTATGACAGGAGTGCAGTCAAACGCTTTAATAAGGAAGCGGGCAAGCATCATTGACGACACCATTCCGTCCATTTCCGCCTTTTTCCAAGGAAGAAGAACAAAACCGGTAAGAATATACACAAGGCTGTCTTTTTTGATATTCTTCACGAGACCCTTTGCGGCGTGAATTGACAGCGGTTCTCCCGTAAACTTTCTTGCGCCTTCGTAAAGTATGCGGCAAACGCCGTAACCTCTCGGGTCAAGGTTCATAAGACTGTCAAGATTTTCTCCGACATTTCGCAAAGTCAGTTCTTCATTAGTCATACGCTTTACCTCTCGCCCACAGGCTTACGCTTTGCACTCGTTTTCAAAGTCCTCAACAAGAGCGTCCTGAAGCGCCTTAAGCATTTCAGGAGCTTTTCCGCCTACCGGCTTTCCGTCAATGGATTCAGCCGCAAGGCAGAAAGAACCTGAGGAAGAAACGATAACCTCATCAGCGTTCATCATTTCTTCTACTGTAAACGGTGTTTCGTCAACAGCATAGCCGAGTTTTTTACACATTTTAATAAGATGAGCCCTTGCGATTCCGGGCAGAATATAGTGGTCTGTAGGATGGGTTTTGAAAACGCCGTCCTGAATTATTGAAACGTTTGAATGGGCGCATTCAGTAACGATATCGCCGCGATGGAAAACAGACTCCTGACAATCGGCAAGAGCCGTTCTCTGAGCCGCCATACAGGACGGCAGAAGGTTAAGGGTTTTTATATTGCAGTGGAGAAAACGAGTGTCCTCCGTTGTAATGAGTTTTATTTTCTTATATGTATCCTGAATTTTGCTGGGAGTTAAAACTATCCAAATATTCGCAGGCACTTCGTCGGGATCAGGATAAGCGTGGTTGCGCATCGCCGTACCTCTTGTAACCTGCCAGTAAACGAACTGGTCGCCGTCGTCAACTTTATTTACCATTTCAGCAAGAAGAGCTTTCATCTCTTCCTTTGTCTTTCCGATTTTGATACCGAGAAGAGCGGCGCTGTTATAAAAACGGTCGATATGCTCGTCAATAGCGTAAATAATGTGGTTATGGCTGTAAGTAGCGTCGTAGCAGCCATCGCCGAAAAAGCAGACGCGGTCAAGCATCGGGATTTTCATTTCCTCAAGCAGTCCGTATTCTCCGTTATAGTAACCAAGATTTTTCATATTTTTACCCCTCCAAAACAAATGGGCAGCAAAGCATATACCTTTAAGCATCCGCCTCGCTGCCCTTACTAAATACTATAGCACTTTAATTCAGAAAAGTAAAGAAAAAAGTATCATCCGCATTATTATTTCACTAAAGTTAATTATTTTGCCTTAGTATCAAAATCACCGTGTGCAAAATACAACAATCTGTAATATCCGTAAAAAGAAGAAAAGGATCCGTTAACACGAATCCTTTTCCCCTCTCTGTCTATAACAACTATAGGAGGACAAGACTTGAAACAGTTGCGGCTCCGTTTCAAGCTCACATAGAGTATAATATAAGTTATACTATTTGTCAACATTTAATGCCTGTTTTTTATAGTCAAATCGTCCGCTTCTGTACAATATAACGCCTGTTCATTTATTTTTTACAATATTCGCTTAGTGAAAAATGAAAAATTTGTCGCAACTCGTCATCAATTTGCCGTTTTTTGCCCAGAGTGAAATTATTTGGACTTTTTTTCTCGATTTATTGACATCGAACGTTTGTTTGTCTATTATGAAAATCGGATAAGCGATAACCACTCTGGCCGCAAAGCCAACCGCTCTATCCGATGAAAAAAGAAAGGCAGACGAAAAAATGACAATTGATGAACTTGCCCGTGAATACAACGAGCAGTACCGCATTATCTGCGCCAAGATGGACGGACTGCGCCCGCTGCTTTCAGTGTGCGGCGGCGAGGATCTGTATCGCCTGCGCAGGAAACTCAAAACCTATTACGACATGGCCTGTGAATGCCGGCATATCGCCTCAATTCTTTCAGGCTATTACGAGGAGGATGAGAAAGAATGACCGATTTTATAGACAGCTTCTGCTTCTCAAAAAACGACGTTGAAGAAGACGGATTTGACGAGCAGAAAATAACAATGGCGGCAATGAAAGCAGTTTTGCCTCTGCTTATGGAAAACGAACTTACGGCAAAACAGCGGGCATGCCTGTCCATGTTTTACGTAGGAGGAAAAACCCAGACGGAAATAGCATCCGTACTGGGTCTCTCCCAGCCCACCGTCAGTCACCACATTGTAACAGCCAAGGCTATCTCAAACAAAATGCTGAAATACTGCCTTGTTGCCGTCGCAAAAGCTAACGAATGCTGGCTCAAGGCTGAGCAATCTATCTGAACGGACGATACAGCGGCGGCTGTTCAGGGGAACCCGGGGCGAATTAGAACCGATTAACGGCCCCACCCTCACCGTCTAAATTCCACCGTCTCCAACATCCGGAAAGCGCACCTCATTTCATCCTATGAGGTGCGCTTTGTCTTGGTTAAATAAAAATACTGATTAACAAAAATACGGCGTAAAGTACAACTTGGTGGCCGAGGTAAACCCAGAGGCTGTTTTTGCCCACGAGGCAGAGAAACGCGCTTCGCCTTTTGTAGCAAAATTCAGGCAGTTTCCCGTCCCTGACAAATTTTCCGGCGAATGCGCCGAATAAGAACATGAAAAGCCAGGGAATGATTGCAAAATAATCTGCAGAAAAAAAGTCGGCGCTGTAAAAGCCCAGCGGACAGAGCCAGTCATGCTGATAAAGAGCGTCCGGCAAATCAATAAGCCCAAAAAGCAAATTGCCTTTGCTTATATTATACGCTGCGAAAAACAGAACTGCGCTGATTATCATGCCGGCAAAGACGTTTGTCTTTTCAATAAGAGGCATCAGCAATCCTGTTATAATCATACAGGAGCCGATGCAGGAAAGAATACCGAAATATATCTCACACTGCTGGAACCCGAAAATCGGCATAAGCACAGCCGTTACAAACGTTACCGCAAGGCCGCACGCAAGAACAATAATTCCTCTTTTTACCGTATTTCTGGACAATCTCGAACAGATACCTGAGATTATAATAAATATAGCCCAAAAAAGAGGCTGAACAACGCATAGTGCGTTAAAAACATCATATCCCCATTTCAACTGTAGAACATCGCCCACATCCAGAAAAGCGTGGTGAACAACCATACAGATGATAGCAAAACCACGCAGTTCGTCAAGCAAATAAACTCGTCTTACAGAACTTTTCAATTCGTCACCGCCTTTATGATACAAAATTATAGCACAGAAAAAGGCTCATGTACACTGATTATTTTATTCTTTATAATTGTATATGCTGAAAGGATGTGTTATAATATTTAACCGTAAAAATTATAGGCGGAAAAATCCGCCTCTGAGGAGAATACGCCATGAAAGCCATTAAGACTGAAATCAAAGGCGAAGCGCTGACCATTGTTAACGCAACTAACACGGCGCTTGCAGCAGAATCAGGCTCGCTGCCGGTATTCGGCAGTCCGTTTATGATTGCCCTGATGGAAAAAGCAACCTGCGAAGCAATCGCGGAGTATCTTGACGAAGACGAAACAACTGTAGGCACCGCAATGGACATTACCCACTGCAAAGCAAGCGGAATAGGAACCGTTGTCACCGCCTGCGCAAACCTCACTACTATAGATGGAAGAAAGCTTGTTTTTGACGTCGTTGCAAAAGACAACAACGGCGAACTTATCGGAAGCGGAACAATCGAACGCTTTGTTGTAAACAGTGAAAAATTTCTCAGAAAGGTTGAAGCCAAATGAGATATTCAAATGTGATTTTCGACTTTGACGGAACAATCTGCGACACCGGAGAAGGAATAATGAAAAGCGCAGCCTATGCGCTGGAAGCATACGACTTTAAAGTACCTGACGATTTTCAGGAACTGCGCTGTTTTATCGGTCCTCCACTTCTTGTAACATTTCAGGAAAAATTCAACGCAGATATTCAAACAGCACAAAAACTGGTTCAGAAATACCGCGAACGCTACAACGACGCAATAATCAAAGAAAGCAAGCTGTACGACGGTATTGAAGACCTGCTTAAAAGTCTGAAAAAAGACAATATCCGCATCGCTATTGCTTCTTCAAAACCGACCCACTACATCGAGGAACTGCTGGAGCATTTCAAAATAAGAGATTATTTTGACTTCGTATGCGGCGTTTCATTCAAAACCGACTGCGAGTCAAAAGCAAGCATAATCGGCCGCTGTATGAAAGAACTCGGCGCCGACGCTTCCGATACGCTGATGGTCGGAGACAAAAATTACGACGTAAACGGAGCAAACGAAAATCACATTGACTGCGCCGGAGTGCTCTGGGGCTACGGCTCAAAATTCGAGTTCATAGAAACCGGAGCCAAATTTATAGCTGAAAAAATCAGCGATATTGAAGCTATCGCTCTTGGATTTTTTGAGCAGACTGAAGAATACGGCGGAATTTTCAACGGCAGAATTATCACCGTTCACTGCGACACCGTAACAATGGTTGACGGTAAAACTGAAAAGAGAGAGATAGTAGACCATCCCGGCGGCGTTGCAGTTGCAGGACTGACTGAAAACGACGAGATAGTTCTTGTAAGGCAATTTCGCTATCCTTACAAAGAGATAATCTATGAAATTCCCGCAGGAAAACTTGAAAAAGGCGAAGACCCAGCAAAAGCCGGACTTAGGGAATTTAAAGAAGAATGCGGAGCAACTCCGGAAAATTATTTCTCTCTGGGAGAAATTTATCCCACTCCCGGCTACTGCAGTGAAATTATTCGTCTTTTCGGCGCAACGGGGCTGACTTTCGGCGAACAGCATTTGGACGAAAGCGAATATCTTGACGTTGTCCGTATGCCGATAAACGAAGCGGTAGATAAAATAATGAGCGGTGAGATCAAGGACGCAAAAACCATCGTCGCCATATTCAAGTTAAAGGAACTGAAAAAGTAAATGCACATATATCTTGACAACGCGGCAACAACAAAGCCGTGCGAAGAATGCGTTAAAGCCGTCAGCGATATGCTGACAGAGCACTATGCCAATCCCTCAAGTCTTCACGGACCTGGGATTGAGGCAATGAAAGAAGTCATCTCAGCCCGTCAGGCAATAGCCGACGCTCTTGGCGCTGAAAAAGATGAGATTTTCTTCACCTCAGGCGGCACAGAAGCAAACAACCTTGCACTTTTCGGCGCGGCTCACGCTAACCGCCGCAAAGGCAACCGAATAGTTACAACCGCAATTGAGCACGAAAGCGTGCTTCAAACTATTGACGAACTGGAAAAAGAGGGCTTTGAAGTAATACGCCTTATGCCCGACAGTTACGGCAGAATTACCGAAGAACAGATAGACGAAGCAATAAACGGCGATACAATACTCGTTTCAATAATGATGATAAACAACGAGGTTGGCTCGGTTATGCCCGTCTCACATATAAGCAAAGCCGTTAAAAGAGCAAAGGCGCCTGCACTTATTCACATTGACTGCGTCCAGGCATTCGGAAAAGTTCCCGTACGTCCCGCAAAACTCGGCGCTGATCTTGTAACGATTACCGCCCACAAAATTCACGGACCGAAAGGCGTCGGCGCTCTTTATATACGCAAAGGCGCAAGAATTCTGCCGCGGACATTCGGCGGAGAGCAGGAAAAGAAAATTCGCCCCGGCACCGAACCATCACCCCTTATAGGCGGTTTCGGTGCGGCGGTTAGCTGTCTTCCGTCTCTAAGCGAACAGAGCAGGAAAATCAAGGAAATAAACGAATACGCCCAGGCAGAACTTAAGAAAATTGACGGAATAAAGTTTAACAGCGCAAACGACGCGTCGCCTTATATTATCAATATCTGCGTTCCCACATTTATGCGCAGCCAGACGATAATCCAGGAACTCAGCGCTAATTACGGAATATTCGTCAGCAGCGGTTCCGCCTGCGCAAAAGGAAAGCGTAGCCATGTGCTTTCCGCAATGGGTCTTGCAGACGACGTTATTGATAAATCAATAAGAATAAGCCTGTCAAAGTTTAACACGAAAGAGGACATAGACGCCTTAATTTCCGCGCTTACAGAGTTAATCGAAAAACACCCGAAAGAATAGGAATAAAAAATGAAAGAAATCGTACTTATTAAAAACGGAGAACTCGCTCTTAAAGGGCTTAACAGAAGTTCATTTGAGGACGTGCTGATAAAAAATATGCGCCGCCACCTGGCACAGCTCGGCACTTTCAACTTTACCAAAAGCCAGTCCACCATAATGGTTGAGCCGGAGGACGAGGATATCGACCTGGACGACGCAGTTGACGCTCTCACGAGAGTTTTCGGCATTGCTGCGCTTTCCCGCGCTGCGGTATGCGAAAAAGATATGAACGACATCAAACGCACTGCCGTGGAATATCTTAGAGATGAGCTTTCAGACGCTTCAACTTTCAAAGTTGAAGCAAAGCGCAGCGACAAGAAATTCGCGCTGAAGTCTCCTGAGATATGCCGCGAAGTAGGCGCTCACCTGCTGCGCAATTTCCGTCATCTTAAAGTTGACGTGCATAATCCGGACATAACTGTTACGGTTGAAGTCCGCGACCGCTACGCGTTTATCCGAGGCAACAATATCCACGGAGCAGGCGGAATGCCGACGGGAACAGGAGGAAGAGCGGCTGTTCTTATCAGCGGCGGAATTGATTCCCCCGTCGCCTCATACATGATGGCAAAGCGCGGAATAGAACTTTGCGCAATCCATTTTGCTTCTCCGCCTTACACCAGCGAACTGGCAGAGATGAAAGTAATGGACCTGCTGAAAAAAGTAGCCCGTTACAGCGGCTGGATTACGACTTTCGTTGTTCCGTTTACCGAAATCCAGGAACAGATCCGTGATTTATGCCCTGAAGAATACTTCACGATTATTATGCGCCGGGTAATGATGATGATAAGCGAGCGCATCGCCCGCCAGCAGAAATGTTCCGCTCTTATTACAGGAGAATCTGTAGGTCAGGTGGCAAGCCAGACTGTTTACGCCCTTGCCTGCACCGACTGCGCAGTGGATATGCCTGTGTTCCGTCCGTGTATTGGAATGGACAAAGACGAGATCATTGCCATTTCCCGCAAAATTGACACATTTGAAACTTCAATAGAACCATATGAAGACTGCTGTACCGTATTCACCCCCAAGCATCCTAAAACGAAGCCGAAAGTCGGCGACGTTATAAAAGCAGAAAGCAAAATGCAGGATCTTGAGGCAATGATGGAAAGAGCAGTAAATAACGCGAAAAGGATTGTCATTAAAGCATGAAAGACGAAAAAGACAGACAGCCTGACGAAATTGACAAAATCTTATCCGAATTGCAAAGCGAACTGAAAAGCCGCAATAATTCCGAGAGCAAAGTTGCACCGCCTGATATTGAGCCGCCTGAAAATGCGGCTGAAAAAGAAATTACAGAAGGCAACGCTTCGGAAGAAAACGGCGAAAAGGCAGAAAAGAAAGAAAAAGAGCATCTTTCATTTGCCAAAAAGCCAAAAGCGGATAAAAAGCAGCAGAAAGCGAAATTCTCCAAAGAAAAGTCACCACAGGAGAAAAAGCAAAAAGAAAAAGCGCCAAGAGAAAGAAAGCCGCTGTCCGAGAAGGACAAAAAGGCTCTCAAAGGCGTTCTTATTGCGGCTGGAGCGGTTGTTTTAACAGTCGCCGTCATACTTCTCATCGTTTTCATAAACAAAAGCAACGCCAACGCTTATTTAAAACCGTATGAGGAAAAATATTCCATAAGTTTTCCTGACGGAATGCTTGAGGAATACTGCGACGCTTACGGCGAAAACCAAAACCTTGCAGGATTTCTCAATTACGGAAATTCGGACACACCGATCCCCGTAACAAAAACGGCGACCACTTCGTCTCCTTACATAGATATTAAGTGTGACTTTATGGAATTCGGTTTTAATACGGTGATTTACGGCACCGCTGATCAGCTGGGCGATATTGAGAGCGCTTACCAGGATGCACAGGCTTGCAACAACACGGGTTGCTTCATCCAGTATGACTCAATGTTCCAGAAGCAGAGATGGCGCGTTCTCGGTGCGTTTTACACCAACACAGATCCCAAAGACGACAACGATTACGTTTTTCCGTACAATGTAACGTACGAAATGACTTCTGAAAGTTATAAGAATTACTTTGACCGCCTTACCAATAGGTTTATGTATGATACGGGATACACACTCACAAAGAACGACAAACTTCTAACCATTTCTGTTGAAAGCAGAAAATACGAGGGATTTCGCTTCGTTCTCGTCTGCGTAATGCAGGACAGTTCTAAAAGCGACGTCATTGCCGAGGACAATAAGCATCCCCACTATCCACAGGCTATTTGCGACATCCTGGGCGAAAAAAATCCGTATGCACTTTCGTCAAAATGGTATCCTGAAATACTTATAAAAGACGGCGAAGAAACATCCCAGCAAAACATAAAAGACTACACAAAATAATTATTGACAAAAAGACCCGGCTTGCTAAGCAAGTCAGGTCTTTTTTTACAGCTATTATTTGCTTTTTTCGGCGTCTTTCGGCAGTTTGCGGACAAACTGTATTAGGAACGGAACCGTTACAGCCGCTGCCAATATATTTGAACACGGCTGGGCAAACTCAAGCCCTCTAAGTCCGAAGAAGTGAGGCAGTATCAGCAAAAGAGGAATAAATAACAGTCCGTTCTGAGTACAGGAAAGGAAGAACGCCCTTCCCGTTTTTCCGATACTTTGGAAAGTCATGTTTCCCACCATTATCGTGGGCATAAACACAAGCGAAACACAGAGATAGCGCAGGGTGGCTGTACCTATGCTGACGACCTCGGCATCCGAACGGAAAAACTGAACAATCTGCGGCGCAAACGCAAAACAGATAACCGAGAAAACAGTAATTATTGCCGTTGCGAAAACATGGGTAAACCTCATTCCCGCTTTTACACGTGAGAATTTCTTTGCCCCGTAGTTAAAGGCTGAAACGGGCTGGAAGCCCTGCCCTATACCCAGCGCAATGCTGAAAATAAAGCTTGAACACTTGCTTACAATACTCATGGCGGCAATACACGGGTCACCGTAAACAGCGGCAGAAAGATTTAGCACCATGTTTGAGAAACTGTTAAGCCCCTGGCGTGCAAGGCTCGGCAGTCCCGTTCGCACAATCTCAAGAATAAGCGGAATTTTCAGAGTGATATATTTCCACTCCATTCGGCTCTCCGTCTTTCCTATCTTGAACATTATGAAGAGCAAAAACAGGCTTATGTACTGAGAAACAGCCGTCGAAAGCCCCGCACCCGAGATACCCATTTTGCAAAGGAATATAAAAACAGGGTCAAGTATCATATTCAGAATTCCGCCTGAAATAAGCCCGATCATAGCGAGAGACGCCCTGCCCTCGTAACGAAGAATATTATTCAGTACGCAGGAGCCTGTCATTGCCGGCCCCGCAAGCAAAATCCAAAATCCATAGTCTCTGGCGTAAGGCAAAATCGTATCTGTACTGCCCAAAAGGCGCATAAGAGGAGTAAGCCAAATAAGTCCGAATACAAGAATTAACGTTCCGCTGACAATGGAAAGAAAAAAACCTGTTGACGAATATCTCCGCGCTTCTTCAACTTTACCTGCTCCGAGGCGGCGGCTGATGCAGCTGCCGGAGCCGTGGCCGAACATAAATCCGAAAGCCTGCAAAACGGCCATCAGACTAAACACAACGCCTGTTGCGCCGCTGGCGCTGACATTGATTTTTGAAACGAAATATGTATCCGCCGCATTGTAAATAGTAGTAATGAGCATACTGATTACAGTGGGCAGAGCAAGCGAGGCTATCAGTCGGTTTACCGGAGTTTCGGTCATTTCGTTGTACTGCTTTTTTATCAGTTCTTCCTCGCTGAGTTTTTTATTTTTATTTTTGATGCACATAAATCATCACTCTTTTCTATAATGCCACGTCAATAAATATGGGATAATGGTCTGACATAGACGCCATAGAACTGTCAGACAAAATTGAATATCTTTCTACCTGGGCATTTCCCAGCTGAAAAATATGGTCATAAGTGGGCGATGAAGCTTTCTTTGCATTGCCGGCGGTAAGTTCTTTTGCCTTACTCTTAGTATCTGTCAACGAAGACGCCAACTGGTTATAAACCGTCGGCGCGTCATATATCTCATCGTATCCGCCTTTGTCCATCGTGTTAAAATCTCCTGCGGCAAAAACGGGGCAGGAATACTTTTTCTGCAAGTCGGCTGAAAGAGATATTTCCTCTTTCACCTGGCTCTGCATCACCTTAAGTTCGGATTTTTCCTGGCCTTCACGAACCAAATCAAGGTGGGTGGAGCTAACGATATACTGCTTCTTTGTTTTCTTATCCTCAAAAAGTCCCCAAACGACGCGTCTCAGGCGAAAGTTGTCGCCCTCTGAATACGCCATTTCGCCGCTGTCAAGCAGATTGACCGTATCGCTGTTATAAATTATCGCCGTCATTTTTACAAGCGCTCCGCTGGAAACGGGATGTATCATTTTATAACTGCCTTTGTTTCGCATAATACAGCAAAACCACTGGTCACTCATTTCCTGAAGCGCCACAACGTCGGGCTTATAAGTATCAAGGACCTCGAAAAACATTCCCGCACGCTTGTGAGCGTCGCATCCGCCCCAGCTCTCGTAATGGACTAAAAGATTTGAGGTCATGATACGGGCTACGGTACTGTCGCTTCTGGAATAATCGGCGTTTTCTATGCTCTCGCGAAACTCGTCTGAAAGCATATAATCCGAACAGTCGCCTCTGTAATAAATAACGGTCGGCACTGTAACTACAACGACAATAACCAAAACCGCCAATAAAATCGCTATGATTTTCATGATCTTTTTCCTCAAAATATCACTTCCGCAAATCAATGCGGCCTTGCCGCATCATCTTAATTATTATACACAAAAAACATTTATTTTTCCATAATGAGCAAATAAAACTCCGCAAGCAACAAATACTTGCGGAGTTTTGAATATTTTTTTGACAGATTTATGCAAATTTGCTTACATATCCCTGAACCCAGAGAACAAGAATCAGGATAGGAAGAATATAAGAAATGTAGAAACGAATCCAACGAGGGAATTTTACGCCTTTTCCTGTATTTGCTTCTTCCATGAAGTTCTTGAAGCCCCAGCCTCTCTTTGAAGTACAGAAAAGAAGATAAACAAGACTGCCCAAAGGAAGAATATTGTTGCTGACGATGAAATCTTCAAGGTCAAGAATAGTGCTTCCTTCTCCCAGCGGAGCAAAGCTCTGAAGAAGATTAAATCCGAAAACGCAGGGAAGAGAAAGCAAGATGATAACAGGAAGATTTATCAAAACTGCTTTCTTGGTTGAACAGCCTTTAAGGTCCGTAGTGCAGGAAACGAGGTTCTGGAATACGGCTATAACTGTTGACACAGCCGCAAAAGTCATAAACAGGAAGAACAGCGAGCCCCAGAATCTGCCGCCGGGCATATTGTTAAACACGTTGGGCAGAGTTATGAAAATAAGAGAAGGGCCAGAATCCGGCTCGATACCGTAAGCATAGCAGGCAGGGAAAATGATAAGACCCGCCATAAGAGCAACAAAAGTATCAAGAACCGTAATGCTTATAGCTTCTCCGGTAAGACGTCTTTCCTTGTTAATATAACTGCCGAATATTGCCAGCGCACCCATGCCGATGCTGAGAGTAAAGAACGACTGACCCAACGCGGCAAAAATCGCGTTGCCTATACCGGCTTCTTTCATCTTGTTGAAATCAGGTTTAAGATAAAATTCAAGGCCTGATTTTCCGCCCTCAAGCATAACCGAGTTAATCGCCAGCGCAATCATCAGAAGAAGCAGAATTACCATCATTACCTTTGTAATTCTCTCAACGCCTTTCTGAAGTCCGAGGGCGCAGATACCGAAGCACAAAACGACGATAATTACCATAAAGAGCGTCATCAGTCCCGGATTTGCCAAAACTCCGTTAAACTCAGCGCTTACCTGAGCGGTGTCCAGCGATACGAAATCGCCCTTCATCATTTTGAAAAAGTACAAAAGCATCCAGCCGGCAACAGTTGTATAAAACATCATAAGAATGTAGTTGCCCGCAATGTCCATGTACTTAACAAGGTGCCACTTTGTGCCCTTAGGCTCCAGAACGTCAAACGACTTTGCCACACTTCGCTGGCTTGCTCGGCCTACGGCAAATTCTGCAACAACTACCGGCAGACCGAGAATAACGAGAAACAGCAGATAAATAAGAACGAAAGCCGCTCCTCCGTATTCCCCTACAATGTAAGGAAAGCGCCATACGTTACCAAGTCCTATGGCGCAGCCGGCTGAAATCAGGATAAATCCCAGCCTGGATGAAAATTTTTCTCTTCCCATAAAATATTACTCCTACATTTTATTCTAAAATGCTGTCAGCTTTGAAGCATTTTATATCTGTAAAAAGCGCCCTTCTTTTCCATAAGTTCGTCAAAAGTGCCGATTTCGGCGCAAATGCCGTTTTCCATAACGGCTATTCTGTCAGCGTCGCGAACCGTTGACAGACGGTGGGCAACAATAAACGTAGTTCTGCCCTCAGTCAGATGGTTGAGCGCCTGCTGTATCTTCTGTTCGCTTACAGAGTCAAGAGCAGACGTAGCCTCGTCAAGCACGATTACCTCGGGATCGCGGATTATCGCCCTGGCAATAGAAATTCGCTGGCGCTGGCCTCCGCTGAGATTAGCTCCGTGCTCGGTTATCGTCGTATCAAGTCCGTCAGGCAGACTTTCAATCAAATCGGTAAGACAAGCCGCTTCAACCGCCGTTTTGAGATCATTTTCGTCAACGTTTTCCATTCCGTATGTAATATTATCTCTCAAAGTGCCTGTAAATACAATAGGCGTCTGGGGAACGACGGCAATATGCTTTCTGTAACTGTGAATGTCAATCTCAGTTATATCGTTTCCGTCAACGGTTAAAGTTCCGCCAGTGGGCTGGTTAAAGCCGATAACAAGATTGAGTATAGTTGATTTTCCGGCACCGCTTTCGCCCACAAGAGCTATTGTTTCTCCCGCATTCACGTGGAGATTAAGTCCTTTGAGTATTTCCTTTTCGTCGCCGGAATAATGGAAGCGGACATCCTTGAAATCATACTCGCCTTTAACGTTTTGAAGTTTTTTCTTGCCGGAATTTCTCTCTATATCATCAGACAAAAGCACATCGCCGATAGAAGAAACGGACTCAAGTCCCTTTGCAATAATCGGAATAAGAGAAATAAGGGTCGTTATACTACCAACAATTGTTGAAAAATAGCTCTGGTAAAGCACAACGTCGCCGACGGGTATTACTTTTTTATAAGCTAAAATGCCCGTAAACACAAGGCAGACAACCTGGAACAACTGAAAAGTCAGCCAAGAAACGGAACCGAACAGCGCCTGAAAAGTGTCAAGCTCGTAGCCCTTCTTGTGAACCCTGTCTATCTGCTTTGACATTCTTCTTACTTCCCAGTTTTCCAAAGCGTGGGCTCTGGCAACAGGAATAAGCTCTACCATTTCTATTATCTTGGCGCTTGTGTTTTCCATCTCTGTGCGGAATTCTTTGTTCTTCTTTTTGACGTTCTTTCTAAAGAGCATCATAATCAGAACCGCAACAGGAACAGCCAGCACAAAGAACACGAAAACAACAATGCTCTTTGAAAGCGTGACCGAGATTGTAAAAGCGAGCGTCAGAATAATCATGACCATGTTCACAAACAGCTGTTCAGACAGCGTCTGGAACTGCTCGATATCTCGCATCAGCTTGCTTTGAAGCCTTCCGCTTTCGGTTTCCTTATGATAAGAAATTGACAGATGCTGAAGTTTCGTAACAAGCGCAAGGCGCAGACCTGCCTCGGATTTTCGCACTGCTTTTGAATACAAATGTACGTGAAGATAGTTAAACGGAACATTCAAAATTAGCAGTACGGCTATTCCGACAGCATTTAAGATTATCTCACGTCTGCCCGCGGGTGTCAATCCCGTTGCAAGATTTATTATGTTTGCAGTAACGATAGGAAGTATCCAGCAGGGAGAATGCTTTATTGCAAAAGCAATTGCGGAGCCAATCAGTTTTCCGTAACTGCCTTTGTAAATAAAAAACAGCGTTTTTAGTCCGTTGCCCCTGCTTCTTTTGAAATCCTCTTCATATCTCTGTTCAACATCGGTAACTTGCGATTTCATAGGCGCATCCCTCGCTCCCTTTAATCTCAATTACCTTATTTATCACATCAAAAAGACTTTGTAAAGACATTTTGGAAAAAGTATTAAAAAAGTTGTTAATAATGTTGACTATTGACTTATTTTTCCATGCGTTGTATATTTATTATGCTTTTGGGGAGTTTATCGGAGGTAATTATGACAAAACAGCAAAAAGTCAAAACAACCGAAGCCGTGTTGTGTATACTGGCGTTTATTGCTTTCGCCGCAATCGTATTTTGCGTTCCGTATTTCAAAGACGACTGGGCGTGGGGCAGCCAAATTGGTATTGACAGACTGAAAAGCGGCTTTGCGGATTATAACGGCAGATATCTCGGAAATCTGCTTATTATAGCTCTCACAAGAGTTCCTGTTATCCGTATAATCGTAATGGCGGCGGGCGCGTTTTTACTGACATTTCTTACTGCCCGTATAGTGGACAAGCGAATTGCTTTGCTTTTTCCGCTGGAACTTGCAATGGTTTTTGCAATGCCTGACGACCTTTTCCGCCAGACAGTAGTGTGGACTTCCGGCTTTGCAAATTATGTGCCTCCTGTTCTTATTTCACTGGCATATATTCTTATCATAAAAGACATTGTGGACAAGGAGCCGCCTAAATACTCATTTGCCGCAGCTGCCGGTTTATTTGTTATGGGGGTATGCGGCGCACTGTTTATGGAGCACGTAACCGTTTATAATGTGCTTTTAGGATTTGCCGTATTAGTCTTTACTCAAATAAAATATAAAAAGATATGCGCCGGTCACGTTTCTTTTGCCCTGGGCGCATGCGTAGGCGCTGTAATAATGCTTACAAACTCATCTTACGGCTTCATATCTTCCGGTCAGGACCATTATGAATACCGTTCGTTCGCAGTAGGCGGAACTATTTCAAAATATTTTGCCACTATCGGCGCTAATATGGAAAAAATCACCGATTATTTCCTTGAGTGCAACGCTATACTCAACATTGCGCTTGCGGTGCTTGCCTGCATTGTTGTTCACCGTTTCTATAAGAAAAACAAGGTTACAAAAGGCAAGAAATTCTGGCTCAATGTCAGCGCCGGTTTCTGCGTTGCTTACGCCGTTTTCTGCACCGTAATTTCAGTTATAGACAATATTAACAAAAACACTTATGCAAGAGACAGCATCCATTTCGGCTGGAGATTTGCTTTTACGCTTCTCTTCACAGCGGCTCTGCTTATAATAATCTGCATTGCAGTTACGGACAAGCGCGCAAGAGCAAGAATGCTTTTTACAGTTGTCAGCTCATATGCGTTTGTTACTCCTCTGTTTTTTGTTACGCCCATAACCGCACGCTGCTTCTTGCCTTGCTACGCAATGATGATGATTTTGGCGGGGCTTCTTTTCAAGCAGGTTTGGAACGGAACAGAAAACAAAGAAAAGGCCGCAAAAACAGCCTTCTGCTCTATAATGGTCTGCGTTGTTCTTCTCGGTGTATATCTTTCAACAGTTTTTGTCACCATCCGCGATTTTACTGTTGAGCGCGAAGAATACATTGCCGCGCAGATAGAAGACGGTAAAAAGGAAGTAATCCTTCCTCAGTATCCGGCTTACTCCAGCGGATATATCAGCGGCTCAACTCCCGGCGACGGTACTATATGGGAAGAACGTTTCAAAGCGTTTTATCATATCGATGAAGATATTGACCTAATAATTATCGGCAACAAAAAATACGAGTCGATGAAATGAGGAAATAATGAAACGAAATTACGGAATTGACCTGCTTAGAATTCTGTCAATGATGCTTATTGTGACAATTCACATACTGATTCAGGGAGGGCTTACAGAAAGCGCACAGCGTTCTTCGGTTGCTTACGGCTGGCTCATTTTCTGCCAGGCAGTCGCTTACTGCTGTGTCAACTGTTATGCTCTTATCAGCGGTTATGTAGGCGTTAAGTCAAATTACCGTTATTACAAAACAGTTTCTATCTGGCTTCAGACAGTTTTTTATTCTGTGTCAATTTCCGTTCTCTTTGCCGTTTTTTCAATCGAACCGTTAACGGCGGACAACTGGCTTCAGGCTTTTTTTCCCGTTACAAAGCGCGCCTACTGGTACATAACCGCTTACGTAGGCCTTTCACTTTTCATTCCTTTTATTAACAAAATGCTTTTAAGCCTTTCAAAAAAAGAGCTTTATATTCTCGGAACAACGATATTTCTTCTCTTCTCCGTTCTTCAGATAATAGGTGGAAAAGAGATATTTATAACAAATAAAGGTTACTCTCTTCTTTGGCTGATATCGCTTTACATTCTCGGAGCCTGTGTAAGATTGCTTAAAATCGACGAATATGCCGGCAGAACAAGAGGAATGCTCCTTGCAGTATTAGGGATTGCAGTATCCTTCATAAGCGAATACGTTCCCACCGCAGTACTGGGAGAAAAGGAAGGCCTCCTCACCCAGTACAACTACGTTTACTTTTCGGTTTTACTTACATCACTGGGACTTCTTATCTTCTGCTCCCAGCTTAGGATAACCCGAAAAAGCACAACGGCGTTTATTAAGTTCTTCGCTCCTCTAACTCTCGGAGTATATCTCATTCACACCCAGCCGCTTATCTGGGACAGATGGCTTGAAGACAGATTTGAATTTTTGATAAAGATGCCGCTTTGGCAGATGATACCTGCAATGCTCGGCTGTATAGCGGCAATATACTTCGGCTGTTCGTTTATAGACTATTTCCGCAATCTGCTGGAAAAGAAAATCGGACTTAAAAACCGGTTAAAAAACGCAGAAACTAAAATCGAACAAAAAATAGCCCTAAAACTTAACAGCAAAGATAAAACAAAAACGCCCCCCGCGGTCTAAGCGGGAGGCGCTTTATTTTATTTAAATGCTTTAACTCTCTTATATCTTAACACTTGAAAATTCTGTTCATGCTGTTATTACAGTCCGAGAACATACTTTTCAACCATTCTTGCAACGCCGTCTTCAGTATTAGGCGGCGCAATATTGGCGGCTGTTTTCTTGCATATGTCTTCTCCGTTTTCCATAGCGAAGGAATAACCGGCGGCGCTGAGCATAGTAATATCGTTGCCGGAGTCGCCGAAACTCATTGCGTCCTTAGCTGAAAATCCCAGCAAACTGCAAAGACCTGAAAGAGCGCTTCCCTTGTCCGCGCCGTTTGCCGTAGCCTCAACCTCCCGCGGCATTGAGGAGGTAAGCACAAGTCCTTCGGAAGCTAAAAAGTCGAAAATCTCCGCTCTTCGGCTGTCAGTCAGCGAAAACACGGCTACGCTTTCTGCGCTTTTTCCCTTAGCGGCTTGAGCAAGACTTGGGCATATATGCGCTTTTTTCATATAGCTATCAAGAAACGCCTGGGGAAGTTCGTGGTTTTCATAATAGCCGAGTTTATTTTTCTGAATATACATTCCCCCGTCAAAATAAAGGTTGTAATATACCGGAAGCGAGTTAAGGAAATCAAGTATTCTTTCAACCGAGTCGGGAACAATATGGTTGGTATAAATAGTTTTTCCAGCGTTCCTGTCAAAAACGGACGCGCCGTTTGAAAATATAACGTAATCAACAAAATCGATCTGATTAGTAACGTGGTCGATGAAATCAAGAGTTCGGCCGGTGGCAATAGCAATCTTTACCCCTTTTTCATGGGCGGCGTACAAAGCCTGCCGCGTTCTCTCGGTAACGGTAAGATGATCTCCCGCCATAAGAGTGCCGTCCAGATCAGTTGCGATAAGTTTTATCGGCATAAAAACACCTCCTGAATAATCACCTATATATTATATCAGAAACAGAGGCGGCGTTCAACGAATACAGCGCCTAAATATTGCTTTTTCTTTAAAATGGGCGGTTGACTAATGGGGTCAAGTGTGTTTTAATGAAGTATAGCATTGGAGGTGTGAACTATCAGAAAGACAGCTATTGTTTTATCCGTTTTACTGGCGGTGTTTTTTCTCTTTTCCGCCTGCTCGGAAAACACGACGGACATTGTGTTCGTTGCCAACAAAGACATAAAAGATCAGTTTGACAAGGTTCACACTGTGAACTACATTCTCGACGATATACGCAAGGTCGATTTTTACTACAAAATGAATGTTGACAAAACGTATACCGAAAAAGAGGAAAAAGACGCCGAAACCGGCAAAACGGTCACAAGATATTACAAAGACGATTTACTTGTTTATACAAAATTCAGCGATAATGAATTTGAGTATTACACCCTGTCCTCCCATTCAAACGACATGACGGTAAAATATACCGACAAGTCGGGCAAACGCTCATGGGTAAAAATAACATGTGTTGACGAAAAAGGAACATATTCCGTTACATTTGACCAGGGACTTGACAAAACCTCTCCCTACGGCGCAGACAAATTCACCGTTTGGATTGAGCCGAGAGACGACAACGCAACATTTAAAAGCGAAGTCTATTACGACGTTGAATACAAAGACTCTGTTACTACCTGCACGCTCACCTCAGCAAAATATTATGATAAGGACGGAACGTTTAAGCGCTTTTCCCACACCACCGATGAGGACGGCGTTACAAGCGAAAGCGACGAACCGCTTTATACGGAAGCAGACACAGAGATCATTATCGGCGACAGCGTCGATATTATAAGACATATTGAAGAGCAGAAAATCGACGTTAAATGTCAAATTCTTATCGGAAACCACTCTTTCAGCTATGCCAAAGACGGAGAAGAGACAGACTGGTATATCAACAGCAAAATCCGCTTCCTGTTTGACGACAAGAAAGAAGCCTCCGCTTTCAGCGCCCGCTACGGCGGCAACGGAGTAAAAGACAGCGGAATAGAGGAAACGCCTTACGCTGTCGGCTTCGATACCTGCAATCTTAAAATATCTCCCGACTGCATATTCCCCGACAACAATACTTTCGGCGAGTTCGCCGCTAAAGAATGGGGAAAGAAACAGTATATGGCGATAACGCTGGATGAGGACTGCTCCATTACTTGCTTCGGTGAAAACTCTGAAAAAACGAATAATTCATCAGCATTAAACAGCGATGATCAGCAGACAACTCAGCAAAATGCAGAAACCACAACCGAAGAAAAAGACAAATAGTTTTAAGCCCCGCAAAAAGCGGGGCTTTTTCTGTATTTTTCTGTCATATTATTACCGGCGGTAAAACAAGAATTTGTAATTTGTAATTAAAAGTTTCCAAACAATAAATTTTTATGCTTCATGTTGTTTTTAATCTTAAAGTATTGTATAATGTTTCTGCATTATTTTATTATATAGAAACGGTGTTATTTTGAAAATTCTGGCAATAGGAGACGTTGTATCAAAGCAGGGATGTGATTATCTCAGAAAGACACTGCCTGCGCTCAAGCGCGAACTCATGGCGGATATCGTTATTGTCAACGGCGAAAACTCCGCGGTGGGAAACGGCATTCTGCCCGGCAGCGCCCAGTTTATATTTGACAGCGGAGCAGACGTTATAACTCTCGGCAACCACGGCCTGCGCCGAAGAGAAATTTATCCGATGCTTGATGAAAACGAATTTCTTGTAAGACCATTAAATTATCATCCGTCGGCTCCAGGAAGAGGAACTGCGGTGCTTGATATGGGAAGATGTCAGGTGGCAATAATAAATTTGCAGGGCGCCGCTTACATGGAGCCTATACAAAACCCGTTTGACGCCGCTGAAGCTGAAATTGAAAGATTAAAAAACCTGGGCGTAAATATCATTGTTATTGATTTTCACGCGGAAGCAACAGCGGAAAAAAGAGCCCTTGGTTTTTTCCTTGACGGTCGTATATCCGCTTTATTCGGAACCCACACCCACGTTCAAACAAGCGACCAGCAGGTTCTCCCCTGCGGCACCGGATATATAACCGATCTCGGCATGACGGGCCCGTATTACAGCGTTCTCGGCGTAACGCCGCAAACTGCGATAGAAAGAATGCGCACCAATCTCCCTGTTCGTTTTCTTAACGAAGACGGGGTTTGCGTACTTGAAGGCTGCCTGTTTGATATTGATGAAAAAACAGGCAAAACAGTAGATATTAAGCGTATCAGGAGGTAGAAATGGCAAAAAAATTTTTGGCCGTTTTATTGGCCGTGCTGCTGACAGCCGGTCTCTTTTCCGCCTGCTCGCAAAGCACTGATGACAACGGCACCGAAACGACGTCGCAAACTGTTACCCAATTCGTAACAGATGATGAAAACTTCAAACTTAGTTATACTCAGTCGGACAGCCTCGACCCGTTTAAGGCAAAGACCCAAAACAACCAGGTTTTGGCAAGCCTTGTTTTCGAATCGCTTTTTGACCTTGACGAAACTTTTTCAGCCGTGCCGAATATCGCCACAGGCTATGAATATACTGAGAGCAAAACCCTTAAAGTAACTATTCCCAGCGGACTTCACTTTTCCGACGGCAGTGCCCTTACCAGCGAAGACGTTGTTTACAGCTTTAACGCCGCCGCTGACTCCCCTGCCTACGGAAGCACATTAAAAGGAATTGATTCAGCTTACGCTGACGGGGATAATATTATTGTATTTTCTCTGAAATACGCAAATCCGTATGCCCACAATCTTCTGTCGTTTCCCATTGCTTCTACCGATGACAGCAAAGACGGATATCCGATAGGAAGCGGAAAATATCAGTACAAGGCGACAGACAGAGGAATGACGCTTATCGCCAACGATATTGAGGGCTTTAAACCCCATATTACAACTATTCATCTTGTAAATATTGCCGCGGCTGACTCAATAGACAACGCTGTAAACATCGGCAATATCAGCTACGCTTTCCGCGATCTGTCGGAAAACAGCACAAAGCGAATTACGGCGGCGAAGAAACAGGTTCCGCTGAACAATCTGGTTTATATCGGTTTTAACAACAAATCCACTTCAATGTCAAACGCCAATATCCGTAAAGCCGTATCGCTGGCTATTGACAGAGCGACAATTGCAAAAAGCGCATATTCCGGCTATGCTTCTGCGGCAACAGGCGTTTTTCACCCATCGTTTGAACTGGCTTCAAGCACTAAGATATTTTCAGAAACAGCAGACACCGCGGCGGCAAAACAACAGATTTCGCTAAGTTCGCTGGAAGCAAAAGATCTGGAAATAACACTTCTTATAAACGACAACGTTAACCGCACTGCGGCGGCTTCTCTTATAAAAAGCGAACTTGAGGCTGTCGGATTTAAGGTAACTGTTGAAAAAGAGAAATTCAGCGCGTATAAAACCAGAATTAAAAATCTTGATTATGACATATATCTGGGCGAGACCAGACTGCCAAACGATATGTGCCTAAACACATTCTTCACCTCAAGCGGAGCCGCCCGTTACGGAATTGACCAGGGAAAAGAAAGCACCGCGGCAGTTTACAAAAAATATCTGAACGGTGAAGAAGAACTGGGCAAATTCATTCTTTCATTCAGCGAAAACATGCCGTACGTACCTATTTTGTACAGAAAAGGCATGATATGTTATTCAAAATCTCTCAAGGGAGATATGCAGGGTTATTACAACAACTTTTTCGCAAATATTGAAGACTGGTACTTTGAATAAGGCGGCGTCCTTTTTGACAAACCGTTAATTATCACGGAGGAAAAGATATGATTAAATTTGAAAATCCCAACGGATACATTGAGATTACAAACGCGTACTTCGCCAACCTTGTAGGCAGAGCTGCGCAGTCTTGCTTCGGCGTTACCGGAATGGTAAACTCCAGCACTTACGAGACAATCGTGTCTGCCATCAAGCACAAAGCTTCATGGGACAATTCCAGCCAGGGCGTCTGCGTAAAAAGCGTCAACGGCTCTTTAAACATCGACCTTCACATTTCTGTTTCGTACGGCGTTAACATCACCGCTATCGTTGACAGCATTATAAACAAGGTCAGATACACCGTTGAAGAAGCAACGGATTTGAAAGTATCCAGCGTTAACGTTTATGTTGACGGCTTGAACTGACGCAATTCGGATTGGAGAAATACAGATGATAACAGGTTCTATGTTCAGAGACGGAGTAATTTCCGCCTCAAACAATATTGCAAACAACAGACAGGCGGTAGACGCGCTTAATATTTTCCCTGTTCCGGACGGTGATACAGGCACAAATATGAGCATGACCATCGGCGCCGCTGCAAAAGAAATGGCAGTTCTGGGCGACGACTGCACAGTTGAGGAGGCATCCTCCCGCTGCGCTTCGGCACTGCTCAGAGGTGCAAGAGGTAACTCCGGCGTAATTCTTTCGCTTATTTTCAGAGGCTTTTCAAAAGCGCTGAAAGGCATGGACACGGCGGACGGCAAAGCTGTTGCCAACGCATTCCGCAAGGGAGTTGACGCCGCTTACAAAGCTGTTATGAAACCCACAGAGGGCACAATTCTTACAGTTGTACGCAAAGCTGCCGAAGCGGCTGAAAAATCCGCAGAAAGCGGCAGTGAAACCATTGACGTGTGCGAAGCCGCTCTGGACGCAGCCGAAGAAGCGCTTGCAAAAACTCCTGAACAGCTGCCCGTTCTTAAGAAAGCCGGTGTTGTTGACGCAGGCGGTCAGGGCCTTGTGCTTATTCTCAAGGGCATGGGCTCGGTTATCAAAAAAGGCGTAATGATAGAAGCTGAGGACGGCTCCGGCGTTACCCCGGTCAGTACTCCTTCCAAGAGCACTGTTGCTTCCGCCTCTTCAGACATTGAGTTTGGCTACTGCTCCGAATTTCTTATTGAAAAATCAAAGTCAGCAAAGGCAAAGGATCCTCTCAGCCTTCGCGCTTATCTTGAGTCAATCGGCGACTGCGTAGTAGTTGTTGACGACAGCGATATAATTAAAGTTCACGTTCATTCAAATGAACCGGGCAACGTAATCCAGGCGGCGCTAAAATACGGTCAGCTTATAAACATTAAGATTGACAATATGCGCTACCAGCACAGAAACGCTGGAGAAGGCGTTTCTGAAGGAGAAGAACCCCATAATCCCACCCCGGTTGAGCCGGAAAACGAATACGGATTTGTGGCTGTATGCGCCGGCGTAGGTGTGGCGGAACTGTTTACAGACATCGGAGCGGACATTATTGTCAGCGGCGGTCAGACCATGAACCCGTCAACAGACGACATTCTCAACGCAGTTATGGCAACTCCTGCGAAGACCGTATTTGTTCTGCCTAACAATAAGAACATTATTATGGCGGCTGAGCAGGCTATTCCCCTTGCAAAGGACCGCGATGTGCGTGTCCTTCAGACTAAGACAATCCCTCAGGGAATAAGCGCAATGCTGGTTTTTGACGAAACAGCAGACGCAGATACAAACCAGATGGAAATGATGGACGCCGCAGGCCATGTTCAGACAGGCCAGGTAACGTTTGCCGCAAGAGACAGCGAAATCGAAGGCAAACCGGTGAAAGAAGGCGAGATAATGGGTCTCGTTAACGGTAAAATTAAGTTTATCGGAAATAACACCGTTGACATCGCTTTCAAAACGGTTGAAAAACTGTTTAAACGCGGAGAACACTCTCTTGTTACCATCATTTACGGTCAGGACACCGACGAATCCGCCGCAGAAACGCTGGAAGAACGACTTTCGGCAAAGTACGGCAACGATATGGAAATCAGCATCGTAAACGGAGGTCAGCCGATCTATTACTACATTCTTTCGGTTGAATAAAAAATGGACATCAGGCAAAACGACATTCAATACATTAAAGGTGTTGGCGAAAAAAAAGCCCGGCTTTTCAATAAGCTGGGCATATTTGTCGTTGATGACCTGTTAAATTTCTTTCCGAGAAAATATGAGGACTGGAGCAAAACACAGACTGTAAAAGAAAGCGAAAATTCCTCCCCTGTTTGCATAAGAGCGACAATGGTAACTCCCGTTCACGAGCATATGATAAGGCGCGGGATGACAATTTACAAATGTGATTTTACAGACGGTGAAACGATAATCCACGTTACCCTTTTCAACAACAAATACCTGGCGCAGAAACTTCACACATATGAAGATTATCTGCTTATCGGAAAGATAGAGAAAAATCTTACCACGGCTCAGATGAGCGCGCCTAAGATAGAACCTGCCGACAAAGCAAGTAAAATTCATCCCGTTTATCCCGCCACGGGCAGCCTTAACTCAAAGGCAATCGAAAAAGTGCTTAAATACGCGCTGGAAAATATAGGCGAACTGCCGGAAACTCTGCCTGAAGAAATTAGAGAGCGTTACGGCCTTATTTCTTATGACAGCGCAATTAGGCAAATTCATTTCCCCGACTCTTTTGAGATGCTTAAAAAGGCAAAAAAACGCCTGATTTTTGAAGAATTACTGGTTCTTTCTCTCGGTCTTATGAAACTGAAAGGAAGAAAAAAACACAAAACAAATCAAATAATGGCGAATGATTTTACCGCCGAATTTGCAAAGGCTCTTCCCTTTGAACTTACAAACGCCCAAAAGCGTTCAATAAGCCAGTGCGCCGAAGATTTGATGAGCGGTTACCCGATGAACAGACTGCTCCAGGGCGACGTAGGCAGCGGTAAAACAGCTGTGGCGGCGGCTCTCATGTATTCCATGGTGAAAAACGGATACCAGTGCGCGCTTATGGCGCCTACGGAAATTCTTGCAGCCCAGCATTTTGAAACGCTGAATAAATTTTTCAAGGATACTGATATAAAAACAGTTCTTCTTACAGGAGCTGTAAAAGCAAAAGAAAAGCGCGAAATAAAATCAGCGTTGATTGACCACACGGCAGACATTGCGGTAGGAACTCACGCTCTTATTCAAAATGATGTTGAATTTGAAAATCTGGGGCTTGTAATAACCGACGAACAGCACCGATTCGGTGTTCAGCAAAGGGCTTACCTTGCAATGAAAGGCAGTGAGGTTAATACGCTTGTTATGAGCGCAACTCCTATTCCCCGTACTTTGGGCATGATAATTTACGGTGATTTGGATATCTCCGTTCTTGACGAACTGCCCCCGGGACGGCAGGAAATACGCACGGACGTTGTAACTTCTGAATACCACAGCCGAATTTTCAGATTTCTCAGAGCCGCTATTGAAAGAGGCGAACAGGGCTACATAATCTGTCCGCTGGTGGACGAGGGCGAAAACGAGATGAAGGCGGCTTCCGCCTACGCCGAAAAACTTTCCCAAACAGAACTCTACGGCTACAATCTGGGGCTTCTCCACGGAAAGATGACGCCGAAACAAAAAGACAACGTTATGAAAGCCTTTGCACGGGGCGACGTTCAGGTTCTGGTTGCAACAACGGTTGTTGAAGTGGGCGTTGACGTTCCCAACGCCACTATAATGATAATAGAAAACGCAGAGCGCTTCGGTCTTTCACAGCTTCACCAGCTAAGAGGCCGCATAGGCAGAGGAAGTAAAAAGAGTTACTGCATTCTTGTTTCCGATTCAAAAGGAGATACCGCCAAAAAGCGCCTGATGACGATGAAACACTGCTCAGACGGTTTCGATATTGCAGACGAAGATCTGCGTCAGCGCGGACCCGGCGATTTCTTCGGCAAACGCCAACACGGCCTGCCGGAACTTAAAATAGCAGATATGCTCGAAGACACGGCAACGCTTAGACTGACAAGGCAGTGCGCCGAAGAGATACTTTCCGACGACCCGCGGCTTGACAAGGACGAAAACAAAGCTTTGGCGGAAAGGATAAATATCATGTTCCGCCGTTCCTACAATACTTAAAATAACAAAACGCCCTGCGCAGAAATGACGCGGGGCGTTCTTTTTAGTTGAATTATTCTACTTCCTGAACCTGGGTCTGAGTTTGGGTGGTCGACTCCGGCTCAGTGGTTGTCTGCTCTTCGCCGTAAATCTGAAGAACTACCTCGGAGCCTACCGCCGCCATCGTTCTGGCCGCAGGCGCCATTCCATAAGTAGCCTTTACGGTATTAGCAGTATGGGTTCCGTCGTTGTAAACCTCAACAGAAGATACCTTAAAGCCTTTATCTTCAAGGGTTTTTTTTGCTTCCTCAAGAGTAAGACCTCCGACGTCAGGCACTTCAGCCGTCTGGATGCCCTTGCTTACAGTAAGCACAATTTCGGTTCCCTGGGGCACTTCTGTTCCGCTTTCTATACTCTGCTTAAATACAATGCCCTCTTCAACGTCTTCTGAATACTCGGAAGTATAAGTTATAGTGAACTGTTCGTTCCAAGCGCCGTTATTTTTAATATCGCTTTCCGTATAACCAGCGCTTATGAAATTGGGAACAGTACAGTTGACAACGGAAACAGCGTCAGTTGTCGGCTCGTTACCGCCAACAAGGCCTGAGAATTTAACAACGTAAATTCCTGCGCCGATTGCCGCGATGATAAGAACCACCAAAACAATAATAGGCGCCTTGTTTTTACCGGACTTCTTGTTTTTCTTTACCGGTTCCGGCTTAGGTTGAGGCTTCGGTTCCTCGCGTCGCTGAACAGGCTGTTCCTCGTGAACAACAGGCTCTGCCGCCTGAGCAACAACGTTTGGAGCGGCGTTGAGCAGTTCTCTCATTCTGGACGCACTCTGTGCTCGCTTTTCAGGATATATCTGGAGACCAGCTCCCAGCGCACGGATAACGTGGGTAGGTATAGTTTCCGCGATTTTGTTTGGTATCATCAGCTTGTCATTTGTCTCTCTTGACGGTGCGTCGGGAGGATTGCTGCCAACCAAAGCGCGGTAAATACACGCTGAAAAAGCGTAAATATCCGTTGCAGGACACATTTTATGGTTATTGTCGTACTGCTCAATGGCGGTGTATCCTTCGTTGAGATTAAATTCAAGTTCGGAGTTGACCGTGTTGCACTGAGAAATGCAGAAACCTTTGAGCCTTACCTTGCCGTCAGGACAAAGAATAAGGTTGTCCGGCGTAATTGAACCGTGAATTATATTATGGCTGTGGAGGGTTTCCAGAGTTGTAAGAACGGGCATAAACATAATTCTCGCCTGTTCCCATGGAATGTAACCCTCCGGTGTGCGCAGGAGAAATTCCCTAAGCGTAACGCCCTCAACCGCTTCCATAACGGCATAAACGGTTTCATTCGCGGCAAAAACGTCATAAACAGGAAGAGCGGCGGCGAGAGAACGCATACTGAGCATTGTCTGCCACAAGTCGGCAAAATCCTTCTTATATCCGTCGTAATTCTTGCGAAAACGTTCGCGAACATGGACTTCCATGTTGCCCTCAAGACGATTGGCAATTCCCTTAGGCAAAAATTCGCGGACAACGCAGACCGCGTCAATCGTTGTATCATATGCCGCGTAAATAGCCGCGTCGCTTTCGTGGGCCTGAACATGGCCTATTACATATCTGTTATCAAGCACCGTTCGAAGCGGAAGATACTCCGTTTCGTTGGGACGGTCATTGTCAAAACCGCAGGAGCGGCAGACACTGCCCGCCGTCAGCGGTTCAAAGCAGTTCATGCAGAGACTGTCAAAATTTTCCAAAAGAAAAATCACTCCATCCTTAAAAATCTGCGTACTTCTTCATTATTTATAATTAAAACTATAATATCAATATTAAATTCTTTTGTCAACAGCGCTTTCATTAACAAAAGATAAACTCCATGTTAACACAGGCATTGAATGTAGCAGAAAAGTGTTGTATAATAATTTCAAATCCAGGGAGGAAAAAAGCATGAATTTTAAACAACTGCCCAACGGAATGACAGAGGGCTTCGCGATTTTAAAAAAATGTGACGAAAAAACAGCAAAAAACGGTTCTCTTTATCTTGATCTTGTTTTAGCTGACAAGGATGACGAAATTCCGTCAAAACTGTGGGATTACAGCGGCGGCGGACTTTTTTCAGTAGACATGGTTGTCAAGGTAAGAGGTTCTGTTGAACAATACAACGGGCGCGACCAGTTCAGAATATCCCAAATCCGCCCAGCAGGAGCGTCAGACGATTACCGTTTGAGCGATCTTGTGCCAGCCAGCGAAGTGGGCGGAGAGCAGATATACGATATGCTTATGCGCCGTGTTCACGCTTTTAAAGACAAGGATCTTGAAGCAATCGTTTCCTCAATAATGGAGGAAAACAAAGAGAAACTCGTGCGCTATCCTGCCGCGCTTAGAATACACCACGCCATTGTAGGAGGACTTATGCTCCACACAATGTCAATCGTTCGTCTCGCCGAAGAGGTTTGCCGCATCTACCCCCACGTTGACCGTGATCTCCTGCTTTCCGGCGCAATACTCCATGACGTTGCCAAAACCTGGGAACTGGAGGCAAACGATCTCGGCCTTGCAACAGGATATTCAGCAGAGGGCGAGCTTATCGGACATCTCGTTAAGGGTGCAATGTACGTTGAAAAAACGGCTCAGAAACTGGGCGTTACCGCTGAAAAAGCAACACTGCTTGAACACATGATATTATCTCACCATGGCGTTCCGGAATACGGTTCTCCCGTGCGCCCGATGTTCCTTGAAGCAGAACTGCTGTCCCAGCTTGACACCTTGGACGCAACTGTATTTGAGATATGCGCCGCCACTTCAAAGGTAGAACCCGGAAGTTTCACAGACCGTCAGTGGGCGCTGGACAACAGAAAGCTCTTTAACCACGGCAGAACAGACGCTACCCATAAAGTTGAACTTGGAGAATAAATATGGAAGAAGAAAAATGGACCGAAATCGCGATTACCGTCGCTACAAAAGATATTGACACCGCAGGCAATATTGCCAACATGGTGGTGCCTTACGGAATTTATATTGAGGATTATTCCGCTCTTGAAGAAGAGACTATGGAGATCGCCCACATTGACCTTATCGAAGAGTCTCTGCTCAAAAAGGACAGAACAAAAGGCATCGTTCACGTTTATATCAACCCTCACGAAAATCCCGCAGAGGCTGTATCTTTCATCGAAGAACGGCTCAAAAGCCAGGATATTGATTACTCAATAACGGTAGCAGGCTGTGAAATGAAAGACTGGGCTAACAACTGGAAGCAGTACTTCCACCCGATGCCCGTAGGAGAAAAGCTGCTTATCCGCCCGACATGGGAAGATGAATACGACGCAGGCGAGCGAAAAGTGCTCCATATTGAGCCGGGTCTGGCATTTGGAACAGGAAGTCACCCCACAACACGCCTTTGCCTTGAAACTCTTGAAAAATACGTTAAATCCGGCGACCTTGTACTGGATATCGGCTGCGGAAGCGGAATTCTTTCAATCGCTTCACTGCTTCTGGGCGCTGACAAAGCTTTCGGAGTAGATATAGACAAACTTGCCGTAAAAACTGCCAATGAAAACGCAAAGGAAAATGGATTTGACGAAAGTCGTTTTACAGCGGTTGAAGGCAACCTTACCGACAAGGTAACAGGTACTTACAATATTGTTGTTGCCAACATCGTTGCCGATATTATTATGCAGTTTAACCCCCAGGTGGGACGTTATCTCAAGCCTGACGGAATATATATCACCGGAGGCATAATCGACACCCGTGAAGACGAAGTACTCCAGTCATTTGAAGAAAACGGATTTGAGGTAAAACAGCGCTTTGAAGACAAGGGCTGGCTCGTCTTTGTTCTCACTTTGAAAAAATAAATTTTTTCAATATTGAAAAAAATAAGCGGAGGAAACATTTCGTTTCCTCCGCTTTCATTTTACTCAATTATTTTGCTTTTTCAGCAACTTCTTTCTGAATTCTTTCTATAAATTCATCTATTGTTGAAGCGCCCTCGTCGCCGTTCTTTCTTGAACGGACAGCAACTGTTCCTGCCTCAATATCCTTGTCGCCGACAACAAGCATATAAGGAATTTTTTCAAGCTGTGCAGAGCGGATCTTAAAGCCGATCTTTTCGCTTCTGTCATCAAGTTCACAGCGAATACCGGCTTTCTCCAGCTTCTCCTGAAGCTGACGGACATAGTCGATATGACGGTCTGCGATGGGAAGTAGTTTAACCTGAACGGGAGCAAGCCATGTGGGGAATGCGCCGGCGTAATGCTCGGTAAGAATTCCGATAAATCTTTCGATACTGCCGAATACTACGCGGTGAATCATTATCGGTCTGTGCTTTGCGCCGTCAGCGCCTGTATACTCAAGTTCAAAACGCTCAGGCAGCTGGAAGTCAAGCTGAATAGTTCCGCACTGCCATGTTCTGCCGATGCAGTCAGTAAGGTGGAAGTCAAGCTTAGGACCGTAGAAAGCGCCGTCGCCCTCGTTAATTTCAAAGTCGTAGCCGAGTTCGGTTATTGCTGCTTTAAGCGCATCAGTTGCAATATCCCAGTCCTCGTCAGAGCCCATTGAATTCTCAGGCTTTGTGGAAAGTTCAATGTGATATTTAAAGCCGAAAGTATTGTAAGCGTCGTCAATAAGACGAACAACGCCTTTGATTTCGTCTTTGATCTGCTCGCGGGTCATGAAGATATGGGCGTCGTCCTGGGTAAAGCAGCGAACGCGCATAAGTCCGTGAAGAGCGCCTGAAAGTTCATGACGGTGAACAATACCAAGTTCGCCCATACGAAGCGGAAGGTCCTTATATGAACGCATTTTTGATTTGTAAACAAGAATACCGCCGGGGCAGTTCATCGGCTTAATGGCGAAATCTTCATCATCAATAACCGTAGTATACATATTCTCTTTGTAGTGATCCCAGTGACCGCTTCTCTCCCACAGTTTACGGCTGAGGATTATCGGGGTCTGAATCTCATAGTAGCCGGCCTTGCGGTGAATTTCGCGCCAGTAGTCAATTAGAAGGTTTTTAAGCACCATTCCCTTTGGAAGGAAGAACGGGAAGCCGGGGCCTTCTTCCATAATTGTGAAGAGTTCGAGTTCCTTGCCCAGTTTGCGGTGGTCGCGCTTCTTCGCTTCTTCAAGCATTTTAAGATGCTCATCAAGCATTGAAGCCTTGGGAAAAGCAGTACCGTAAACGCGGCAGAGCATCTTGTTCTTGGCGTCTCCTCTCCAGTAAGCGCCTGTGCAGTTAGTAAGTTTGAAGGCCTTTACGGGAGAAACGCTCATAAGGTGAGGTCCTGCGCAGAGTTCGGTAAATTCGCCCTGCTTATAAAAACTGATTGCTTCGCCCTTTTCTGCGTGTTCTTCAATAAGTTCGATCTTATAAGGCTCGTTCTTTTCCTTCATCAGGCTGACAGCCTCGTCAACGGGCAGTTCAAATTTTTCGAGAACAAGACCTTCTTTAACGATCTTCTTCATCTCAGCCTCAATTGCCTGGAGTTCTTCTGGACCGAAAGGTGTTTCTGTATCAAAGTCGTAGTAAAATCCGTCCTTGATTGCAGGACCGATAGTAAGTTTTACATCAGGATAAAGGCGCTTAACAGCCTGCGCCATAATATGAGAAGCGGTATGGTTAAATGCTTTCTTACCGTCTTCATCGTCAAATGTCAATATAGAAACAGTGCTGTCCTCAGTAACAGCAGTGCGCAGGTCGGCAACCTTGCCGTTGATTGTGCAGGCGCACGCGTTGCGGTAAAGACCCATTGAAATGTCTTTTGCAATATCAGCAACTGTTATACCGCTGTCGTATTCTTTAACAACGCCGTCTTTCAAAGTGATTTTCATATATATTACCTCCGTATTACATATTTCAATTTTCATTGCCGGTATGTTAAACCGACGCCGCGCTGAATAATCTCCGTAAAAACAAAAATCACCCTGTGATAACACAGGGTGAATAATCTTATCCACGGTTCCACCTGAATTCGCAAAAGCTTTAACCTTTGCGCCTCATGCCCCGTATAACGGCGGGTGCCGGCCGGTATTAGCGGCTCTCAGGGGTGGTAACTTACGGCAACCGTTGTGTTCTTTCACCTGCCGAACACTCTCTGAAAACGGCCTCTCCGCTGTCATGTCCCCGTCGCTGATTTATATATTCAACTCGGTTTTAAGATATAATAGCACCTTTTTTTCCTCCTGTCAACCGAAATAAAACGCTCTTTTTATTGCCGCTTTATACCATGTCAAAATAAAAACAGACCGAAAACAAAAACTTTCTAAACAAAACGTATATCGGAACACACAAGCGGTAATTGAAACGGCATTAAAAACTTGACATATACCATATATAGGTGTATTATAATACAGAAGTTTTACACCTTGTTATGTAGACTTTTAACTGCAAAATACGTTGAAATTGCAATAAACTGTACCTTTTCTGATGGTATCTGATTAGAGATTTTTTAATCTCAAAACGAGAATTTATTACAGAAGGAGGTGCTGTTGATTTATGGGTAGCACGGTTTTGGCCGTAATTATTACCGGCGTTGTTTGCGCCGTGATTTTTGTTATAATCGGATTTGTTGCCGGCAGCGAATACCGCCGCCGCAGTTCTGAAAAAGAAATCGGCTCCGCAACTCAGGAAGCCACAAAAATCATTAATACTGCTCTCGCTGAGGCTGAATCTACTAAGAAAGAAAAGATTCTTGAAGCTAAGGACGAGATTCACAAACTGCGTTCCGACGCGGACAAAGAGATTCGCGAAAGACGAAGCGAAGTTCAAAAGCAGGAGAACCGCTTGAACCAGAGAGAAGAATATCTGGATAAAAAAGCAGATTCCCTTGAAGCAAAGTCGGAAAAAATCAGTCAAAAGCAGAAACAGCTTGACGACAAATTACTCGAAATCGATGGCATCAAGAAAAGCCAGTTTGACATGCTGGAACGTATTTCAGGCCTGACACAGGAAGAAGCGAAAAATCAGCTTCTTGCCTCTCTTGAAGAAGAACTTGACACTGAAAAGAGCAAGAGGATTCTGGAATACGAGCAGATGGTGCGTGACCAGAGCGACGTTCTGGCAAGAGAAATCATCGGCACTGCAATCCAGCGTTGTGCAGCAGACCACACTGCTGAAACAACAGTATCCGTTGTGGCTCTGCCCAATGATGAAATGAAAGGCAGAATCATCGGACGCGAAGGACGCAACATCCGTTCTATCGAGTCCATCACCGGAGTTGAACTTATTATTGACGATACTCCGGAAGCAATCACAATCAGTTCATTTGACCCGGTACGTCGTGAAATTGCCCGTCTTACTCTCGAAAGACTTATTCAGGACGGCAGAATTCATCCCACCCGGATCGAAGAAATGTTTGAAAAATCCACAAAAGAAGTTAATGCAACAATCAAACAGGAGGGCGAAAAGGCTGTTCTTGCTGCTAACTGCGGCTCGATCCACCCCGAACTTGTCCGTCTTTTGGGCAAGCTTAAATACCGCACCTCCTACGGTCAAAGTGTTCTTAAGCACAGCCTCGAAGTAAGTTACATAGCCGGCCTTATGGCGGCTGAACTGGGAGCGGACGAAAGACTTGCCCGCCGCGCAGGACTGCTCCACGATATCGGAAAGGCGCTTGACCACGAAATGGAGGGCTCTCATATTGCCCTCGGCGTTGAATACGCAAGAAAATACAAGGAAAGCGAAGCTGTTATCCACGCAATTCAGGCGCACCACGGCGATGTTGAGTGTAAGACAGTTGTTGCCTGCCTTGTTCAGGCGGCTGACGCTGTTTCCGCCGCTCGCCCCGGAGCAAGACGCGAAAATGTCGAAAACTACATTAAGCGTCTTCAGCAGCTTGAGGAAATCTCCACAAGCTTTGACGGCGTAGAAAGAGCATATGCAATTCAGGCAGGACGCGAAGTGCGCGTTATGGTTAAGCCTGAAATTGTAAGCGATGAGAGAATGCCTTATGTAGCGCATGAAATTGCTAAAAAGATTGAATCCGAGATGGAATATCCGGGTCAGATCAAAGTCAATATCATTCGTGAATCAAGAGCGTCCGACGTTGCAAAATAAGTAAAATCAGGGAGGAGCTTTTGCTCCTCCTTTTTTTGGAGGAATAAAAAATGATTAAACACATTGTCTGCTTTAAGTTAAGAGATAACAAACCGGAAGAATGCGAAAAAGCCGCAAAAATTCTTCGCTCCATGGAAGGCAACGTTCCTCTCCTCAGAGGAATAGCGGTGGGCGTTGATTTTCTTCATTCCCAGCGTTCCTACGACATTATTCTACAGGTATGGCTTGACAACGAAGAGGCGCTGGACGCTTATCAGAACGATCCGTACCACTGCACAGTTGTAAAATCTCATATGCACGCAGTGGCGGAAAGCAGTGTTGCAATAGACTACAACATCTAAATTAACACTGATAAAAACATTTCTTCAGCAAAGCATAACTGTAAGTGCGACAGTTTTTAATAGCATTTCTAAAATAGCCACTTTTATTGATTTTTGGCTATTAATTTTCATTTGTCGCATACAGTTCATATTCGCTTAAAACACAGTTATATTATTAAGAATTTTGTAAACATTTAATAAAGGCGCTTAAATAAGCGCCTTTTTATTATGCATTTTGCTACGTTTGATAATTTTTTATCAATATTCGTAGGATTTCTAAACTTTTTGATTGCTTTTCTAAAGTTTAATTATCAGGGTTGTGATATTTTAGTGTTATGAGAACCAGACGAGATTCGGACCGGGCTCATAAAACTATGTTTGTTTTCTTATTGTAATAAAATTTAACGAAAGGAGAAAACAGTATGAAAGCAAAGAAAAGAACAAGGCTTATCAGTCTTTTGCTTGCGCTTGTTATGGCGTTTTCTGCCGTAACCGCTACAATCACCGCGCAGGCGGCATATAAGCCGGTTTACACAGACAAAGTTACAGAGGAAGACGTAACTTTGATGATCAACGACATCAACACTATCCTGAAAGATAAGGCGTTTACAGGAAACACAATTCAGGATATCTACAAAAAACTTCCTGCCCTCAGCTCAATTGTTATGTTAACAGGAGATTCTGACAGTTCACGCACTGCCAAGTTCTACAAAACGCTTGATCCTGAACGTTTTGCAGATCTTCCTGACGGCGAGATTGTAGACGACGTTGTTGACGAAAACGGCAACATCACAACTCCCGGTACATTCACAACATTCTTTGAAAGCCATCCCATCGTTTGCGAAACAGCTGCTGATTTCCAGAACGAACTCAACAAAATTGTTGAGATGGTTGTTTGCCCCAACGTTCTTTCAACAATAGTTTTCGCGTTCCTTCTGAGCGGAAAGCCCGAAGATATTGAAAACGCAAAAGAGTTCGGCCAGGGACTTGACGAGATCTGCGAAGCAATCGGCGTTGAACAGCCCGTTCCTGCCAATACTGCTATTGGCTTTGTTGAACCATTCCAGGGCGATGAAAAGGCAACCGAAACCTATATTAAGAACATTATTGCCGCAGTATTCCCTGATACAGCAAACGGCGCGCTTGACATTGTACGCGACATCCTGAAGGATGATAACGGCGCTAAGCTTTACAGCGGCGTTACAAAAGTTTTGACCAACCTTTCAAACGTTCTGACAACACTTTCCGGCACACTTGCAGGACTTGGTGTTGATCTCAGTGCTGTTGCTGATACTATCAACGAAATCAAAACTACTTTTGAAGCTCTTCCGACACTCGGCGACGGAGACAGCAAGAGAATTGACCTTGAAGGCTCAATCGCTTACCTGCTCTCAGACCTGACAAGCGGTCTCGTTACAGTAAGCTTCAGTGACGACCCCTCAACAGGAAAAGCAATGCTCAACTTCAGAAGCATGAAGCTTGACAGAGTAACACAGTCAGAAACAAACGCTGATATCGTAAAGATCGTTTACGACTATCTTTATGAAAACCTTATTGCCAACGAAAGCAACGCTAAGCTTCTCGACATGGCAATCAGCACAGGCTTGATCGAAAACGCGCTGGGCTTCACAATTCCTGAAGATACAAAAGCTACTATTCTAGCAGCTTTTGATATGAGCAATGAAGATCTTCTCAACGAAGCCGTTGTACTGGTTGCAGACGCAGCAGGCCGCGAAATTCCGGAAGAACCAACAACTGAACCCACAACAAAGCCCTCCACTGAACCGACAACTAAGCCCTCTAAGGAGCCTACCACAAACGGTAGCAAAGATCAGGGCACAGACGACAAGACAACCGTAAAGGCTGACAATGATAACGCAACAACCAAAAAGGCTGTTACTAACAATCCTAACATCCCGAACACCGGCTCTGTTGATTACTCAAACTACACAGCAATCTGTGTTCTTGTTTGCATCACAGCTGCAGTTGCCCTTGTAATGATCCTTGTAAGTGAAAAGAAGAAGGCTTCTCAGAACTAAATTTTAAAATCATTTCCCTTATTAATCCACCGCGGTGAACACTGCGGTGGATTGTTTTTTTATTTAAGCTGAATTTTTCGCCTAAAATGTAAAATCATAAAAATAAACTACCATTTGTTACATGATTTGTCTATTTTATTGTTGAAATCAACAAAAAAAGGCTTTCAAATTTGCCGCTTTGTTCAAAAATTGTGCATTTAGAACGCAGTTCATTGACACTGAACATCATAAATGGTAGAATAATAATACTATTTATATATAGGCTTTTTATATATAGGCTTTTAAGGAGAACAAAGATGGAACAAACAAAAGAAATTGACATTGACCTTAAAAAGATATTTTTCATGTTGAGAAAAAAGGTCGTTTATATTATTCTGATAACTCTGTTGGGCGGCGTCCTTGCCGGTTGCTTTACAGAGTTTTTTATCGACCAGAAATATACCTCTTATATCAACCTCTATGTTTACAGTGACGCAGATCAGTTAAACACCCAGAGTTCTATGACTTACAACGACTACACTGTTTCAACAGCGCTTGTTAAAAGTTATCTGGTTATTCTGGAAAGCGATTCTGTTATGGAAAAAGTAGCCCAGAAAGTCGGACTTGAAAGTGCTGACGATGTAAGAAAATATATCAGCACCTCCCAGTACGAAGACACAGTAGTATTCCAAGTTTCGGTAACAACAACTGATCCGAAAACCAGCCAGACAATCGCAAACGCCGTTGCGGACGTTGCCCCTGAAGAAATTTCAAGGATAATCAAAGCCGGCGGCGCCAACGTTATCGACTACGCGAAAGAACCTACCTCTCCGTCTTCTCCAAATCTCAAGAAAAATATTCTTATCGGTCTCGGCGCAGGATTCATTTTGTCCTTCCTGTTCTTCTTTATCAAAGAAGCTCTCAACTCAACAATCACATCTGTTAAAGATATTGAAAGAGAATTTGATATTCCGATTCTCGGCACTGTTCCGAGGCTTTTGCCCACACACGAATTAAAGCAAAGCAGAAACGCTGCAAGAAATACGGATACATCTGCATCAGGTGGGAAAGGAGTTGAAAGTAAATGAGTATTTTCAAATCGAAAAAAAATGAAAACAACAACGGATTTAACCGAAACGACCCAAAGAAAATGCTGGGTCCTGAAACTCCTTTTGTAATCAAGGAATCATATAACACCATCAGAACCAACTTGATGTTTACCCAAAAAGGAGAAAAATGCCCTGTATTCGTTGTTACCAGTCCTGACGCTAACAACGGAAAAACCATAAACACCGTTAATTTGGCAATAAACTTTGCTCAGGTTGGAAAACGTACTCTTATCATCGACTCTGATATGAGAAACCCCACTATCCATCGTATGTTCTCAATCCCCGTTAAAAACGGCCTGTCAGAGATACTTGCAGGACTTACAGATAATATCACCGTATCAAAGACAGAAATCGAAAATCTCTCGGTGCTTTCCTCAGGTAAAATTCCGCCCAACCCGGCAGAATTGCTTGCTTCGCCGAGAATGGACAAACTTTTGACATTTGTTAAGGGTCACTATGACTGCGTATTTATTGATACGCCCCCCATCAATCTTGTAACTGACGCAACCGCTTTCGCACCCAAAGCAACCGGCTACGTTGTCATCGTCAAAGCAGGCAACACTGATGTACCCGAAGTGCGTGCGGCTGTTGATTCGCTCAAAGGAATAGGTGCCAACATTGTAGGATTTATCCTCAACGACGCAATGCCGAGCCACAAAAAATATTCCTCATACTACCGCAAATACGACAGAAAGTATAAATACGGCTACGACTACGGTTACAGCTATAACTACAAGTAATTTAAATTAGGTGAGTTATTTTGAAAAAATGGCAGAAAGTTCAGATGAGAAGTGAATATATTGCCGACGGATCAAGTGCGGTTCTCGCTATCTTTTGCGCCTTTTTGATTTTTGGCGTAATAATGAACAAAGTTCTGCCGTACTCCGTCAACAACTGGGTTCAGTATTTTTTACTGATTATAGCGTCTCACACAGTTGTTTACGCAGGATTTGCATCACCGCTTAATCTGGAAAAGCGAAGCCGAAAGACAGAAGCGTTATCTGTGCTTAGAAACACAACGCTTACATATATGCTGTTTGCGGTTTTGCTTCTCCTGTTCAAAAACCCCATGATCGAGTCGCGTTATCTATTCATCGGCTCTTACTTTATTTTTGTTATCTTCTCAGGGATTTTCAGATACGTACTAAAAAGAATTCTCACAAATAATTTTTCTCACACAAAGCACGCGACTATGGTTGGCGTGCTTACTACGCATTCAAGGGCAGATGAATTTATTGAACGCCTTAAGACCGACTGGACAAAATCAATAAAAGGCGTTGCCATTATTGAAAAAGAAGATGATTTGGACCCGGCAAATTACAATCGCTCACACGCCGAAGCATCCTCTGACGTCTCCACAGCAGTAAAAGAAAAAACTAAATCAATAAAAGGATTTGAAGTAATTGAAAACATCCAGGAATTTTTAGGCTGGGTGCGATTGTCTTCAATAGATGAAGTCTATATCAATCTGCCGATTTCAGGCAAAAAAATCGACGATTTGGTTGAAGAACTGGAAGATATGGGAATAACCGTTCATATTAACCTGCCTTCTCTTGAAAATTTTGCAAAAGAAAGCAAATTCGACAACGTACACTGCGAAATGGTAGCTGACTACCCGATGGTAAGCTTTGCCGCCGCTGTTCAGAACCCGCGCCAAATGACGGTAAAGCGAATAATAGACGTTATGGGTGCAATTGTAGGACTTGTTTTTTCAATTCCCGTAATTCTCATTACCGCAGTACCTCTGCTTATAGAGACGCCCGGTCCCCTGTTTTTCAAGCAGCAGCGCGTCGGCAGAAACGGCCGTGTGTTCAATATGTATAAACTTCGCTCAATGTATACTGACGCTGAAGAGCGAAAAAAAGAATTTGAAAAAAACAACACGATGAACGGCCTTATGTTCAAAATGGAAAATGATCCGAGAATAACAAAGGTAGGTAAATTCATCCGCAAATACAGCATTGACGAACTGCCCCAGTTTTTCAATGTGCTTAAAGGCGATATGAGCCTTGTAGGAACAAGGCCTCCGACGCTTGACGAATTTACTAAGTACAGCAGCCACCACAAGCGCCGCCTTTCAATGCGCCCCGGAATAACGGGAATGTGGCAGGTAAGCGGAAGATCCGATATTCACGACTTTGAGGAAGTTGTAAAACTTGACTGCGAATACATCGACAACTGGTCGATTCTTACAGACATAAAAATTCTTTTCAAAACTGTTTCAGTTGTTTTCACGGGAAAGGGAGCAAAATAGGAATTTGATATAAAAATTTTGGCAGGAGCAGAAAAATGAAAATTGCAATGATCGGTCACAAAAGAATACCGTCCAGGGAAGGCGGTATCGAAATAGTTGTGGAAGAATTGTCGCGCCGTCTTGCGGCAAAAGGGCATGACGTTACGGCTTACAACAGAAAAAGCCGCCACGTTGCAGGCCGCGAATTTGAAACCGGCGACCGAATCAGCAATTTAGACGGAGTAAAAATAAAATGGATACCCACTCCGAACAGCAGCAAGCTGAACGCCATTGTTTATAGCTTCTTTGCAACTGTAAGCGCAATTTTCGGCAAATACGACATTATCCACTTCCACGCCGAAGGCCCCGCCGCTATGGTGAGACTTGCAAAACTCGCAGGCAAAACCTGCGTTGTTACAATTCACGGACTTGACTGGCAGAGAGCAAAATGGGGCGGATTTGCAACACGCTTCCTTAAATACGGAGAAAGCACAGCGGCAAAATATGCGGACGAAATCATCGTGCTTTCCCGTAACGTTCAGCAGTATTTCCGTGATACATATAACAGGGAAACGATTTTCATCCCCAACGGAATTTCTCGTCCCAGCAAAGCCGGAGACAGAGAGATAAATAAAATATTCGGTCTTGAAAAAGACGGCTATATACTCTATCTTGGGCGAATTGTTCCCGAAAAAGGAATTCACCGCCTTATTGACGCATTTAAAGAAATTAAAAGTGATAAGAAACTTGTAATTGCCGGCGGTTCCAGCCATACCCGGGAATATATGCAGAGCCTTCAAAAATCAGCCGAAAGCGATGCAAGAATTGTCTTCACCGGATTTGTACAGGGACAGATACTCGACTCGCTTTATTCAAACGCTTATATTTACTGTCTGCCTTCTGACCTTGAGGGAATGCCCATCAGCTTGCTTGAAGCAATGAGTTACGGCAACTGCTGCCTTACTTCAGACATTCCGGAATGCACTGAAGTGTGCTCAGACAAGGCGATATACTTTGAAAAAGGAAATACACAGTCTCTTAAAGAGAGATTGGAAGAATTACTAAGCAGTCCGGATACCGTTGAAAAATACCGCAAAGACAGCGCGCCCTATATTCTTTCCAGTTTCAACTGGGACGATGTTACGGAACAAACACTGCAAGTCTACAAGGATACGCTTTATGAATAAAACGAACAATCGAGTTCAATGGATTGACAACATAAAAATTTTCGGATGCGTGCTGGTGGTTCTCGGTCATTTCTGTCAGAGCATGATAAAAAGCGGTATTGTAGAAAACACCGCTTTTTCGACATGGTTTATAGACACGATTTATTTGTTCCATGTAAACCTGTTTTTCATTGCCAGCGGCTATCTTTACCAGAAGTTTTCAAAAGTTTACTCGCTTAAAAGTTACGGTAAGAACGTGCTAAAAAAATTCATAATTTTAGGCGTTCCTTACTTTGTGTTTACAACATGCACCGTTTTGATGAAGACGATTTTCTCAGACGATGTAAACACTCAAGCCGGCGGTCTGGCGGATGCTCTGTTCGTTTCACCTATTCCGCCCTACTGGTATCTGTTCACTTTGTTTTTCATGTTTGTGTTCATACCGGTATTTCAAAATAAAAAAATATTTGTTGGTGCTTTTGCGGCGGCAGTTATTCTGAAAATTTTCCTTCCACAAATATTGGAAATTTTCAGCGAAGCCGCAGGTTTTGAACTTCCCTATTTCATTACCTCAACAGTTCAAAACGCAGTATGGTTCCTTCTAGGAATGTCATTTTCCCTTTTCAAATTGGAAAAATATTTCAAAAACAGGGTTGCATGGCTTATGGTGGGAATATTTGTTGTTCTCTCTGTTTTCAGCCAGCACTGGCAGGAACTTTTAAACAACAGCATTTTTACATTTGCCGCGTCAATACTCGCCTGTCTGGGCTTTTGCGGTATATTTTACGGCGCAAAAAACAGCAAAAAAAGCGCCGCCGCGTCTTATTTCTGTATCCAGTACACACTGCCCGTTTATCTTATGCACACAATCTGCGCATCTGCGGTGAGAATTTTGCTTATTAAAATCGGAATATTCTCACCGTTTATACATATTCCCCTTGGCATTGCGGCGTCATTTGCACTTCCTGCGCTTGCCGCTTTAATAATGCGAAAACTTCGCCCGCTTAATATTCTCTTTGAACCGGGCAAATACCTTCCCAAGGAGCTGAAAAGATGAAAATACTCATGGTGAACAAATTCCTTTATCCCGCCGGCGGCAGCGAAACATATATGCTCCAACTGGGCAAGGAATTAACCCGCCTGGGTCATGAAGTTGAATATTTCGGCATGGAACACGAAGGCAACTGCGTGGGTAATAAAGAAAACGCATATACAAAGGACATGGACTTTCACACCTCCAACCCTTTGAAAAAGATAAATTATGCTTTCAGCACAATCTACTCTTCTGAGGCAAGGAAAAAAATCCGCAAAGTGCTGGACAGTTTCAAGCCAGAAGTCGTTCATCTCAACAACTTCAACTACCAGCTCACGCCGTCAATTTTGATGGAAATCAGAAAATACGACAGCGATAACGGCGTAAAAACAAAAATCGTTTATACAGCGCATGATTCACAGCTTTTGTGTCCCAATCATCTTATGATTATTCCGTCGACACTTGAGAATTGCGAGGCATGTCTAAGCGGTGATTACAAAAACTGTATAAAAAATGCGTGTATTCATAATTCTAAAGCAAAAAGTATAATGGGAGCCGCAGAAGCGTTTATTTACAGGAAACTCAAAACATATCGAACTATTGATAAAATAATATGCTGTTCTCATTTTCTCGAAAATAAAATGCGTCTTCACCCTGATCTTAAGGGAAAGACAATAACGCTTCACAACTTTTGCGAAACTACCCCTGCCGCGTTCAATCCAAATGGAAAATACGTTTTGTATTTCGGCAGATTTGCAAAAGAAAAAGGAATTATGACATTGATTGAAGCGGCCAAGTCTCTGCCCGAAATACCATTTGTCTTTGCAGGTTCAGGCGAACTTGAAAGTGAAATTAACAAAGTAAAAAACATTAAAAACGTAGGATTTCAGCGCGGCAGCGCCCTTAACGCCTATATCGCGGACGCCGCTTTCAGCGTGTATCCAAGTATTTGTTACGAAAACTGCCCGTTTGCCGTAATGGAAAGCATTCTGCTGGGCACCCCGGTAATTGCTTCTGATATCGGAGGAATTCCGGAGCTTATCGATAACGAAAGCACGGGAATACTTACAGAACCGCATAATGCCGAAATGCTGGCAGACACGATTAAATCTACGTTTTATGATAAAAATAAAACTGCAAAAATGTCTGAAAACTGCCGCAGCGCTCATTTTGACACACTGCGCGAATACACAGACAAACTGATCAAGATTTACAACGAAATCTTATAGGGGAAGAATAAGAAAATGAAAAGAAGAACACTATACGGAACGGTAATTGTTACTTATAGATGCAATGCGCACTGCAATATGTGCGACTGTTTCAAAGACCCCACAAAACCGGAAGAAGAGATAACCCTTGATGATATCCGCCTTCTTCCTGAAATGGCGTTTACAAATATAACAGGCGGCGAACCGTTTATCCGCAAGGATCTGCCTGAAATCGTTGAGGAATTATATAAAAAAAGCAACCGCATCGTTATTTCAACAAACGGTTATTTCACAGACAGAATTATCGACCTCTGCAAGCGCTTTCCGAAAATAGGTATAAGAATTTCCATAGAGGGGCTTCAGGAAACGAACGATAAAATACGCGGTATTCCTGACGGATTTAACCGAGGCTATTCAACTCTGAAAAAACTTGTTGAAATGGGTCATCCGGACGTTGGCTTCGGAATGACTGTCCAGGACCTCAACTGCGAGGATCTTGTTCCCCTTTACAAGATTTCAGACGAGCTAAATATGGAGTTCGCAACGGCAACGCTTCACAATTCTTTTTATTTCAGAAAAACCGACAATAAGATTGATGACAAATATCATGTTGCCCAGAATTTTGAAAAGCTTATCAATGAACTTCTCCAGAGCAATCAGCCGAAAAAATGGTTTAGAGCATATTTTAACCACGGCTTAATCAATTATATCTACGGCAACAAACGCCTTCTGCCCTGCGACATGAGCAAAGACGCGTTTTTCATTGACCCGTTCTGCGACGTTATTCCCTGCAACGGAATGGCAAAAAAGGCTGTTATGGGCAATCTTCACGAGATCGGCGACTGGGATACTCTCTGGAACAGCGAACAGGCAATGAAGGTTCGCGCCGCAACAAAGCAGTGCGACCGCAACTGCTGGATGATAGGCTCAGTCTCCCCTGCAATGCACAAATATATTTGGGTTCCTGCATGGTGGGTAGTAAAGCATAAATTCTTAAAAGGCGGAAAATACAGTCTTTCAGAAAATCCTTTTATCCCTGAGGCAAATAAATAATAAATTTTTGGTGGGAATACATGAAAAAAATAGAGATAAGCGAAATTCAGCCTCTTGAGAAAGACATACTATTCCATCTGCTTGATTTTTTTGAGGAAAACAACATTAAGTTTTTCACCAGCGGCGGAACAACTCTCGGTTCTGTTCGCCACGGCGGTTTTATCCCCTGGGACGACGACATAGACCTTTTTCTGCCAAGGAAAGAATATGACCGTTTCCTTGAGCTTTCAAACGGAAAACTGCTGGGCGGCTACATTGAAATAAAAAAGCCGGGAGATAAAAACTACATTTATCCTTTTGCAAAAGCATGCAACAAAAACACGGTAGTATACGAGAAAAGCGTAACTGACCGCAAGTACGCAATAGGAATATTTGTAGATATTTTCCCTCTTGATACCTATTATGAAAACCCGATAAAGCGTTTTTTTCAACTCGCCTGGTCAGTAAACGTCAGGAGTATGCTGGAGGCGGCATCGTCGCAAATCAACTTAAGTAAAAAAGGCAGTGCAAAATGGATTGCAAAGCAGACTGCCCGCACTTTGCAGAAGCCTCTCGCTAAAGCTTTGGGAGTTGAAAAACTGGCTAAAGCAATCGACAACCATGGGCGCAAAACGCAAAACGACAAAGATAAACTTGTTGGAAATGTGGTTTGGTTTGCGAAATTCACTGATTTCTATCCAAGCAGATATTTCAGCGATTCTTGCCCCGGAGAATTTGAAGGAAGAACTATCTGCAACCCTATAGGCTACGATGAATACCTAACCCGTATGTACGGCGATTACATGAAACTTCCGCCTGAAGACCAGCGAGTAATGCACGGCTTTGAGGCTTATTATATAAATTGACGCTTTCACGTCTTTATTAAAAACACAAAAAGGTTATTATATATGAATATACTTCATCTTCTTATGAGTGGCAACATCGGCGGAATAGAAGTACTTTGCCGTGATATAAACAGAATTTCAAAACATAATAACTATTTTTATTTTATTTCTGAAGGCGGATGTATAGCCGATGACATAAAAAAAGACGGTTCTTCTATATATGTTGCAAAAAAATCACAAAAAAATAGGCTTTCGGGTGTATTTAATCTGATTAAATATTGTAAAAAGAATAATATCGACGTTGTAATCGACCACAACGGCTCTCCTTACACACGATTTTATCATGCTGTTGCGGCAACATTTTTGAAAAACACTAAATTCATTTTATATCTTCACTCAAATGCAGACAAAAAATACGGTGCATACAAACAAAAGCTCAAGCAAGCAGCATATGAAAAAATTTTGCGTTCTGCATACCGGAAAAGTGACGGAATAGTCGCAATTTCAAAAACTGTTAAAACCAGTTTTGTAAAAATTTTCGGCTTTGACGCAGAAAAAATTACCGTTATATATAATGGTATCAACGAAGAAAAATTTTATCACACAAAACATGATAATGAATTTCGCATCATATATGTCGGCAGGCTGATTGAAATAAAAGGAATTCATCTTCTTATTAAAGCGCTTGCTCTTTCCGAATATAAAGATAATATAAAACTTTATATCGTCGGCACAGGACCTGACGAATATATTGAAACATTAAATGAAACTGTTAACGAAAAAGAACTGAAAGACAACGTAATTTTCACAGGCGCACAAAACGACGTCACAGGCTATCTTGCCCAGGCTGATATTTTCGTTCACCCCGCAGTATGCGAAGAAGGTTTTGGAATTACAATGGTTGAGGCCATGGCTTCCTCCCTTCCATGTGTGGCTTTCAATAAAGGTGCCGTTCCCGAAATAATAAATCCCGGTGAAAACGGAATTATAGTTAATGAAGAGTCACCAGAAGCTCTTGCCTGCGCCATAGACGAACTATATGGAATATGGAAAAACGGCAATTTAGAACCGATGCGCCAAAACGCCGTTCAGACAGCAAAAAAATTCACTATTGAAAATACGGTTAAAGCCCTTGAAGAACTCTATTAAAAGCAACCGTTACGGAAAATGATATGACAGGAATAATCATTCTAAATTACAAAAAATATGACGTTACGATAAACTGCGTTGAATCTGTACTGAAAACAGCAGGAAACCTCGACTACAAAATTTATCTTGTGGACAACGGTTCAGGCAACGAATCAGTTTCCGTTCTCAGCGATAAATACGGCGGCTTTAATCAAATTGAAATAATACCTCTGGAAGAAAACACAGGCTACGCCGCAGGAAACAATGAGGGATTAAAAAAAGCGGCAAAAGACGGTTGTTCAACGGCGATAATCGCAAACAGCGATATTGTTTTTTATGAAGATACAATCAAAATACTTGTGAATGATATAGAAAACGGGGCATTCATTGCCGCGCCGAAACTTGTTTTTCCAAACGGCAAAATTCAAAACAGTGTAAAGCAAAGACCTTTTAGCTTCTTAGAATATATTTTTTACGAAACTTATTTAAGAAACTTTGCGCCAAAAAGCAAACTTCAAAAAATACGTTTACTTCCTGATAAACCGTCATTGGTTTACTGGGTATCCGGCGCTGTTTTCGCGGTAAACGTTGCCGATTTTAAAAGAGAAGGATTTTTTGATCCTTTCACGTTTCTATATTTTGAAGAGTACATCTTAGCGGAAAAAGCAAAAAAAAGCGGGTCAAAAATACTTTTTGACCCAACTGCCTGTGCAATACACTGCCACGGCGCTTCCTCAGGAGGCAATGCAAACCTTTTTACAAGAACAGAAAATCTCCGCTCAGAAATGTATTTCCTAAACCGTTACATGCACTGGAGCAAAATTAAAATCAAAGCTGTACGTTTTGTACGCTGTCTTGAAGTACTGTTTACTTTTTCAAAAGAAGGAAAGAAAAAGGAAGCAAAGCGCTTTATAAAACAAAGCAAAGACTTATTAAAAAAGGAATTATCACATGAAAATTAAGGTTTCCACAAGTCCATATATTTATTTGATAACTTTTTTGATAATGTTCGACGGTGAATTCTTTTCTATTTTACCGTTTTCTTTTATCAACCAGACTGCGTTTCAGACGGTAGTAATTCTGGGAATTTCACTGTTACTGCTTTTAAACACTTTTATAAATAAAAAAATCAGAGAAACAATAAAACCTTACAGCGGTTACGCGATACTTTTCATGGTTGTTCTCCTAATTGTTTTGATTTTACAGGGCTTTTACAGCTATTCCGCTTATTCACAGTCTATTCAAGATGTAATTTATGCCGCAAGTATCAGCTTTTGCCGTATTCTGCTGATATTTCCTATTATTTATTTGCTTTGCCGTCCCAACGGCTTTACAAAACTTATGAACACAATAACCATCATAACCGTTATTGTTCTCCTAATAAGAACTTTCAGAGCAATCGTTTATAATACTTTTGGTTATGATATTTTATCTCATTTGGGAGTTTCCCTGCGATCCGACCGAATGCGCCTGGGCTTGATTTCCGTTGCCGGAATTGCTTTTATCTATATCTGCTACAGATTTTTAACATCCAAAAGAAACACCTATCAGCAATTACTGTATTTCGCTCTAATTCTGTTCTTTGCCTTTTACGAGTACTACACCAACATGACAAGAATGTATATTATAAGTTTTCTTGTAACATTTATTATGATGCTGGTAACCAAAAGAAGACCCGTCAACAAAGAAATTGTCTTGATTTCATGTCTGTTAATCATCTTTGTTGCGCTTTTAGCAAGCGGCGCTATAACTCAATTTATGAATACATTCTCGACTGAAGGAGACATCGGCGGATCAACTGTTTCAAGACAGAATACAATTAAATACTTTAATCAGGTTGTAAAAGAGCAGCCGTTTTTTGGCTTAGGTCTTCTTATTCCAAAAGGAACCAATTACTATATTTTCTTTGGCCCCAACGGCTCTGCCTATCTTGACGACGTGGGCATTATAAATATGTTTTATCATTACGGTATTCTCGGTTTAATACTTGTGGTAATGGTTTTCGGAAGAATGCTTTATGTTGCTGTTCGCCTGTTCTTCTGCCACGAATATGAAAAGCGCATATTCCTTATCGGCGGACTGACTTATCTTGCTATAACTTCTATCTCGCTGAGCGCGTTTGACTCCCAGCGAATGCTCAGTCTTGTAATCCTGTGGGCAGTTTTTGAACACGACTATTACAGCTACTATCTAAACCCCAGAAAATATGCCAAAGCATCAATATTGCCGCATGAAACGGGAGAAGTATTAAGCAATGACTGACAAACCACGTTCGTAAAACCCAATGGATAAGCTATATGTAAGAAATAATTTGTCTTACATCATAAAACTAATGTCCGCGCTGTTATAAGATTACCGGACAAACACAACCCCTAAAGGGGCGCTGGAAAATTTTCTACCGCATTGATTTTTCAGGCTGCCGCTTAAGGGGTTATTTTTATGCTCTCAACGGGCAAAATAATAAACAAGGCATAAAAAAGGCAACCGCACGAAAGCGGTTGCCCAAAATAGCAATGCAATATCAACCATAAGTGCCGACTATCAGTCAGCAAGACGGCAAGCAGCCATAATTTGTCCTGCGCAAACCAACAACTGATTGGCTGATATGATTTATTTTTCTGATTTAATGTATTCGTCAATTGACTTTGCGGCAATTTTGCCTGCTCCCATTGCCTTGATTACCGTTGCGGCTCCTGTTACGGTGTCTCCGCCTGCGAAAACGCCCTTTCTTGATGTCTGGCCGTTTTCATCAGCAATAATTCCTCCTCTGCGGTTTACATCAAGCCCGGTGGTTGTTGATTTAATCAGCGGGTTCGGTGAAGTACCGATTGCCATGATCACGCAGTCAACGTCAATATCAAACTCTGAATCTTCAACGGGATGTGGTGAACGGCGGCCTGTTTCGTCCGGCTCGCCAAGTTCCATTTTAACACAGCGAATACCCTTAACATTTCCGTTTTCATCGCCCAATATCTCGGTGGGATTAGTGAGCGTTTTAAATTCAATTTGCTCTTCCTGAGCGTGAACTACTTCTTCCTTACGAGCAGGGATTTCCTCGAATGAACGGCGGTAAATTACAAATACTTCCTCTGCTCCCATTCTGATAGCAGAACGCGCGGCGTCCATGGCAACGTTTCCTCCGCCAACGACAGCAACTCGCTTGGCGTGATAAATCGGCGTTGCGCTCTCGGGAAGATACGCTTTCATAAGGTTAACTCTGGTCAGATATTCATTGGCAGAATATACGCCCTTTAATTCTTCGCCGGGGATGCCCATAAAACGAGGCAGACCTGCTCCGGAACCGATATAAACGGCGTCATAGCCTTCTTCAAACAAATCGTCAATACTCATTGAGCGACCGATAACAACGTTTGTCTGGATCTTAACACCCAGCGCTTTAAGGCCGTTTATCTCAAGTTCTACTATCTTTTTCGGCAAACGGAATTCTGGAATACCGTAAACCAGAACACCGCCTGCAACATGAAGCGCTTCAAATACGGTTACGTCATAGCCCATTCTTGCCAGATCGCCGGCGCAGGTAAGTCCACTGGGGCCGCTGCCGATAACGGCTACCTTATGACCGTTGCGCTCAGGTATTTCAGGCCAAACTTTGCAGTGGCTGTTGTGCCAGTCGGCAACAAAGCGCTCAAGTCTTCCGATGCTGACTGCATCTCCCTTAATACCTCTTACGCACTTGCTTTCGCACTGGCGTTCCTGGGGGCACACTCTGCCGCATACGGCAGGCAGAGACGATGAACGGCTGATGATCTGATAAGCACTTTCAAAATCACCCTCTGCAACCTTGGCTATAAACTCGGGAATATCAATTCTTACGGGACAGCCGGCAACGCAGGGTCTGTGCTTGCAGTGGAGACAGCGCTTTGCCTCGTCAATGGCTGTTTCGGCAGAATAACCTGTTGAAACTTCAAGGAAGTTCTTATTTCTCACCAACGGCGGCTGGTGGGGCATTTCATTAGCTTTTAAGGGATCCATCAGTCTTTCACCTCCGCATTCATAAGATTACAGCTTGCTTCGCGTTCAAATTCACGATACATTGCAGAACGCTCGATTGCGGCGTCAAAATCTACAAGATGACCGTCAAATTCAGGACCGTCAACGCAGGCAAATTTTGTTTCTCCGCCTACGCGCAGTCTGCATCCGCCGCACATTCCTGTTCCGTCAATCATAATCGGGTTCATTGAAACAACTGTTTTAATATTATATTTCTCTGTGAGTTTGCACACAAATTTCATCATAACAAGCGGACCGATAGCCATTACAAGGTCGTAATCGTTGCCCTCGTTGATAAGATTTTCAAGAGCGTTTGTAACAAGGCCCTTTTCCCCTGCCGTTCCGTCGTCAGTCATTAAAACATACTTATCGGAAACGTCTTTGAAATCATCTTCAAGGATAACAAGGTCTTTGTTTCTAAAGCCTACGATTGAATGGACCTCAGCGCCGTTTTCATGAAGGGCTTTGGCAACGGGATAAGCAATTGCGCAGCCCACACCGCCGCCGATAACTGCAACTTTCTTATAGCCCTCGGTCTTGCTTGGGTTGCCCAGAGGACCAACGAAATCAACTAGGCATTCTCCCTCTTCTTTTTTTGATAAAAGAGTAGTTGTGGCTCCGACTATCTGGAAAATAATGGTTATTGTTCCTGCTTCTCTGTCATAATCGGCGATGGTAAGCGGAATTCTTTCTCCGTTTTCATCAACTCTCAGAATTATAAACTGACCCGCAAGCGCCTTTTTAGCAACGAACGGTGCTTCTATAACCATGCGCATAACAGTTGGGTTAAGCGCTTCTTTTTTTAAAATTTTGTACATACTATCACTACCGTAAATAAAATTCGGAAATTCACTTTCCGTTATTTCAATATTTTAATTCTATAAATAAATTATAATTATAAGTCAAAGAATATCAAGATTATTGGGCGAATTTTAGAATTCTGAATAAATCCGAATTATTTTTCCGACGTTTTTCAGTAAATATGCCTGCAAAAAATAGTGTATTTTTCCACCAATTGTCCATTGGTTTATACTTTGTTTATTTTTGACAATCGTCTGTATTTTGCCAAGAAAGCGGCAAATTTTCTCTGCTTTGGTTTAATATAAATGCAATTCATTTACAACACGCGCTTAATATGATATAATTTCTGTCATAATTTAATAGATTATCTTATTAAAGGTGGATAAACGTGATAAGCAATAAAGGGTTATCAAAAACCGATTCGCAATGTCTCAAAGGCATAGCAATCATACTTCTGATTTATCATCATTGCTTTGCATCAGCAACTCGTTTTGAGGGATACGCTGTTGACTTTTTCCCTTTCACTCAAGAGGGAGTTATTGATTTCAGCTATTTCTGCAAAATATGTGTTTCAATTTTTGCTTTTATTTCAGGTTACGGTCTTTACTGCTCAGCATCCAAAAACAAACTCCAGCCGAAAAGCTGTGCCAAATGGACTGCTTCAAGGCTTATAAAAACATTAAGCGGCTTCTGGGTTGTATATCTGCTGGTGCTTATTTTATCAGAAGTTTTTGCCGGTTTTGCAACAGAAAGATACTGCAAAAACGATATGATACAAGGCGCTGTTTACGGAATAATTGACTTTTTAGGTTTGGCAAATGCTTTTGGCACTCCGACACTATGCGCTACATGGTGGTATATGAGCGCGGCTATTTTCTTTATTGCCGTTATTCCTATTTTTGTAAAATATTCAGATGAATTCGGTTTCTTTTCACTGATTGCTCTGCTTGTTTTTATACCGAGAGTCTTACCTATCGGTTTTCCGGGAACTACCACAGCTTATTCCTTTGCTGTAATTCTGGCAATCGGTATGGCTTTTGCAAAATATAACATATTTGAGCGTTTATCAAAACTAAAATGGCTTAAAAATGAAAAAGCGGACAAAGCTTTAAAATTCTTACCGCTTTTGGCTCTCGTTGTTATCAGCGAAATTGTTTACAACCGAGTTGAAATTGAGGAATTTTGGGAGCTTCATTATGCTATTATTCCGATGATTTTCATCTATTTCTGCAAAGAATATATTGTAAGGCTCCCCGTTGTTAAACAGGTTCTTGCTTTCTTTGGAAAGCACTCAATGAATATATTTTTAGTTCACACCTTTTTTCGATATACGTTTTTCATGGATTTCACCTATTCGTTTGAAAAATTCTGGCTTATAGCGCTGGTGCTTTTCGGGGTTTCTCTTGGGGTTTCAATAGTTATTGAAGCGCTGAAAAAGCTCATACGCTATGATAAATTTATCAAAGCGTTCTCAGATAAAGTATGCTTGTTGATTGATAAAATATAACAAATAATAAGGAATCGGAAGAATGAAAAACAATCTTAAAAAGAACCTCGGCGATGCACCTCAGCAAAGCACATCTGACCGCAGTCTGACGAAGACTGACGCTCTGTGTTTATCAGGGGTTGCAATAATAATGATGATATTTCATCATTGCTTCAGAACGCCTTCGCTTTTTGAAAACTACAACGTAAGTTTTGCGCCATTTTCTCAGGATTTTGCTGTTGAATTATCCAGTTACTTCAAAATATGCTTTTCGATCTTATCATTTTTGGCGGGATATTTTTTCTATATTTCCGCATCAAAAAGCAAAAGCAGTCTAAAATTAAGCGCAAAATGGACGTCTGATAAATTATTAAAATACATGAGCGGATTTTGGCTCGTTTATATTATTTCTTTCATTATAACTCAAATTTATGACGGCTACCCTGTTGATGTCTACTGTGATGACGGTATGATTAGAGGCGCCGTTTACGCAGTAATTGATTTTCTCGGGCTTGCCAATCTTTTTGGCACTCCGTCTATGAACACCACGTGGTGGTATATCGGAGCGTTAATATTTTTCATTTTAGTTGTACCGCTATTTATAAAAATAACGGACAAATGGGGCTATTTTATTCTTCTTATAATGCTTATAATGCTTCCGCGTGTTTTGCCAATAGGAGCTTCTGAAGGAGATAGTCCGTACTCGTTTGTTACCATTATGGTAATAGGTATGTTTTTTGCTAAATTCAATGCGTTTGAACGTCTTTCAAAATTAAAATGGTTGAAAAACGAAAAAGCAGATAAAGCAATTAAATTCATACCTATATTAGCTATTCTTGTTATAAGTTTTATACTGTTTGACCGTGTTTCAAAGAGCAAGTTGTGGGAACTTCACTACACAATTGTACCGTTAGTTTTCATTTATTTCTTTAAGGAATATATAATCAGGATTCCTATTGTAAAACAAATTCTCGCTTTTTTGGGAAAACACGCAATGAACATATTGTTAATTCATACTTTTTTCAGAAAAACGTTTTTTGCAGACTTTATTTATTCATTTAAAAGTTTCTGGATTATAGCGTTAGTTTTGTTTGCTATCTCACTGGCAATTTCAATAGTAATTGAATTATTTAAAAAACTTATTCGTTTTGATAAAATAATTAAAATGATTTCCGATAAGGTATGTCTTTTAATTGATAAAATATAAATTAGTAAAAGGAAAGAAAAATGGAAAAAGAACTTACTCCTTATATCACCGAGGCTCAGCGACTTTACAATTCAAGTAAAGCTTTTGCTACCCGCGCAGATTATTACAACGCCAGAAAAAACAACACTATAGACGACAAAATGATTCTTTACGAAGCATTTTACGGCAGGGGTATAACATGCAATCCCGGGGCGCTTTTCCGCTATCTTGTTAAAGACAGCAGGTTTTCGGATTTCACCCACGTTATTGTTCTTGAAGAAAGCGATTTAAGAGAAAAGATAATGGCTGAGTTTGAAGGAAACGACAAAGTAAAATTTGTTGTCCCCTTTACTCAGGAATATTTTGTCTATCTTTCAAAAGCAAAATATTTAATCAACAACAGCACATGGCAATATTATTTTGCAAAAAAACCGGGACAGGTTATTGTCAACACATGGCACGGTATTCCGCTGAAAAATCTGGGTTACGACGTGCCTGACGGCAATATTCATGTTGCAAACGTTATCAGAAATATGCTCATGACTGATTATCTTATCAGTCCTGTTGAATTTACTACTGATAATTTTCGGCATGCATTTAAACTTGAAGGCATATTCCCGGGAAAAATAATTGAAACAGGATATCCGAGAATTGACAATACTTTGCATCCTGACCGTGACCTGATTGAAAGAGAACTCAAAGTCGCAGGCGTAAACTATGATAAGACAAAAAAATTGATCTTGTATGCTCCCACTTGGAGAGGAGTTAAGTTCAGCACCCCGGATGTTGAGGTCGACAAATACAACAAGTTTATCGAAACAATATATAAACACGTTGACAAAAACGAATATCAGGTGCTTTTCAAGCCTCATCAGATTGTATATAAATCACTGGCTGAAAAAGGTTTGCTTCAGGACAACTATGTTCCTGCAACAGTAAACACAAACGCTCTTCTCGGCATCACAGACATCCTTATTTCAGACTATTCCAGCATATTCTTTGATTTTCTTGTTACCGACAAACCACTCATTTTCTATGTTCCGGATTTGGAGTTTTATGAAAAAGAAAGAGGTCTTTATTTCCCTGTTGAAAATTTGCCGGGACCTGTATCTGACGATCTTGAACAGATTGCGCGCTGGTGCGGAGATATTGAAAATTATTCAACATTTTTTGACTTCAGCAAATATGCGTACGTCAAAGAAAAATACACAAAAAATGACGACGGCAACGTTTGTGAAAGAGTTGTAAATGCGGTTTTCTTTGGAGATGAAAGCAATACAATCTCATTAAAAAATAATAAAATCAAAATTCTTTTCCATACTGACTGCATTAAAGTCAACGGTATTAGTTACTCTGTGCTTAATCTAATGAATCATTTAGATTATGATAAATACGACATCACATTTTTTGCAATAGGAGCAAACAATGCAAAAAATTATGTAAATGATATTAACCCAAATGTCAGGGTGCTCTGCCGTGTTTCGCCAAAAGTAGTGGATATTGAAGACGAAGCTAAAACAATGTATTGCATTGACAACGCTATAACGGAAGAAGAAAATCCGGAACTTTATCCATCTGATTTCTACAACTGCGAATTTAAGCGCTCATTCGGAGACGTTAAATTTGACTATTTAATCAATTTCAGCGGTTTTAACGCCTTTTGGACAAACATCTATCTTTCACAGAAAGACACCAAAAAAATTATTTGGATGCACAGCGTTATAATGAAAGAATATAATCGCTGCGTCAATGGAAAATACATTTTCAAACGTGAAATGGATAATATTTTTAAGGCATATAAGCATTATGACAAATATGTAAGCTGCTCATATACCACAATGCTTGAGAATAAAAAAGACTTATCCACACCTGAAAATGAAGATCGTTTTGCTTATGCAAATAACCTAATTAGCATCGAGCGCACAATACCGGGATGCATAAATATGGAGCCATGCACATTTGAAAATAAAAATGTACTGGCTTTCAGCACTTCGGTCGATTCTAACGAAATTTTCCTTGTACCAAAACCTGACAAAAACAACATCAATTTTGTAACAGTCGGAAGACTTTCTCCTGAAAAAAACCACGAAAATCTTATTAAAGGCTTTGCGCGCCTATACAAAGAGAATGAAAACGTCAGACTTTACATTATTGGTAACGGACCGCTTTGCAACGATACCAGAAATTTAATTAGGAAACTGGGTCTTACGGGTAAAGTAATATTGACCGGTAATTTAAATGACCCATTTACTTTTATGAGATACTGTGATTGCTTCATTCTTTCTTCTTTTTACGAAGGGCAATCAATGGTTTTGCAAGAAGCCAGAGCCGTAAACCTTGCAATTATTGCAACTAATTTCCCTGCTGTGAAAGACAGCATAAAACCTGACGGACAGTTAATAATCGAATTTGAAGAAGAAGATATGTATGAAGGTATGAAAGCATTTACAGAAGGCAAAGTACCAAATAAATTCAAATTTGATTTAGATGAATTTAACAAACAGGCCATTGATCAATTTGAAGCATGCTTGAATTAAGGAGGGTGAAAAAAATGAAAAAGAATTTAGTATCACCCCGCACCGAATATCTCTCATTTAAATATGAAGAAGCTTTTGAAGAAACGCCTTATTTTAAGGCAATGCAAAACAAAGTAAAGAAACGCACCGTTCTTATTCTCTCAAAATCAAGAGGCGCCAGCCTTAAAAGAGTTACCAAGATAGTAAACGCTCTTAAAGACAGCAAAATGACGGTCTACGTAAGAGAATATTTTAAGGACGATTTTAAAAACGTTTCTTATGTCAAAGCTGTAAAAAAAGATTCCACGGAATATTACAACGCTTTGGCAACAGCTCAGTATATTTATACTGATACATTTCTTTATGCTGATTTCATTAATCGCCGCGGCCAGGTCGTTATCAACCACATAAATTCCGCCGCAACAGACGCCAGAAGCAGAATCAACATAACTTCCGCCGCAAACAAAACCGACTGGTTTATCGGCTCAGAAGGCGAAAATTCAATATCTTTTTCAGATTTTCTTAAGGCTCTTGCAAAACGCAGTCTTAAAAACTCTAAATTCAAGTCAGCCAAAACAAAACTTTTATTTGTTGTAAATATGGAGTATATCGACTCTCTTTATAACGCCTTTTCCAACTCTGTTCAATGGATGGATCTTGAGAAATACGATATAACTCTTCTTGTTGACTGGAAATATGTAGACGAATACAGCCACAAATTTGAAAAACTTGATCCCAAAATTCATCTGCTTGCGAAAAAGGGAAAAATACTGACTGACTCCGAAACAAACAAACGCCTTGCATTTTTGAAAAATGAATACAACTTCATTACAAACCCGAAAAAAATTAACGCGTTTCTTCCGAAAGACGTTTTCAAAAACGAATGTCTGCGCGTTTTCGGCACAACAGATTACGACATAGTTTTCAATCTGAAATATGACGTTTTCTACTGGCGCTGGCTTATTGAAACGCTGGGCGGTAAAAAAATAACGGTGGATATGAACAATTATCAATCTACCGCCTCCAATTTAGGCGGAAAAGCTTTTTACGTAGGTCTTAACGACAGTATTCTTTTCCTAAACAAAGACAGCATGGACAAAGCGCTGAATTTTAACAAAAAGATTTTTGAAGGCAAATCAACGCTAATTGACTACGTTCCGTTTTGCCAAAACAACCCTAAAAAAGAACAGGAAGCATTTGAAATTGATTCAAAGCGCTATTTCATAGTAAGCCAAAAGTCTATCAGAGGGCTTGACACAATAAGCATCACCGCTTTACCTGAAGTTGACGAAAATATTCCTTATATTGTTCTTGACAACCATTTCTCAGCTGAGGAAGCACTGGATTATGTAAAAGCCCTTAGTGCCAAAGCCGGCGAACTGTTTGTCTTTGACTTTTTCGGCGTTTTCACAAATACTGAGCTTAACGCAATACGTAATGAAAAGGATATACATTATTTTTCTTCTCCTGATATCTATTATCCCCTCTTGTACAAACTGGGAAGCTGCTTATGCATAAATGACGGAATGAGGGGAGTTATCCATGAAGCAGTAAAGATGAACAAAAAAGTTGTGTTCTTAGATAAGGAGCTGAATGTAATAGAAAAAGAAGCAACACCGAACTACCACCTGCCGAAAAGCAACATATAAAAGAAACCCTGTGAGTATTAAACTCACAGGGTTTTTGTTTTGTATCAGTGACCTTTGGATTTTAAGAACTCGTAAACGCGGCGGCTGTTTTTATCATCTCGGAATGTGAAATACTCTGCGGCTCGCTTTTTATATTCTTCTTTTTCTTCAAATCCGTTATTTATATAACCTTCAAGCTGTTTGAGCAGTTCCTCAGGCTCTGTTGAACGCTCGCCCATAAGGTCTGTCTCCATATTAATATATGAGCCGTGGGCAAGATCATATCGTTCATAGTCGAACTGATAAAACAGTACCGGCTTGTCCTGATAGAGCACATCCCAGCATACGCTTGAATAGTCGGTAATAAGCATTGAACAGCGCATAAGAAGATCATTTAGCGGGCGTTCGCCAAACGGAACGCAAACAACGTTACTGCTCATTTTATCTTTAAATTCGTCGATATAAGCGGCAAATTTAGGATGAAGATAGAAAACAAGCTTAACATTGTTTTTCTCCAGCATATCGGTCAGTTTGCGGCTTGTCAGCAGTTTTGAGTAATTCTCATAATAATCGCTTTCAATAAACGCCTGGCTGCTAACCTCCTCAAGCCACGAACGCCAAGTGGGCATAAGCAGAACAAAGCGGTCGCGGGGGTCTGACTTATCCTCAAGCACATCCCATCTACAAAGACCGGTGATCGGCACGTTCTGGGGCTTATAGCCGAAATCATTTACGATAATAGCGTTTTCCTCTTTTGAGGAAGTAACGAAATACGTCATAGGGCTGGCGCTCTTCTTGCCAAAGATATTATGAACCTGTTTAAGAGCGATAACTCCGTGCTGGAGGAACATCTCTTTTTTCTTCTTTATTGCTCTGCGTATTACGCTGGGCTTTGAACGCCACACATAAAGGTGAGATGTAGAATCGGAAGAAATACAGATATTCATAGCAAGGCAGTAAAGCATGTGCTTTATGCTCATAAACTGAATTACGTTTTTCTGGTATTTTTTGATATTCTCATAGTCGGGAGAACGCTTATCAATAACATAGAAAATACGCTTTTTCTCTTTTTCGGGCAGTTTTTCCATGCAGTATTTGAAAAAGTAATAGCTGTTGTCCTGGGCTGTCTTGCAGAATTTTTCAAACACAATCCATATCTTTTTTCTTCTCCAAAACGCACCGAAGAAACGATAAAGGAAATACGCTGTCATTTCCTTAAAACGTGTTTTCATGTTGTCATATTCTGTCTTTTCACGATAGCAGAAGCAAAGCACGCTCTTTTTACCGAAATACGGGAATATGATATGCTCGTCGTCAACGCGGCATTCGCAGTTTGTGAAGAAGAACTTATACTTAAGCCTTCTGTGAAGGTAAACGACTTTCGAGCGGTGAGTATAGCCGTACTTTTCCACCAAAAGCCGCAGATCCCAGAACACTTCTTTAAGAGGCATTGAACTGTCAAACTCAACACTGAGATTAACAACAGCGCTGTCTCCGCGGTCTGTTACTTCAGTCTTTACAGGAATTTCTATATCCTCTGTTGCAGAACGATACTTAAGAACAGCGCCTGTTATGCGCGTATCTTTGCTTTTCTGAAGTTCAACTTTCATTTTACAGGTGTTGGCGCTAGTTTTTATGCTTCTGAGACGTGCGCCTGCGCACATTTCATCCATCATTGCCTCTGGCTGGCAGACGTACACTGTCATATAGCCAGTTTCAGCGTCAAAATACGGCAAAAGCGCTGTTTCGCATTCAACAGGCGTCAGGTCATACTGAGTAAGTCTGTTCTGAAGCGATTTGTTAACGCTTACCATAAGGCGCTTAAGGTTAACACGGAAAAAGTCCTTAGCCACATTACATGTAATTATCTGGGGACGGCGGTAAAGAGCCGCCTTGCTATACTGAGTAACGTGCTTTTTGGTAACAGATATATCCTGGCTGTCGATAAAAGTCAGGATAGTTGTTTCTGAGTTTTCCTTATCTTTGCAAAGAACGCCGAAAACGCACCTTTCCTTGTTATAAAGAGTGTAATCCTCAATAAGGCTCTTAATATCGAATTCTACCCTGTGCTCCGCCTTTTCTTCATCCGTAAGCGGGCGTTTACTGAGTATTTCAAGGTCGTTTCGCATAATAACGGCTTCAAGAGGGGTCTTTCTTTCGGGCAGTGAATATTGAACCGCAAATCCCTTTGATGTTCCCGTATAATCGGAAAGTGTTACCTGTTCCAAAGCTTTTGCCGGCGCCTTGCAGTTAAGGTCAAAACAGCCGTAATCTTTTATATAGTGAGGATCAATATTAAGATTAGGGAAACAGCGCTGAATATCTCTCTGATGGATTTTCATTTTAGCCTTACTGCTTCCTAAGTTTGCCATAAGGTCTTCAAAATATGTGCGTGGAGGCGTGTAAGTCGTAATAATATATCTAAACGAATCGTTAAACTCATCGTGGAGGATTGGGCTGACCTCTCCCTTGAACCACTTTTTGTAAAGCACTACCACCGTATTGTCATTGGCAACATGGGCAAGTGTGTTAAAATCAGAACGTCCTTTAACTTGTTCCGGCTCAATTACCCTAAGCGGTCTTTTGCAGTTGTGGGAATAATCAATTATTTCAAGATCTCCCGGGTCGCCCTCCAACACAAGTTTAAGAAGCTTTTTGCTTATATCCGGGGAGTCATACTTAAAGAAAGTCTTGTAATATTCCGTATCTATATAACTGTCGTTCAGGCAGGCGCCCTCCCGCAGGCATTCGCCAAGTTCCTTAGCGTCGTAAATCTGGCGGAAAGGCAGAGTTTTAACATCCATTCGCATACCGCGGTCATGCATATACTCGTCATAATCGTACATAAACAGTACCACGGGCTTTTTTGTAAGTGAAAAGTCAAAAAATACGCTGGAATAATCAGTCACAAGAGCGTCTACGCAATTGATAAATTCGTAAGTATCTATATCCTGAGGGAAACGGCGAATATGCTTATACTTATCAACCGGAACAGCGTCACGCAGGATAGGGTGAAATTTGACATAAAATATCTGGTCGTCTGTCAGTTCCCCGTCAATAATTTTAAGCATCTGCTTTGCTTTTGATTCGTATTCAATTACGTCAACCGTATGGTTGCTTGTACCGCGCCAAGTAGGCATATACGCATAAATCTTCTTGTCTTCAAGACCGAGCTTTTTGCGAAGTTCTTTTCCGGCTTCGTGATTCATGAATATCTCATTTCGCGGGTAACCTGCCATTACCACCTTGCCCGTATAAAGGTCTGTAAGGTTATAATCCTCCATTATTACGTCACGGGTAAACGCATTAGGCTCAGAAAGATAATCCGCCTGAAGGAAGCTGTGCTGGGCAATATAAAGAGACTCTATGCCCAGTCTCATTTTCTTGCCTAGAGTTTTAAGCGGCGTTCCGTGCCACATCTGAAGGTATACCTGCTCCTTGCGCTTTATAAAGTAAATCGGCAGTGAAGCATTTGTAAGAATATACTTTGCAGTTGCCAGTATTTTTGTATAAGCAAAAGTATTTACGTCAATAAGTTCAACGTCAAGACCGATGGCGTCTACAAATTTCTGGTGCTCAGTTTTTGCTTCGGTGGCAAAATAAATCTTGTACTTACCCGGATATGAGCGCAAAATTTCTTTTGCCAAAACCAGGCCTGAATCGGAAATATTCTGTCCGTGAAAAGACTCAATCAAAATAACGTTATCGCGCACCGGGCATGCGCTGCAATAATGCTGAAAAAAGAATTTTCTCTGGGGCATATGGCTGAACACGCGCTTCAGTCTTTTTTTAATAGCCTTGATTATTTTCCTGATTTTTCTTCGCATATTTTTAATATCCTCATATATACAGTAATATTTTTAATAATATTACCACAGATAACGTTTTATTGCAAACAGCACAAAAGCCCTGCCTTGCGGCAGGGCGATATTTAAGATCAGTCGTTGTCTGTCTGGTCGGGCTCATCGGGAAGCTGGTCAATACCGTTGACAGCCTCTTTAAGACCGAGATCTTTTTTAATCATTGTGGTAGAAACACCGGGTGTACGGTCAAGGAAAACAAGCTCGCAGTAATCTTTAAGATAATCAAATTTGTCGCTGCCTTTCCAGTCGCCGCCCATAACTACAGTATCAATATGGTATTCTTTAACGTCGTTGATCTTCTGCTCCCAGCTTGTCTCGGGAATTACAAGGTCAACATAGCGGATAGCCTCAAGCATTTTTTTGCGTGTTTCATATGTGTGGTACGCCTTTTTGCCTTTGCCGGCATTAAACTCGTCTGTTGACAGAGCAACTACAAGATAATCGCCGAGCGCCTTCGCTCTCTGAAGCAAGCGAATATGGCCGTAATGAAGCAAATCAAATGTTCCGTAAGTCAAAATACGTTTCATAAATACTCCTCCGTTTGGTTAAAACAAAGTTTTCGTTTACAAAGTTTCCGTTTACATATTAAAACACACTTCGGCATAATAATCAAGTAAAACGGTTAAATCTCCTCGATTATGGCTTCTACAACTCTTTTCGACGCCTTGCCGTCGTCCAAATAATTAAACTTTGCATGGAAATCGCTGTACTTCTGCTCATATTTTTCTTTGTCGCTTTCAGCGTTTCGCACAGCTTCAATGAGTTCCTCCTCAGTCTGAACGATGGGTCCCGGCAATTCCTCTGTGCTTATATAAAAGCCTCTTATTTCTCCTGCATAATTTGCCAAATCATACATATAAAAAATCATAGGACGTCTCAGATTAGCATAGTCAAAAAATACTGAGCTGTAGTCCGTAATAAGCAAATCGGAAATTACGTAAAGCTTATTTATATCGCTGACGCCGGAAACATCATAAACAAACCCGCTGTATTTTTCAAAATCAAAATGGTTTGCAACCAGGTAGTGAGCTCGGAAAAGGATAATATATTCATCCCCCAGTTCCTCCCTCAGGAGGTCAAAATCAACGTGGGTGCTGTAAACATAACCGATTTTAGCGTCATGCTGATTGTCGCGCCAAGTCGGAGCGTAAAGAATTATCTTTTTTCCGTTGTTTTCTATTCCCAGTTCCTGTCTTATATGTTTTAAGTCGTCTTCGGTGTAATTTATAAGAAAGTCGTTTCTCGGGTAGCCCGCTTCAAGCACGGTATCTTCCTTGCCGGCTTCAACAAGGTTCCATGCCGACGTAAATTTTTCCGCCGCAAATGCAGAAGGAGCAAGAATATATTTAAATTTTTCTGCGTCTATCTTATATTTTTGCCTGATTTCATCTCTGGAATTCATCGCATTGTCAGAAATGGCAATATCATAACCCAGCCGTTTAAGGGGGGTTCCGTGCCAAAGCTGAACATACACCTGATCGTCCTTCGGATAGATATGGTCTGCTACTCTGTAGTTGAAAAACCAGTATTTTGCCTTGGCGCAGGTTTCCTCATAAGACGGAGTGTTGACTGTTACGATATATGTGTTGGGGTTGTCCAAAACGAATGTAAAATCTTTCGGCTTGCGAAACGCCCATACAAAAGTGTAATCCTCAAATCTGCTGTCGTTTAGCATATAATTGTAAATCGCCTTGGGGCTGTCGCTGTAATTTCTGCCGTCAAATGCAGAAAAAAGGATTACCTTTTCATCCGTTTTTATATTTTGAGTGCGCTTCTTAAAAGCAGCCATGCGTTCTTCCAAAAGCATTTTGCGGCTTGTAAGACGAAACAGAGTGTTTTTCTTGGCCACTTCAACAGCTACTTTTCTGAATTTCTTATATAAATCTTTTTTTACATCTCGGTGACGGGGAACATACAGAAGTTCCAGATTGTCCGAGTTATACCAGAGCATATACTTCCTCTTTTCGGATTGTTCTTATATATAATTATAAATAATAACGCTGTAAAGTCAATAAATCTTTAAAAATACAATTTAGCTTTATTTGTATATATAGACAAAATCGGATAATTATGGTACTATATCAAGAAGAAATGAAACGCCGGAGGGTGCAAAATTATTATGTCAGACTGCGTAATTAAAATTGAAAAAGCGCCGATTGAAAACGGCAAAGTCAATTTGCAGGTGAGCGCAGCTGTTTTGGGCTCTGCTCCTTATCCAAAGCTTTCCGCCGTGTTTTCATGCTCGGAAGAAAACCGCATAATTCCAATGGAAATAGTCGGCTTTAATGACGGTATCATTACCGCCAAAGCCACTATTGATTTGGCTTACATTTTCTATAAACCCGTCGGCGATAAATCAATGGATGTAAAATTCCTATTTTCAGACGGTGCAAACGGATACAAACTGATAGAACCTGCTGAGAAGCTTACGCTTCCCGTTGCTAAACGCAGAGCAATAAAGCACTTCTTTTCATGCTCGTCAAAAGAAAAGCTGAAAATAATAGCAGGAAAGTTCTTTTCTTTTCTTGCCCTGCCCTATCTCGACCGTCCCGTTGACGAAAACCGAGTAACTTTTCTTTCAAACCGTTCAGACTATCTGACGGGAAACATCAAGTCAGTATTTCTTGAGATGACCAAGGTTCCGAATATTGAGATTTCCGTTCTTTGCTGCAAAGGCGGAATTAAGAGAAATTTAAAAATACTTTTCAAGTTTCTCAAACTTTACTCAACCTCAAAAATAGTTTTTGTTGATGACTACTACCATATGCTTTCATACGTAAAGAAAAAAGACGGAGTAAACATTATTCAGCTTTGGCACGCCTGCGGAGCGCTTAAAACGTTCGGATATTCCCGTCTCGGAAAAGACAGTTCGCTCAACCAGAGCTCGCCAAACCACAGGCAATACGACTACGCCGTTGTCAGTTCAAAGGACGTTGCCTACTCTTACGCCGAGGGCTTCGGAATATCTTCTGAAAAAATTCTTCCTCTGGGCAGTCCACGCTGTGACCGCTTTACGGATGAAGCATACAAAAAATATTTCTGCAAAAAATTCTACCGTGAAAATCCCGAAATTGCTGATAAAAAAGTTATTTTATTCGCCCCTACTTTCAGAGGCGGCGGACAGGGCAACTGTTACTACCCGATAGAAAAATTTGATGCAGACAGACTTTTAAGTTCCCTGCCTGAGGAATACGTTATCATCTGCAAAATGCATCCGTATCTTTCAGAGCGCCCTAAATGCTCCGAAAAATATAAAAATCGTCTTATCGATCTGTCCGACAAGTACGATATCAACGATATTCTGTTTGTAACGGACGTTCTTATAACCGACTATTCCAGCGTTATTTTTGAAGCTTCGCTTCTTAATATTCCAATGCTGTTTTTCGCATTTGACCTGGACGAATACTGCAAAAGCAGAGACTTTTACTGCGATTATAAATCGTTTGTCCCGGGTAAGATAGTAACAGATACAGACGAAATATCATCTTCTATTTTGAAAAACGATATGAAGCAAGAACTGGTTGAGCCGTTTTGCAAACGCAATTTTGACGAAACGGCGGGCAAAGCAACTCAAAACGTTGTTCGCTTTGCCTGCAGTCTGCTGCAAAGTGAAAATAAAAAATTTGGAGAATCACAGAATGTTTACCTGCAAAATGATCATCAACCGTCTGCATATTGAATCGAACCAGATGGAGATCGGCGTGGCGATAAGCTGTCCCTTTGACGTTGACGTTTCTTCGCCTAAAGCCAAAATTATTTTTGAATGTGACGGACACACCCGCCGCCTACCGCTGCGGGTGGTCAATTATTTTCGACAGAAACAGGAGGAAAGCTGCATCGTTGTATGCAACTATACCTTCATGCTTGATTATATTTTTTACGAATATGAGCCAACGAGCCCGATAACTGTTACCATCGGCTTTGAATACGGTCAGCAAAGCGTTTCTGCCGTTCCCTTTCTCGTTTCGACAAACGTACTAAATGAAAACCCAGAAATCAACCTGGACGAAAACTACATAGAATATGAGTGTTTTGACGGAATAACCGTTTTCGACGCCCATGACAGCGATTATGTAGAGCCTGACGAAGTGGCGGACAAGTCATATTCATTTGATTTTGACTGTGAAAATAACGCTATTCTTATTTATCCAAACACAAATAGAGACGCCCGCCTTCCATTCACAAAAAGGAGCAAAATAATTGTTCCTCTTCTTCGCTTTATAGATTTTTGCCTTAGGGTAATTGCGGCGGCTTGTCTTCTTCCGCTTTTCCTGTTTGACGGCATACTTGCAGGGCTGAACATTGTGCCCAGAAGAAAGACGGCTCAGATAGACGGAAAACTGAAAAATATTTTTGTCCAGTTCAAGATAAATCTTTCATCTTTTCTCAAGACAAGCTTTAAGCGCAGCAATTTTGTAGAAAATATCCGTCGTCCGCTTTACTGGATAACAAACGTCTATTACAAATTCCTTTGCAGAAAAGACGTAGTTCCAAACCGTATTACTTTCATGTCAGGCAGACGAGATGAACTGGGCGGCAATCCTGAATTCGTTTACAATCTGATAAAAGACGATCCCAACATTGAATTTCGCTTTCTTCTTTTTTCAGACGCCAACGGCCACCACAAAATAAAGAATATTATAAAATTTGTAAAACTTTACTCGTCTTCCAGAGTTGTTATTGTTGACGATTACTTCAGACTGCTGAACATTGTAAAAAAGCGCAGCGATGTTAAACTCGTACAGCTTTGGCACGCCTGCGGCGCGTTTAAAACATTCGGCTTTACCCGCCTGGGCAAAGCAGGAGGACCAAAGCAGGACGACCCCAACCACCGTATGTATGACGCGGCAATAGTCAGCTCAACGGAAATTGCCAAACATTACGCCGAAGGTTTCGGCCTTTCCGATGAAAAGGTCATCGCAACGGGTATCCCGAGAACCGATATTTTCATGGACAAAGACTATGGCGCCAAGGTTTCAAAAAAATTTTACGATAAGCATCCGTCAATGAAAGACAAGAAGATCATTCTTTTCGCCCCCACATTCAGAGGCAACGGTCAAATGACGGCATATTATCCGCCGGACGCATTTCACGTTGATGAATTTATGAAGGCAATACCGGATGATTATGCTCTGCTTATTAAATATCACCCGTTTTGCCCTGAACGTCCTGTAATTCCAGAAGAATACAAGGACAGAGTTCTCGATCTCTCAGACGAGGACGAGCTTAACGATTTGCTGTTCGTCACCGACCTGCTGATAACAGACTATTCCAGCGTAGTATTTGAAGCGTCGCTTCTTAACATTCCGATGCTGTTTTACGCCTATGATTTGTTTGACTACATTTCAAAGCGTGACTTTTATTACGATTTTGAATCCTTTGTTCCCGGCAAGATCGTGTTCTCCCAGCGTGAACTAACCCAGGCAATAAACGACGGAGATTACGACAGCGAAAAGATACCCGATTTCAAGACAAAATTCTTTGACCACCTGGACGGTAAGTCCAGCCGCCGCGTTGCGGATATGATTTTGTCCTATATAGAAAAGAAATAAAAAAGGAGCGCAGGAATTCCTGCGCTCTTATATTTTGAAGTTATTTTTCAATCTGTTCCCAGTCAAAATCAGTAAAATCAACCGGGGTAAGGTCTACCGATTCGTCAATATTATAAAATGCCTTGTAGCGGTCTTCCCACATTTTGTCGTTTTTAAAAGTGCCGCCCCAAACGTACTTATTGCTGGCGTAAGGATATTTCGGAACATCAATTTCCTTTTCGCCTTTTTCCACCTGAGTAAGCACATATTCAGTTCGGTTTACTTCTACATAATGGATAGACGAATAAAGCGTACCATAGTAGATAACGAGAGTAAAGCACGCTGCCAAAGCGCCTATTTTGATAAGGTCAAAACGGTGTTTTTCGCTTTTCTTAGATGCCATTACAAAGTTCAAAAGTTCAAGAGAATACACAATATACATTAGATACTGTGGGAAGAAACATCTTGCTGTCAGCGGAGTAACCACAAAGAGCGGAACCGTCAAAACAAACACAAACAGTATCGGAGAAACGATACGAAGTGCTTTGAGAGTATCTTTAATACAAAGCAAAGGAATAACCGCAAGCGCCAATAAAAACAGCATTGCGAACAATCCTTTTATACCGTAAGAAAGATACTTGCTAAGTAATGACGGAAACGACCATCTCGGGTAAGCAGTAACGAGAATATCAAAGCAAACGTAAGCAATTAAAACAGCAAACGAAGCGAAGATAGCCGTCCTTTTTTTACGGTTTTCCTCAGTTTTCAGCGCTCTGGAAACAATTATAAGCGCCAGGGCGCACATGATAACATTTATAAATACATTATTCTCAACAAGGTTAGGATAAATTATCTTTGCGTTTGAAACAAGCGTTTCCAATATGCCTGTACCTGCTCCGGCAACACTTCTGTAATTTGTCTCGTCGTTTTGGCTGAGGATATTCAGGTAAGACGAGTTAGAAAACATTATTGCCGCACCCACAACACTGCCGGCAAAGAAACCGATATGAGCGGCATATACTTTTTTAAACCGCAGATATACGAACAGAATAACTAAAACCGCGAGAGCCACGTTAAACAGCGTTATATGCTCCATGAAGAGTCCGCCGAAAACTCCCGTAAAAAATGTTATTGCTGTCAGATATTTTTTGTATTCCGGCTTACGCTCTCCCCAAATATTACCCACAAGCATCAAATAAAACAGCGACGCCGCAATTGGAGGAACATAATTTGAAAAACCTGAAGCCCAGCCAAGGGTCTGGGCATATATTTTTGACGGAATAACAAAAAGCAAAACAAGCCCGACAACAAAATAAAGCGTTCTTTTTGAATTAACGTACTTGCTGATTATCAGCGGTATAGATACGGTAACGAGCGTCATTACTGCCACTCTCAGTATCTTTGAGCGAGACATTGCCAAAATCAGAAAATTGCCCAGGTATCTTCCGTTATACCCTTTAAACATGGTTTCAAACCGTTCAATTCCGATCTTGCCGCCCCATGCCCAGTCGTCCAGCGACAGCGGCACGCAGTACATCAATGCCCCTACGCAGATAAGCGCAGCAGCGATAGTCAGAACGCGGCGCCGGTTTACTTTAATTGCGTTCATTATTAAATTCCTTTCTTTTTTCGCATTATGCGTTTCATTTCTTTTTCATTTGCTTATTGTCGACTTGTGTCGAACACCAGCTGTCATATTATATCGTTAAACCTTCACCACGTCAACAATACAACTAATAATTTATACATTGTAATCATTTTGATACACAACTTATAATTCTATATTTTTACTCACATTTATTTAAGATAACAACAGAGAAACGCGCTGAAAAATCAGCGCGTTTCTTGCTCTCTTTATTTATTCTGTTTTGCTTTCGTCAGTTGACTGAGCTTCTATAGCTTCTTGATGAGCCGCCTCGTGCTCATGGATCTGTTCAATCTCTTCAAACGGCTTTGAAAATCCTGCTTCCGGCATTATTACTGTCGGCTTCATCTTAAATACGGGTTTAAGCAAAATCGGAGTAATAATCGTAGTAATAATTACAACAAGAACAACCGGTCCAAGGAATTCCGAACCCAGCAGTCCCAGCTGACTGCCTTTGCTGGCAACGATCAGCGCAACCTCTCCTCGGGATATCATTCCTACGCCGATACGGGCGCACTGATAATTCTTATAACCCATCATTTTGGCGCCGAGACCGCAGCCCACAACCTTTGAAAGAATTGCAACTACAACGAGAATTACTGAGAACAGCACTATCATCGCTGTCATATGGGGCAGCTGAACCTTAATTCCTATGCTTGCAAAGAATATCGGCGACAGGAAAAGATAAGATACCGTGTCAAATCTAGACGCAAGGTAGCGGCTTTTCTGGGTCTTTGAGATAATAAGACCTGCAATGAAAGCACCGGTAATATCTGCAACACCGAAGAATTCCTCTGCAACGTAAGACATTAGCAGACAGAATACAAACGCAACGATAGAATAACGATGAAGTCCCTTCTTGGTACGGTTAGTCCATTTGTTGTAAAGTTTGTAGAAAATAATTCCCACAACGCCTGCAAATACAAAGTACAAAACGATTTTAAGAAGAACAATCCAAACGTTTACGCTGGAATCGGCAAGGCTTGTTATTACCGTAAGAGCAACAATACCCAAAACGTCGTCAATAATAGCCGCGCCTAAAATAGCGTTGCCTGACCTGGTTTTCAGTTTTCCCAGTTCCTTTAGCGTTTCAACGGTAATGCTTACTGAAGTTGCAGTTAAAATAACGCCGATAAAAACGTTTTGCAAAACTGCCGGGCATGAAGCGTCAGACTCTATCATACCGGGTCGGTTGAATATTGCGGCAACTCCGAAACCGCCGGCAAGTGGAACTACAACACCTATCAGAGCAATTACAAACGACGCTTTACCGCTCTTTTTAAGCTCGTTCATGTCCGTCTCAAGGCCGGCGCAGAACATAAGCATAATTACGCCAAGTTCCGCGAGTTCGTCAATGAAATCCGTTTCCTTAAGAATATTAAGCGCCGCAGGTCCGAAAATCAAGCCTGCCAGCAAAGCGCCTACAACCTGGGGCATATGCACCTTTCTCGTAATAAGCCCCAAAAATTTAGTGCTGAGCAAAATCAGCGCAATGTCAAATAAATACTTGTAACTATCCATTTTTCAGCCTCTTTTCAAAATCAACCGTATTATATGACTGAAAAAGACAATTTTCAAGCCCCAAAAATTAAAACGTAAAAATATACAAAAATCGCAAAAAAGGTTGAATATTTTTTTATTATTTTTATTATAATCTAAATTTACTATATATCTTAAAGTTTATATAGAATGCCCGATTGTCGTCATTCTGTAAAAACAAATCAGCAATATTCAAACAACAAACCAGTATAAAGTATTTTCTAAAACATATGTATTAACAAAAACACAAAAGGGGTAATAATATGTCAGTTGCTACTGATTTTATTAAAAGTATTGATTCGAGTTCTGAAATCGCCGACGAAATTAAAGAGGCGCTGGATTTGCTGATTAATACGGCACAGACAAAAGCGGATTTGTTTGAGCAGGAAATAGAAAGCGACCTTATTACAGGCAAAAACATAGATAATCTCACCATACCCGTTACAAAGGTACTGCTTAAAGATATTCAGTGCAGAGCAGTAACCGCTCAAGACCCCAGCCCTGACATCACAAGTATTGTTACGGAAGATATGTCAGATATGTTTTCCGGCGATATGTCAATCGCAAAAGGTATATGCGACATAATCGTAAAAGCAATCAACACTATTGTAGGCACCGGTTAGGGAACAGAAATGTCAAGAGATTTCTATTTGGTGGCGATAGAATATCCGGCAATCATCAGATACGACTTTAAGTTTTGGGTAAGAGCCGTACAGGCACAGTCCCTAAGAGAGCAAATACACAACGCTATTACAAGCGTAGTATACAAATCTGCGGTAGATGTTGATCAGCTTGATTTCAATACATTTCTTTCTGTTTACGCTCCGATTCTTAATGATGCTTATGACAAAGATATTGACAAAACAAAAGATGCTTTAATACAGGCAAAAGAAGTATTTAACATTTACAAATCAGAAGAAAACAAAATAAAGCTGTCTGCCGAAGATTTAACAAGCACTTACATCCTTAAGAAATAAATTTTCAGCCCAATAATTCCATACAAACAACTACACAAATACTAAAGGACCGCGCTTATTGCGCGGTCCTTTTTTCAGTTTTTCAAGCACCGAAAGCAGTTCTTTCTTCACAGAAGAATCGGAAACTTTTTCAATGCTGTTTTCTGCCTTTTCGTAATTTGCATCAGTAGGCTTCTTTTCATAAGCGGCAATGCTGTCCTCAGCGTCAACATATTCCTGAAGTCCGCTTTTATCGGTCATTACAACGTCTGAGCCCAGATTGCTCATGCTGCTGCCGGCGGCGTAATCATAAAGGCTTATATTTAAATCCGTGTCGCCTGAAATTCCGCTTACACTACCTGTCGAGGAATACTGCCAAATTTTGTAATCGTATTTAAAATCCGTTTCCTTTGAAGTATAATGAGCAACCCAAATATTGTAAGACGAAAGTTTTGAAAAATTCAGTTCATCATAATAAAATGATTTGCTGGCGTAAATACCCGCCTTATAACCTGCGTTTTTGACCGCTTCGCAAAACGCCACCGCAATATTGGTGCGCTGTGTTTTCGTAAGGCTGTCGGCGCGGCCGTCTCTGTCCGGGTTTGAATACTCGGTATCAAAATAGATAGGATACTGAATTCCGTATTTCTTGGCAAAATTTACGCAGGCGCCCGCTTCTTCAAGCGCTTCGTCCAATGTGATTGCCTGGCTGTAAAAATACAGTCCGATATCTAATCCCGCTTTTTTAGCATTTACGATATTCGTTTCTACATTTGTATCCAGCAATACCGGCTTAACTGGTTCGCTTGTTCCGTAGCCTCTGAAGCCTACGCGGATTATTGCAAAATCAACGCCGTCTGCCTTGACCTTGCTCCAGTTTATGCTTCCGTTCCACTGGGAAACATCGATGCCGACAAGCGAAGCTTTTCCTCCGTACTTGTTGAAGTAGTAATTTCTGCCGCCGATCTTCTGCATTCCGGTAAGAGGCTTATGATTGCTGTCAAAGTAAAACTCACAGCCGTCAATGGTCTGCCAACCTTTAAGAGAAGACGTATTTACATAAACATAGTCTGTGTATTCAGATTTTACCGTCTTTGAATTGGTGGAAGAAGATGAAGATGATGAAGAGGAATCCTGGTGGTCTGTCAGCTTGTCCCCGCTGCCTTCGTCAGTTAATGAAGAGTCGCTTACCTTATCATTGCCCTTGTCCTCATCTGTTTTCTTATTACCTGTAGCAACCTTGGTAACAACGTCGGTTTTCGCCTTATAGGAAACTTTTTTAGTGGTTTTCTCAGTAGTTTTCTTTTCAGTTGTAGTTTCCTTAGTTGTGGTCTCAGTTGTAGTTTCAGTTGCGGCCGCTGTTGTTGAAGTTGTGGTGGGAGCTTCGGTAACGCCGGCCACGGGTGCGTCTTTCAGCATTTTAGGGGAAACGGAACTTGTAAGAAGCGCAACAAGCAGGCAGAACGCCAAAACAGTTGACACGCCTACCTTAATTCGGTTCATATTCTTTTTGCTTTTATCACTGAAATCATGCTTCAACCGTCTCACCCCTTAAATATAGTACAAGTGTATTGTATCACGGCTTATCAAAAATTGCAAATTATAATATATTAACTTAGATTTATATCAATTATAGTATTCTAAACGCGATTTGTGTCTGGATTTTTATTCCAGCTGAGCAACCGCTTCTTACGCACCAGATAATAGATAAGGCCCACGGCATCTGCCAAAGCCCATCCGATGGGAACGGACCACCAGATACCCACAACACCGACAGACGGTATCGCCGAAAGTATGTAAGCCAAAGCGACACGGCTTCCGAGAGAAATAACAGTCAATACTACGGACATTCCCGGCTTTCCCAGCGCACGGTACAAACCGTAAAACAAAAACAGACAGCCAATGCCGCAGTAAAACGCGCCTTCAATGCGCAGATAGCGGATGCCCTCGGCAATAATAGCAGTTTCTCCTTGGTTTACAAACAAAAGCATAAGCGGCTTTGCAAAAATAAACACTGTCACGGAAACGGCGGCGGAAAACAGCATTGAACTTATAACGGCGCCTTTAAGCCCGGCTTTTATCCTCTTCTCTTTTTGAGCACCGTAGTTTTGAGCAATAAATGTGGAAAAAGCATTGCCGAAATCCTGAACCGGCATATAGGCAAAAGCATCTATTTTAACCGTGGCGGCAAATGCGGCCATAACAGTTGTGCCGAAACTGTTTACAAGCCCCTGAACCATAAGAATGCCCAAATTCATCACCGACTGCTGAACGCAGGTCAAAAGAGAAAAATTTGAAATTTCTTTAACCGAACTGAGTTTAATGCGGCAGTGACGTCTGCTTATTCTCAGTTCAGGCGCACGAAACCAGGTATAAACTGCAATACCAATTCCCGATACAAACTGAGAAATAACGGTAGCCTCGGCGGCACCGCCGACGCCCCTCTTAAATGAAATTACAAAAAGCAGATCGAGAACTATATTCAGCACCGCCGAAACTGCCAGAAACACCAGCGGTACAACCGAATTGCCAACGGCACGCAGAAGCGACGCAAAAAAATTATAAAAAAATGTAGCAATTATTCCGCAGAATATAATAATAAGATAGCGGCGCATCAGTCCGCTTACGTCATTCGGAACCTGAAGAAAAACAATAATTTCGTCAATTAACGCAAAAACAACAACATTCAAAACGACTGTTATTACAGCAATAAGCACGAAAGAGGTAAAGGCGCTCTCTTTAAGCCCGTCCTCATCATTTTGACCGAATTTTATTGAAAAAAGCGCCGAACTGCCCATGCACAGTCCCAAAATTATCGACGTCAAAAACGTCATAAGGGAAAAAGACGATCCTACTGCCGCCAGCGCATTAGCTCCGAGAAATCTGCCCACAATAAGAGTATCGGCAATGTTGTAACATTGCTGAAGAAGATTTCCCAGTATCATCGGAAGAGCAAAGCCCAGCATTGAGCGCATTACAGGTCCCTTCGTTAAATCTCCGTTCATTGATATCCTTTCTATAATCAGTAATTCGATATATATACTACAAAATAAAAATAATATAGTCAATAAAATGAAAATTTTATATATAAAAAACGAAAAAACTATTATACGAAGACCGTTTGACGCAGTTGAATTTAGTCTCGCCATTATTTGGTAAAAAAAAGCAGCCTTAATTTGGAATTGCCGGGCGATTTGAGAGCAAAATAATAGGGATATATTAACATACAAGGAGAAATTGAAATGAAAGCAACTGGAATTGTAAGACGTATTGACGACCTGGGTCGTATCGTTATACCGAAAGAAATCCGCCGAAGCTTCCGAATTAAAGAAGGCGATCCGCTTGAAATATTTACAAACGCAGACGGCGAGGTTATTTTTAAGAAATACTCGCCCATCGGAGAACTGTCTCAGTTTGCGTCTCAATACGCAGAGGTTCTTCACAAAAACGGATGCTCGCCTATCGTAATTACAGACAACGACCACGTTGTTGCGGCCGCGGGAATAAGCAAGCGCGAAATTATGGAAAGACGCGTTACAAAAAATCTTGAAGAACTTATGGACAACAGAGCGCCCCACATTGCCCACTCAGACGACGACGCCATAAACGCTATTGAGGGATACGACAGAAAAGCTTCAGTAGTATATCCTATAATTTACGGAGGCGACGTTTCGGGCACGGTGCTTTTGCTTGAAGACGAGGAAAAAGACCCGCCGGAGGAGACCCAGATTAAGCTTATTCAAGTAGGCGCGGCGTTTCTCGGCAAACAGATGGAATAACGGACAGATTATTGTAAGACGGGCATAATGTTAATTGCCCGTCATTTTCTTTGTTAATGTTGCACAAAATTTTACCTGTGAATTAGTGCAATATATCCAATAGGCAGAAATGAGAAAAAAACTCTTGCATTTTCAAAAATCGAGTATATAATACCACTCGAAAAGACAAAAAGAACCCCGAGGTAACGGCTATGAAAAGAATTAAGAATGAAGCAAGAGGATATATTGCAGATATGTTCGCACAGCATCATATGTGCAAACGCACAGTTCTTTCAATCATCAGTATCATTACCATGGGATTCGGAACAGCTCTTTTCAATGTGTCCGGTTTCGGTGTTGACCCGTTCACGTCAATGAACATGAGCGTCTCAGAAGTACTCGGAATGAGCTTCGGTACTTATCAGCTGATTGTAAACAGTATGATCCTGCTGTACGTAATAATCGTTGCTCACCGCGGACTGGTAGGCGTCGGAACAGTGTTCAACATGGTAGGCGTTGGATACACCTGCGAGTTTTTCAGCAGCTGGCTGATGCCTTTAGTAGAACAGAACAATAACTCCCTGTCAATTAGAATCCCCCTTCTCCTTGCCGGTATCGTTGTTCTCTGTTTCTCATGCAGCCTGTTCTTTACGGCCAACATCGGCGTTGGACCATACGACGCGCTTGGATTTATGCTCAGCAGATTTGCAAAAATCCCTTATAAATGGGTTCGCGTTATTACCGACGTGGCTGTCGTAACAATAGGTCTTGTTGCCGGCGGCGGAGTTAGCGCTATTGCCAGCGGCGATTTCAGCAGCATCCACAACGTAGGTATAGGAACAATAATTACCGCGTTTTGCATGGGACCGCTGATCCACTTCTTCAACAAAACAGTCAGCGCAAAAATCTTCAACGTTGACTACGAAAGAATCAGCAAAGACCTGGCTTTCTTCATGATAAAAGGAGCAATGAAAAAAAGCGCAAAAGTTGCTCTCTCCCGTGAAGAAATACTTGTAAGCGGAAATCATTACAGCCTTACAAAGTGAGCCAACAAGGTTACCTTCTCTCCCCCTTTCGGGTAACCTTTTTATATATACCAACTAATGCTTTTACATAAATTTTACCCCCCTTAAAAAGGGAAAGGCACAGGAAATTCACCTGTGCCTTTCCCTTTTTATTTTGCTTTTTTAAATAAAAAGAACCCGAAATGCGTTTAGCAAAACGGGTTCTTTGTTATTTTTATTTATGGTATTTGGTATTATTAATAATTGAAAACGCCCTGTATATCTGCTCAAGCAATACCATGCGGGCAAGTTGATGGGGCAAAGTCATCTTTCCGAAAGAAAGCTTCGTTTTTCCTGCGTTTTTTACTTCATCTGACAGTCCGAAGGAACCGCCGATAACAAATGTAATGGAAGAACACTCACCTGAAATACTTTCAATCTTATCGGCAAGCGCAGTGCTTTCAAACTGCTGACCTTCAATGCAAAGAGGAATAACATAACTGCCCTTTGGTATCTTTGAAAGTATACGCTGACCTTCTTTTTCCATAACTCTCTGCTTTTCAGCCAACGAAGGGTCGTCGCCAGTTTTTTCCTCGGCAATTTCGATAACCTGAGCCTTGGCAAAGGCAGACAATCTTTTCAGATATTCGTCGCAGCCGTCCCTAAGATATTTTTCTTTAAGTTTTCCCACTGCAATAACGGTAACACGCATCATAATACAATGCACCGCCCTTCGTTTACGGGAGCAGAAACCTGAAGACGGTAATCAACACTTTCCACTGCGCCCAGATCGCTGAGCGCCGCCACAGTAGTCTGGCGGGCTATTGAGGGCATATTGTTTTCCCTGCTGAGATGAGATAATACAAAACGCGTTGTTCCGCTTTGAAGCAGTTCTGCGGCAAATTCAGCGCAGGAACTGTTTGAAAGATGCCCTGTATCAGACAAAATTCTTTTTTTCAGCATATACGTGTAAGGTCCTGTTTCCACCATAGACGGCTCGTGATTGCTTTCAAGAAAAATCAAATCCGAACCGGGCAGAACCGACTTTGCTTCAGGTGTAACATAACCTGTATCGGTGCACACTGAAATCTTCCGTCCGTCAGGCATTGTAAACTTATACCCTTGGCAGTCAACACTGTCGTGGCTCAGCTTAAAAGGCTCAATATAAGCGTCAAAAAAATCAGAAACAGTTGTAACAGGATAAACTCTCACCCTGTTGTTTACACTGCCCACAGTTCGCATCTCGTCCAGACAAATGGGAGAAGCAAAAACAGGTATGTCATAACGTGATGCAAAAACACGCACCCCCGCAGTATGGTCGGTATGCTCATGGGTAAGGAAAATTCCGTTTATCGTAGACGGTTCAACGTCAATTTCTCTGAGAGCATTTTCACACCGCTTGGCGGACACGCCTATATCAACAAGAAAACGTGTATTGCCGGAGGCTATGTAAATCGAATTTCCGCTGCTTCCTGAAAACAGCTGACAAGCTTTGCTCATATTCTCTCCTATAAAGAACGGGGCGGAAATCTCCGCCCCTGAAATTATTATCCTGCGTGAACTTCAATGTCCTTTTCATCGTCCACTGTAACTCGGCGTATATCTGCTCCCAGTTCAGTAAGTTTTTCAACGATGTCTTCGTAACCTCTGTCGATATACTGAACGTTTTCAACAGTTGTTTCACCGGTTGCGAGCATTCCCGCAATAACCATTGCCGCGCCCGCTCTGAGGTCAAGCGCCTTTACAGTAACGCCGGTAAGCTGATGAACGCCCTCTATTACCGCAACCTTGCCGTCAACCTGAATATTGGCTCCCATTCTGGTAAGCTGGCCAACATACTGGAAACGGTTGTCCCATACGCTTTCGCTGAGGATGCTTGTGCCTGATGCAACAGAAAGAAGAACTGCCATCTGGGGCTGCATATCCGTGGGGAAACCGGGATGAGGCATGGTTTTAACATTGCACTTTGTAAGAGGCTTAAAGCGGGTAATACGAACAGCGTCGTCATATTCAATAATCTCTGCTCCCGCCTCTTCAAGCTTTGCGCTGATAGATTCAAGATGCTTCGGAATAACGTTTTTAACAAGCACGTCGCCGCCGCAAGCCGCCGCCGCAACCATATATGTTCCGGCTTCGATCTGGTCCGGTATGATTGAGTATGAGCAGCCGTGAAGCTTCTCGACGCCTCTGATTTTAATAACGTCTGTACCTGCGCCTCTAACATCGGCGCCCATTGAGTTGAGGAAGTTTGCCAAATCTACGATATGGGGCTCTTTGGCAGCGTTCTCAATAATTGTAAGTCCGCGGGCAAGAACAGCCGCAAGCATAACGTTTATTGTAGCGCCTACCGAGACAACGTCCATATAAATAGACGCGCCCACAAGTTTGTCTGCGCTGGCGCAGACCATTCCGCTTTTAACATCAACCTGAGCACCAAGCAGTTCAAAACCTTTGATATGCTGGTCAATCGGTCTTACACCGAAATTGCAGCCGCCGGGCATTGCAACCTCAGCCTGCTTAAAACGGCCAAGCATAGCGCCGATAAGATAGTAACTGGCGCGGAAACAAGAGGCCAGTTCATAGGGAACACTTTGGTACTGAACAGGCCTTGAATCAATTTCAATAGTATTTTTATTTATCATTTTAATTCCGGCGCCCATACGGTCCAGAATTTTAATTATCATACTGACATCGCTGATATTGGGAATGTTTTCAATCCTTACAACATCGTCTGCAAGGAGCGCTCCCGGAATTATTGCAACTGCGGCGTTTTTTGCACCGCTGATATTAACTTCACCGAAGAGCTCGTGACCTCCCCTGATGACAAAATTATCCAAAAGGTATCCACCTCTTTAATTTTTCTTCCAACTTTAATGTTTACAAAGCGCACACAAAATATGTATTCCAATACTCAGCAGATATTATAGCAAAATCCGTATATAATAGGAATATAAAAAGGTGCATTTTTTCCAAAATGTAACTTTTTAAAATGTGCAATATCTGTAATCTTTTATATTTTCAAGCACAATATCTTGTTGACCTGTCGAATTGCACCGTAATTCAACGAAATGTTGTATTTCCAAACGGTAACAAAAGGGTAACACAAACCGTTAAGAATGTCAATATATATTATTATATAAATTAGGGATTTTAAAAAACTTCGCAGGAGAGCAAAATTAAACTCTCCTGCGAAAATACCTGTTATTCAGTTACAGCACAGCGTGCTGATTATCAATTCTTCCGCCGGTAAGAATTTCATCTACGGCGAAAATCAATTTTTTCATATCGAAATTATTTTTTAAAATTTTTGAAGGAATTGAAACAAAAGACATAACCAGGCGGTAAAAATCAGAACTACGGGAATATTTCGTCGCCGATCCGTCCAGGGCACCAAGCATAACATCCTCTATAATATCAAGCACCCTGTATCCGCGGCAGGCTTTTACAGCGCCTTTGTCAAGAAAATGCGCCAACCCGAGAAGTCTCATCTTTTTGTAAAGCTCTTCTACCGAGCCGTCTTTGATAATATTCATAACGGGCTTTATAAGGGGATAAAGCGGTCTTAATTTCCTTCCGTTTGCCTGCAAAGCCGTCATACGCGCTTCAAAATCGTCTGCACTGCCGCATTCCAGCACTCGTTCAATCATTCGGCAGGCGTGGCGCTTAAGATAATTTTCAGCGTTTACACTGTGACCCTGCCATTCAAACGTTTTAAGATGCTCAACGTCAACCTTGAGCCGCATATCGTCCTGAACGGTAACCTCTACTATCGGAGCCGGATAGCCGCACAAAGAGCCGATATTAACTTCGGTAAGAACGTTGCCTGACGGTGATTTAAACTCATCAGTCCTCTGAATATGACTGTGGCCGACAAACATGTACTTTAGTCCTGCGTCTGCAAGGCGAGCCGCCGTCTCTTCCCTGTCGCCGACGCAGCAGCCGCCGGTAAGAAGAGAATTTATATGCGGGATCAGCAAATGGTGCTGCATTCCTATCATAAGGCAGTTATCCTCAGCGGCAAGTTTAATTTGGCGTTCTATCCACTGAAAATGTTCCTCTGTATAACCTGCTCTGCCTTTTCCGTTCTGGTCGTCGCAAAGAGCCAGCAGTCTCACATTTTCCGAAAGCTGAACAACGTAAGAAAAAATACCCAGATGCGTTTCATATTTTGCAATAGCCTGGCTAAGGCCAAAGTCAAAATAAAACTCGCTGAGTTTTTGAGGCGGCAAAGTTTCAACATTGTTTGAAACTTCCGCTCCGCTGAATCTCCGCGGATTGCCGTCACAGCACCAGTCGTGAGTTGCGGTAACAAGGTAAACCGGCTTTTTCTCCTTAAGTCGGTAAAGCTTTTCCCGCAGTTCATTATGAGATGCCGTTTCTCCGTCGTTTGTAACGTCGCCGGCAATCATAACAGCATCCGTATCGGAATTTGCGATTTTTTCAAACGCCGCGTCAATTATCGCCCCTGTTTCCGCCAGGCACTTCTGGTCAGAACCGGAGCGCATTTCATAAGCGCTTCCGGCGGTGCCCAGCGTTGGGGAATAATAATGCAGATCAGCTATAAACGTGAATTTCATATTTTAAAATCATGCCTTTTTGACAGTGTCTTTGTCTTCTTGTTCTTCTGATTTTTCTTCAGTTTCGTTTTCAACAGCGTTTTCAGCCTCTGCTTCCTTGCTCTCTTCAAGTTCCTCAGCTTCTTCAAAAGCTTCAGCAGCAGCTTCACCAGCTGCACTGCGGCGAGCCATGATGTCTTTGATCATCTTTCTGTGGCTGTCGCCGGTGATGTTATAGAAGTGCATCGGGATAAGCATAAGAGCATAACCGATAATCGGGAATACTGTTGTCATAAGGAAGAGGCCAAGCAAAGTTGAATGGTTCTGAATTGTAGAAACGTCTGTTGTATGCTCAACATAGCCTGTGCGTGAAAGAACCTGAAGGCAGATAAATGATGAGAGAGTACCCTCAAGTTTACCTGTAAAGCTCATGATTGAAAGCATTGTACCTTCAACACGTTTGCCTGTTTTCCACTCAACATAGTCAACGGTTTCAGCTTCCATTTCCTTCTGCATAAGGTTCTTGAATTCCAGCGGGAATGTTACTATTGCAGAGAAGAAAATAACAAGAATACCGGTGAAAAGAGATACGGACTGGCCGACACCCTTGTTCATAATACCGTTGTAAGTTGTAATTGCGAAAAGTCCGTTGAGAACGATACCGAGAATACAGCAAACCTGATAGAACTTCTTTGAGTCAGCCTTTCTGCCCAGTCTTTCAACAATAAGCGGAACAAAAATGCTGGCAAGAACAGAACCGGGAGCCTTTGCAACGTCAAGGAAACCGTTATATTTCGGGTTGAAGAGAGCGTCATAAGCAAAGTAGAATGAAGCCTGCTCTGAAACCTTGATGATTACAAAGAAGATGTTGCCGAGAAACAGCATCAACAGCGGACGGTTGGTAACGAGAAGATGCAGGCATTCTTTAACGCTTGGCGTCTCCTCGTGGTGCTCAAGACGTTCCGTGGTGTTTCTGAACGTAAAGCGGGTGAATACAATAATGAAAAACGCTGAAAATACAGCGGCTACGAGATAAGCCTTGTCCAGGTTCTTGTTGAAATAAGGAAGCCAAGCGGCAAATGCTACCAGACCTGCGGGAATCGCACCGAGAATCATTCGGCCGATGGAGGCTATTCCGTAAAGTTTCGTTCGCTCTGTTCCGTTGGGCGTCATGCTGAATGCCAGCGCTCCCATAGGAACGTCAAAAGCGGTGTATGTAACGTCAAGACCTACGAAAGCGAAAACAGTTAACGCGATTTTCGCACCGTAAGACAGGCTGTCGTTGCCGATAAAGAAAAGCAGCATAAACAGCGATACAAAATAAGGCGCATATTTGATATACGGTCTCATTTTACCGTATTTCGTTCTCGTCTTATCAACAAGCACGCCCATAAGCGGGTCGTTGATAGCGTCGAAAATACCGCAGTACAAACGGATATTTGACGCGTGGCTTGCTTTAATGTGAAGAACGTCGGTAATAAAGAAGTTGACGTATTTTGAAGCCGTCATAGAGGTGCTCATACCCTGGGCGCCACGGCCCATAGCGTACGAAATGGCTTCACGCCAGGTGATATAGGTCTCTTCTCCTACATCCTTTGTGACAATTTTTCTGTCAAGAAAACGTTTGACCATACCCATTTCTCTCAATCCTCCCGGGTAAAAGTTTTAATTCAGAAAAGATTCACTTGATTTGCTCAATCCGATTGCCCTTTACAAAAAACACATGGTCGGCAATGTCCATCATGGCTCGGTCGTTCATCGAGTCTGTATAGAAATTGTCAATATGCGCGTCAGGATAAAGCTCGCGGAAAAATTTCACCTTGTTTTCCAAAAAGCACAAACGGATAAACTTCCCTGTTTTCTTGTCGATTGAAGACCCAACGTAATTTTTGATACCCATTCGCTTCATGATCTCATCAAGAAGGAAATCCGTTGAACCGCTGACGATAACATCGTCATCCCTGCGTATCTGCTGATAAAAAGGTTTTATCTTTTTCTCGTTTTTGTCCCAAAACTTCACCACGTCAGCTTCAATATCGCCTGCGTTGACATAATAGCCTTCAAGAAAGGATGCGTAAGCCGTAACAGCGTCTTCAACCGTGAAGAGATGGAAGGCGTCCTTAAAAGCGATATAAAGCAGTTTGGGCACGTATTTCCAGATATGCGGATCGGTACGGACGTAATAGAGGATAAAATCTACCAGCGTTTCACCGTCATAAATGGTGTTGTCAAAATCATATACGTTCATGTCGTCTCCATTCGCAGGATATACTAAACCTATCAGGTCAAAATCACATTAGAAATATGTTAAATCCATGTAAAATATATAGTAAAAATAACAGCGGAAATATTTTTATTCAAAAGAAACAAAATATTTACAGATTACTGTTTTTATTTATTTTAACATAACAGATTATCAACTTCAATCTTGACAAACAGTGTGTTTGGATATATAGTGGAATAAGTATAATCAAAAATAACGAACAGCAGAGGATGCAAAAAATGGAAGATTTAAAATCGGCCGTTCAGGCGCTTAAAAAAGAGAAAAACGCCGTTATTCTGGCGCATTATTACGCTGACGGCGAAGTGCAGAGCATCGCCGATTACGTCGGTGACTCATTTTATCTTGCCAAGGTAGCAAAAAGTACAGACGCTGATATTCTTGTTTTCTGCGGAGTTGAATTTATGGGCGAAAGCGCAAAAATTCTCAACCCTCAAAAAACAGTTCTCATGCCTGACGCCAGCGCTGACTGTCCCATGGCGCACATGGCGACTGTTCAGCAGGTTCGCGAAATGAGAGAGAAGTACGACGACCTTGCAGTTGTATGCTACATTAACTCCTCCGCTGAGCTTAAAACAGTTTCGGACGTTTGCGTTACAAGCGCCAACGCCCTTAAAATCGTTCAGGCGCTGCCGAACGAAAATATATTTTTCATACCTGACAAAAATCTCGGCGGTTACGTTGCTGAACACAGCGATAAAAATGTAATTCTGAACGAAGGCTGGTGCCCCATTCACAACGATATTACATCGTCCGCCGTAAAGGCAATGAAAGATATGCATCCTAAGGCGGCAGTGCTTATGCACCCCGAATGTCCCAAAGATGTTTTGGAACTGGCTGATTATATCGGCTCAACAAGCGGAATTATCAACCGTGTTGCCGAAGATCCCGCCGGAGAATATATTATCGTAACAGAAAACGGAGTGCTTTGGGAACTCAAAAACAGATATCCTGACGCTTCTTTTGTTTTCCCGGAGCCTGTTCCGGTTTGCGCAGATATGAAAAAAATAACACTGCAGAAAGTTTACGACTGCCTGAAAGACAATCTTAACGCTGTTGAAATCGATGAAGAGAAAAGGGAGAAAGCCCTAATTCCTCTTGAAAAAATGTTGGAGTTGGCAAAGTAATTTATGAAAAACAAAGAATTCATTAAAACTGATATCGTTATTGTCGGAAGCGGCGTTGCCGGCCTTTTTGCCGCGCTTTGTCTGCCGTCCGACAAAGACGTGCTTGTTATTACGAAAGAGGACCTCAAAGAGTGCGACTCTTATCTTGCCCAGGGCGGCGTATGCGTACTTAAAAACGTAAACGACTTTAAATGCTATTTTGAAGATACGATGAAAGCCGGTCATTACGAAAACAACCCTGAGTCTGTCCGCGTTATGATTGAAAGTTCACCAGAGGTAATCGGAACGCTGATAAAACTCGGTGTTAGCTTCGATATGGACGACGACGGCGAATTCGACTACACCCGCGAAGGCGCTCACCGCCGCAACAGAATACTTCACCACAAAGACGAAACAGGTAAGGAAATCACCGCAACTCTGCTTTCGATTGCGAAAAAGCGCGAAAATATTACTTTCGTTACAAGAACTACGATGATTGACCTTATTGAGAAGGACAACACCTGCTACGGAATAATCTGCGAGGACGAATTCGGAGAAATGGGTTCGATAATCGCAAAAGACATTATACTTGCAACAGGCGGAATCGGCGGTCTTTTCAAAAGTTCCACCAACTTCCCCCACATTACGGGCGACAGCTTTGCTCTTGCTATCAAACACAACGTTGAACTGCAGGACATGAGTTACATCCAGATACATCCCACAACTCTTTACAGCAAGAAAAGCGGCAGACGCTTCCTGATAAGCGAATCTGTAAGAGGCGAGGGCGCAATTCTGCTTAACGAAAACGGCGAACGCTTTACAGACGAACTTCAGCCAAGAGACGTTGTTACAAACGCCATCGTAAAAGAGATGAAAAAATTCCATACCGACCACGTTTATCTTACCCTGCCCACTATGACAAGCGAGGAAGCGGAGAAGCGTTTCCCGAACATTTTTGAAGCCTGCAAGGAAGAGGGCTACGATATGACGAAGGATATGGTGCCCGTAACTCCTGCTCAGCATTACATGATGGGTGGAGTTAAGACAGATATTAACGGAAGCACTTCAATGAAGCATCTTTACGCAGTCGGCGAAACGGCGTGCAACGGTGTTCACGGAAAGAACAGACTTGCAAGCAACAGCCTGCTGGAAAGCCTTGTTTTCGCAAAGCGCGCGGCAGATCTTATTGCTTCCGACAAGAGCGAAAAAGAAGATTACAAACCTGAAATCGACCTGAGCGCTTACCCCAAGAAGGAAGAACGCCAGAAAGAATTTAAAGATTTGATAATGAATGAAATTAAAAGAAAGGACCCTGCTTTTTATGATAAATGGTGTAACGATGAAAATATGCGCTGATGACTACATCATGCACACTCTCAGAGAAGACATCAACGATGAAGACGTTTCAACAAACGCGGTAATGCCCGAGGACAAGCAGGGAAAAGCCGAACTCATCTGCAAAGAGGACGGAATAATCTGCGGACTTGACGTTTTCTTCCGTACATTCGAACTGCTGGACAAGACAGCCCGTTTTGAATGTTCATTTAAAGACGGAGACAAGGTAACCAAGGGTCAGCTTATCGGCGTTATCTACGGCGACATTAAAGCGCTGCTTTCAGGCGAGCGCACCGCCCTTAACTATCTCCAGAGAATGAGCGGAATTGCAACAATCACCCGTTCATACATGGACGAGCTTAAAGGCTACAAAACAGTTTTGCTGGACACCCGCAAAACCACTCCCAATATGCGCCCATTTGAAAAATACGCAGTAAAAGTTGGCGGAGCTACAAACCACCGCTACAATCTGTCTGACGGCGTTTTGCTCAAAGACAACCATATCGGAGCCGCAGGCAGTATAACAAAAGCAATTCAGATGGCTAAAGATTACGCTCCGTTCGTGCGCAAAATCGAAATCGAGACGGAAACTCTGGAGCAGGTTCAGGAAGCTGTTGACGCCGGCGCAGACATTATCATGCTGGACAACATGGACACAGAGACGATGAAGAAAGCGCTTGCTATAATTGACGGCAGAGCCCAAACAGAATGCAGCGGTAACGTAACTAAAGAAAGGCTCAAAGAAATCGCAGAAACAGGCGTTGATTTTGTTTCCTGCGGTGCGCTTACACATTCGGCACCGATTATGGATATCAGCCTTAAAAATCTCGTTCCTATCGAATAATAAAATCATACATAAAAATCCCGCAGTTTTCACTGCGGGATTTTTACGTTTAAATCAATTAATAATTTTCTGCCTTAAGTTCAAAATAAGCCTTGGGATGACTGCAAACGGGGCATACCTCGGGAGCTTCCTTGCCGATAACGATATGACCGCAGTTTGAACATTTCCAAATGCGCTCGCCGTCGCGGCTGAACACAAGACCCTGCTCAACGTTTTCAAGCAGTTTAAGATATCTCTGCTCGTGCTCTTTCTCAATCTCGGCTACCATTCTGAACAGCGCCGCGATCTCGGTAAAGCCTTCTTCCTCTGCTTCCTTTGCAAACTGAGGATACATCTCTGTCCATTCGTAATTTTCGCCGCCTGCAGCGTCCTTAAGGTTTGTGGCAGTATCGGCAACTGTGCCGTTATGCAGGAGCTTAAACCAAATTTTTGCGTGTTCACGCTCGTTGCCTGCCGTTTCTTCAAACAGTTTTGAAATCTGAACAAAGCCGTCTTTTTTCGCCTTTGAAGCGTAATAGGTATATTTATTGGTCGCTTCACTCTCTCCAGCGTAAGCCGCCATCAGATTTGCCTGAGTTTTTGTGCCTTCTAAGTTCATACTTACTATCTCCTTTTTAAAATTATATATCAAGCCTCTTCATCTTTGTTACGAACAAAACAAAAAGGCTCCATACACACTGAAAGATCAGTACATTGCCAACCGTAAGCTGGTTATATCCACCAATCAGCGCCAGCAAAGCAATAACGCCGAAACCGATAACACTGCCGAAAGATACGAGAACGGAAAGCACCGACCTCATATCTTCAAGCGCCTCCGCGCCTCTCATCGCACTGATGAATCCGAGACACGAGCCGTCATGCACCGCATGGGCAGGCGACTTGTTAACGTGCAGATCGCTGTACTTTTCAAATACGCGGCCGCTTGCGGCATTCATAACTCTTACATATCCCTCAGGAAGAGAAAACAACTCGGTAATGCTCTCTTCGTTAATGAACGGGTCACAGCTGTGGACAAGAATAGTAAGGCCGCTCTTTTCCAGCTTGCGCAGAGCTTTTTTCATCTTAGCGTCCGCTCCGTAGCTGACGATAAACATTGCCATTATTTTTCCGGCAACAGCAAGATAAAGGGCTTTTCTGCCCTTTCGGGTATACTTTTCTTCGTATTCTATCTTGGGCACGGAAACACCGTGGTGAATCAAAAGGTCTCTGTTGCCCACAAGTATCTTCTTTCTGTATATCCAGCCGGAAGTTCCCATCTTGTCCTCATAGACGATGCTGTCCACCTCTGGAAGGATTGACTGCTTGCCCACGATTACATCGTCAAAAACATGGGCAAGAGGGCTTTTTGTTTTTATTATAACAGCCGCAGTCTGAAGAATTGCGTCGTCTATCTTCGCACCGTTAAACGTTTTTATTCCGTGGAGGTCACAGCTTTTCGGTCCGAAAAGGTCGTGCGCTTCAATAACAAGAGCGTTTGCGTCGTCCATCATATGAGCGCCGGCAAATCCGTTTACCATAGCGTGGTTTTTTGCCAGCGAATGTGAAACGCCTGCAACGGCAAGATTAGTGGCGTAAAGCGCGGCGGTGGGAATTGATATGCAGAGGCCGCCGGCGGCGGCGTTTACGCCGATATGCCAGTTCTTGGTAACAAGAGTAACAACTGCGAACAAAACAGCGTTAAGGAAAAGCATAACACTGCCTGTTGTGGCGGAAATCCTGTCTGCAGGGTCGTCACTGCATCCTATTTCAAGAAATCCCGTTGGAAAATCAGTTTTAACACTGCTTTTAAGAACCGGCTCGCCTTTCAGCAGTCCCCTGCTTATTATCGCTGAGTCGACCTCGTTTCTGATGGTCTCCACCGTGTATTTTTCCCCTGAATCGGTAATAAATTCAAAATTCTCAATCACACGGTTGATCAGCGTCCGCTTACCCATACTGCTCATAAAGAATGCCAGCGTTACCGAACTGGGCAAAAGCGAACCGCCGTCAATAAGCAGATCAGGGTTTAGATAAAGCATTACTGTATGCGCCATTATCAGTATTGACACAATAGTTATCGGGAAATCAAAATGAATACCGTTTTTAAAATTAAACCCATTGGCGATATTATGTATATTTGATATCATAACCAGGGCGTATAAAACGATAACTGATATATAGTAAGTATTATTCGGCGCCAGAAAAGCAGGCAGATACGCAGTATCTCTCAACAGCGTAAGCGCCAGAAGCAGTGAGCCGAAAATCACTGTAAAAACAATGCTCATATGAACAGACGATTTCTGGGAAAACAGACGTTCCATAATTGCCGTTTTCTCGTCTGAATTACGAAAATCACTTTTGACAAATCGCTTGGGCGCATTTTCGCCGTGTGTCTCTTCCGGGGCAAAAAGTCTGAACTTGTTTACCTTGTCCTTGCGCCTTTCAATAAGGATTCTTTCCGCCGTCTGCTCGTCAATATCGGGCACGTCCTCAATCTCGTCGTCAAAGCCCTCAAGCTTAATTTGGGCGCTTTCAACGGGAATATCGCTTTCTTCCGTCTCTTCCTGATCCGTTTCTGCCATCGTTCCCATAATTCTGGTGCGTTCAAGTTCCTCAACAGCCAGTATCGTGGGTATTTCCTGAAGATCAGAGGTCTTGTCAAATTTTGACTTACTCTTTATGGTCGCCGGTTTTTCAATAATTTCCGGCGGTTCCTTTGAATAGACAGGCTCTTTCGTTGCCTCTCCTCTGAAAAAGCTTGTTCTTCTTTTGTTCAGTTCAGGCACAACGCCCGTCTTCTGTTCAAGCCTTACCGGTCTTGTTTTGTCCGAAACAATATCAATATCATCTGCGGCTTTTACCGCTGTAGAGGGAACTATCTTCGTCTTATCTGAAACCTTCTTGAAAGAGGCAGTTTTTGCAGCTCTGTCCGTCTTTTCGATTTCAATCGGTTCTTCGGTATTATGAATTGACTCTATCGTGCTTTCGGCTTTTTTCGCCGTCTTTTTTCGTATTTCTTCTGCCTGGCGCAGAATCTCATCTATTGACAGATTTTCACTCATATTATCCTCTTCACAATCCAAGTCTCTGACGTGCTATTTCATACATAATTATCCCCGCCGCAACGGAAGCGTTTAGGGAATTGACTTTTCCCTGCATCGGCAGGCTTACGGTAACGTCGCACTTTTCCTTGACCAATCTGCCTACTCCTGAACCTTCGCTGCCTACTACGAGAGCGGCTCCGCCGCTGAAATCGGTTTTGCACCAGGGCTGGCCGTCCATATCCGCGGCATAAACCCAAATATTTTTCTTTTTAAGTTCTTCTATTGTGCCTGCAAGGTTAGTAACCCTGGCAACACGCATATACGAAAGCGCTCCGCAGGAAGTTTTTTCAACAATATAGTTAAGCCCCACGTTTCGTCTCTTTGGAATAATTATGCCGTGAACGCCGCAGGCCTCCGCCGTTCTGATAATTGCGCCGAGATTATGGCTGTCCTCAATCTCATCACATATAAGAATAAACGGGGGCTCGTCCTTCTCCGCCGCGTACTCAAGTATTTCTTCAACAGTAGAATACGGATGAACGGGAACTCTTGCCGCAACGCCCTGATGATTTCCGCCCGGGCACATTGCGTCAAGTTTTTTCCTGTCAACATTCTTTACGGGAATTTTGTTCTCCCTGCACATTGCAAGGATACGGTTTACGGAACCTTCGCGCTCGCCTTTTGCCACAAGCACATCCTCAACCGCTCTGCCGCTTTTCAGCAGTTCTATAACAGCATTTCTGCCGATGACCAACTGGTCGTTTTCTTTATTCTGTATATCTCTCACTTAAAGTCACCAATCTAATTTTAGTCTCATTTAGTATAACATTTATCAGAATAATAATCAACAGCGCCGGCGGCTGAAGGGTCGCCCAAATTAAGGTATAAAAACAAATATTACGTCAAAATTTTTTTATAAAAAAGCCCTGCACACGGCGCAGGGCTAAAACTGTCTATTATCGTACAGGTATATTATTTTCTTTAAGATATTTTTTTAGTTCGGGAATAGGAAGCTCGTTAAAATGGAAAAGACTTGCGGCGAGGACAGCGTCCGCTTTTCCTACCGTAAATGCGTCAAGAAAATGCTCCGCTTTTCCCGCTCCTCCTGATGCAATTACAGGAATACCCACTTTCTCGCTGACGGCGCTTGTCAGTTCCAAATCGTAGCCGTTTTTCTGGCCGTCGCAGTCCATTGAGGTCAGCAGAATTTCTCCGGCGCCTCTCTGCTGGGCTTCTTTGGCCCATTTTACTGCGTCAATACCCGTGGGAATACGGCCGCCGTTGAAATAAACCTCCCAGCCGTTTCCGTTTCGCTTAGCGTCAATAGCGCAGACAACACACTGAGCGCCGAATTTATATGACGCCTCGTTGATAAGTTCAGGTCTGCGGACAGCCGCAGAGTTTACAGAAATTTTATCCGCTCCTGCCCTAAGCAGTTCTTTGAAATCGTCAACAGTGCGAATTCCTCCGCCTACAGTAAACGGAATAAACACCGTCTCTGCAACACGGCGGACAATATCTATCATCGTGCTTCTGCCTTCGTGGGTCGCCGTAATATCAAGCAATACAAGCTCGTCCGCGCCCTGGCGGTCATAGGCCGCCGCACATTCAACCGGGTCGCCGGCATCCACCAGGTCAACAAAAGAAATGCCTTTAACAACTCTGCCGTTTTTAACGTCAAGGCAAGGAATAATTCTTTTTGCGTACATATCACTTCGCCTCCGTCGCTAAAAAGTTCTTAAGCAGCTGAAGTCCTACTTTACTGCTTTTTTCAGGGTGGAACTGAGTTGCCGCAACATTGCCCTTCTGAACGGCGCACTGAATAGGCACCCCGTATTCCGTAACACCTGCAACAACGTCTTCATCGGCGTCTGCGAGATAATATGAATGAACAAAATAAAAGTAGCTTTTATCTTCAATTTTGCTGAAAATTCCGTCTTTCTGCAAGAGAGTAACGTCGTTCCAGCCGATATGAGGAACTTTAAGTCCGAGATTATTGGGAATTGAAATTATTTTTCCCTTAAAAATACCCAGTCCTTCAACGCCGGGGCTCTCCTCACTGCTCTCAAAAAGCAACTGAAGACCGAGGCAAATTCCTAGAAACGGCTTTCCGGAAGCCGCGGCGGCCTTGACAGTCTCAACAAGTCCCCTGCTCTTCATCGAATCCATAGCGTCGCCGAAAGAACCCACTCCGGGAAGAATAACTCGATCCGCAGCCAGAATTTTCTGAGGATCAGCCGTTATCTCGCTCTCGGCGCCTAAGTAATCCAATGCTTTTTTAACGCTGGACAGATTGCCAGCGCCGTAATCAATTATAGCAACCATATTTTGCTCCAATCAAATAATTTACGTTTTATTTTACCACAACGCGCAAATCCTTGCAACTAAATGAAGCAATATTGTCTACTAAATCAGCGACAAAAAAGCAAAGTATAATTGACAAATCCTCTTCAAAATGATACTATTTATTCACTACGGTCTGACCGCAGTGAAACTTAATACGGAGACGTATCGAAGTGGTCATAACGGGGCTGACTCGAAATCAGTTAGGGAGCAATCCCCCGCGAGTTCGAATCTCGCCGTCTCCGCCATATAAAAAACAGGTGCACTTTTGTGCGCCTGTTTTTTTATATAATGCGAGATTCGAAAAGGGCAATGCGAAGCATAGAAACAGTCCGGGTGACTGTTTCGGTGCCCGGGTGCGTGCCGCCGAGCGCAGAAGCGAGGCGGGCGAATCTCGCCGTCTCCGCCAGAAACACAGTAAAGGATAACCTTTACTGCGTTTATTTTTCTGGGGATTATTTTTCCAATTGTTTGTCAAATAAATTTATCCACAAATTATTTTCTTCGATGAATATTTTTTAATAAATTTGTTATAACTACTCAACCACAGTTCGACAAATTTTGATAGACTATATATTGTACTATAGTATTGAAAGGAGGAGAACTAATGCGCTATCAAAGATTATTGGAGCATGTTGCAAAAAAGAACAACACCACTCCAGAAAAAGTTGAAAATGAAATGCGAAAAGCATTGCAGTCTGCAGGCTATGATATTGATCCAGAGATATTCATTGCACTTGCCGCAAGCAAAGCAAAAAAGACTATATATCGTAATTAGTATAACGTATAGTCTATATTGTTCCAGCAAAATTAGTATCATAATTTTGTTGGGAGTGATACTGATGACTATTGTTGAAGCTACAAAATTGCGAATAGAAGAACTCTGCAATGAGCGCGGACTTAATTTCTGCCGCCTTGCAACTATTTCAGGCGTTCCCTATACAACAGTCAAGTCAATAATATACAATCAAAGCAAAAATCCAAGCATCACTACAATCAAGAAAATCTGTGATGGTCTGGATATTTCAATAGCTGATTTCTTTGATACTGATACTTTCAGAAATCTTGAACAGGAAATCAAATGACTAAAAGCCTGCTTTTAAAGCAGGCTTTTTTATCATTCTTATTTTCTAATCTTAAACGCCAGGCAAATCATCTTATAATACCTACAGCGCTGTGCTGGCGGTGGGCTGCGCAGTGTATTTTTGGTATGTTATTTTATCAAAGTAATTTATTGCTGTTGACTAGTTGCATTATTTTATCTATAATTTAATTTGCAGATTAAATTGAAAAGATTGAATAAAGCATAGTGCTTTTACTTTAAATAAAAACCTAATACAGCTATATTTGAGGGAGTTTCATGTATAATTATGACTGCAGTGTTTGCAGTACCAGATGTGACGGCATTTCAAAAGGCGTTTATGATTTCAAAAATGATGTTGAATATTCAGAACACTTTGAAAAGCAGATAATCAACGATATTATTGACATGGGATATTACGCAGAAAAGACCTGCAAAAAGCAGTATCCCGATATAGAGGTTTACAGCTCAAAAGACGGAGAATTATTGTGCTACATAGAGGTAAAAGCGCAGAGAAGAACATTTATGAGCGTAGAAAAATGTTTGCCTGAAGCTGATTTAACGCCTTCTGAAACGGTGGCTCTAAATCAGTCTGATTTAGAGCATTACATAGCTCAAAGCAAAACTGAGCCCGTACCTTTTTATATAGCGTGGGTTTTGTCTAACAGACCTTGTATAGTTGAAGAGGGCAAAACATTATTGTTCTACAACTCATTGAACGAATTGGAAAAAATATTTAACCGCTGCGGTTCAAAAAGGCGCTTCAAAAGAAGAAGCGGAAAAGGCGACGTAGTAAACGGCGAGCATAAAGGCGTTGTAGTTAACTACCATTTCAGCTTAAATGAATTAAAGCCTTTTGACTTAGACGAAATAATAAATAAATAATATAAAAAAAGCAACTCAATTCTGAACTGCCCCAAATTGTGCAGACAGTACAAAAAAGCACCTAAATGGTAGAATATTAAATTTAAGCAACAAACTGATTTCGTTTTTCAAGCGGAGT